>Ga0182740_1000027_pt1 | contig 344515 bp, 303 predicted proteins | sample eDN5th37CKraftBY_FD_128872 | JGI IMG/M metagenome (GOLD analysis project Ga0182740, IMG submission 128872) | Enriched backyard soil microbial communities from Emeryville, California, USA - eDNA 5th pass 37_C Kraft BY (version 2) (version 2) | ecosystem: Environmental > Terrestrial > Soil >... | reverse complement strand
CTGGCTCGAATTCGATGCCGACGGCACCATCCAGGTCCAGTTCTCCACCGTGCGGCCAGGCACCTACACATGGTCGGTACCGGACCTCGCCGACAAGGGCATGAAGGGCACGATCACGATCAAGTAATTGGTTAGCCCAAGCGGGACACGGCTCTCCGGGGCGGGATTCGCTACTCAGCGAGTCCTCGCTGTGTCCGTCAGATAGTGAATAGGAGGGGGGAAATGGTTCGTTGGACACCTGCCATTTTACAGGTTTCTTTATCTCTGATGGCCGCAGACGCCTTTTTTTTCGGGTCGGTGACAGCACGCGCCGCTGACGCCAGTGCGCAGTTTGAGGTGGACGATCTGGATCCGGACGAGTCCGAAGTGGATACCGAGAACATCTTCGGTTTTACCGATGGCACCGACGTCAACGAACAAGGAGAGCGGGAGGTCTCGCTCACTGGGTTTGGTGGATTTGTGAGGCAGAAAGAGGAGGAAGCAGACCCCTCGCGATATCGGGCATGGGAAGCTGAAGCCGAGTTCGAGTACGGCATAACCAACAATCTCACGCTCGGGTTTGGGGCAGCATTCTCCTATCACAGCATCGAGAACGTAGAGGATATGGATGACGTTAACGGCGGTGGCTTCAATGGGCTGTCGGCCGAGATGAAGTACCGCATCCTCAGCAGAGAGAACTCCCCGGTCGGCCTCGCGTTTTCGATTGAGCCCGAGTGGACTCGCTTTGAAGATGATTCGGGTGAACGCGCCGACGGATTCGAGCTGAACACGAACCTTATGCTGGACCGCGAACTTGTCGCCGAAAAACTGTACGGTGCGATCAATTTTCGCTACGCACCGGAATGGACGGATGGCGACGACGGCACGGAGAAGGAGTCGGCTCTCGAAGCCTCCGGTGCCCTTGCTTGGCAGGTTACACCGGGCTTCTTTCTTGGCGGCGAGTTGCGCTACCTCGCGGGATACGAGGGCCTGACTTTCGACGAGTTCGAGGGCAGCGCGTTCTATGTCGGTCCGAGCGTCTACGCCCAACTCACCAGAGCCGCGTTTCTCAAGGTGGCATACTCCTATCAAGTCGCCGGCTCGTCCGACGAATCCCCCGGCGATAGTCTCGATCTGGTCGGACACGATCGCCAGCAATTTCTGCTCAAGTTCGGGGTCGAGTTCTAGGTGGAAGCACGATCCTTCAGTTCGCGTTGTCGAATTTGAAACCTTGCTGGCAAGGTGTAATCATGGAGCGATCGGGCGAGGCCAGAAGAGCCTGCGGAGGAATAGCCCTTGCTGATGTGCGCAGCGGGGTCGGGTAGTTGCAGGGGGAGGAGATGGCCGACATCGCAGTTGCGCGCCCCGGCGCCGAAGGGAGTGGCCGTACAGTTACCCTTGTCAGAGACGCCGGGAATGTCCGCCAAACTGGATCCCAGGCTGAATATCGGTGGTTGTGGTACAGAAAATCATTGCGCGCGCAAATCCTGACGGCGTTTGTTCTCGCGAATTTGCTGGCAGGCACAGTAGCGGCCATAGTCACCGTGTATGACGCACGAGAAGCTGCCCAGATTGAAATCGAAGCCTCTATGCGCCTGGCGGAAGGCTTTGTTCGGGAGGCCGTCGAGCGTACCAGAGCTGATACGACCGGGACAGCTCTTCTCCACAGGCTCGCCCTTCAGGTTGGCGACCTCCGACACGTTCGCATCCTCGTCACAGACGCCGGGGGAGCAATGACGTCATTACTTCCCCCGGCATTGAGGGGAGACGCGGTTGGGGAGGCTGCCATGGCCCCGAACTGGTTCGCGGCGTTGGTGGATGTTCCGGACATTCGGCGAGAATTGAAGATCGGGGTGGATGGCCGCCAAGTCGGTTCGGTCATTCTCATCGGCCACGCCGACGATGAGATTGCGGAGGTTTGGAAGGACAGCAAGGGTTTGATATTCGTCGCGATCATTCTCAATCTTGGAATTGTCGCGATACTCTATTGGGCTCTCGGCCGGGTGCTGCAACCACTTGCCAGCTTGGCGATGGGACTGGGCGAGCTCGAGCGAGGCCAGTTTCGTCACCGCTTGTCCAGGCCGCAGGTTCAGGAACTGGCGGACATCGGCGATCGCTTCGACGCCCTGGCCGACAGCCTCGAAAGCGCGAGGTCAGATAACCGACAACTCACGCACCGATTGATAACAGTTCAGGACGACGAACGCCGGCAGATCGCCACGGAACTTCACGACGAATTTGGGCCATGCCTCTTCGGCATAAAGGCGAACGTAGCTTCGTTTGAAACCTTCGCGCGTGAGCTTCCGGCCAGCAAGCGTGCTCAAATGCGCGAGAGAATCGACACGCTGAGCGAGATCACCGATAAGATCCAGCTGTTGAACCGTCGGCTCCTTAGCCGGATTCGGCCCATGGCGCTCGGCCATGTTCCTCTCACGCAACTGGTCTACGGTTTGGTCGCGGATTTCGAGCGCTTGAACCCCGCTGCCAGCATCGCGCTCGACATGGGTCAGCTTGCCCATAGTTACGGAGATTCTATTGATCTCACGATCTATCGCTGTTTGCAGGAGGGCATCACCAACGCCGAACGGCATGCTGGCGCAACCTTCATAGCGATTGAATTGAAGGAGAAGAAAGCCCGGTACGCGGGTTCACGCCCGAGCGACGAGGCTCTGTCAACCCTCGAAATATCGATCCGCGACGATGGTCGCGGGATGGCTGCGGGAACGCCGAGAGGCTTCGGATTGACGGGCATGGACGAGCGGCTGCGTGCGCTAGGCGGCACATTGACGATATCAGGACAAGAGCAGGCGGGTACGCGTCTCCATGTGGTTATCCCACTCGACGATGCGAGGGCTTCTCTCGACGGGACCAGTCCTCACACAGGTCAGCGACCATGACACGGGTTCTGATCATCGATGACCATCCGATCGTGTTGCAGGGGTGCCGGCGGGTGCTGCAGGACGCTGGCGTGGCGGAGATTCTGGAGGCTAGCAGCGCGGTTACCGGTTACCGCATCTTTCGTCGCGGTAACCCGGAAGTCGTCATTGTCGACCTGGCCTTGCAGGGCAATCGGCTTGGTGGCCTCGACCTCCTCCGACGCATGCGCCGTCATAACAGCCGGGTCCCCATCCTTGTCCTCAGCATGCACAGCGATCCCTTCATCGTCGGTCGCGCGCTGGGGGCTGGTGCCACCGGATATGTGCTCAAGGAGTCAGGTCCCGCGGATTTCCTCGAAGCATTTCGCACCGTGCGCGTTGGTCGGCCATATCTGAATCACGAGATCGCCGTTCAGGTGGCCATGCTCGGGACGCGGCGCAACACAGGACCGCTGAGCGAGCTTTCACCAAGAGAACTTCAGGCGCTTACCTTGCTTGCCGAAGGCAAGCCATACAACGAGATCGCACGTGATCTGGGGGTGAGCTACAAGACTGTCGCAAACACAATCTCTCAGCTCAAAGGCAAACTCGGCGCGCGCAACCTTCCGGAGTTGATCCGAATGGCGGTTCAATTCCTCTCGGCTGAACCTGGACAACATCAATTGGCCGGCGGCCGCAGGCCCGCTGCATTGTCCGACTGATTGATGGCTTTGCGGGCCCGAAGACACGATCGGCTGTCACAGTGCGAAGGTTAGACGTGCCGTGCCGAGCGGATCGGCGCAACGCTTGTCCACCGGTAGCCAGGACGGCAGAGCATGCGGGCGGAGAGGCGCTTCGATTGAGGCCGCATCAACGACCGCATGACCGCCCCTGGAAACAGGCTTTCCTGTCGTGAGTTTCATTCCTGCCTGCGCCGGGCGAAGAACTCGACCTGCGGCGTCCAGCCGTCGCCGTCCCGCCGTTCGCCGATCCAATGGAAGCTGTCTGGCGTGATCTCGGTGAAGCGCCAGCGCAGGATCGTTCCGGAGGAGTCGGTGCCTTCCTGCACGATGTTCTTGCCGACGGCCTTGCCGAGCTGAAGCAAATGCCTCTGGCCGATCGGGTCGACCCAGATGATGTGCCAGGCGTCGAGGCCCGGATCATAGACGCGCAAGGTGGTGCCGCACAGCGGAGGCGTCTGACCCTGCTCGCCGGGAATGTACCAGACGTCCTGAATGGCTCGGCCTCCCAGAATCCAGCCGAAATGGATTTCTCCTCGGCTCTTTCGGATATTTCCTGGCGCGAGGTGACGCGCGGCATCCATCTCCCAGCTTCCGATGAGCCAGCCATAAAGGTTCGCATTGCCGGCGTGGTCCGGGGCCGGGGCGTCGGCATGCAGTGCTGCGGGGAAGGAACCAAAGATCGTCATTGCAATGTCCTCTTGTCAGCAGACATCGCTGCAGTACGCCCGGCCGCCTTCTGCCGCTTGGGAAAAATTGCTATCCTTCCCGCATGACGGCGACAGCGTCGAGCATTGCTTCCGGTCCTGGCTGGGAACTCTTTGATGTGATTTGCACGGCCGGCGTGGAAGATCGGCCGTTCGAAGAGCAGCACCCGCAATTCTGCGTCGCGGTCGTGACCAGCGGGACTTTCCGGTATGACACGTCTGTGGGCTCGGCACTCATGGCCCCGGGCATGCTTCTTCTCGGTAATCCAGGCTCGTGCTTCAAATGCGGCCATGATCATTCGCGCGGCGACCGCTGCCTGTCGTTCCATTTTTCGCCGGATTATTTCGAGCGCGTCGTGGCGAGTATAGACGGGGCCACGCGTCTTGCCTTCGAAACGCCTCGCTTGCCGCTTCTGGAGAGGCTGGCGTCCTTGCTGGCCAGCCTGGAGGCAGCGAGAGATGCGGGCGAGCCGTGGGCGTTCGAGGAGCTTGGGCTGCGCATCGCGGGTGCGGCAGTGCTTGGTGTTCGCGGACTGCCAGATGCGCCCCAGCCGCCAAGCCGAAGGGACGAAAAGCGTGTCAGCGATGCGGTGCGCCACATCGAGACCCATGCCGAAGCCGCTTTGTCGCTGACGGAACTCGCCGAGTGGACGGCGACGAGCCCCTACCATTTCCTGCGAAGTTTCAGGCAGGTGACAGGGATGACGCCCTATCAGTATCTGCTGAGAACAAGGCTGCACCGGGCGGCCGTGCGCCTGCGCACTGGCGACGAACCCATATCGAGGATTGCCTTCGACGCGGGATTCAACGACCTGTCGACCTTCAACCGGCGTTTCCGCCTCGTCATGGGCCGGACGCCGAGCGCCTACCGCTCGGGGCAAGTGAACTGACGCTCCGCTTTCCATTGTTTGTAGCACTTGGAGATTGTCAATGAAGGTAAAACGGATCGTCGCGAACATTGAGGCCCGCGACATCCCTGCGGCGCGGCGCTTCTATCACGACGTGCTGGGGCTCGATCCGATCATGGATCACGGCTGGATCGTCACTTACGGTTCGGGCGAACAGGCTCGCGCACAGATCAGCTTTGCCACGCAGGGTGGCGCAGGGACGCCGGTACCCGACCTCTCGATCGAGGTGGACGACCTCGACGCGGCGCTGGCGGGCGTTGAACGGGCAGGTTTTCCCATCGAGTACGGGCCGGCCGACGAAGAGTGGGGTGTCAGGAGGTTCTTCGTGCGTGACCCCTTCGGAAAGCTCGTGAATATCCTTGTCCACAAGGGCGCGTAAGGTCGGCCGCTCCGCGGCTGATGGCCGTTGCCGGGCAACGTCTGCGTGCAAGAATGACGCCGCCGTGGCGCGGCCTTTTGCCACCCGATGCTATCTCACTGGCATTAAAAAGGAAATTGCGCTGAGAAATCGTTCTTCTCCGCAGAAATACGACCTCCCGGATTGGAGTAGGGCGAAGCTTTCCTATATAAGAGGTCAGTGATTCCCAATCTGATCGTGATCCAATTTGACTGACCAGAAGACACCGCGCGGGCCTGATGGTGGCCCGACAGGCATTGAGCCCATTTCCATCATCGAGGAGATGCAGCGTTCCTATCTCGATTACGCGATGAGCGTGATCGTCAGTCGAGCGCTCCCCGACGTGCGCGACGGCCTGAAGCCTGTCCATCGGCGCATCCTCTACGCTTCGCACGAGAGCGGTTATCACTGGAACCGCAAATATGTGAAGTCGGCGCGTCCGGTCGCCGACGTGATGGGTAAGTACCACCCGCATGGCGACGCGTCGATCTACGACGCCTTGGTGCGCATGGCCCAGGATTGGTCGATGCGCTCTCCCCTCATCGACGGCCAGGGCAATTTCGGCTCGATCGACGGCGATCCGCCGGCCGCCATGCGTTACACCGAGGCCCGGCTGACCAAGGTCGCGCACGAGTTGCTCGAGGATATCGACAAGGACACGGTCGATTTCCAGCCCAACTACGACGCCACGGTCGAAGAGCCGAAGGTGCTGCCGGCACGCTTCCCGAACCTGCTCGTCAACGGTTCGGGCGGTATCGCGGTCGGCATGGCTACGAATATTCCGCCGCACAACCTCTCCGAGGTGGTCAACGGCACCATCGCGCTGATCGACAATCCCGCCATGGACCTCCCGTCGCTGATGGAGATCATTCCAGGTCCTGATTTTCCAACAGGCGGTCTGATCCTCGGAAGGTCTGGAATCTATAGCGCCTATTCGACGGGGCGCGGTTCCATCGTCATGCGCGGGAAGGTGCATGTCGAGGAGATCCGGAACGATCGGGAGGCGATCGTCGTCACCGAGGTTCCCTATCAAGTCAACAAGGCGTCGATGATCGAGAAGATGGCCGAGCTCGTGCGCGACAAGCGCATCGAGGGTATCTCCGACATCCGGGACGAAAGCGACCGGCAGGGCTATCGTGTCGTCATCGAGCTCAAGCGCGACGCAGTCGCTGACGTGGTGCTGAACCAGCTCTACCGTTACACGCCGTTGCAGACCTCCTTCGGCGCCAATGTGGTGGCGCTCAATGGCGGCAAGCCCGAACTGCTGACGCTGATCGACATGCTGAAGGCGTTCATCGCCTTCCGCGAGGAGGTTGTCAGCCGCCGCACGAAGTACCTGCTCCGAAAGGCGCGCGATCGTGCTCATATCCTGGTCGGTCTGGCGATTGCGGTCGCCAATATCGACGAGATCATCCGCACCATCCGCAACGCCCCGAACCCGCAAGCGGCGCGCGATCAGTTGATGGAGCGGCGCTGGCCGGCGGGTGACGTCGAGGCGCTGATCCTGCTCATCGATGATCCGCGCCATCGCATCAACGAGGACGGCACTTACAATCTCTCCGAAGAGCAGGCCCGCGCCATCCTGGCCCTGCAGCTCTCGCGCCTCACTGCGCTCGGTCGCGAGGAAATCGCCGACGAGCTGAACGCCATCGGAGCCGAGATCACCGATTATCTCGACATTCTCGGCTCACGGGCTCGGATCCAGCAGATCATCAAGGACGAACTCGTCGCCCTGCGCGACGAGTTCGGCACGCCGCGCCGTACGGAGATCACCGACGCCGGCGCCGAGATGGAAGACGAGGACCTCATCCAGCGTGAGGATATGGTCGTCACGGTCACGCATGAAGGATACATCAAGCGCGTTCCGCTTTCTGTCTACAGGACCCAGAACCGCGGTGGCAAAGGCAAGACGGGCATGTCCACCAAGGACACTGATTTCGTCACCCGCCTGTTCGTCGCCAACACCCACACGCCGATCCTGTTCTTCTCCTCGCGCGGTATCGTGTACAAGGAAAAAGTGTGGCGGCTGCCTATCGGCACCCCGCAATCGCGCGGCAAGGCGCTCATCAACCTGTTGCCGATCGAGAACGGCGACCGCATCACGGCCATCCTCCCACTGCCGGAAGACGAAGGGCAGTGGAGCGAGCTGGACGTCATGTTCGCGACGACGCGAGGCACTGTCCGCCGGAACAAGCTTTCGGATTTCGTGCAGGTGAACCGCAACGGCAAGATCGCCATGAAATTCGAAGAGGCTGGGGATGCTATCCTCGACGTGGAGACCTGTACGGAAGGCGACGACGTCCTGTTGACCGCCGATTCCGGCCAGTGCATCCGTTTCCCCGTCAGCGACGTCCGTGTTTTCAAAGGACGGGATTCCCTGGGCGTCCGCGGCATCTCGATGAACGAGGGCGATCGGGTGATCTCCATGGCGATCCTCGAGCATGTCGATGCGACGCCAGCCGAGCGCGCCGCCTATTTGAGGCAGGCGGTCGCGGAACGGAAGATGTCCGGAGCCGACGAAGAGGAGATCGCGCTCACCAACGAGGATGTCGGAGAGGAGACGACTCTACCGCAAGAACGCTACGAGTTCCTGAGGCAGCACGAGCAGATGGTGCTTACGGTCAGCGAATTTGGCTATGGCAAGCGCTCGTCGTCTTACGACTTCCGTCTCACGGGGCGGGGCGGCAAGGGTATCCGCGCAACCGATGTTTCCAAGACCGATGAGATTGGTCGGCTGGTCGCGACGTTCCCAGTCGGTTCCGAAGACCAGCTCATGCTGGTCTCGAACGGCGGTCAAGTGATCCGAGTCCCCGTCGCCGGCATACGCATCGCAAGCCGCGCCACCAAGGGCGTCACGATCTTCAACACGGCCGAAGGCGAGAAGGTCGTGTCCGTCGAGAGGATTTCCGAGCCTCAGGCGGAGGACGAGGCCGGAAACGGTGTAGCGGAAGAAACCGGAAACGGTGCGGCGGAAACCGCCGCGGCGGATAAGTAATTCCCTGGACGGCCGCGCCGCGCGGCCGTCATTCTCCAGATCAGCGAGGCCCGAAGCGGTCGAACTTGGTCTTACGGTCCTCGAAGCGAACCTTCTGCGCTTCCTGGTGCATGCCGAAAGCTGTCGCGACGAGCATGGCGACTGTCATTGCCGCGGCGAGCATGAAGATCATCATGGTGTTTTCTCCTGTGCTCCTCAACGAACACATGGGAATTTTGTTTCATCGTTCAAAGATTGACCTTAGCGCGACGCGTGTGAACTTTCCGTGATCGAGCCGTCCAGTCGTCGTCCATGGCCGCGGGCCCTAAAGCGATTTGCGTTTGCGTTCCCGGCCCGCTAGAAGCTCCTGCCATGACAGATCGCATCGCCATCTATGCCGGATCTTTCGATCCACTCACCAATGGTCACCTCGACGTCTTGAAGGCGTCGCTCTCGGTGGCAGATATGGTTTTCGCGGCGATCGGCATCCAAGCGGCCAAGAAGCCACTTTTCTCCTTCGAAGAACGTGTGTCGTTGATCAAGCAGGTCTCGGCAGCCGAGTTCGGCAAGGACGCGAGCCGCATCGAGGTAGTGTCGTTCGACGGCCTCCTCATCGATGCGGCGCGCAAGCTCGGTGCTTCGATCATGATCCGCGGACTGCGCGACGGTACCGACCTCGACTACGAGATGCAGATGGCCGGGATGAACGAGACCATGGCTCCCGAGCTGCAGACCGTGTTCCTGCCGGCGAGCCCGTCGGTCCGGACCATTACGGCCACACTTGTGCGCCAGATTGCCTCAATGGGAGGCAATGTTCGACCCTTCGTACCGGCGCCTGTCGCCGAGGCTCTTGCCGGCAAGTTCAGAACATAGACGCTTGAGGAGATGCCAATGAGAATTGCAAGGCTTGCCGCCTTCGCCACGGTATTTGCGGCCCTTGTCGGTTTTGCCGGACCTACGATCGCCGCCGAACCCGAAAACACCATGGTCATCACGTTGAAAGATGGCGACGTGACGGTCGCGCTCCGTCCCGATCTCGCGCCGAAACATGTCGAGCAGATCAAGGCGCTTGTGCGCGAAGGCGCCTATGACAACGTGGCATTCCATCGGGTGATCGACGGGTTCATGGCGCAGACCGGCGATGTCCAGTATGGCGACATGAACGACGGTTACGACAGCAACCGGGCGGGCATGGGTGGATCGGAACGCCCTGATCTCCCCGCGGAATTCTCCAAGGAGCATTTCGTGCGTGGGGTCGTGGGCATGGCCCGGGCCCAGGATCCGAACTCGGCCAACTCGCAGTTCTTCATCATGTTCGCTCCGGCGCCTTCGCTCGACGGTCAATACACGATCGTGGGCGAGGTCGAGAGCGGCATGGAGCATGTCGACGCGATCAAGAAGGGCAGCCCGAGCGCCAACGGCGCCGTCAGCGAACCGGATCGCATGATCAAGGTCCGCATCGCCGCCGACGGCAAATAACAGACAACAGCAAAGGAACTGGCCATGGCCGAGATCAAGGATCGCGAGAACGCGCTCATCATGGAGACCACCAAGGGCAATGTGGTCATCGAATTGTTTCCCGACCTTGCGCCCGGCCATGTCGGTCGCATCAAGGAACTGGCGCGTGAGGGCGCGTATGACGGTGTGGTTTTCCACCGTGTCATCGATGGCTTCATGGCCCAAACCGGCGACGTGCAATACGGGAATTCGTCCAAGCCGTCTTTCAACCCGTCGCGCGCAGGCATGGGTGGCTCCGACAAGCCGGATCTGAAGGCCGAGTTCTCCAACATGAATCATTCGCGCGGCACGTGCTCCATGGCTCGCGCCCAGAACCCGAACTCCGCCAATTCGCAGTTCTTCATCTGCTTCGAGGACGCAGGCTTCCTCAACCGGCAATACACGGTTTGGGGCCAGGTCATTGAAGGCATGGAGAATGTCGACAAGATCAAGCGCGGCGAGCCGGTCGTCGATCCCGACAAGATCGTATCGTTGAAAGTCGCCGCGGACGTGAAGTAGCACCGCCTCGTCCTTCTTCCCGTTCGGGAGGAAGGACGCTGTCGCGGCGGTTCTCCTGTCGAGGAGCCAATCTTGCGCATCGAACTCTTCGACTTCGACCTTCCCGACGATCGCATAGCGCTACGGCCAGCCGAGCCGCGGGATGCCGCGAAGCTGTTGATGGTCACGCCCGGCGAGAACCTGGCCGACAGGACGGTTCGCGATCTTCCGGACATTCTTCGGCCGGGCGACGCCCTGGTCTTCAACGACACCAAGGTCATTCCGGCCCAACTCACCGGTATCAGGCGGCGCGACGGGGCTGCGGCCCAGATCGACGCTACGCTGCATATGCGTGTCGGGTCCGATCGCTGGCTGGCTTTCGTTCGTCCAGCCAAGCGGGTGATCCAGGGCGACAGGATCCAGTTCGGTCATGGCGGCAATGCGTGTTTCCTGGGCGCGCTCGATGCCACGGTCCTCGAAAAGCGCGAGGCGGGCGAGGTCCTGCTGGGCTTCGATCTCTCCGGGCCCGTGCTCGACGAGGCGCTCCATGCCGTCGGGCACGTGCCCCTGCCGCCTTACATCGCGTCGAAGCGAGCGGACGACGAACGCGATCGGACCGATTATCAGACGATCTATGCACGGGAGGAAGGAGCCGTCGCAGCGCCGACGGCCGGACTTCATTTCACACCGGAGCTGATGGCCCGGCTCGACGAGCGCGGCGTCGAGCGGCATTTCGTGACTCTTCATGTGGGGGCCGGAACCTTCCTCCCGGTCAAGGTCGACGATACGGCCGACCACAAGATGCATGAAGAGAAGGGGGTGGTCTCAGCGGCCACGGCCGACGCGCTGAACGCCGCGCGGCGGCGTGGGGCACGGATTATCGCGGTCGGCACGACCTCGCTGCGCCTTCTCGAGAGCGCGGCGCGGGAGGATGGGGTTATCGAGCCTTGGTCGGGTGCGACCGGCATCTTCATCACGCCCGGCTATCGCTTCCGTACCGCCGACGTGCTGATGACGAACTTTCATCTGCCGCGCTCGACCCTGTTCATGCTCGTTTCGGCCTTTGCCGGCCTCGACACCATGCGTGCTGCCTATGCCCATGCCGTGAACAACGGCTATCGTTTCTACTCCTATGGCGACGCCAGCCTGTTGTTCCGGGAGGAGAACGATGGACGACGATCTTGAGGAGATGGATCGGGACACGCTGATTGCGAAAGTGCGAGAATTGAGAAAAGGCATCCGCGCGCATCGGGATGCCACTGGGCACGACCTCTGCTGGCATCATCCGGATCTTTGGTCGTTGTTGCCGGAAACGATCGAGCCATCCATTGCCGTTCCGCCATGGCCCAAATTCATGCGCGGCTGCATCCGGTACCGCCAATCGCTTGACCGGCAGGCGCCGGAAGCTCCCATTCACGACCAGGAATTCGATGGCTGACTGCTTTTCCTTTCGATTGCTTGCGACCGACGGCATGGCGCGTCGCGGCGAGATTTCGATGCCGCGGGGCGTCGTCCGCACCCCGGCCTTCATGCCGGTCGGCACCGGCGGCACGGTCAAGGCCATGTATCTGGACCAGGTACGGGCGCTCGGCTCCGACATCATTCTCGGCAACACCTATCATCTGATGCTGCGGCCTGGGGCGGAACGCGTTGCACGGCTGGGAGGGCTGCACGAATTCGCCCGCTGGCCACATCCGATCCTGACCGACTCGGGCGGTTTCCAGGTGATGTCGCTGGCGCAACTGCGCAAGCTCAGCGAGAACGGCGTGACCTTCCGTTCGCACATCGACGGCGCGCCCTACGAGATGTCGCCGGAACGCTCGATCGAGATCCAGGGGCTTCTCGATTCCGACATACAGATGCAACTCGACGAATGCGTGGCCTTGCCTGCGAACGAGCGCGAGATCGAGCGCGCAATGGAATTGTCCCTGCGTTGGGCCGAGCGCTGCAAGAAGGCATTTGGCGACCAGCCCGGCAAGGCGATGTTCGGCATCGTTCAGGGTGGGGATGTCGCAAAGCTCAGGATCCGCTCGGCCCAATCGCTTGCGGCAATGGGGCTGAAGGGCTACGCCGTGGGCGGTCTCGCCGTCGGCGAACCGCAGGCGGTCATGCTGCAAATGATCGAAGCCACGTGCCCGGAACTGCCGTCCGACAAACCACGCTATCTGATGGGAGTCGGTACGCCGGACGACATACTGAGATCAGTGGCGCGCGGCATCGATATGTTCGATTGCGTCATGCCAACCAGGGCGGGGCGCCACGGTCTTGCCTACACCCGCCGCGGCAAGGTCAACCTGCGCAATGCTCGTCACGCCGAGGACCCACGCCCGCTCGATGAGGAAAGCAATTGTCCGGCGTCGCGCGACTATTCGCGCGCCTATCTGCATCACCTCGTCAAGTCGGGCGAGGCGTTGGGCGCCATGCTGCTCACCTGGAACAATCTGGCCTATTATCAGCGGTTGATGCAGGACATACGCGACGCGATCGAGAAAGGCCATTTCGCCGAACGATCGGCACTCATAACCGAGGGCTGGGAACGGGGCGATCTCCCTGCCCGCTAAGCGGAGCATGGTGGCTTTGCTTGAAAGGGAGCCTGCGGTCTGCAAGAACAACCGCAACGAAACGAGGACAGGTCATGAAGGCTTTTTTCGTCCAGATCAAATGCGAGCTCGGTAAAGCCTATGAGGTGGCCTCCGCGCTCGTCGATGCCGAGATCGCTTCGGAGGTCTATTCGACAGCGGGGGATTACGATCTGCTCGTGAAGTTCTATGTCGACGAGGATGAGGATATTGGACACTTCGTCAATCAGAAGGTCCATGCCATTCCTGGAATCAGAAACACCTTTACCACGGTGACTTTCCGCGCCTTCTGACCAGCTACAGATTATCGGGCGGGCAGTTGCTGCTGCATCTCTAGTTTTAGTGCATTACGTTTGTGCAAGATCGCCGCCAGCTGCGATCCCAGCGCGATATCTGCGCGATTGCACTTGCATTTCCTGGGCTATCTAATCTCAAATGGTGCCAGAGGGGAGTGCACGGGTGGTTGCCTTCAACGAGATGGGCCCTGCGGAAGCCAAGGTCAGGGAGCCGTACAGAGCTTATGGCGATTGGTTGCGGGATCAGGATCCGGCCCGCCTTAACGACAAGATGCGCGATGCCGAGCGCGTCTTCCGGAAGACAGGGATCACTTTCGCCGTTTACGGCGAAGCAGAAGCTGCCGAGCGCCTCATCCCCTTCGACATCGTTCCGCGCATCATTTCCGGGGCCGAGTGGCGTCGTCTCACCCAGGGCATCGAGCAACGGGTGCAAGCGCTCAACGCCTTCCTGGACGACATCTACCATCGACAGGAAATCCTGCGCTCCGGAAGGCTTCCCCGCGAGCTGGTTGCCGCCAACGAGGCCTTTCTGCCCGAAATGATCGGGGTGAAGCCGCCGGCGGGCGTCTATACACACATTATCGGCGTCGACATCGTCAGGACCGGTGAGAACCAGTTCCACGTCCTCGAGGATAATGCCCGAACGCCCTCTGGCGTCTCCTATATGCTGGAGAACCGCGAAACGATGATGCAATTGTTCCCCGAGCTCTTCCAGCGGGTGAAGGTGAGGCCCGTCGAAAACTATCCTCAACTGCTGCGCCAGTCCCTCGCTACGGTGAGCCCAAACGGCGCGCGAGGCGCGCCGACTATCGCGGTCCTGACACCCGGCAGCTACAATTCGGCCTATTTCGAACACGCCTTTCTGGCGGATCAGATGGGGGTCGAACTGGTCGAGGGAACTGACTTGCGGGTAATCGACGGCGGGGTGGCGATGCGCACCACCGAGGGCTACAAGCGCGTGGACGTGCTCTATCGCCGGGTCGATGACGCCTTTCTCGATCCGCTGACTTTCCGACCGGATTCAGCGCTCGGCGTTGCCGGGATAATGGACGTCTACAGGGCCGGCAACATCACGATCGCCAATGCGCCGGGCACCGGAATCGCTGACGACAAGGCGATCTATTCATTCATGCCGGAGATCATAGAATTCTACACAGGCCGCAAAGCCATGCTGGAGAACATCCCGACTTGGCGCTGCTCAGAGCCGGACAGCCTGAAATATGTTCTGGCGCATCTGGACGAACTGGTGGTGAAAGAAGTCCACGGATCGGGCGGCTACGGGATGCTCGTTGGTCCCGCTGCGTCGAAGAAGGAACGCGAGACCTTCGCCGCGAAGCTCGCTGCGCGGCCGTCCAACTATATCGCTCAGCCGACCCTGGCGCTGTCGACATGTCCGATCCTGACTGAAAAGGGCCTCGCCCCGCGTCATGTGGACCTGCGGCCCTTCGTGCTGGTGTCCGACCGGATCCAGATCGTACCTGGCGGGCTGACTCGCGTCGCCTTGAAGGAGGGGTCGCTCGTCGTGAACTCGTCCCAGGGCGGCGGAACCAAGGACACTTGGGTCCTCGACGATTGACAGGGAAGCGGAGGCGGGTGGGCGGTCAGGAGATGGCGTCGAGAAGTCCACGTATCCGCACGGCGAGGGAGATTGACTGATGTACGCGGCCTGCCGCTTCTCAAGGCGTGGGGAACGCTGAAATGCTCCTTGGTCGCACAGCCAACGGGCTTTACTGGATGAACCGCTATATCGAACGCGCCGAGAACATGGCCCGGCTCGTCGATGTCGGGCTCCGGATGGCTCTCACACGCTCGCAAGGCGCCGGCGACGAGTGGGCGTCCGTCATCGTAAGCGCCGCGGCCAACGCGCCTTTCGCTCGAAGACATTCGGAATACACAGCCGCGACTGTTTCGGATTTCCTGCTGCGGGACACGAGCAATCCATCGAGTGTCATCTCGTCGATGGAGACGGCCCGCATGAACGCCCGAATGGTGCGGACAGCACTCACCCTCGATACCTGGGAGAGCATCAACGAAGCCTGGATGACGATGAAGCGCGCATTGGCGTCGCCGATCGATCAACGAGATCTGCCGAAGGTTCTCGACCTGATCAAGCGCGAGACGGCACAGATCAGGGGTGCGTTCTATGGCACCATGCTACGGAATGAAATCTTCGACTTCGCCCAGATCGGGACGTATGTCGAACGGGCCGACAATACGGCGCGCATCCTCGACGTGAAGTACTATGTGCTGCTGCCGTCAATTTCCTGGGTCGGATCGTCCCTCGATAACTATCAATGGGAATCCATCCTGCGTTCCGTAGCGGCGCATCGGTCCTACCGGTGGGTCTACGACGCCGTTTATAAACCCGCCAATATCGCGGACTACCTGATCCTGAACGGCCGTATGCCGAGGTCGCTGACGTTCTGCTACCGCTTTATCGTCGAGCACCTTCGCTTTCGGGCCGAGGACTATGGTCAACGGCATCCTTGCATAGGAACCGCCGAGCAGACCTTGGCGCGCCTGAAAGCCGGATCGATCGGCGAGATTTTCGATGCGGGCCTTCACGAATTCCTCGATGATTTCATCGCCAGCAACAATCGCTTCGGCGAGCAGATCGCAGAGGATTATAACTTCTACTAGAGGGCTCGCCGTCATGCGGTTGAAGATCACGCATCGTACTGAATACCGGTATGACACGCCGATCCAATATGCCCTGCAGCGGCTGCGGCTGGTCCCCCAGCCGGGACCGACGCAAACGATCGGACACTGGGCCCTTGCAATCGATGGTGCGCGGGAGGAACTACGGTTCACCGATCATTTCGGCAACGATACGCGCTTGGTGAGCATCCTCGGCGAATCTCATGTGATCGGCATCGAAGCGACCGGTGTAGTGGAGACCAGGGACAACGCAGGTGTGACCGGGCCGCATCGTGGCTTCGCGCCGCTTTGGCTGTTTTGCCGGGAAACCTCCTTGACCACGGGCGCCGAAGGCATCCTCGCGCTCGTTGAGGAGGTCGGCACGAGAGGGGGCGACATCCAGCGGCTGCACCGCTTGATGAAGTTGATCGGTGAGCGGGTCGCATACCGGCCGGGCGCCACCACTGCAGAGACGTCCGCCGAAGCAGCCTTGGCTCAGCAATCAGGCGTGTGTCAGGATCACGCCCACATCTTCATCGCGGCGGCGCGACGCATGGGCTATCCCGCGCGTTACGTCAGTGGCTATCTGATGATGGATGTGGTGGACCAGGCTGCCAGCCATGCCTGGGCCGAAGCCCACGTTGGCAATCTCGGTTGGGTTGCTTTCGATGCGACGAACGGCATTTCGCCCGACGAACGCTATGTAAGGCTCGCCACGGGGTGCGACTATCGCGAGGCTTCGCCCGTGTCGGGTATTCTGCTTGGGCAAGCGCAGGAACACCTTGCAGTCCACATTACGGTGGAGCAGTAATTCCGCGACGGGCGTGAAATCGGCGGTCAGCCCCGTTCCGGCGCACTGGATCAGTCCGGAAAATAACCCTAAGATGCGGAATATTATGACCTATTGTGTCGGGCTGATGATCGATCGCGGGTTGGTGTTCATGTCGGACACCCGCACCAATGCCGGCGTGGATTCGATCTCCACATTCCGCAAGATGCACGTCTGGGAACAGCCCGGCGACAGGGTGATCGTCCTGATGTCGGCCGGCAATCTCGCCACGACCCAAGCCGTCGTGAGCCTGCTGGATGAACGCTGCAAAACCATCTCAGAACATGGTCCGACTGTCTTGGAAACGTCATCGATGTACCAGACGGCCCGCCTCGTCGGGAACACCGTCAAGGAGGTCATAGCCAGTGCCTCGCCGGGCGGGCACAGGGGAGATTCCTATTTCAATGCCTCCTTCATACTCGGCGGCCAGATCGAGGGCAGCGAACCCCGTCTGTTCTTGATCTATCCGGAAGGCAATTTCATCGAATCGACCGAAGACACGCCCTTCTTCCAGATCGGCGAGACCAAATACGGAAAGCCGATCATCATCAGAGCTTATGATCGGAAAATGACCTTTCCCGAAACGGTCAAGCTTCTGATGGTGTCGTTCGACTCGACGCTGAAATCCAACCTGTCCGTCGGCCTCCCAATCGACGTTCTGTTCTACGAACGGGATGCGCTGAAGGTGAAGTTGAAGAAGCGCATCAGCAAGGACGATCCCTATTTTCGCGCCATTTCCGATAGCTGGTCGAAAGCGTTGCGGGCAGCTTTCGCCAGCCTTCCCGATTTTCCGGTTTAGGGCAGCGTGGCAGGCAGATCGATTGCCCGCAGCTGTATCGTGCTCGCGGCGCGAGATAGCTCGTCACTCGTTGAATAATCACCCGGTATAGGGAGGAGGTCGGGAATGGACAGCAGAGAGTTTCGCGAATGGTCGCGGCGAGCGGCCGAGTGGGGCGCGGACTATCGGGAGACGTTGCGCGAGCGTCCGGTCAGGGCGCAGAGCAGTCCCGGCGAAATCGCGGCCAGCATCGGGATTGCGCCCCCGGAGCAGGCCGAGCCCATGGAAAGGATCTTCGCCGATTTCGAGGAGAAGATCCTGCCGGGAATGACGCATTGGCAGCACCCGCGCTTCTTTGCCTATTTTCCGGCCAACGCCGCGCCAGTTTCGGTCGTGGCCGAGTACCTCGTGACCGCGATGGCCGCGCAGTGCATGCTGTGGCAGACGTCTCCGGCCGCGACTGAACTCGAAACGGTCATGATCGACTGGTTGCGGCAAGCGCTCGCGTTGCCTTCCGGCTTCTCAGGCGTCATTCAGGATTCCGCTTCGTCGGCCACGCTGGCGGCCGTGCTGACAATGCGAGAGCGCGCGCTGTCCTGGCAGGGCAATGCCAAGGGTCTGGCCGCCGCGAAGCCGATCCGCGTCTATGCTTCGAACCAGGTCCACACGTCGATCGACCGTGCCATATGGGTGTCCGGGATCGGCGAGGCGAACCTCGTTCGCATACCGACCAAAGGGAGCCGGCGCAGCATGGACTCAGCCATGCTCGAGGCGGCCATCATCGCTGATAGAGGGGCGGGGCTCTTGCCTGCGGGCGTTGTCGCCTGCATTGGCGGAACCAGCATCGGGGCCACGGACGACCTCGCCTCCATCGCCGATGTGGTGAGGCGACACGGCCTTTACCTTCATGTCGACGCAGCCTGGGCGGGGGCTGCGATGATCTGCCCGGAATTCCGCCATTTCTGGCAAGGAATCGAAGGTGCCGACTCGATCGTCTTCAACCCGCATAAATGGCTTGGAGCCCAGTTCGACTGCTCGATGCAGTTCATCAGGGATCCCGACAGCCTGGTGAAGACGTTGGCCATCCAGCCCGAATATCTGAAGACGCACGGCAAGGACGGCATCGTCAATTACTCGGAATGGTCGGTCCCGTTGGGCAGGCGATTCCGTGCGCTCAAACTATGGTTCCTGTTGCGGGCACACGGGCTGGAGGGGCTGCGGGCCATGATCCGCGATCATGTGCGTTGGAGCGAGACGCTGGCGCAAAGAATTCGCGACACGCCCGGTTTCGAAATCGTCAGTGAACCCGTTCTGTCCCTGTTCTCGTTCAGGCACGTTCCGCCCCCCGGTGGCGATCCCGACTCTCACAACCAGCGCCTGCTCGAGAGGATCAATGACGACGGCCATATCTATCTCACCCAGACGCGCGTAGACGGCCATCTCGCCATTCGCTTCCAGGTCGGCCAGTTCAATTCGACCGAAGCTGATGTAGACGAGGCCTATGACGCGATCGTCCGTGCCGCTGCGACACTGGATTGAGGGGAGCTTATATGGCGTTCAAACTGCTGGCAGGCATTAGCCGGGAGCCGATCATCAGATCTGGTGCCAAGCTGAGATAGGCCAATCGCGCCGGGGCGGAATGCAAATTCGTCAAGTTGCGTGAACTCGGGCTAGCACGCTGGGGGGCACGCCAAACGGATTTCGTTGCAGCCATTGCGAGCATGAGAACGATCACGGGAGACTGATGGGCCTGGACGCGAAAGGCCAGAGGGATGCGCCGGAGAGGCTTCGGGGAACATTGACATGCGGCTACTTTCGTTTTGGTATCGAGAGGAAAGATACGAAAGTGAAGGAAACCGTTCGTGTATCTGCCGCCACGACACGCCGAGATCATCCAGATGGCCAAGGACAACGGCCGAGTCCTGGTCGATGAGCTTGCCCTCCAATTCAACGTGACACCGCAGACGATCCGCAAGGATCTCAACGACTTATGCGAGCGCAGACTGCTGACGCGCATTCATGGCGGGGCGCTGTTTCCCTCCGGCATCGAGAACGTCGAATACGAGGCCAGGCGAAAGATCGCCGCCGAGGAGAAGGAAGCCATCGGGCGAGCGGCGGCGCGGCTTATCCCCGACAATGCCTCGCTCTTCATCAACATCGGCACCACGACGGAAGCTGTCTCCAATGCGCTTCTCGATCATCACGGCCTGATGGTCATCACCAACAATATCAATGTCGCCAACAAGATGCGGGTTTATCCTTCGATCGAAGTGGTGATCGCCGGCGGCGTGGTGCGAGGCTCCGACGGCGGCGTGGTCGGCGAAGCCGCCGTCGATTTCATCAAGCAGTTCAAGGTGGATTATGCGGTGATCGGCGCCTCGGCGATCGACCACGACGGAGCATTGCTCGACTTCGATTTTCGCGAAGTGAAAGTCGCTCAAGCCATTATCGCCAACAGCCGGCACGTGATCCTGGTTTCGGATGCCACCAAGTTCGAGCGCACGGCCCCAGTGCGGATCGGACATCTCGGTCAGGTCGATACGTTCATAACGGATCGCTGCGATATAGCCTCGATCCGCAGGATCTGTGCGGAAGCGGAGGTCGAACTCGTCGAAACCATGCGCTGATGCCGGCCCTCGCGGCCTTCGCCCGGCGATTTCGTTTGACATTCGTTCTTAGTTCGAAATAATTCCTCTCGATCTTCGAATTGTCCGAAATTGCTACGTGGCGAAAGTCTGGAGGAAGCTGTTGGATCAGGCAAAGATCCATGACGTTTTCGTCATCGGTGGCGGCATCAACGGCTGCGGCATCGCCCGCGACGCTGCCGGGCGCGGCTACGACGTCTACCTCGCGGAAATGAACGATCTCGCTAGCGGGACATCGTCGGGCTCCACGAAGCTCATTCATGGCGGCCTGCGCTATCTCGAGCATTACGAGTTCCGGCTGGTGCGCGAATCCTTGATGGAGCGCGAAGTTCTCTGGAGGAACGCTCCGCACATCATCTGGCCCCTGCGTTTCGTGCTGCCGCACGTAAAGGGACTTCGGCCGGCATGGTTGCTGCGGCTGGGCCTATTCCTCTACGATCACATCGGCGGCCGCAAGCTCCTGCCGGCGACCCGGACGCTGGACATGCGGAGCGATCCGGCGGGGAAGCCTCTGAAGCCGTTGTTCTCCCGCGCTTTCGAGTATTCGGATTGCTGGGTCAACGACGCCCGGCTGGTCGTGCTGAATGCACGCGACGCCGCCGACCGTGGCGCCGTCATTCGAACCCGCGCGCGAGTAACCGGCGCACATCGTGAAAACGGCCTTTGGACGATCGATGTCGAAGATCGGCGGACGCGGGAGCGCGAGCAAATCCGGGCGCGGCTGGTCGTCAACGCCGCGGGACCCTGGGTCGATCGGGTCCTTTCGGCGGCTGTCGGGCAAAAAGACGTCCACAATGTTCGCCTGGTCCAGGGCAGCCACATCGTCGTGCCGAGGAAGTTCGAGGGATCGCGCGCCTATTTTTTCCAGAACAAGGATGGACGCATCATCTTCGCCATCCCCTACGAAGAGGACTTCACGCTGATCGGGACGACCGATCGCGACTATCGCGGCGACCCAAATGCGGTCGCGATCACCGAGGCCGAAAGTGCCTATCTTTGCGAAGCGGCAAGCGAATATTTCTCGATGCCGGTGCGGCGCGAGGACATTGTCTGGGCCTATTCGGCCGTCCGCCCGCTTTATGACGATGGCGCGTCGAAGGCGCAGGAAGCCACGCGCGACTATGTGCTGAAGTCGGACGGCGGCAACGGGGTCGCTCCCTTGATCAACATCTTCGGTGGCAAGATCACCACTTACCGGCGGCTGGCGGAAGCGATGATGGAGAAGATCGAAGGGTTCCTCGGCAGGAAGGGCGCGCCTTGGACGGCGAGCGCGGCTTTGCCGGGGGGCGATTTCCCCCCGGACGGTTTTAATATGGAGGTCGACCGGCTGAAATCGTCCTTTCCATTCCTGGATCTCGCTCACGCGCGCCGGCTGGTCCGGCTCTACGGGACGCGCGCGAAGGTCGTGCTCGGTCTCGCGAGTTCCGCTGCGGATCTCGGGCGGAACTTCGGTGCCGACCTGTTCGAAGCCGAGGTCCGGTACCTGGTGGACCACGAATGGGCCTGCACGGCGGAGGACATATTGTGGCGCCGCACCAAGCGCGGCCTTCGGCTGAGCCGGGAACAGGCTGGCAGGTTGGAAGAGTTCATGCGTGGGGTAGGGAGCGCGCGACACGCGGCAGCGGAGTGAAGCTCTAGCCTTGGGAGGAGGCGGGATGCTTGAGCTGAGAAACGTATCCAAGACCGTCGGCGGGGTGGAGCATATCCGCGACATCTCGCTGACGCTGCAGCACGCCTCGCTCAACGTTCTGCTTGGGCCGACGCTTTCCGGCAAGACCAGCCTGATGCGGCTGATGGCGGGACTGGATTCGCCTACGTCCGGTTCCGTTTGGTTCGACGGTCGTGATGTGACCGGCGTGCCAGTGCAGAAACGCAAGATCGCGATGGTCTACCAGCAGTTCATCAACTATCCGGCGATGACAGTTTACGAGAACATCGCGTCGCCGCTTCGGGTCGCCGGCGCCCCGGCCGAGCGCATTGACAGTGAAGTTCGCCGTGCGGCCGACCTGCTCAAGCTGATGCCCTATTTGCAGCGCACGCCGCTCAGCCTGTCCGGCGGCCAACAGCAGAGAACGGCGCTGGCCCGAGCAATCGTCAAGAACGCCGGCTTGGTGTTGCTCGACGAGCCGCTTGCCAATCTGGATTACAAGCTGCGGGAGGAGCTACGGGCGGAGCTCCCGAGGATATTTGCCGAAACGGGGGCCATTTTCGTCTATGCCACCACCGAACCGCATGAGGCGCTTCTGCTCGGTGGCAATACGGCGACTCTGTCCGAAGGCAGGGTCACGCAATTCGGACCGACGGTCGAGGTTTTTCGCAGGCCGAACGACCTGGTGACGGCGAAGACCTTCTCCGACCCGCCGCTCAACACGATGGTATTGCGAAAGGCGGGTACGAATTTTCAGCTTGATGGTGGGGTCAAGCTCCCGGTGCCGGCCGACTTGGCCGGTATTGCCGACGGCGTCTACACGATCGGCTTCCAGCCCCACCATCTTTCTTTGACACGCCCGAACCGGGATGCGGTCTCGGTCACGGCCAAAGTGTCCGTGACCGAGATCACGGGTTCGGAGAGTTTCGTCCATCTGGATTTCGCGGACGTCCGCTGGGTGATGCTGGCGGCCGGCGTGAAGGCCTTCGCTCCCGACGACAGGGTCGAGGTCTATATAGACCATCGTCACGTCATGGTATTCGATGAAGAGGGACGCGCCGTGGCGGGTTCCCGAAAAATGGCGGCCTGACAATGGCGCGGATCGAACTCGACCATATCCGCCATGCCTACGGGCCGCACCCGAAGAGCGACGCGGACTATGCGCTGAAGGAAGTCCACCACACCTTCGAGGACGGCGGCGCCTATGCGCTGCTTGGGCCCTCGGGTTGTGGCAAGACGACACTGCTCAACATCATCTCCGGGCTGCTCAATCCCTCGCACGGACAGCTTCGCTTCGACGGCCGGGACGTGACCGAGCTTTCGACGCAAGAGCGCAACATCGCGCAGGTTTTCCAGTTTCCGGTCGTCTACGACACGATGACGGTCTACGACAACCTTGCCTTCCCGCTCCGCAATCGCGGTGTGCCAGAAGCCGATGTCGACCGGAAGGTAAGGGAGACCCTCGAAATGACCGGGCTCGCCGAGCGGGCGCATCGCAGGGCGCGAGGGCTCACAGCGGACCAGAAGCAGAAGATATCGCTCGGCCGCGGGCTCGTGCGATCCGATGTCAATGCCATCCTGTTCGATGAACCTCTTACGGTCATCGACCCGCATATGAAGTGGGTTCTCAGGTCGCAGCTCAAGCAACTGCATCGCCGCTTCGGCTTCACCATGGTCTATGTCACGCACGATCAGACGGAGGCGCTGACCTTCGCCGAGCAAGTGGTGGTCATGTATGACGGAGGCATCGTGCAGATCGGCACGCCGGCCGAACTGTTCGATCGGCCGCGGCACACTTTCGTCGGCTATTTCATAGGGTCGCCGGGCATGAATGTGATGCCGGTGTCGGTCGAAGGGCGGCTTGCGACGGTCGGCAGCCAGCGGATCGAGCTGTCTGGAGCTCCCGTTATCCCGCCGCAGGGAAAGACGGAACTCGGCATTCGTCCGGAATTCGTTCGCCTGGGATCACAGGGCATGCCCGTATCCATCGCCAAGGTCGAGGATATCGGCAGGCAGAAGATCGTGCGAGCGACCTTGGAGGGGCGCGAAATCGCGGCGATCCTCGGCGAGGAAGACGAGGTTCCGGCCGAGCCGCATGTCACCTTCGATCCGGCCCGGATCAGCATCTACGCCAATTCCTGGCGCATCGAACTCGGAGGCTGACCCATGGAGAAGCCGTGGAACAACAAGGCCTGGTTCATGGTGCTGCCGGTGCTGCTGCTGGTGGCGTTCTCGGCCGTCATTCCGCTGATGACCGTGGTGAACTACTCCGTTCAGGACACGTTCGGCAACAATGTCTTCTTCTGGGTGGGCTCGGAGTGGTTCGAGGAGATCCTTCACTCGAATCGCTTCTGGGAGGCGATGGGCCGCAACCTCGTCTTCTCGGCCATCGTCCTGGCGATACAAATTCCATTGGGCATCTTCATCGCGCTCAACATGCCGCGCAGCGGCTGGGGCGTCCCGGTCTGTCTCGTCCTGATGGCCTTGCCGCTTCTCATCCCCTGGAATGTGGTCGGGACGATATGGCAGGTCTTCGGGCGCATCGATATCGGCCTGCTCGGCTATACGCTTTCGGCGCTCGGCATCGACTACAACTACGTGAACGATCCGATCGACGCCTGGATCACGATCATAGTCATGGATGTCTGGCACTGGACGAGCCTGGTCGTGCTGCTTTGTTACGCGGGGCTGGTTGCGATCCCCGATGCCTACTACCAGGCAGCCAAGATCGATGGCGCTTCGCGTTGGGCGGTCTTCCGCTACATCCAGCTGCCGAAGTTGAACCGGGTGCTCCTCATAGCGGTGCTGCTCCGCTTCATGGACAGCTTCATGATCTACACCGAACCGTTCGTCGTAACAGGTGGCGGTCCCGGCAATTCGACCACCTTCCTGTCGATCGATCTCGTCAAGATGGCGGTCGGGCAGTTCGATCTTGGGCCTGCGGCGGCCATGTCGATCATCTATTTCCTGATCATATTGGCCCTGTCCTGGGTGTTCTACACGGTCATGACCAATGTCGGCACGGAGAAATGAGATGGCTGCCACGGAGGAACAGGCGGCCCAAGGCGCGGTGGACACGCTGATGCGGAAGTCCGCCACGGGGGCGGGGGGCAGGGCGGGCGCGGACAGCCAAAAGCTCGCCCGCATGATGCGCCGTCGCGGTGAGGAGTCGCGTTTCTGGTGGCTGATCCCGACGCTCTACATCATCTTCCTGATGCTGCCGATCTATTGGCTCATCAATATGAGCTTCAAGACCAACCAGGAAATCCTCGGTACCTTCTCGTTGTGGCCGCGCAATCCGACCCTGCGCAACTACGCCGTGATCTTCACCGACCCGTCCTGGTATTCCGGCTACATCAACTCGATCATTTATGTGGTCATGAACACGGCGATTTCCGTGCTCGTGGCGTTGCCCGCGGCCTACGCCTTTTCACGCTACCGCTTCCTCGGAGACAAGCATCTCTTCTTCTGGCTGCTGACCAACCGCATGGCGCCGCCCGCCGTTTTCGCACTGCCTTTCTTCCAACTCTACTCGGCCTTCGGCTTGATCGACACGCACATAGCTGTGGCGCTGGCGCACTGCCTCTTCAACGTACCCCTGGCGGTCTGGATCCTGGAAGGGTTCATGTCGGGCGTGCCCAAGGAAATCGATGAGACCGCCTATATCGACGGCTATCCGTTCCCGCGTTTTTTCGTGAAGATATTCATGCCTCTCATCGCCTCCGGCATCGGTGTGGCGGCGTTCTTCTGCTTCATGTTCTCCTGGGTCGAACTGCTGATCGCCCGCACGCTCACGACGACCGCCGCCAAGCCGATCGCTGCCACGATGACAAGGACGGTCTCAGCTTCCGGATTGGACTGGGGGGTGCTCGCGGCCGCCGGGGTGCTCACCATCATTCCGGGCGCGTTGGTGATCTGGTTCGTCCGCAACTACATCGCCAAGGGCTTTGCCTTGGGGAGGGTATGAGCAATGAACCTCTCTTGGATGGCCTGGACGTGGCCGACCGCGATCTTCTTCGCAACGATCTTCCTGCTTCTGATCGGCATGGGTATCTGGGAATACGTCTCGCCCGGCGGCAATCCGCGCGTTGGAATCCTGCGGATCGAAACAACCAGGGGGGATCGCCTCTTTCTATCGCTGCTCGGCAGCGCCTTCATTCATCTCGCATGGCTGGGTCTCGTGGGGCCCAACCTGTGGTGGGCACTCGCCCTCTCGGTCGTGTACGCCATCGGCGTATTTCGCTTCGTTTAGGGGGAGGAAACTGTTGGACGGCCGCATGCCGGTGGTCGCTCCGATCGGGACTGCAACTTTGTAAGGGAGGAACGCATGCGACGGAATTTACTCACATCGACGACTGCTCTTGCCCTGTTGCTTGGCGTCGGCCATGCCTATGCCGGAATGGACGAGGCCAAGGCCTTCCTGGACGCGGAGATCGGCGATCTGTCGACGCTCGACCGCGCGGCTCAGGAAGCGGAGATGCAATGGTTCATCGATGCCGCGAAACCATTCGCCGGCATGGAGATCAAGGTGGTTTCGGAGACGATCACCACCCATGAATACGAATCGAAAGTGCTCGCCAAGGCTTTCTCGGACATCACGGGCATCAAGCTGACGCACGACCTGATCGGCGAGGGAGACGTGGTCGAGAAACTTCAGACCCAGATGCAATCCGGGGAGAACATCTACGACGCCTATATCAACGACTCCGACCTGATCGGAACGCATTGGCGCTACCAGCAGGCGCGCAGCCTGACGGACTGGATGGCGAATGAAGGCAAGGACGTAACCAATCCGAACCTCGACGTCGATGATTTCATCGGCAAGTCTTTCACGACGGCCCCTGACGGCAAGCTCTATCAGCTGCCCGACCAGCAGTTCGCGAACCTCTACTGGTTCCGCTATGACTGGTTCAACGACGAGAAGAACAAGGCCGACTTCAAGGAGAAATATGGCTACGAGCTCGGCGTGCCAGTCAACTGGTCCGCTTACGAGGACATTGCTGCGTTCTTCAACGGCAAGGAAATCGACGGCAAGAAGGTCTATGGCCATATGGACTATGGCAAGAAGGACCCGTCGCTTGGCTGGCGATTCACCGATGCCTGGCTGTCGATGGCGGGCAACGGCGACAGGGGCATACCGAACGGGCGGCCGGTGGACGAATGGGGCATCAAGGTCGACGAGAATTCGCGCCCGGTCGGCTCCTGCGTGGCGCGGGGAGGCGACACGAACGGCCCCGCCGCCGTCTATTCGATCCAGAAATACCTGGACTGGATAAACGCCTATGCCCCGCCGGAAGCGCAGGGCATGACATTCTCCGAATCCGGCCCCGTGCCGGCGCAAGGCGCGATCGCCCAGCAGATCTTCTGGTACACTGCCTTCACCGCCGACATGGTCAAGGACGGACTGCCGGTGGTCAATGCCGACGGTACTCCAAAATGGCGCATGGCCCCGTCACCCCATGGGGTATACTGGAAAGACGGCATGAAGCTCGGTTATCAGGACGCAGGGTCGTGGACACTGATGAAATCCACACCCGACGACCGCGCGAAAGCGGCATGGCTTTACGCCCAGTTCGTGACTTCGAAGACCGTGGACGTGAAGAAGAGCCATGTGGGCCTCACCTTCATCCGCGAATCCACGCTGCAGCATAAGAGCTTCACGGACCGAGCTCCGAAACTCGGCGGACTGATCGAGTTCTATCGTTCGCCGGCGCGCGTGCAATGGACTCCGACGGGCACCAACGTTCCCGATTATCCGAAGCTCGCGCAGCTTTGGTGGCAGGCGATCGGCGACGCTGCGTCCGGCGCCAAAACGGCTCAAGAGGCGATGGACTCGCTTTGCGCCGAACAGGAAAAGGTGTTGGAACGGCTGGAGCGGGCCGGCGTGCAAGGCGACATCGGTCCGAAAATGGCCGACGAGCACGATCTGGCCTACTGGAATGCGGAAGCCGTGAAGGCGGGCAACCTGGCGCCACAGCTCAAGATCGAGAACGAGAAAGAAAAACCGATCACCGTCAACTACGACGAACTGGTCAAGAGCTGGAGCAAATAAGGGACGGGGCGTAAAGCAGCCGTCGGGGTGAAGGGGAGACGACGGCATGTCGTCTCCCCTGTTCATGTCAAAAGGAGCATGGAATGACGGGATTGATCCTTGCGATCGACCAAGGGACGACGTCGAGCAGGAGCATCGTGTTCGACAGTGACATGAAGGTCGTCGGTGTCGGACAGAAGGAATTCACGCAGCATTATCCGGCTTCGGGCTGGGTAGAGCACGATCCCGAAGAAATCTGGCAAAGTGTGGTCTCAACGTGCAAGGCCGCCTTGAAACAGGCCAAGTGCGACGCGAGCGCGATTGCCGCGATCGGCATTACCAACCAGCGCGAAACAGTCGTGATCTGGGACAAGACTACCGGCAGGCCGATCCATAACGCGATCGTCTGGCAGGACCGCCGCACGGCGGGTCTTTGCGCGAAGCTCCGGAAGGCAGGTCTTGAGAAGACCTTCACGCGGAAAACCGGCCTTCTGCTCGACCCCTATTTCTCGGGAACAAAGATCTCCTGGCTGCTCGACAAGGTAAAAGGCGCGCGAAAGCGGGCCGAGAAAGGCGAGTTGCTCGCCGGCACGATAGACACGTTCCTGATCTGGCGCATGACTGGCGGCCAGGTGCACGCGACGGATGCGACCAACGCATCGCGTACATTGGTCTACAACATCGCCAGCAACCGTTGGGACCCGGAACTGCTGGAGATCCTGCGCATTCCGGCTGCGCTTCTGCCGGAAGTGAAGGATTGCGCCGCCGACTTCGGAAAGACCGAGAAGTCGCTGTTTGGCGCGGAAATCCCGATCCTCGGCGTCGCCGGCGATCAGCAGGCCGCGACCATCGGACAAGCGTGCTTCGAGCCCGGCATGATGAAGTCGACCTATGGCACAGGCTGTTTCGCTCTCCTCAACACCGGCAGCGATCTGGTTCGTTCGAAAAACCGGTTGCTGACGACGATCGCCTACCGGTTGGACGGCAAGACGACATATGCGCTGGAGGGGTCGATCTTCGTGGCGGGTGCCGCCGTCCAATGGCTTCGCGACGGGCTGAAGGTGATCGGCAAGGCCGAGCACAGCGGCGAACTCGCATCGAAGGCCGATCCCACTCAAGACATCTATTTGGTCCCTGCCTTTGTCGGGCTGGGCGCACCATATTGGGATGCGGAGGCGCGGGGGGCCATTTTTGGGTTGACCCGGAACTCGGGGCCGGCGGAGTTTGCCCGCGCAACGCTCGACTCGGTCGCTTTCCAGACCAGGGACCTGCTGGACGCCATGAAGAAGGATTGGAAGGCCAACGGGGCCAAGACGGTCCTGCGCGTCGATGGCGGCATGGTGGCCTCGGATTGGACCATGCAGCGCCTGGCCGACATGCTCGACGCACCAGTCGATCGGCCGACGATCCTCGAGACGACCGCTCTTGGTGCCGCCTGGCTCGCGGGCTCCCGTGCAGGTGTCTGGCCGAACGCCAAGGAGTTCGCCAGGGCGTGGGCCTTGGATCGCCGCTTCAAGCCGGACATGAAGGAAACCGAGCGCGCGCGCAAACTGAAAGGTTGGCGCGACGCGGTGCGACGGACATTGTCGTCAGCCTGAGGCGAGGAAAAGCGGCCCGCGTCACGGAAATGACACGGGCCCGTTTTCTTAATTTCAATAAGGCGAATAGCACTGCCGCCGGGGGCCGTTATAGGGCTGGAACGTATTGTCCCAAGCTCGATAGGAGCGATAGCGGTTGTAGCACCAGCGTTCATGCGCGCTGCCACCGCTGTAGCGATAGGCCGGTTGCGAATTTGCGATGATGCCGCCTATGATGGCGCCCGTGGCGAAGGCCGCGCCTGGAAACCAGAAATCGTTGTAGTAACGATAGCCGGGCCGGTAATAGCGATATCCGCGGTAGCCGTTGTAATATCCCCCGCCGCCCCATCCACCATTCCAATGGGCCCCACGGTCCCAACCCCGATTCCATCCGCGACCTTGCCATCCGCCGCGACCTTGCCATCCGCCTCCTCGCCAAGCACCAGGCATCATGGCGCCGCGATTTCGCGAGCCGCCCATCCACCACTCACCCTGCGTCTTTTGCACGTTGGTTGGGAGAGATTGCATGTTCGGCATGATCATCGGTACGGCACCGGCGCTCGTCACGGCAAAGGTTGCCGCAAGAGCCGATGCGCAATAGATCAGAACAAGCTTGTTCATCACCTGTCTCCTCGGATTCCCGGGACGTCCCCTCTAGAACGGGCTGGTCACCTTTTTGGTTCCTCGACGCCCAGATTGTAGCAGGTTCCGTTCTGTAGAGCAGGTGACCTATGCCGAGACTTCAAAGCACAATGAATGTTGTCGGTGACGATCGCCAGGACAGATGTTACTCCGTCGGGAAATTTCTTGTGCAAGATACATGGAGACAACGTATGCAAGACCGTGTCCGCATCAGATCCGTCGAGTTGCTTTCCGACGACTGGGCGGTTCTGAAAAAGACGGTCTTTGACTACAGGCGGCGGGACGGCAGGTGGGAAACCCAGACCAGGCAGACCTATGATCGAGGCGACGGCGCCGTCATTCTTCCCTATGATCCCCGTCGCGGGACGGTGCTGCTGGTGCGCCAGTTCCGATTTCCTGCCTATGTCACAGGCCATCCGGAGCCCCTGATCGAGGCTTGCGCGGGTCTGCTTGACGCGGACGATCCCGAAACCGCGATTCGACGCGAGGCGGAGGAGGAGCTCGGCTATCGGCTGCGCGAGGTCCGGCATCTCTACACGCCCTATATGAGCCCCGGCAGCCTGACCGAAAGGCTCTCCTTCTTCACTGCCGACTATTCGCCGACCGACCGCATTTCGGAAGGCGGCGGCCATCCCGACGAGGATGAGGATATCGAGGTGCTGGAGATGGAACTTGGCGAAGCTCTAGCCGCCATTCATGACGGGCGCATCGTCGACGCCAAGACGATCATGCTTATCCAGCATGTCGTCCTCGAAAGGCGCGCATTGGAGCCTCCGGAAGCCCGCGAATAGCTTGTGCTGTGATCGATCTGGACGACCGTGTTTTTCCGGTTGACCGGCTGGGCCTCTCTCCCTATGTTCCGCCGCAATTTCCGGGGGCGGCTTCGCCCGACGGGAGCGCATAGCTCAGCCGGTAGAGCAACTGACTTTTAATCAGTAGGTCCAGGGTTCGAATCCCTGTGCGCTCACCAAGTCTCCGTTTGTACGACCCGGAGACCTAGGTAACAGTTTGTTCCTAAGAACATGGGTGACAACCTTGTGTCGACGGGTTATCGATAGTCTGCAAGGTTTTCTGTTTCAGGTCGATATATCCAGGATCATAGTGCATGAAGCTGACGTGCCAAATGCCGTCGTCGGCTATTGGGCGAGGCGAATGGAAGCCCATCGTCGCTTGTGATGGCCGCCGGCAGGCCACGTTCTGAAACAGGCGAGCGAAGGCCTTCAATGACGGATTGCTCGCGCCCCGATTCGAGGGCTTCGCACAGAAGGATCATCGCGAGGCCTAGTCCGTCACCGTCCGCGGTAAACGTAACAGAAGTGGCAAAGGCCCCGATCGCGGGTGGATCAAAACTCGGGGCAGGGCGGGGGAGCCGCCCTGAAGCCTATTCGCCGCGGGCGATCTTTTGGCCGATCTCGGCGAGAATGCCGGAACGCTTTGCCACCTGCAGAGCATCGCTGTTGCTCGCATTGCCTTGCAGCGCACGGGCCATGACGCCGTGCAGGATGGCCGACAGGCGGAAGAACGACAGCGCCGTGAAGACGCGCCATTCCGACAGACCGTCGCGACCGGTCGCCTGGCAATAGCGCTCGACAACGGCTTCTTCGCTCGGGATTCCCGTTTCTGCGAGATCGAGGTCCGCGACGCCGCGGCTTTGCGGCACGCCAGCCTGAATATGGTAGGGCATGCACAGATAGGCCAGATCGCTAAGCGGATGACCCAGTGTGGAAAGCTCCCAGTCGAGAATTGCCGCCACCTCGTCGCGGTCGCCATGGAAGCAAAGATTGCCGTGCCGGAAGTCGCCATGCACGATTGTGGTCTCGTCGACCACGTCCTGGTGTTCGCGAAGCCAGTCGGCAAGCCACGTCAGCGCCGGCAGCTCGCCGGCGGAAAGCGACGAGCGGTACTGCTTGCTCCAGCGTTCCACCTGTCGCGCCACATAGCCCGAACGCGGTCCGTAGTCCGAAAGCCCCGCAGCGTCGATGTCGACGCGGTGTAGCCGCGCCAGCGTGTCGACGGCCGCCAGATGCAGGCGCGAGCGGCGTTCGAAGGCTGCCTCCCGCATCAACGGATGGTCGAACACGCGGCCTTGCACGAACTCCATCACGTAGAATGCCGTGCCGATGATGTCAGAGTCCTCGCACAGCGCCATGACGCGCGGAACCGCCACGTCGGTGCCAGCAAGCGCGGAGAGCACCCGATATTCGCGTTCGACGTCGTGCGCTCTCGGCAGCAATTTTCCGGGCGGCTTCTTTCGCAGGACGAGCCGCCGATCGCCAGATTCCAAGAGGAAAGTCGGGTTCGATTGTCCACCCTGAAACTGTCGGATCGCGACCGGACCGGCAAAGGCAGGAATGGCGTGCGCCAGCCAGCCACGCAGCGCTTCCTCATCGAAGCGGTGCGCGGCGATGACCGGCACGAGCGTCGGTTCGGTGACAGACACGGCTTATCCGATCGTCTCGCCGCCGTCCGCGACGATCACCTGACCCGTAATGTAGGCAGACGCAGGGCAGGCAAGGAAATGCACGATGCCGGCGATGTCCTCCGGTTTACCGAAGCGGCGCAGGGGCGTCCTGCTTTCCATCTGCGCGCGGCGGACCGGGTCGTTCACCAACTCGCGGGCGAAGTCGGTGTCGACCACGCCGGGCGCAATCGCGTTGACGCGGATCTTCTGCGCGCCCCACTCGACGGCGAGGTTGCGCGCCAGCGCTGCTTCGGCCGCCTTCGACATGCCGTAGGTTCCGATCGTCGCGGTGCCGCGCAGAGCCGCGATGGACGACATCATGATCACCGTGCCGCCGCCGCGTTCGGCCATGCGCGGCAAGACGAGATTGCACAGCCAGATCGTGCTCTGCACGTTGACGGTCATGATCTTGGCGAAGGCCTCGTCGGAAAGCTTGGTGATCGAGCCGTAGACGGGGTTCGTGGCCGCGTTGCAGACGAGAATGTCCACGCCGCCCCACTTTTCCTCGACAGCCGCCACCATCTGCTCTAGGCCGGCGCGGTCGCCGACATGGCAGGCGATGGCGATGGCTTCGCCGCCCGCCGTCTCGATCTGGCGTACAACCTCGTCGCAAGCCGCCTGCTTGCGGCTGGAAACCACGACCTTTGCGCCACTGGCTGCCAATTGCAGCGCGGTGGCGCGACCGATGCCGCGCGAGCCGCCGGTGATGAGCGCCACTTTGCCACGAACGTCGAACATCGGGTCATGCACTGTGGACATAGGACTTCAACTCCATCTTGGCGATTGCCTCGCGGTGAACCTCGTCCGGGCCATCGACGATGCGCAGGACGCGCGACCGAGCATAGGCGTAGGCGAGGAACGTGTCCTGGGAAACACCCGCCGCGCCGTGCACCTGGATCGCGCGGTCGACCACCGTGCAGGCCATTTCGGGGGCCACGGCCTTGATCATGGCGATCTCGCGGCGCGCTTCCTTGTTGCCGACCGTATCCATCATGTGCGCAGCCTTGAGGGTCAGCAGTCGCGTGGTCTCGATCTCGCAACGCGAGCGGGCGATGAGTTGGCGCACATGGCCCTGATCGGACAGCGGCTTGCCGAAAGCGACGCGCTCGCTCGCACGCTTGCACATCATTTCCAGCGCGCGCTCGGCCATGCCGATGGCGCGCATGCAGTGGTGGATGCGGCCAGGCCCAAGGCGGCCTTGTGCGATCTCGAAGCCACGGCCTTCGCCGAGCAGGATGTTTTCCACCGGGACGCGTACATTGTCGAAATCGATCTCGGCATGGCCGTGCGGCGCGTCGTCATAGCCCAGCACGGTCAGTGGCCGCATCACGGTCACGCCCGGGGTGTCGATCGGAACGAGCACCATCGACTGCTGCTTGTGTTTCGGCGCTTGCGGATCGGTCCGGCCCATGACGATCGCGATCTTGCAGCGCGCATCGTTACCACCTGAGCTCCACCATTTGCGGCCATTGATGACGTAGTGGTCGCCCTCGCGACGGATATCCGTCTGGATGTTGGTGGCGTCCGAGGAAGCGACAGCCGGTTCGGTCATGGAGAAGCACGAGCGGATTGTGCCTTCGAGAAGGGGGGTGAGCCACTGCTTCTTCTGCGCCTCGTTGCCGTAGAGGATCAGGGTTTCCATGTTGCCGGTATCGGGAGCCGAGCAGTTAAAGACCTCTGGCGCGATCGGGGAGCGGCCCATCTGTTCGCAGAAATGGGCGTAGTCGAGGTTCGACAGGCGCCCCCCGCCACCATGCCGCGGCAGGAACAGGTTCCACAGCCCGCGCGCCTTCGCCTTTGCTTTCAGCTCCGCCATGATCTGCGGTTCGGACCACAGCTCGCTTTGGCTTCGCAGCTGCCGGTCGTAGAGCTGTTCATTCGGGGCGATTTCTTCCTTGATGAAGGCGACCATCTCCCTCATCAGCGGTTGCAATTTCTCGTTCAGTTCAAACATGGAAAAACTATCCGTTGTGGGACTGCTGCTGCGACTTCGTCGCAGCAGGGACGCTGCCGCGCCGCCATTGAAAGGTACCGATGCCGTGGGCGACGAGGTCGCCCGATGCATCGAGAACGCGGGCCTCGGCGGTGTAGGTCTTGCGCCCCGCCGAGATGACCTTGCCCTCGACGGTCAGCGTGCCCGAGTTCACCGCCTTGGTGAAATTGGTGGTGAGCGCCAGGGTCACGCCAAAGCGCAGCGGCTCGCCGGGCTCGGCATGGAGGCCTGCCGTGCAGGCGCCGAAGTCGATCATGGTGCAAAGGACGCCGCCGTGCACATAGCCGGCACGGTTGAGATGGTGCGGGCCGACTTCCAGCTGGCCTGTCATGCGGCCTTCCTGGGAATGAGTCATTTGCAGTCCGAGATGCTGGAAGATGCCACCCCGGTAGCTGGAAAGTGTGTCTTTGCTCATGTCGTAAGGACGATTTTGCCGATTGCGCCGCGACCGGTCAGGATATTGAAAGCGTCAACGACTTTCTCGAGGTCCATTGTCTGGCTGATCAGCGGCTTGAGCTTGCCCTGATCGAACCATTCGAACATCTGCGCGAAATTGGCGCGGTTCCCTTCGGGATCCCGGTCGCGGAACGTGCCATAGAAAACGCCCACGGCCGACGAGCCCTTGAGCAGCATCAAGTTGGCGGGAATGCGCGGGATCGTGCCCGACGCGAATCCGACGATGAGGACGCGGCCTTCCCACGCGGAGGCGCGCACGGCCTCTTCGAGAAGATCGCCGCCGACCGGATCATAGACCACATCCACGCCCTTGCCGCCGGTCAGCTCCTTCGCGGCGTCCTTGAGGGAACTGGTGGAGTAATTGATGAGGTGATCCGCACCGGCGCGCTTGGCGACGGCCAGCTTTTCATCGCTGCTTGCCGCGGCGATCACGATCGCGCCCATGGCCTTTCCGAGTTCGACGGCTGCAAGCCCTACGCCACCGCTGGCGCCTAGCACCAGAAGGGTCTCGCCGGGCTTCAGCTTGGCGCGCTGCTTAAGCGCGTGCATGCTGGTGCCGTAGGTCATCGAGAAGCCGGCAGCCGTCACGGCATCCATGCTGGCGGGACGCTGCAGAAGGCGCGATACGCGCACATTGGCGACGTCTGCGAATGCGCCCTGACCGACCATGCCGATCACCTGCATGCTGGGCGCAAAATCCGTCACGCCTTCGCCCACGGCCTCGACCACGCCGGCTAGTTCAGCGCCGGGAACGAAGGGAAGCTCGGGCTTCACCTGATATTTGCCCTGGACCATGAGCGTGTCCGGAAAATTGACGCCGGCAGCTTCGACGCGAACGCGGGCATGGCCCGGCTTCGGCGGCGGCAGATCGAATTCCTCGACGACCACCGATTCGACTGGACCGAACTGCTTGCAAATAACCGCTCTCATCTTCCTCTCCCGGATCACTGAAATTCAAGAACTGCCGCGCAGCCCATCCCAATGGCCACGCACATGCTGACGACGCCATATCCTGCCTGGCGGGGCGGTTGCCCTCGTCGAGATCAAGGGTAACGGTCTCGTGGTGAGTAGCGCCGGTGGTCTTGTCCGTCACCAGCTTTCGTGCGGTCGTCGGCGCGATTTCGTCGGCGAAAAGGTCGGCTGCCTGCGCGGCCGCGGTGCGGCGCGGGCTCTCGACCGAAAACAGGTCCTGTTCCTCGCGGCTGATGCCGAAGCGCGCGGCGACATTGTCCGCCGTCTCGATCATCGGCATGTATATACCGGGGACGTTAAGGTGGCGTCTTGCACAGCCAATTTGACCAGCAGCGACGCAGGATTCATCGAAGCGTCGCCGGTGAGCGTCGCGAGTTCCTCCAGTCGCGCGGCCACTTCGCGCAACCCGCGCGTCTGGGCGTAGAACATCGGCCCGCCGCGCCAGCGAGGGAAGCCGTAGCCATGCAGCCAGATCAGGTCGATATCGCTGGCCCGCTCGACAATTCCTTCTTCGAGAATGCGCGCCCCTTCATTCACCATTGGCAGGATAAGACGGTCGACAATTTCCTCGCAGCCTATCTCACGGCGCTCGACACCGCACGCCTTCGATACGGTTTCGATGATCTCAGCCACTTCCGGGTCATGGCTCGGGCTGCGCCCGGTCTCGTCATAGGCGTAATAGCCCTTGCGTGTTTTCTGGCCGAGGCGGCCCGCCTCCACGAGTGCATCGGCGACGGGTGCGGCACGGCCCATCGCCCGTCGCATCCGCCAGCTGATGTCGAGGCCCGCGAGGTCGCCCATGGCGCAAGGGCCAAGCTTGGAGCCGAAACCGGTGAACGCCTCATCGATCTGCTCGGGCGATGCACCTTCCAGCAACAGGCGGTCCAACTGATCGCTGCGGCGATAGAGGATGCGGTTCCCGACGAAGCCATGGCAGTTGCCCACCACGACCGGGATCTTGCCCAGCATGCGCGCCGTCTTCACCACGGTGGCGACGGTTTCCGGGGCGCTGTGGGCGCCGCGCACCACTTCGACCAGCTTCATGATGTTGGCCGGGCTGAAAAAGTGCATGCCGAGCACACGTTCGGGAACGCCGCTCGCCTCGGCGATCTTGTCGACATCGAGATAGGAGGTGTTGGTGGCCAGAATGGCGGTCGGCTTGGTGGCCGCGACGAGATCCCGGAAGATCTGGCGCTTGACGTCCATTTCCTCGAACGCGGCTTCGATCACGAGATCGACCTTGGCGAGCCTGGAATAATCTACCGCAGGCGCGATGCGCGACAGGTTTCCGTCCCGCACGGCCTCTGTGATCGAGCCGCGCTTGACCGAATGCGCATAGTTGGCCGTGATGCGTTCGAAGGCGCGATCTGCCGCGGCCCGATCGGTCTCGACCAGCACCACGGGAACACCCTTGCTGGCGAACGCCATGGCAATGCCGCCGCCCATGGTGCCGCCGCCGATCACACCGACGCCGGCAATCTCTCGTGTCGGGACTGCGGAGCTGGCCGACTGGCCGACCGCGCGTTCTGCAAGAAAGGCATAGCGCAACGATTTCGAACGATCGCTGTTCATCAATCGCACGAAATGCTCCCGCTCTCGGCGAAGCCCTTCTTCGAACGGCTGATCGTAGACATCGCGTGCGGCGCTGATGACAGCCTCGATCTGGGGCTCTCCGGAATGGGATTTAGCAAGCGACACGGCGGCGCTTTCGAAGCTATCGCGCGTATCTGATGAGACAAGGGCGGCGCTGACCTTCCGCAAAGTCCCCGTTTCTGCGAGTTTTGTCGCATGCGTGGCGGCCGCGGAGATAAGCTCATCTCCGGCGACCAGAAAATCCGCCATGCCCTGTTCGACGGCCTGCTCGCCCGTCACCGGGTCGCCCTTGGCCATGAACGCCAAAGCCCTCGCTGGATCGATCAGGCGCGGCAGACGCTGCGTCCCGCCCGCGCCCGGCAGCAGGCCGATCTTGACTTCGGGCAGGCCGAGACGGGCAGCGGTGGTGACGATTCGCGCATCGCAAGCGAGCATGATTTCCGTACCACCGCCCAAAGCGATGCCATCGACGGCAGCGACAACCGGCTTCGATGACGCATCGATCATCGCGATGACATCACGCAGCGATATGCCGTCGACGGGCTGGCTGAACTCCTTGATGTCCGCCCCTGCGGTGAACTTCGCCAGCCGCGAGGCGAGCACGATCCCCTTTATCATCGCGTCGTTTTGGGCGGTTTCCAGCGCGCTGGCCAACTCGGTTCGCAGCGCCGCATTGATGGCGTTCACCGGCGGCCGGTTGAGCCAGATGACGCAGACGTCGTCGCGATGTTCGACATTCACAAAGTCCATGGTCCCCTCTCTTTGGTCGGCTTACCCCGTTGCCTCGCGGCGAGCGTGCCGCACCATGTTGCGGGCGATGAGCAGTCGTTGGATCTGCGTGGTGCCTTCGCAGATGCGGAGGAGGCACACGTCCCGGTAGAATCGGTCGAGCGCAAGCGACGCCGAAGTCCGAGGCCGCAACGGCATTCCGCCGAAAAACCGATTCTCGTCCGCGGCATCATACTCAGGGGATTGGCCGTTGCGACATGGTAGGCTTGAGGAGGTTTGTGATCGATCGAATGTCTGCCACTTCCTCTAGATGCATCACCGACTTGACGAGCTTGTCTGTCGCCGTATCGCCGATGACCGGCATCAGCAGCGACCGCGCCTTCGCCTCGACCTCGGCTTCGCTCAGCGGGTTGTCGGCGTGCCCTTTGGCGCATTGGACCTGGCGCTCGGCGCGTCGACCATCATGAAGACGAACCTCGACCGCCGCGTATTCTGTCGGCCCAAGGTCACGATCCCCAATGAGAGCGATCCGCGCCATAAGGGACGCGATGTCGGGAGGGATCTGCGACCACTGTTCGAACTGCGGCAGGCCGAGATCGCGTCGAGCGGCCGCAACAGCAAGGCAGAACTGCATGCTGAACTGAGCGTCAAGCAAGCTTTCAAGCTTCATCCTGTCGAATTGACGGACCGTCTGCGCATTGCCGTGAACGATGACGCATTCAATGTCGTCGGCTTCCGCGCCGAAATGACCCATCAAGGCAAGAAGGCTGTCGATCGGCGCATGAATGGTGCGGCAGCAAGCATAGGGCTTTATGCCAGATCGCAGAATGCGGAATTCTCGCCCGAGCCCTGCAAGCGCGAGCGCGGGTTCAGAAATGGTCGGCGCATAAGTCGAGAAGAAGCCGCCCCATTCCGCATCGAGCACTTGCCGGGGGCCGGTCATCCCGGACTGCGCGAGGTAAGCCGCCGCGGTTCCCGTCTCGGCCGCCTTTCCCGGATGGAAGCGCTTGGTCATCGCGCCGTCCGCGAGGAAGGCCCACGTCCCACCGGTAAACGTGCCGGCAATACCGAGCGCAGACACGAACCGCTCAATGTCGAGCCCGAGCAACTTCGCAACCCCTGCAGCCGAGCCGAAGCTGCCGCATGTACCGCTGGAATGCCAGCCGAGATCGTTGTGCCTCCGATAGCCTCCGGCTCCCTCGAGGACACGCGCGGCGACATCATAGCCGGCAATGATCGCGAGCAGCACGTCGGCTCCGGAGGCGCCGGCCTGTTCCCCCGCGGCAAAAACCGCCGGGATAACAACTGCGCCCGAATGGCCGCATCCGCCGAAGTCGTCAAGCTCGAGCGCGTGGGCGGATGTGGCGTTCACGAGGGCGGCGCGGTCCACGCTTGTCGAACCTTCGCGCGCCCACAGGCTGGCGGGGCCGGTTTCAGGGCCGCCAAGTGCCGAAATAGCCGTTAGGATCGCATCCACCGGTTTCGTCCGGGCACCTGCGGCACAACATGCGAGCGTGTCGAGAATGAAGTTCTTGCCGGCAACCACGACTTCCGGCGGCAGGTGTTCGAACGTCATTGCGGACCAGCATGCCGCCAGACTTTCACTGATTGTCGGTGCTGGATCGAGTTGAGGCATAGATCGCCGGCCGTTCAGCTTGCCCGAATTCCCCAATCGATCAGCGCCAAAGTTCGTGCCATTTCGTTGGTCTGGATCATCACTGCCTCGTCGCCGCCAAGCCCCGGCTTTGAGAGCATGAAGTCGGGCTTGGTTGCCAAAGCGATGTTCGTCGTCACGCGGGCGGATATGTCCGTTTCATTCGCAGTACCACCCAGGCAACAACCCATCCCTTGGGCTTTGCAATAAAGCACAGCCTCAATCGAATTGTTGATACCGCCGAGGTCGGGCGTCTTGATCTGCACGAAATCGGCTGCGTCTTCATTTGCGAAGCGCTTTATGTCCTCGAGCGTATTCGCCCACTCATCCGCGATGATGCCGACTTCGATCCCTTTACGCTTGAGCGCCGCGCGAATTTTCAAGAAGGTCTCTATCTGCTGATCCTGGGTCTTCGCGATAAGCGGAGATTCGATCAGCACCTTGAACGGGGAGGCCGCCTCAGACACCTTGCCGATGTAGTCCGTCAAGGCGTCGATATCGCTCCCGAAAAGCTCACCGAGTGTGCCATAGACGTCGAAGTGCAAGCGGGGCTGGTAGTCCGGGTCGCGGATTTCGCGAATCCGCTTCGAAAGATGTGCCGCGTAGGCGACCAGTTTCTCGCCCTTCAGCCCAATGTCGCGCTCCACGACCTGAAACGAGGCATGGGGAAGCAGAGCGATGCGTTTGAGAACCATTCGATCCAACTGGCCTTCGTCATCCTTGTGTATGGACGCCAGTATGGGAATCGGTGAATCGGAAATGGCGCAGCCATATTCCTTCGCGACAACCTCGGCCATCGTGATGCGGTTCGAAAGCGCCGCCGCGGACAGCAGGGCTTGGGTCAGACCGTAGCGCACCGCCGTGTGCAGCCGCTTTCCTTCGTGCCGATGGCTGTCCATGCTCTCGGCAAGCGCGCTGAACGTTGATATGTCCCGCCCGATCAGCTGCTCCCGGATTTCGCCCCGGAGATAGTCCAGGTGGTCTTCCGCCCGAAAGAGGGGATCTCGTCCTGCATACCCCGTCAGGATCACGTCGGCGCAATCCCCGTGTGCGATCGAGCCATCCTCGAGGATGAACATGACGGAAATGACAATGCCGGGCTGCATCACCCGCGTGAAGCCGGGCAGAACCGGCTCGCCGTCGAAAATGGATCCATTGGGCTTGGCTCCGCCTTTGATCGCGGCGAGATCCTTGTTCATGAAGGCGGATCTGCCGACGGAATAAACCACATCACGGATTTTCATGGGCCCTCGCATGGTTGCGGCGCCGCGATCGACGCGGCGGAACGCAAGTTGACTTAACATACGAACGATGGGAAGTATATATTATAGATACAATTTGGCTTTAGCGGGCCGGGAGTGGAACATGACATCCAAGCCATCCGCGGCGGAACGATATCTTCGACGACTGGGCGCGCTCGAAGTGCCCTATCTGTTCGGCAATGCCGGCACCGATGCCGCGCCGCTTATCGAGGCATATGCGCGCTGCCGCATGGAAGGCGCGACGGTCCCCGAGCCGATCCTTGCAACACACGAGAACCTCGCGCTCACAATGGCGCATGGCTATGCGATGGTATCCGGTAAGCTGCCGAGCGCGTTCGTGCATGTCAGCGTCGGCACCGCGAACGCTTCCTGCGCCATCATGAATGCAGCACGGGAGAATGTGCCGATCCTGTTCACCGCGGGCCGTACGCCGATCTACGAAGACGACACGCTCGGCTCCCGCGACGCGTTCATCCACTGGGGACAGGAGATGTTCGACCAGGCGTCGCTGGTGCGTGAATTCGTCAAATGGGACTACGAGCTGCGCGGCGCGAACCACGTCGACACAGTGGTCGATCGCGCGGCGTCCATCGCCATGTCCGAGCCGAAGGGTCCCGTCTACCTCACGCTTCCACGGGAAGTCCTCGCCCAAGACTATGCGGGCACCCCCTCGATGCCCGCTCCACCCGCTCCGGCGTTGCCCTCCCGACCAAACGCCCAGGGCGCCCTAGAGGCAGCACATCTGCTCTCGGCCGCGCGGTTCCCACTGATCATCGCCGGGAATTGCGGCCGCGATACCGCTGCCTTCGACGCGCTCTCCCGTTTTGCCGAGTCCTTCGCCATTCCCGTTGTGCAGCATCGTGCGCGTTACCTGCCCATCGCCTCGGATCATCCTATGAACCTAGGTTTCGAGCCAGGCCGTGTCGTCGAGAAGGCTGACGTGATCCTGGTGCTCGAGGCAGACGTGCCCTGGGTGCCGAAGTTCTCGAGGCTCAGGCCGGATTGCAAGGTGATCCATGTCGGCTACGACCCGCTCTATGGTCGAATCCCGATCCGAGGCTTTCAGTGCGACCTGGCGCTTGCCTCCGGTACCGCCGCAGTGCTGGCCGACCTCGAGCCGCTGATGAGAACGAATGACGCAGTCGCAGAACGATTATCCTGGATCGCTTCCGAGCGGGACGCTCTCAGCAGCCGACGCGCAACCCTGCTCGAGGCAAAGAAGGATGACAGCCCGATACATCCCGCTTGGATCAGCCGCTGCATAGACAACGCCAAAAGCGACAGTGACATCGTCGTCAACGAGTACACATTGATGCAGGACTTCTGTTCATTTCGCGAGGCAGGCACGTATTTCGGTTCGAGTTCGGCCTCTGGCCTCGGCTGGGGCATGGGGGCCGCGCTCGGGGCGAAACTGGCACAGGCGGACCGCATGGTCATTTGCGTTCAGGGGGACGGGGCCTATCTGTTCTCCAACCCTGTCGCGGCCCATTATGCGGCAAGCCATCACAAGCTGCCGGTCCTCTTCATCGTGGTCAACAACGGCATGTGGAACGCGGTTCGGGCCGCGACCGTCAAGGTCTATCCGGACGGTCTCGCGGCAAAGGCGAACGCCAACGAACTGACGATGCTCGAGGGCCTTCCTGCCTTCGAAGACGTCTGCAGGGCAGCTGGGGGATATGGGGAGCGCGTCGAGGACCCGGCTGACCTGCCGTCAGCGCTGGAGCGTGCTGTTGCCGCCGTCAAGCAAGGCCGGCAGGCGTTGCTCAACATCATGTCGCAGCCGCGCTGAACGGATCGGATGCAATGAAGGATTATCTCGACTTCTATATCGATGGCGAATGGACGCGTTCGACTGGTCGTGCGACGATGGATGTCATCGATCCCTCGACCGAAACGGCATTCGCCCGCGTTGCGTTAGGAAATGCGCAAGACGTCGATCGCGCAGTGGCGGCGGCCCGCAAGGCGTTCACCACGAGTTCCGCGATGACGCGCTGCCAGCGGAGGGAAATGCTCTCAGCTCTTCTTGATCGCTTTACCGAGCGCAAGGATGATATCGCGAATGCCATCAGTGCAGAGATGGGGGCGCCGCTTTCGCTTGCGCGCAGTTCCCAGACCGTGCCCTGCATCGACATGCTGCGCGCAACGATCGGCATCCTGGAAGACTATCCGTTCGAGGAACGGCTGGACGGATCGACCATCCTGAAGGAGCCAATTGGCGTCGTCGGGGTCATCACCCCATGGAACTGGCCGATGCAGCAGATCGTGCGCAAGGTCGGCGCAGCCCTGGCGGCGGGTTGCACGACCGTGCTCAAACCGAGCGAGATCTCGCCGCTCTCTGCTCTCGTGTTTGCGGAGATCGCACATGAGGCCGGAGTTCCCCAGGGTTTCCTCAACGTGGTCAACGGAGACGGCCCGACGGTGGGGCAGGCGATCTCGTCTCATCGTGACGTGGACATGGTGACCTTCACCGGTTCCACACGTGCCGGTGTCCTGGTCGCCAAGGCGGCGGCCGATACTGTCAAGCGTGTCCATCAGGAACTTGGGGGCAAGTCAGCCAACATCATATTCGATGATGTCGACCTGGAGGAGGTCGTAACCCGCGATGTTCTCATGCTGATGCGCAACTCCGGTCAGACCTGCAACGCGCCGACGCGCATGCTTGTTAACGAGAGTCTGCAAGGTGAGGTTGCGGAAATCGCCGGCCGCGCGGCACAGGGTATCATCGTCGGCGCCCCCGGCTGCGCCGATACCTTCATGGGCCCGATCTCCAATAGAGCCCAGTTCGAGAAGGTCCAGCGCATGATCTCCGGTGCAATCCAGGAGGGGGCGCGTCTCGTTGCCGGCGGTCCGGGCAGGCCAGACCACCTGCCACGCGGGTTCTATGCAAAACCGACTGTTTTCGCCGATGTAAAGGAAGGCATGACGATCGCGCGCGAGGAGATATTCGGCCCTGTGCTGGCGATCATCCCCTTCAAGGACGAGGACGACGCCGTTCGCATCGCCAATGATAGTGATTACGGGCTCGCGGCCTACATATCGACTGCCGATCCTCAGCGCGCACGCCGCGTGGCACAGCGCCTGCGTGCCGGCAACATCCATCTCAACGGTGCCAGGGCCGGTCCGGCTACGCCGTTCGGGGGATACAAGCAGTCGGGAAACGGCCGCGAAAAGGGCCGCTACGGCCTGGAGGAGTTCCTTGAGATCAAGGCGCTGATTGGGGACGTGTCGTAAATCGTGGCCACCCGGCCGACCTGACCCGTGGTTGATGGCGGAGGTCCGCAATCGTCAAGTCTACCGGAGGGGGCATGCTGCGTACCGGATCAAATTCGGGAGTTCATCAGCGGCGCCGATCCCGCTTGGGCGCGAGTAACCAAGGCCCATTCATTTGTTCATGAACTCGAAGGTCAATCGGAGGAGAGGGAAGAAAGGACGCAAGATCCCCCTCCGGTGCGTTGGTCATCTGTCTGTCGGTCGTGGCTCAGGCAGTCTTAGCCGGGTGATCGGCCTGCCTGTGCGTGGCCCGGAATTCTGCAGCAGATCCAAGCGCAGCGTGAAGCAGCTCTTGTGATAGTGAATATTGGCCACGTAGATCGCCACGTCGTTCTGGTCGCACAGGATCAGGCGGCAATCGCCCGTCGGCTCACCCAGGCCGACTTTCAGCAGTTCTGCGGTTTCAGGATCGGCCACGCCGATCGTCAGCGTCTGATGGGCGTGCGTGATCGTGATGTCTTCGAGTTCGGAGATCATCGCAACCGCGGCCGAATGCGCGAACCTGTGCCGGTCGCGCTCATAGATGCTACGCGCCAGGTGAACATTCACCACAGAGAATGGGACGTCGTTCTTGTACTGCACGCTGCGGATGAAAACGTAGCTGTCGTCCAGCTTGCCTTCGCCTTCGCCCAGTGGTGGCGGCGCTGTGTTCTCCTCCACATGTGAGCGGCGGAGCACATTATCGCGAATTGTCGAGACCATGCTTTCGAAGTCGGTGGCCAGGTTCAGCCAGCGGTCGTGCCTCGGGCGGCCGGAGACGAAGGTGCCGCGGCCCTGCAGCGCTTCGAGAAGACCCTCCTCACGCAGCATCTCGATTCCCTGGCGTATGGTGATGCGTGCGACCCCGAACTCTTTCTCCAGTTCTTCCAGCGTGGATATCTGATCCCCGACCTGCCACACGCCGCCTTCGATGCGTTGTCGCATCACGGATGCGACTTGCACGTAAAGCGGGTTGCGGCTGCGGTCGTATATCGAGGAAACTTTTGTCATCATACTAATGTACGTACAACAAATAGATTTGACTCTCCAGTGCGCGATGCAGGCCTGTCTCACCGTCGGCGGACCCTCAATATCGCCAATATGATTTTTGCTGTGGCGCTGAGCGCACCGATCATGATCGTGGTGCACCAAACCCCAATTTGGCGCAGGTTAGCCCGCGACCGCCAACGGCCGGCTTCTCACGAGGCGCAAAGCCGCGGCTGACTTTCCACGGTCTCGCGAACGTCGCTCTCGAAGTCATCCCAAAATACTATCTTTAGTAACTTGGCAAAACTGCTCGGCTCTGATAGCGTTTAGTCGAGTGGGAGAACGCTATGAATTACGAGAACATCCGGCTCGAGCACGATGGCGGCGTGACGAGGGTCATCATCGACCGTCCTCCGCTGAATGCCGTGTCGCTGGGGTTGCTGGAGGACATTCTGCACGCGCTGGCCGCGCTCGCGTCGCGTGACGAAACGCGCTGCATCGTCCTCATGGGGGCTGGTCACAAAGCCTTTAGTGCGGGCGCCGACCTGAAGTCTGCGAGCAGCGACCCCGGTGCCAGCACGACGTTTCGCGACCTCGGTCGCGCGGTGCTCGATGCGATCGAGACGCATCCCAAGCCGGTGGTCGCGGCGATACGCGGCTGGTGTATAGGAGGCGGCTTTGCCATCGCAATGGCCGCCGACATCCGCATCGCATCGGACACGGCCAAGTTCAGAACAGCCGACGCCTATATCGGCGTGGTTCCCTCTTGGGGCATGAGCCTGACCCGGCTTGCGCACTTCATTGGGCGCAACCGCTGCATGGACATGCTGATGCTTGGCGAAGATACCAGCGCCGCTGCGGCGCAAGACCTGGGTCTCCTCACCAGCGTCACTCCAGACGACGCCTTCGACGAAGAGGTGGAGCGCGTTTCCAGGCGCTTGGCTTCGGGGGCGCCCATCGTGTTCAAGTCGATCAAGGAGGCCGTTCGCGCGCAGTACTGGGACACGCCCGCCGACGCGCGTGATCTCGAGGCGAAATGGTCCGATTTCAACGCAAGGTCCAGAGACTACCAGGAAGGTCGCGCAGCATTCGCGGAGAAGCGCCCGCCGGTTTTCACCGGAATCTGAACGAATAGCGGTTCACGTTTGATCTCGCAGCGGATCGATAGGAACGCCCGAGTCGAGGGGGATAGTAAATGGACAGCATGTTGGGATGCGCGCCAAGTGCCGCCGCTCGCGTATCGATAGACCGCATCCTCCACCCGCATAGCGTCGCAGTCCTCGGCGCGTCCGATGATATCGGAAAGTTCGGCGGGCGCATCATGCATTTCCTCACCCGGCATGGCTTCGGGGGCGATGTCTACCCGATCAATCTGCGCCGCGACCAGGTCGCTGGCCGCAAGGCCTATCCCTCGGTTCTCGCGCTGCCGAGTGCGCCCGACGTCGCAATCATGGCGGTCCCCAGCGAAACGCTCGTGGATTCGCTTCGTGAGGTCGCCGACGCGGGCGTCGGCTGCTCCGTCATCATTTCGAACGGTTTTGCCGAAACGGGCGACGCCGCTGGGCTGAAGCGGCAGGAAGACCTGATCCGTATCTCGCAGGAAACCGGCATGCGGATCGTCGGCCCGAACTGCATGGGCCTCATCGTGCCGCACCACAAGATGGCGCTATGCTCGTCGGTCGTGCTTGATACCGACACGCTCGGCGACGGCTCCATCGGCCTGATCAGCCAGAGCGGCGCGCTGATGGTCTCGATGTTCGATCGCGCCAAGACGGACGGCATCGGCCTTCGCTACGGAGTCTCTGTCGGAAACCAGAGCGACCTGGAGATCTGCGACTTTCTCGAATACATGGTCGAGGATCCCGAAACCAAGGCGATTTGCCTCTATATCGAGGGGCTGAAGGACGGCGAGCGCTTCCGAAGGGCGATCGCCGCCTGCCGCGGCGCCGGCAAGCCGCTCTTCGCCCTGAAGACGGGCCGAACCGAAGCCGGTGTCATCGCCGCCCAGTCCCACACAGCCAGCCTTGCCGGCTCTCATGAGGCGTTCGCCGCGATCTGCCGGGAAAACGGCGTGATCGAGGCCAAGGGGCAGGACGACATGATCCGTGCCGCCTACTATCTCAGCAAGAGCAACAATGGGCGCGGCCGCGGTGTCGGCATCTTCTCCTCTTCTGGTGGGACCGCGGGCATTGCATCGGATCGGCTGTCGGAGGAAGGGCTGGAGATCGCCAAGCCAAGCGCGCAGACGCTGGACATACTCCACCAGTATTTGCTGCCCGCCCAGGCACATAATCCGATCGACTATGGTGGCCGCATCCAGCCGGAATCCGTCGAAATCAGCGACGTCGTCACCAGCACGCTGATGGCCGATCCCGGTGTGGACTATGGAGTGGCGATCCTTACGTCGATGCCGGACTACGCCAACAAGTCGCGCCTGATCGGCAAGGCTGGCGTCGCGAGCGGCAAGCCGTTCCTGGTAACCTTTGCAGCCGGTGCCGCTACCGAGAAGCCGCGCGAGGCATTGCGCGCAGAAGGCATCGTTCACCTCGACAGCTTCGAGGATGGCATCAGAGCGCTGTCCCTGGTGGTGGCGCACGACCGACTCAAGCAGAAGAAGCATGAGGCCCCGGCGCGACCGTCGGACCTGCTCCCCGCCTCGGCGGCGCTGGCCAACATCGGCGCCGGCTTCCAGATCGAAAGTCAGGTCAAGGCACTGTTGTCCGCCTATGGCATCACGACGGCGCGAGAAGTCGTGGTGAACGACGATACTTCCGTCGTGCAGGCTGCCGCCGGCTTCGAATTCCCGGTCGTACTGAAGGTGGTCTCCCCGGATATCGTGCACAAAAGCGATGTCGGCGGGGTGCGGGTAGGCCTCACGTCTTCGGCGGAGGTCGTCGACGGCATGCGCGAGATGCGGTCACGCATCGCGACGGAACTGCCGACGGCCCGCATCGAGGGCTTCTCCCTCCAGGAGATGGTCCGAGGCGAGGCCGAAATCTTCATCGGCGTGCGCCGCGATCCGCAGTTCGGCCCGATCGTGCTCCTGGGCATGGGGGGAATTGCCGTGGAGATCCTCAAGGATGTGGCAGTGGCCTCGGCTCCGACCAGTCGTATGCGTGCCAGAGAGATGATTGATGAGCTGCGCATCTCGCCCCTGCTCAAGGGCGCACGGGGCCGCCCACCGGTCGATATCGAGGCAATTGTCGATGCCGTGGTGCGCGTGAGCTGGTTGGCGAGCGACCTTGGCGAACGCCTCGTGGACCTCGAGATCAACCCGCTCATCGTCCGCGCTCAAGGTGGGGGAATCGTAGCCGTCGACGGGCGGGCGACGCTGGCTGAAATCTAACTCGAAGACCGGAGACGGACCTTTGCACGGCGACACTCGGCGAATCGAGACCGGTGGCCCCAACTGGCCGACGTCCGCACCAGCAGGGGCGTCCGACGTGGCTGCTAGCTCGCCGCTTCTGTCCATCAGAGATCTCCGTGTTTCCTTCCGGACCGAACATGGGCTCATGCCTGCGGTTCGCGGGGTCAGCTTCGACGTCGAACAGGGAAAATGCCTCGGCATCGTCGGCGAGTCCGGGTCCGGCAAGAGCGTCACGTCGCTTGCGCTCATGGGACTATTGCCGCCGGGGCGTGCATCCCTGGTCGAGGGGGAGATCCGCTTCGCCGGCCGCGACTTGCGCAAGCTTGCTCCGGCCAAGATGCGCCGCCTCTGCGGCAGCGAACTCGCCATGGTCTTCCAGGAGCCCATGACCTCGCTCAATCCTGCCTTCACGGTGGGTGATCAGATCATGGAAGTTGTGATGACGCATGAAGGCGTTCCGGCGCGCATTGCGCGGGCGAGGGCGCTCGAATTGCTGCGAGAGGTGCGCATCGCCGCACCCGAGCGCAGGCTCGACGACTATCCGCACAGCATGTCCGGTGGCATGCGCCAGCGCGTGATGATAGCCATCGCGCTCGCCTGCCGTCCCCGGCTGCTGATTGCCGACGAGCCGACGACCGCCCTGGATGTCACCGTCCAGGCGCAGATCATGGAACTGTTGCGGGTCCTCCAGGGCGAATATGGGATGTCGATCATCCTGATCTCGCACAATCTCGGTGTGATTTCGGAGATCGCGGATGATATCGCCGTCATGTATGCCGGCCGCATCGTCGAGCGCAGCAGCGCGCAACGCCTCTTCGACCAACCCGAGCACCCTTACACCGTTGGGCTTCTCGGCGCGATCCCGTCCCCTGGCAGGGAGCGCCTCGCTTCGATCAAGGGTCGGGTACCTGACCTGAACGCATTGCCGTCCGGCTGCACCTTCGAGCCGCGCTGCCCCTTTGCCGAGCAGAAGTGCCGAGAGATCGATCCGGCGCTCGCTCCCGTCGAGCCGGGGCATTTCAGCGCCTGCCTTCGCGCGCCGTTGGAGCAATTGACATGACCGAGCCGCTGCTACGCGTCGAGCACCTGGTCAAGTATTTCAACCTAGGCCCGGCATTCTCGCGATCGCCCAGCATAGTGCATGCGGTGGACGGCGTCTCGCTCGAGGTCGGCAAGAGCGAAACGCTCGCGATCGTCGGCGAGAGCGGCTGTGGCAAGTCGACGCTTGGCCGCCTGATCATGCGGCTGATCAACCCGACGTCTGGCAGCATCAGGTACGAAGGTACCGAACTGGCCTCTCTGAGCGGTCGCAACCTCCTGCCGTTCCGCCGAAAGCTTCAGATCATCTTCCAGGACCCCTATGGCTCCCTCAATCCGCGCATGACGGTGCAGGAGACCCTCACAGATCTGCTCTACATTCACAACATCGCTTCGGGCGCCGAAGCCCGCGCGCGGGTCGGCGAACTCTTGGAAACCGTCGCGCTGCCCGCATCCAGTGCAAAGCGCTACCCGCATGAATTCTCGGGCGGTCAGCGTCAGCGCATCGGCATTGCGCGTGCCCTCGCGGTCGGTCCGTCGATCATCGTTTGTGACGAAGCAGTCTCGGCCCTCGACGTCTCGGTGCAGGCGCAGATCGTGAACCTTCTCGAAGATATCCAGGAACGCTTCGGCATCGGCTACGTCTTCATCTCGCACGATCTGACGGTGGTGCGTCATATGGCCGACCGCGTGGCGGTCATGTATCTGGGGCGCATCATAGAGCAGGGCGAGACCGAGCAGATATTTGCCCGGCCCCGGCACCCTTATACCCGCGCGCTGCTGGACGTTATCCCGGTTCCAGGAGGTAGTCGCGACCTCGAACGCCCCTTGCTGAAGGGCGAGATCCCCAGCCCCGTCGCTCCGCCCCCCGGCTGTCACTTCAATCCGCGGTGCGCATTCGCGACCGATCGATGCCGATCGGAGCCACCCGCGCTCGAACCGACCGGCGAGGGGCTGGTCGCCTGTCATCGCTGGCGCGAGATCGCAGAGTGGGTGGAGCCTGCGAAGCTGACGCGCGCGAGCGACCAGCGGCTGGAAAAACTTCAGTCGCGCTTCAACGTCAGCCGCGAAGCGGGGAGGGCGTCCCCGAGCTGAGCAACTGCACCGCGGGTAACGATACAACAACAACGAAACGGATAAACTACCGGAGTTGGGACATGAAGTACAAGTTGACTGTGATTGCCGCTGCGGCTGCCCTGGCGATGTCAGGTGGAGCCGCGTCTGCGCAGAGCGTTATGCGCATTGGCCTCAATGACGATCCCGACACGATCGATCCTGCGCTCAGCCAGGCATTCGTCACCCGTCTGGTGCTGACCACCTTCTGTGACAAGCTGTTCGATATCAATGCAGAACTTGGATTCGTCCCACGTCTCGCAGAGTCCTACGAATGGTCACCGGACGGAAAGCAACTCACGCTGCGGCTACGGCCTAACGTCAAGTTCCACGATGGCGAGCCCCTGGACGCGGAAGCCGTCAAATTCAATTTCGAACGCAACATGACGATCGAGGGCTCGTTCCGCAAACCGGATCTGGCCGGTGTCACGTCTGTCGAGGCCATGGATCCGCTGACGGTTCGTGTCAACCTCGACGCGCCGTCAGCGTCCCTGATATCCATATTGGCGGATCGGGCCGGCATGATGGTGTCGCCCAAGGCGGCAAAAGAGCTCGGGACCAAGTTCGGTGCCGCGCCGGTCTGCGCCGGACCGTTCAAGTTTGTCAGCCGTGTGCCGCAAGGCCGGATCATATTCGAGAAATTCGCAGACTACTGGGACAAGGAGAACATCCATATCGACCGTGTCGAGATGCAGGCCGTCAATGATCCGACGGTACGCTTGTCCAATCTCCAGTCGGGCGAATTCGACATCATCGAGCGTCTTTCGCCAGCCGACGTAAAGCAGGTTGAAGGCGACAGTAACCTGCGCTTGGCCAAGGCTCCGGACATCGGCTACGGATACATTCAGTTCAACGTCGGCAACGGGCCGCGCGCCGCGAAGATGAGTGACCAGCGTGTGCGCGAGGCAATCGACATCTCGATCGACCGCGAAGCGCTCGTGAACGTGGCGTTCGAAGGGCTCTACAAGCCCGGTGATCAGGTGATCGCAGAGGGCAGCTACTACCATGACGAGACCAAACCGGTCGTCAAGCGCGACGTCGAGCGCGCCAAGCAGCTGTTGAAGGAGGCGGGCCAGGAGAACTTCACCTTCGAAATCAACGTCCGCCCGGACCGCGACTTCCAGGTGCCTGCCCAGATAATCCAGGCGATGCTGGCGGAGTCCGGCATCAACATGGTCATCAACACCATGGAGAACGTCACGCAGCTCGAAGCCTCCCGCCAGGGCAACTTCGAATCCTACATGTCATTCTGGAGTGGCCGCGTCGATCCCGACGGCAACACCTTTCAATTCTATAACTGCAATGCCGCGGGCAACCGCATGGGATACTGCAACGAGGAGGTGGACAAGCTCCTCATCGAAGCGCGTCAGACGCTCGATCCCGCGCAACGCAAGGCGCTGTACAAGAAGGCCCTAGATATCAAGTATCACGACCGGCCCGACCTGTCGCTCTGGTACCGCCAACTCTTTGCGGCGTCGTCTGCGAAGGTCGAGGGATTGAAACTCTTCCCCGATGGGATGATCCGCCTTCAAGGGGTGAAGCTCAATTGATCGTCTCATGGGCGGATCCCGTCGGGTTCCGCCCAGGTTTCTCAACAGGACCGGAACGCAATGGCACTCGGCTGGTACATTCTTCGACGCCTGGGATCGATCATCCCGACGCTGATCCTCGTGTCGGTCATCGTGTTTGCGCTTCAGCAACTCATCCCGGGCGATCCCGCTGTCGCCATCGCCGGCGACGAGCTCAATGAACAGGCCATCCAGGAGATCCGGACGAAATACGGTTTCGACCAGCCGATCTACGTCCAGTATTTCAAATGGATCGGGAATGTCACGACCGGGGACTTCGGGGAATCTTATCGTAACAAGGTCGAAGTCGCGGATCTCATCCTGCAAAAGCTTCCGGTGACGATCCAGCTCGCCACCTTCGCCATGATCGTCGCGCTAGTGGTCGGCATCCCTGCCGGCATCCTGGCCGCAACCTGCAAGCAAAACGCCGTCGGGACGGCGGCGAACATACTCGCGCTATCGGGGATCTCCATACCCCATTTCTGGCTGGGCATCATGATGATCCTGATCTTCTCGGTGAATCTCGGGATTCTGCCCGCATCGGGCTATGTGCCGCCATGGGAAGACCTGCGGCAAAACATTGTTTCGCTGATCATGCCGTCCATCGTGCTTGGGACCGGCGTGGCTGGCGTCATCACGCGGCACACGCGCGGGGCCATGCTGCAAGTGCTGTCGTCCGACTATGTGCGCACGGCGCGCGCGAAGGGGCTGGCCGAACGGGTCGTCGTGTCCAAGCATGCGCTGAAGAACGCACTCATTCCAGTCATCACGCTGAGCACGATCGAGTTCGGCCAACTCCTGTCCGGCGCGATCCTGACCGAGCAGATATTCTCCATTCCCGGCTTCGGCAAGCTGATCGTGGATTCGGTCTTCAACCGCGAATATGCGGTCGTGCAGGGCGTGGTGCTGGTCACGGCGACAATCTTCATCCTGCTGAACTTCCTCGCCGACATTCTCTATTTCGTCGTCAATCCACGCATGAGATCGGCTCATGGCTGACGTTTCAATTTCCGCCGCTCGGCCGGGGCGACGCCTCGTCAACAACCGCACGCTGCGGCGGTTCCTGGCTCATCGCCCCGCAGTCATCGCTGCGATCATCCTGCTTATCTTCGCCGTAGTCGCTGTCCTCGCGCCGGTGATTGCGCCCTACGACCCGATAAAGTCGGATTTCCTCGCGGTCCGCCAAGGACCTTCCCTGGCCCATTGGATGGGTACGGATGAACTCGGGCGCGACACGCTTTCGCGCCTGATCTATGGCGCGCGCGTATCGTTGATGGCCGGCATCGTGCCGGTCGTGCTGGCATTGGTGGTCGCGGTGCCGCTTGGGCTGCTGTCCGGCTATGCCGGTGGCATTGTCGACAACGTGCTGATGCGCATCACCGACGCGCTTCTGGCTATTCCCTTCCTCGTGCTCGCGATCGCGCTCACCGCCATGCTCGGACCCGGCCTCTTCAACGCAATGCTCGCGATCGGCGTTGCCGCCGTGCCGATTTTTCTTCGCCTTTCGCGCGGCTCGGCCATGGCGGTCATGCGCGAGGACTACATCGAAGCGGCCCGGGCCGGCGGAAATTCGCCGTTGCGCATCGCTTTCAAGCATGTGTTGCGCAATATGATGCCGCCGATCTTCATCCAGGCGACACTCACCGTGGCCACCGCGATCGTTGTCGAGGCCAGCCTCTCGTTCCTCGGCCTCGGTCAGCGCCCGCCAGCCGCATCGTGGGGCAGCATGCTCAATGACGCGCAGCGTTTCCTGCGTGTCATGCCGACGATGGCGATGTGGCCCGGTCTGGCGATCTTCATCGTCGTCATGTCGATCAACATCGTTGGCGATGGCATCCGCGACGCGATGGATACGCATCACCGGAACTGATCCACAAACTGTCTGAACACTATCTGGAGCCTTTGCCTATGAAGGTCGTCGACCTTGAACTCCACATTCCCCACAGCGAGACCGATCCATCGATCGAGGCGATGACGAAGGGCCGGCCGGGGACCCCATTCCCGCAGTCGTTACCGCGACCGGAAGGCTATGGCTTTGCGAACTATGGCAAGGTTTTTCGCAAGTCCGGTGGCGGGGCTCCCGTGAGTCCGGAGGAGACGCACGACGACGGCGGCCTCAAGAAGCTGGTCGAGGACATGGATCGCGCCGGCATCGAGAAGGGATTTCTGATCGGCGCCATGCATGACCGGATCGGTGCGATCCACCGCGCCTATCCCGGCCGTTTCATCATTCCGGTGCTGCTCAACCCGTTGGATGGCATGCGCGCGGTGAGGGAACTGGAGCGTCTGGTCAAGGACGAGGGCGCGAACGGCCTGCGGGTCTCGGCGCTCTACAACTCCATCCCCGCCAGCGACAAGCACTACTACCCGCTTTATGCCAAATGCGTGGAGCTCGACATTCCCGTGCGCATCTACACCGCGATGACCTACGCGAATGACCGCGCATATGATCTCGGTCACCCTCGCCATCTCGACGGGATCGCCGTCGATTTTCCCGAACTGCGCATCGTGGCCGGCCTTGCCGGGTGGCCGTGGATCAACGACATGGTGGGGCTGCTGCGCCGCCATCCCAATCTCTATGCCGACACGGCCGCGCATCATCCGCGCTATTTCGCGCAGGCGGGCTCGGGCTGGGAGCAGTTTCTGCAGTTCGGCAACACGCTGATGCAGGACAAGGTCATGGTCGGCCTGTCGCGCTACCTCTTCAAGGTTCCCTTCGAGGATCTCGTGTCGGAGTATCAGAAGCTGCCGCTCAAGGAGAAAGTGATAGAGAAGTGGCTTTACGGCAATGCGCGCGAGTTTTTCAGGATCGGCTGAGCCTCGCGTTTCTGTGTTCAGGCGGGACCTACGAGCGAAGGATAACTAGGGCTTCCGCCAAGCGCTCCGCTTCGCGGCGCGTTCGGCTCTTTGCGGCTTATCTGCGGCGATTTTCCATATGAGGGTGCGCGATAACCTCTGCCCGGATATCTGGGCAGGGATGCCGCCGAAATGCGCAAGGACATGCAGCATCTCCGATGCTGCTCCTGCGCCTTGCCGAACGTGCCAGGCAGGTGACTGGCACGTTCGGGTAGCGAAGAGCAGATGCTCGGCATCGGTCGGCCATTGGCCCGTCCAAAGCAGAGCATGTTCGACGAACCGTTCCTTGCGCGGCGCCTAACGTCGTTGAGTAGACATTCGAGATTGTTCTCGGGACAGGCGATTTATTCTGGCACCTGGCACCCATGCCCAACGCCCTCCGATTTACCCGCTCATTCTGCCCGCCCGCGTCACTGGGGGCATTTTCTTGCGAGCCGGATCGTCGCGCCTCGAACTTGTATTATCTTACTATTGATAGTATGTCTTGGAATGACTACGATCAACATTGGTCGGGCCGCCAACACGGATCTGAGGGACGAGAACATGTCTGACTCCACTAAGCCCATCATCGGCATCATCGGCGGCACCGGCGACCTGGGTTCCGGATTGGCCAAAGGCTGGGCCGCCGCCGGCTACAAGGTGGTGATCGGGTCGCGCAGCAGGGCGAAGGCGGCCGCCCTGGCGCCCGATCTCGGCGCTGATGTGAGCGGCGACGACAATGTCGGTGCGGCTCAAGGGGCGGATATCGTCGTGCTCGCCGTCCCCTTCGCCAGCCACGACGCCATCATCATGGAGATCAAAGACGCCGTGCAAGGTAAGATCGTCGTCGATGCTGCCGTGCCACTGGTGCCGCCCAAGGTGTCGACCGTGCAGCTTCCCGCAGCGGGCTCGGCCGCCCAGATCGCCCAGCATCTACTGGGGCAGGGAGTCCGGGTCGTATCGGCCTTTCACAATGTCGGGGCCTCAAAGCTGCACAAGGGCGGCCGGGTCGATTGCGACGTGCTGGTGTTCAGCGACGACAAGGACGCGCGCAACCACGTGATCGAACTTGCCGGTGCCGTCGCCAACAGGGGTGTCGGCGGCGGGGCGCTGGCAAACTCGGCCGCGGCGGAGGCTCTCACCTCCGTGCTCATCTGGATAAACCGCCAGTACAAGGTGCCGGGGGCCGGCATCGCCATCACGGGATTGGAGGACGCCGCTGCGGCGTAACCCGGCATGCCGACAGTCTCTCTCTCCCTTCATGCGCTTGCCGGGCTTCCCCTGATCGAACCCGGCGACGACCTCGCCGACATAATCGCAACGGCGCTGAATGAATCCGGCCTTGGCCTGCACGAGGGGGACATCGTCGTGGTGGCGCAGAAGGTCGTGTCGAAGGCGGAGGACCTCTATGTCGACCTCGACACCGTGCGGCCGTCGGCCCAAGCGCTGGAACTCGCTGCGAAGCTCGGCAAGGATCCCCGACACGTGGAAGTCGTGCTGGACGAGTCCGCCGAGATCGTCAAAGTAGGTCCGAACGTCATCGTGGCGGCTCACAAGCTCGGTTTCGTCATGGCCAATGCCGGCATCGACGAGTCGAACATCGAGCATGGATCGTCTGGGCGTGTCCTTCTCCTGCCGCGGGACCCCGACGGCTCGGCTCGCCTGATCAAAGAGCGGCTCGACAGGTCGTTTGGCATCTCTTGCGGTGTCGTCATCAACGACAGTTTCGGTCGTCCCTGGCGGAACGGCGTCGTCGGCGTCGCCCTCGGCGCGGCGGGCATGCCCGCTCTCCTGGATCGGGTCGGCGCGGACGATCTGTTTGGCCGCAAGCTCAAGGTGACGGAGATCGCGGTCGCCGACGAGATTGCGTCGGCCGCGTCGCTGCTGATGGGACAGGCCAACGAAGGCCTTCCTGTGGTTCTCGTCCGAGGCTTCCGCGAGACGGCGCCGGCGCGCCCCGCAGCCGCGTTGATCCGCAACCGTGAGAGGGACATGTTCCGATGAGCGGGAGCCTGGAGAGCCGCAAGGGCAAGGTGGTGGCGTTGTGTGGCGGCGTCGGTGGCGCCAAGCTCGCCTTCGGTTTGTCGCGCCTCCTGGGCAACGATCTGACGCTGATCGTCAACACAGGCGACGATTTCGAGCACCTTGGCCTCGCAATCTCGCCCGATATCGATACGGTCCTTTACACCCTCTCGGGCCTTGCCAATCCCGAGCTCGGTTGGGGGCGGCGCGACGAGAGCTGGAACTTCATGGAGGCTCTCGACGCATTGGGAGGCGAGACGTGGTTCCGCCTCGGCGACCGGGATCTGGCGCTGCATGTCGAACGGACTCGCCGTCTGAGCTCCGGAGAATCGCTGACCTCCATTACCGGCAGCATCGCGGCGCATCTGGGCGTCGGGGCGCAGGTCCTGCCGATGAGCGACATGCCCGTCCGAACGATGGTCGCCACGAGCGAGGGGGTGCTGCCGTTCCAGCGTTATTTCGTCGAACGACGGTGCGCGCCACGGGTCAACGGGATCTTCTTCGAAGGTGCCAAGGAGGCGCGGGCCACCCCAGAAGTGATCTCAGCTCTGCAGGATCCGAAGCTGCGCGCGATCGTGGTGTGCCCTTCCAATCCGTTCCTGAGCATCGATCCCATCCTGTCCGTGCCGGGCATTCGCGCACGGCTCGAGCAGGCCAGAGTGCCGGTGATGGCCGTCTCTCCGATCATCGGAGGGAAGGCGGTCAAGGGCCCGACAGGCAAGATCATGGCGGAATTCGATGTTCCGGCTACATCGCAGGCCATTGCCCGCCATTATAGCGGACTGCTGCAGGGGCTCGTGATCGACGATGCCGATGCAGACGATCGGGAGGCGGTGCCATGCGCCGTACACGTGAGCCGCACGCTAATGAAGAGCAAAGAGGACCGCGTTCGGCTTGCCGGCGAAGTGCTCGAATTTGCCGACCGTTTCGCAACCGACGCGTCCTCGCGGGAACCTGCGTGATGGGCTCGAGCAGGACCATTTGCGCGTTAGTACCCGTGAAGCATCTCCGACGGGCGAAGTCTCGCCTGGCGGCGCTCCTTACCGACACGCAGCGCGTCGCGCTGGCCGAAGCCATGCTGCTCGACGTGCTCGAAGTTCTGTCCCGGACAAGCGGACTTGCCGGCATTGCCGTCGTGACCGGCGATACCGCGGTCGCCGATATCGCCCGCCGGCACGGAGCAACGGTGATCGACGATCCGGCTGAAGACGGGACCAATCAGGCAGTGGAAATCGGCCTGCGGAAGCTCGCAGGAGAAGGATGGGCCGGAGCCCTTATCGTTCCCGGTGACGTACCGTTTCTAAGCACCCGCGAGGTCGAGACGGCGTTGATCAAGCTCGACCATGCGGCCGTGGTCATCGTGCCGGCAAATCGGGACGGCGGGACAAATCTGCTTGCCCTTGCCCCTTGCGCCGCGATCGAGCCGGCTTTCGGGCCCGACAGTTTCAATCGTCATGTCGCCGCCGCGATGGCTGCCGGGATGAACCCGTTGGTGCTGTCGTTCGAAGGGGCCGGCCATGACATCGATGTGCCGGGAGATCTCTGGGCCGCGCTTGGCGGAGGGCCGGCATCGCGGACGCGAGCGTGGCTGTCGCGCCTGGGATTCAAGAAGCCGCCGGTTTCTGCCGGTCGTTCTCAGGAGGCCTTTCTGCCATGAACCACGCCGCACTGTTGACCGGCTTCGCGCCAGACCGGCGTCTCACCCGAGACGAGGCGCTCTCGCTGATCGCCATTGAGGACCTAGCGCCATTGCTGGAAACGGCCGCCCATCGGCGCGACGCCGCGCATGGCGAGCTGGTTTCGTATTCTCGAAAAGTGTTCATTCCTCTGACGCAGCTGTGCCGGGACGTCTGTCACTACTGCACCTTCGCCCATCCACCGCGCAAAGGGCAGCGTGCCTTCCTAAGCCCTGCGGAGGTTCTGGCGATCGCCGAAGCCGGCAAGAAGGCCGGCTGCAAGGAGGCCCTATTCACGCTCGGCGACAAACCGGAACTGCGTTATCGCGTCGCCCGCGAGGAACTGGCAGCGCTTGGCCATGAGACGACGATCTCCTACCTCGTCGAGATGGCAGGCCTTGTGCTGAAGCAGACCGGGCTGCTGCCGCACGTCAATCCCGGCCTGCTGAGCACAGCGGATCTGGCGGCGCTGCGAGGCGCGTCGATCTCGCAAGGCATCATGCTCGAAAGCGTCTCCGAACGCCTCTGCGCCAGAGACGGCGCCCATTATGGTTCGCCCGACAAGCTGCCTGCAGCCCGCCTGGAAACGATCCGACTGGCCGGCGAGCACGCCGTCCCCTTCACATCCGGCATCCTGATCGGCATCGGAGAAACCCGCGCCGAACGTATCGATTCGCTGCTGGCCTTGCGCGACCTGAACGACACTTACGGTCATCTGCAGGAGATCATTATCCAGAACTTCAGGCCGAAGCCGGGCACCCGGATGGCCAACGCGCACGCGCCCGAACTGGACGATCATCTTTGGACTATTGCCGTGGCGCGGCTTCTGTTCGATGCCGACATGAACATCCAGGCGCCGCCCAATCTCAGTCCGGGAGCGCTCAGCCAACTTGTCGGGGCAGGCATTAATGATTGGGGTGGCGTATCCCCGGTGACCCCTGACCACGTGAACCCCGAAGCGCCCTGGCCGCACCTTGCCGAACTTGCCGAAGCGACGGGAGCGGCGGGCAAGGAACTCGTCGAGCGGCTCGCCATCTATCCGAGCTTTGCCCGTCGCGCGGATCGCTGGGTCGCTCCCGACCTTCGCTTCCCGCTCGACAATCTGATCGACGGCGACGGCTGGCCACGCACTGACGACTGGTGCCCCGGACGGGCCGATGCGCTGCCCGTTACCGATGTCAAGCTGCTGGCGTCGAAGCCCGAAAGGGCAAGCGACCGCGTGCGCGCCGTTGTCGACAAGGTCGAGGAAGGCGGGCGGCTGAATGAAGACGACATCGTCGCCCTGTTCAGGGCACGCGGCAACGATTTCGCCGCGGTATGCCGCGCAGCAGACAACCTGCGTCGCCGTGTCAACGGCGACGTCGTGAGCTACGTGGTGACCCGCAACATCAACTACACCAACATCTGCTACTTCAAATGTCAGTTCTGCGCATTCTCCAAGGGCAAACTGAGCGAAAACCTGCGAGGCCGCCCCTATGATCTGGAGACCGACGAAGTGGCGGATCGGGTTCGCGTCGCCTGGGATCGAGGCGCCTCCGAAGTGTGCATGCAGGGCGGTATCCATCCTTCCTACACCGGCGCCAGGTATCTCGAGCTCTGCCGGGCGGTGAAAGAGGCCGTGCCGGCGATCCACATGCACGCTTTCTCCCCCCTCGAGGTCTGGCAAGGAGCGAAGACGCTAGGGATCGGCGTTCCTGCGTTCCTGAAGGAACTCAAGGCTGCCGGGCTCGATACGTTGCCCGGCACGGCTGCGGAGATCCTTGACGACGAGGTGCGTTCCACCCTCTGCGCCGACAAGATCAAAACCGAGGAATGGCTGGACGTGATGCGAACAGCTCACGGCCTCGGCTTTCGCACCACCGCAACCATCATGTTCGGGCATGTCGAACATTACGCGCACTGGGCACGCCACCTCATCCGCATAAGAGACCTGCAGGCCGAAACAGGCGGTTTCACCGAGTTCGTGCCGTTGCCCTTCGTGCATATGGAGGCCCCCATCTATCTCAAGAAGCGATCGCGGCGCGGGCCGACTTTCCGGGAATCGATCCTGATGCATGCGGTGGCGCGGTTGGTGCTTCATCCTCTTATCACCAACATCCAGGCCTCCTGGGTCAAGCTTGGTCCGGACGGCGTGCGTCAATGCCTCAACGCCGGGGTGAATGATCTCGGTGGGACGCTAATGGACGAGAGCATTTCGCGTGCCGCGGGCGCCGGGCATGGCCAGGAGATGACGCCCGAGCGCATGGAGCAGATCATCACCGCGGCCGGCAGACTGCCGCGCATGCGCAATACCCTCTATGGCAACGCATCGGCTGCTCAGCGTGAACGCGCCTTCGCCGATCGATTCACCCCCGGACACGAGATGTTGGCCATCCAGCCGGCATGCGCCAGCTGACATGTTGAACCCCCGCGGTGACGTCTCAAGGGATTCTTGCCGTATGGGCTGGTCTTACTAACATCAGTATGATAGCCTCAATCTGATCGATGCGGCAAGGGAGGTATGATCATGGCGGGGACAGGTCTCCTCGATAGAGCGGAAGTGGTCGACGCGGGCACGCGTCGGGCTGCTGTCGAGCGTGCCCGTGAGCGTGGCGTCTGGTTGCCGACATTTGCCCAACTTTCCGGAGCCGAGCCGATGCCGGCACGAGTTGCGGAAAGTCTCGCGCGCGTCGACCCGGACGCGCCGGATCCCGCCAACCTCGCGCGGGTGAACTGGTTCAACGCCGCTGACAGGAAGGGCCGCGTCGAGGTGCCTGCGCACGTCGTGCTGCCGCGTGCGCTGACAGGCGTTGCTGCGCCGATCGTCGTTCTGCTCGGGGCGCACTTCCCGATGATTGGCGCGCACAAGGTGTTGCCTGCTTATGCCGGGCTCGTCACCCGTCTGGTTTCAGGGCGCTTCGACCCATCCCGGCACAGGGCGGTTTGGCCATCGACCGGCAACTATTGTCGTGGCGGAGTGGCCATATCGCGCATCCTAGGCTGTGACGGGGTCGCCGTGCTTCCGGAAGGTATGAGCCGTGAGCGCTACCAATGGCTGGAGCGCTGGGTCGCGGAGCCCGAGCACATCGTGCGGACGCACGGAACCGAGAGCAACGTCAAGGAAATCTACGACAAGTGTCACGAGATGGCGCGCACTCCCGACAACGTCATCCTCAACCAGTTCTCCGCCTTCGCCAACTACATGGCCCATCATGCATGCACGGGCTCGGCCTGCGAGCAGGTGTTCGAACATGTGAAGGCGAGGCTCGGCGACGCCAGGTTGGCCGCCTTCGTCTCTGCCACCGGCTCGGCCGGTACCATAGCCGCTGGCGACCGGCTCAAGGCATCGCACGGGGCGCGCATCGCCGCTGTCGAGGCTCTGGAATGCCCGACCCTGCTCGAAGGCGGACATGGCGAGCACAACATCCAGGGCATCGGCGACAAACATGTTCCGCTGATCCACAACGTGATGAATCTCGATTTCGTCATCGGCGTTTCCGACCGTTCCACGGACAGGTTGAACCTGCTGTTCAACGAGCCCGTCTATCGCCACCGCCTGGTGCGTCGCCTAGGCGTCGGCGAAGACGAGCTCTCCTTCCTCGATCGGATCGGCATCTCGGGGATCGCCAACATCGTCGCCTCGATCAAGCTCGCCAGGCACATGGATTACGGTCCGGGGGACGTGATCGTCACGATCGCGACGGACGGTGCCGACCTCTACCGGAGTGAGGCGATTGCCGCCGAGCAACGCGACTATCCGGGCGGCATTTCGGACGTGGATGTGGAAGAGATCCTCGAGAACTGCCTGCAGGAGCGCGTAGGCGACAGCTTGATCGAGACGAACGCCCGCGATCGCCGGCGGATATTCAATCTCGGCTACTACACCTGGGTCGAGCAACAGGGCGTGACCGTCGAAGACTTCGATGAGCGCGCCGACCAGTCCTTCTGGCGCCAGGCAGCCGGCACCGTAACGGCCTGGGACGCGCTCATAACCGAATTCAACGCCGAAGTTGGACTGAACTAGCAGATGGCGGGCAATCGCCGGCGGAAGGAGGAAATGCGTGCTTGAAGCTCAACTCGAGCCCTATTCGCGGCTCAGGGAGAACCTAGCCGGCAGAGACAGGAGCTTGCGCCAAAAGGTGATGTCGCTCGAGGAAGCGGCTGGGTTCGTGCATGACGGCATGAAGGTGGGCATCGGCGGCTCGACCATGTCGCGGACACCAATGGCGATGATCTGGGAGATCATTCGCCAGCGCCGCCAGAATCTGTCGTGCTCGCGCTGCATCGTCTCGACCGACGGCGATCTGCTCTTCGGCTCCGGTGTATCGAACCACATCCTCACCAGTTGGTTTGCGCAGGGCATCCTTTGGGGGCTGTCCAAGGTAATGCGTCTCCATGTTGAAAGACAGGGCAAGCGCTACGACGAATGGAGCCACATGGCGGTCGGAATGCGCTTCCGTGCGGGCGGCATGGGCATTCCTTTCATGCCGATGCGGTCGATGCTCGCCTCCGACGTGATGGGAATGCGGCCCGAGGTCAAGCAGATCGACTGCCCGTTCACGGGAGAGAAGCTGCTGCTCGTGCCTGCACTTAATCCGGACGTGGCGCTGATCCATGTCCAGCGTTGCGATGCCTATGGCAATGCCCAGATCGACGGGCTCCAATTCATGGATATCGATCTGGCGCTTGCGGCCAACCGGGTCATTCTCACCACCGAGAGGATCGTCTCCAACGACCAGATCCGCCGCGCGCCGGACCAGACCAAAATCCCGTTTTTCTGCGTCGACGCCGTCGTGGAGGTTCCCTATGGCTCGGCGCCGCATGAATGCTACGGCCTTTACGAGCCGATGATGAAGCACATGGAGACTTATGTCGCTCAAGTGAATGCCGACCCCGAGCGCGGCATGCGCGACTATTTGGAGCGCTATTTCTACGAGCCCGAATCCTGGAACGACTACCTCGCCCTGATCGGCTTGGAAGAGCTCCTGAAGGCGAGCCAGAAGGGCCGGAGCATCTACAATGACTGAGGCGCAACGCTATACCGCAACAGAGATCCTGGCGGTCCTCAGCGCCAGACAGCTCCGCGACGGTCAGGTCGTGTTCGCAGGCGTCGGTATTCCCTTGCTGGCGGCGACCTTGGCGCAGCGGCTGCGCTGTCCGGGACTTACGATCCTCTTCGAGGGCGGCGTCGTCGGCGCCTTCGTCGAGCCAGGCAAGCTGCCACCCTCGACCAATGACCAGCGCTGTACCAAGCGCGCCAACATGGTGCTGGGAAGCGCCGACGTCCTGCTTCTCCTGCAGCGGGGCTATGTCGACGTCGGCTTCATGGGCGGCGCCCAGATCGATCAATTCGGCAACCTGAATTCTTCCTTCATAGGCGATCCGGCGGCGCCGGCCACGCGTCTGCCGGGCACGGGTGGCGGCAACGATATTTCGAGCCTCACCAACATGATCGTCGCGATGAAACATGAGAAGCGACGCTTCGTCGAGAAAGTGGATTTCATCACCAGCCCCGGTTTTGTACGCGGGGGCACGAGCCGCCGCGACGGAGGGCTCCTGGCCGGCGGCATGTTCCGCGTCATCACCGAGCTCGCCGTCTTCGGATTCCATGACGAATCCCGGCGCATGCGTGTGCTTGCCCTGAACCCCGGCGTTTCTCGCGAAGAGGTGCAGGACAATACCGGCTTCAGGCTCGACTTCAACGACAACATGACAGTCACCGAGCCGCCCACCGATCACGAGCTCCAGACGCTGCGAACGCTCGATCCCGACCGCCTCTTTACGGCTTGATCATTTCTTCGGAGGACCTCCATGACAAAACTGACCAGGACGTTCGGCATCGCCGCGCGCAATTTTACAGCCTATCCGCAGATGCCGGATGCCCGGGCGCTCGTCGACTATGGCGTGCGCGTCGAGGAGCTTGGTTATGACTCCGTATGGGTCTGGGATCATATGCTGCTCGGCGTCGATCCCAACTTCCCGATCATCGACTCGCTGACGACGCTCACCGGCATCGCGGCACGCACCACGCGGATCAAGCTGGGAACGGGCATTCTGGTGCTGCCCATGCGCAACGCGGTCGCGCTCGCGAAGCAGCTCTCGTCGATGGACCAGCTCTCGGAAGGCCGGCTCGTCATGGGAATGGCGTCGGGCTGGTACAAGCGCGAATTCGATGCCGTCGGCGTGCCGTTCGAGAAGCGCGGCAAGATCATGGACGAGAACCTGGAAATCCTCCGCCGGCTCTGGACCGAACCCCAGGTCACCGGAGAATATTCCAATCACAAGCTTTCCAAGGCGGTCATGTATCCCAAGCCGCATCAGTCGGAAATTCCGATCCTGATCGGCGGCTATGTCGACCGCGTCCTGCAGCGGGCCGCGACCGCGGGTGATGGCTGGCTCACCTATTTCTATCGGCCGGAGGACTTCAAACGCTCCTGGGCGAAGATCCGCAACTTCGCAAAGGACGCGGGCAAGGATCCGGACAAGCTGCTCAATGCGTCCCAGCTGCCGATCATGGTCGGCCCGTCGCGGGAGGCGGTCCGCGAAGAGATGATGGATTGGCTGAACAAGGAATGGGACTTCCCCGAACACAGCGACTGCACACGCGAAAGCGCCATTATGGGCTCGGTCGACGACTGCGTCGAACAACTGCGCGAACATATCGCCGCCGGCGTCCAGAAGATCATCTTCGTTCCCTACAAGTACCAGATGGATCAGGTCGAGACGATCGCACGCGACATCATACCTCGGCTGAGGGCGCTTTAGGCCAGCCGACCTGTCCTGCGCCCAGCCCTGACGGGCGCTCCTGGCGCCGCCTGGGTTGCGGCGTCAGCGCGTTCAGCTACCCACGGAGCCATGAGATGACCGATCCCAATCGCCAGAAGATCCTCGACAAGATTGACGCCTCAAGGGACGGGGCGATCGCGCTACTGCAGAAAATGGTCTCGATCCCGAGCGTCACCGGCGATGAGGCGGCAATCCAGGCTTTCCTCGCGGATTACATGCGGGGGATTGGGCTTGATGTCGACATGTGGGAGACCGACTGGGAGGAGCTGAAGATGCACCCAGGCTATCGGCCTGTCGCGCGCGGCTATGAAGGACGGCCGAACATCGTTGCGACATTGAAGGGCAGGGGGGGTGGCCGCTCGCTTCTGCTCAACGGCCACACTGACGTGATACCGGTCGGAAACGGCGAGGGTTGGAGCGACGATCCCTGGTCGGCCTCCATCAAGGACGGGCGCATCTACGGCCGCGGATCCTGCGACATGAAGAGCGGCGTGGCCAGCCATATCCTAGCCGTGCAATATCTGAAGGAACTCGGCCTGACGCCTAAGGGTGACGTCATGATAAACGTGGTCATCGACGAGGAAGTAAGTGGCCACGGCACTCTCGACACAGTAATCCGGGGCTACAAGGCGGATGCAGGGATCTCCGGCGAGACGAGCGATCTGCACGTTCAGCCGGCATGCATCGGCCGCATCTGGTTCGAGATCGAGATCCAGGGCAAGCCGGCCGGCATCCAGCAGCGTTATCTGGGGGTAAGCGGCATCGCGCTCGGTCAGAAGATCGTCGCGGCCGTCCAGGAACTGGAGGACGAGCGGGTGGCGACGGTCAAGCATCCGCTCTACCCGAGCGCGATCGATTCCCTGCCTTGCATCATCGGTTCGTTCCAGGCTGGCAATTACCCCAGCGCTTTCCCGGCGACGGCGCTGCTCAAAGGGTCTATCGGCACAGTTCCCGGTGAGGATCATGAGGGTGTCAAGCAGACGCTGGTGAAGAAGATTGCCGAAACGGCTGCCAAGGATCCTTGGATGAAAGATCATCCCCCCGTGGTCCGCTTCGTCGGCTACGACGCCGAAGCGTCTGAGATTCCGCGCGACCATGCCATCGTCGACACGGTCGGCCGGACGTATACCGAAGTGACGGGCAGACAGCCGACGATCAGCGGCAGACAGGGGGCGGCGGACACTCGTTTTCTCAACAGCTACGGCGAAACGCCAACCGTGATCTTCGGCCCTGGCTCGACTGCCGTCATGCATTCCGATGACGAGTATGTGTCGATCGACGACTACATAGCCGCGATCAAGGTCACGGCTCTCTCGATCTACGATTGGTGCAACGCGGAGCCCATCGGCAAGAACTAGCGTCTCGATTGGCTCAGTGACGCCCTAAGCCACAAAAGGTGGAGGGGGAGGCCGCCCAGCAATGAGCCTCCCTTTTTTCGCGGAATCGTAGCGACGTCCAACCAAGGTGACGCAATGCTCGTCTGGAGGAGCGGTTTCGAAGTGGAAATGAACTGTCCGCCGTGTCCGAACAGCCATGTCTCTCTATGCCGCCAAGTAGTCGTTGACTCGCGGAGGTGAAGCTGGACTAATCCTTTCGACGGAACCAGTCTTGCTATCATCCTAAAAATAATATCATATGTGGTGAACTCGCGCGTCAAGCTGCGCGCAAGGTCTCGCGAACCGCAGGCGGCAGGGGGCTGTCGGAGGAGGGACGAATATGGTTGCACAAGGCGTCGGTGCGTCGCTGCTCCGTAAGGAGGACGATCGATTCTTGCGCGGTCGCGGCCAGTACGTCGGAGACATAAGGCTGCCGGGCATGAAGGATGTCGCATTCGTGCGATCGCCTGTGGCCCATGCAAGGGTCCGCGCCGTCTCCGTTCCAGATGCGTTTCGCGACCGGGTCGTCATTGCGACCGATCTTCAGGGCGTAAAGCCGATCGTCGCCGTCTCCGCCCTACAGGGGTTCAAGGTATCCGAGCAACCGGTGCTGGCCTTCGAGAAGGTTCGCCAGGTCGGCGAACTGCTCGCCATGTGTGTTGCCGATACCCGTGCGGCGGCGGAAGATATCGCCGCGCTCGTCGAGCTCGATCTCGAGGAGCTTCCGGCCGTCCATGACATGCAGAAGGCTCTTGAACCGGGCTCCGCGCTGGTGCACGAGCAATGGGGCGACAATGTCTTCCTGGAGACCTTCGTCGAGGTCAATATGGACGCGGCCCTCGATGCGCCGATCAAGGTCACGCGTGAGATTTCGACGGCAAGGCAGAGCATGGCGCCGATCGAAGGACGCGGCACCGTCGCTCATTGGGACAGCCACAAAGAGCAGCTCGTGCTCTACACCGGCAGCCAGATGCCGCATATCGTGCGCACCGGCCTTGCCGAGTGCCTGGGCCTCGATCACGGGCAGGTGCGTATCGTGTCGCCAGATGTCGGAGGTGGCTTCGGCTATAAGGGCATCCTGCTGCCGGAGGACATTTGCCTCGGATGGTACGCAATGCGCTGCGGCCATCCGGTCCGCTGGCTTGAGGATCGCCGTGAACATCTGACCGCCGGCGCGAACTGTCGGGAACACCATTACCGCATCACCGGCTATGCCGACCGGGACGGCAGGCTGCGGGGCATCGACTGCGAGGCGATCGTCGATTCTGGCGCCTATTCCTCTTATCCGTTCTCAGCTTGTCTCGAAGCCGCCCAGGTCGCCTCGATCCTGCCAGGGCCCTACGATTTTCCATCCTATCGTTGTCGCACCTGGTCCGTCGCAACGAACAAGTGTCCGATTCTGCCCTATCGAGGGGTCGCCCGCACGGGTGTGTGTTATGCGCTCGAGCTGGTCCTCGACGCGATCGCGCGCGAGGTCGGCATGGAACCGCACGAGGTCAGGCGTCGCAATCTCGTCACCCCCGAGCAGATGCCTTTCGACAACATAACCAACAAGCATTTCGACAGCGGCAATTATCCCGAGGCGTTGGAGCGCGCTATCGCGGCAATTGATCTGCCGGCAATCCGCGAAAGGCAAGAGAAAGGCGAGGCGGACGGCCGTCTTATCGGCGTCGGGCACGCGATCTATTGCGAACAGGGCGCGCATGGCACTTCGGTCTACGCCGGATGGGGCATTCCCATGGTGCCTGGGCACGAGCAGGCGACGGCCCGCATGACGCCGGATGGGGGGCTGGAATTGAGGATCGGCGCCCATTCGCACGGTCAGAGCATGGAGACGACGCTCCCGCAGATTGCCCACGAAATCCTCGGCATCGACATTGCCAAGATCAAGCTTGTTCATGGCGACACCGAATATACACCCTATTCCACTGGTACCTGGGGCTCGCGCAGCGCGGTGATGTCGGGCGGCGCGGTCGCCACTGCCGCCCGTGAAATCGCTGAACTGGCGAAGGCGATCGGCGCGCATCTCCTCCAGACCCACAAGGACAGCGTGGAGCTTCACGGCGGATGCGTCCGCGGCCCCTCAGGGAGCGTGACGCTCGAGGAGATTGCCCGCACCTGGTATCGCCGGCCGCAGGATCTGGCGCCGGGGGTCGATCCACGCGGACTCGAGGTGACGATCGGCTACAAGCCCGTCCGCGATTCCGGCACGTTCAGCTATGCCGCGCACGCGGTCGTGGTGGCGGTCGATCCCGAGATGGGAGGCATCGAGATCCTGGACTACGTCATTGTCGAGGATGGCGGCAAGCTGATCAACCCGATGGTGGTGGACGGGCAGATCTATGGCGGTCTCGCCCAAGGTATCGGAACGGCTCTTTACGAGGAGATGAACTTCGATGCCTCTGGCCAGCCCCTGGCCTCGACCTTCGCTGACTATCTCCTGCCGGGACCGACCGAGGTGCCGGCGCCGCGGCTCGATCACATGGAAACGCTCGCGCCCTATACGGAGTTCGGTGTGAAGGGCCTGGGCGAGGGAGGGGCGATTGCACCTCCGGCCGCGATCGGCAACGCAGTCAATGATGCCTTGCGCGGCCTTGGAGCGGAACTCTTGCACTCGCCAATGACTCCGAGGCGCGTGTTGGAAGCGATCCGCAAATCACGACTTGCGCATCAGGACGAGGTCGTGAGGGGAGAAGCGGCGTGAAGCCCGTCAATTTCGACTATGTACGCCCGAAGGATGTCGAAGCGGCGGCCGCGCTCATCGCGCATGATGGCCATTCGGCCAAGATTCTGGCCGGCGGCCAGTCCCTGGGGCCGATGCTGAACATGCGCCTGGTGCAACCCGATCTGGTCATCGACATCACCGGGATCGAAGAGCTCAGGCAGGTTCGTGAGGAAGACGACTGCGTGATCGCCGGAGCATGCGTCACACATGCGGATTTCGAAGACCGAAGAGTGCCCGACGTCACGCATGGGGCCTTGCCGAGTGTGGCGCGCGGCATTGCCTATCGTGCGGTGAGGAACCGCGGCACCATAGGTGGCAGCCTGACCCATGCCGACCCATCTGCAGACTGGATTTCGATCCTGTCGACGATTGGCGCTTCAGTGACTCTTGCCGGACCTCAAGGCAGCCGTACGGTGCCGGTCGAAGCTTATATTCTCGGTGCCTTGGAGGCAGACATTCGCCCCGGGGAGATCCTCGTTTCCGTTACCATTCCCAGATTGGGGCGTGGGGCCCGATGGGGCTACTACAAGAGCTGCCGCAAGACCGGCGAATTCGCCCATGCGATTGGCGCATTCCTCGCCGATCCCGAGCGCGGCATCAGCCGGGCGGTGATCGGCGCAACGGAAAGCCGACCGATCGTCGTCGCTGACGCGAGACAGATCATCGGCGACGGCAAGACGGCGAACCTCGCGGCGGCGTTCGACGCTGCCGCAGCGGACAGGGCCGTGGAAGCGGGCGGGCTGAACGATCCCATCGAACGCCAGACGCATGTCGTCGCTCTGAAGCGCGCCATCGAACGGGCACATGCGGCATGAATATGATCGATCTCACCGTCAACGGCAGGAAACTGTACGCAACTGCGGAGCCGCGCACGCACCTGGCCGACTTCCTGCGGGAGAGCCACAATCTCACCGGAACCCACATTGGCTGCGAACACGGCGTGTGCGGTGCCTGCACGATACTGGTCGACGGCGTTCCCGCTCGATCGTGCATCACCTTGGCGGTCGCCTGTCAGCACGCCGAGATCACCACCGTGGAGGGCTTGGACGAAGACGAAATCGCGGTGGAACTGCGCGCCGCCTTCTCGCGCGAACATGCGCTGCAATGCGGCTATTGCACTCCTGGCATGATGATGTCCGCCCGCGATGTGGTTCTACGCATGGAGGCGCCATCCGAACATGACATCCGCGTCGCGATGAGCGGGAATCTTTGCCGCTGTACCGGCTACGTCGGAATTGTCAGAGCGGTCCAGAGCGTTGTCGAAGCCCGCCGGGCACGCGGTATCGGGGCAGTTGCCGGCGGCAATCGCCAGGTTCTTGGCCCGGCAGGGTCCGGCCATGCCGGGCCAATCAGTAGCGGCGGCCCCGTTCGCCCGGCTATCGCTGCTTCGGCTTCCGGCGCTTCGCCAAGAGCGGCGAACCCGGCAGCCGGCTTCGAGGCCGCCTGGATACCCCAGACGACCTTCACGCGGAGCTTCGTCGTCGACCATTCCGTGGACATGGTCTGGGACTTTTTCGGGCGGACCAGCGAGGTCGCGTCCTGCCTGCCGGGCGCGACGTTGGCGGGCGAGCCGGTGGACGGCCATGTCGAGGGCCATATGAACGTCAAGGTCGGGCCGATAAGCGCCGAGTTCCAGGGCGTGGCGGATATCGCCCGCGACGACGAGACCCGGACCGGCACGATCACGGGCAGCGGTAAGGACCGACGCAGCAACTCCGCGACCCGGGGGCTCGTTGCCTATGTGGTGAAACAGAGTGAGCGACCCGGCCAGACACGCGTCGATGTCACGATTGGCTACACGCTGACGGGCATGTTGGCACAGTTCGGCCGCTTGGGCCTTGTCGAGGACGTGGCAAACAGGCTAGTCGCTGCTTTCGCGCAGAATCTCGAGGCCAGGCTGGCCGGCGGAACGGGTGGCGGAGGGCACGTCTCCGAGCTCAATGCAGGCTCGCTCGTCGGGGCTGTCGTCATGAGCCGAATCAAGACGGTGCTGGCGAGGCTGTTCGGGCGGAGGAAATGAGATCTTCGACGTCCTCGTCTCTTCGGCTCTTGCCGTAGAATGATGTCGAAGGAGTACCTCAGGGCATCGACAGATCATGTGACGCGTCGAGCTCACGCAATGCGGCTGGATCGCCTCCCCTGATCTGGCCAAATCATCCTATAAATCGTATATTGGTATTATGACTAAATTCTCAGCTATATACGATCGCAGCAGGGTTCCTCTCTATATCCAGGTCGCTTCGGTCATGCGACAGCGCATCGACCGTGGCGTATGGGCCCAAGGTCAAAAGATATCCACGCTCGAGGAACTCGAGCAGGAGTTCTCCGTCGCCCGAGTCACGATCCGACAGGCAACCGAACTGTTGCGAGCGGAAGGGCTTCTCGATGCGCAGCAGGGCCGGGGCACGTTTGTCTCGGGCAAGCCGAAACACAATCGCTGGCTGAATCTCGCCAACGACTTCGACACGATGGTGGCGTCGATCAAGGACAACGTACTCAAGCGAGTCCATGTCGAGGAGGACGCGGCCCCTCCGGATCTGCGTGAAGGCGAGGGCAGGCTCGCAGAAGCGTACACTTTCTTGAGGAGCGTGCAGTACAACAGCGACGAGCCGTTCTCGGTCGTCAATCTGCACATTGCCAAGCATATCTTCGCCAAGGACCGCGAGCGTTTCCTGCATTCCGCGGCTCTGCCTCGGATCGTCGAGATGGACGACGTCGCGATTGTGAATGCCTATCAGACGCTCACGATTGGTGTAGCCGACCCGGAAACCGCAACGTTGCTGGAGATCGGCCTTGGCGAACCGACCGCCGACTGTCGCCTGGTCCTCGTCGACAATAACGGTGTGGCCATCTACGTGGCCGAGATTCACTACCAGAAAGATTGCTTCGCCTTGCGGATCGACTTGTTGGAGAACGCCAAGGGCCGCCGTCGCAAGCCGAAGCAACCGGCATAGACCGATCGGAATTGCTGCCGGACGGGTCGCTCCTCCAAATCACGTTTGCATTGTGACAGCGGCCGCTCGCGCGCGAAAGAGCGCTGGCGGCTCTTCGGTCGCGCGCGTCTCTTCCTGGTCCCCGCCGCTTCGGGTGGGGCTCTACGTTTCGACGACGGTCCTAGGGTGTGAGACGCGTGCCATCCCGTCAGACCGTTTCAGATAAGTCCTCGCTCCCGCGCGAGCGTCGCAGCATGGGCCTTGTTGGTGGCATCCAGCTTTCTTATCGCCTTTTGCAGATGATATTCGACCGTCGGCTTGCTGCGACCGATGATCTGCGCGATCTCCCAGGCTGTTTTGCCCAACGACGTCCATTTCAGGCACACGCGTTCCCGGTCGGTAAGAACGATCTCCTTGTCCGGCTTGGAGCCGTCTGCTCCCGTCAGCAAGCCATATGCATGCACAAACGGGGCGACTGTCATCAGGCCTTGATAAATTCCATTCGACGGGTCGGCGAGTTCCGGCAGGGTGCCTCCGTTGGCGACACTGAAGAGGCCGAATTCGCCCTGCGGTCCGTGCACGGGTATCGTGAACCCTTCGCCGATACGATGATCGCGGGCTTCCAGGAACAACTGTCGTTCGCACGACGACAAGGCGCTGAGATGCGCCTCATTTCCCCATCTATAAGGCAGCAGAGACCGCCGCCCCTGCGTCATGACCGGGTCGATATGTTGATAGGATTGGTTCTGGTAGAGCACACGCCAGCTCGGCGGGTAATTCGTGAAGATCAAGCCTTCGGATCCGCCGCTCCTGGGAGGCATGGCCGCATAGGAGAAGTACTCGAAACCCAGAGCTTCGACGAACTCTGAAAGGAGAGCTTCGGCGTCGCCGCTGGGGATACGGCTATTGAGATTGGCGATCAGGGAGCGGACCGCTTCCTGCGCGGAAGACAGGCTTTGAACATCTGTCACGGATACCATGTACCTCGTCGAATGAACCGTCGACCGATATGCTACTGCGATCATGCTTCGGAAGGTGAGAGCAGCGGGTTTCGCCAAGCTATCGGTCGGAGCGCCGGCAGACCTTCAGTCCAACCTATTTTACCGGCCGGACTATCACATTCAATAGTATCCGGATTCCATCCTCGCACATAACATAGGCCGATTATTCAGACGGCCGCGCCCCTGCGACGGGGCAAAGGCCGCCACAGTTTATCGGCGAGGTGGTATCTTGAGCAGCAACTCCGATGGCGCGATCGAGATTCTGGAGAGACTGGTCGCCTTCAATACCGTCAGTAGCCGCTCTAATCTCGAGCTCATCCACTATATCAGGGACTATCTCGACAACCACGGCGTCGCATCGACGATCATCCCGGATGCTACGGGCAAGAAGGCGAACATCTTTGCGACGATCGGCGATCCCGGACGGGCTGGTTATGTCCTGAGCGGCCATACTGACGTCGTTCCCGTGGAAGGTCAGGCCTGGCTTCGCGATCCCTTCAAGCTCACCCGTGAGGGAGGCCGGCTCTACGGCCGCGGGACGACCGACATGAAGGGCTTTGTCGCTTGCGCCCTCGCTATGGTGCCTGCGTTCAAGGCAGCCGAATTGCGGTCTCCCATCCATCTGGCGTTCTCCTATGACGAGGAGGTCGGTTGTCTGGGCGTTCATGGCATCGTGGAGCACATGAACGGCGCGGTGGCGACGCCTCGCGCCGTTTTTGTCGGTGAGCCCACAACGATGGGGGTCGTGGACAGCCATAAGGGCAGTTGCGGCATGCTCACCCAAGTTTCCGGCTTCGCCTGCCACTCCTCGCGCGTCGATCTTGGCGTCAACGCCATATTCGCGGCAGCGACGATCATCGAAGAGTTGCATCGCTGTGCGGATCAGCTTTCGAGCGAGCCCGATCTCGGTTCTCGTTTCGTGGTGCCGTACAGCTCGGTCAGCGTCGGCGTGATCAATGGCGGCACGGCGCGCAATACGGTCGCCGGCGACTGTTCCTTCCAATGGGACATTCGCGCAACCCGCCTTGGCGTTACCGAGGAGGTGCAGGGGCGAATTGCCGCTTTCATCGACGGCTCTGTGCTGCCCGGGATGCGTGCGCGCTTTCAGGACGCGCGTATCGAAACCAGCGTGGCATACGATGTCCCGCCGCTCGTCGCGATGCCCAACTCGGAAGCGGAGACCCTGGCCAAGAGGTTCGCAGGCACGAACGAGACCAAGGTGGTCGATTACGGATCGGAAGCCGGCATATTCCAGAAGGCCGGAATGCCCACTGTTCTTTGCGGTCCCGGTCAGGACAGCGAAGCTCACATCGCCGACGAATGGATCGCGGTCGAACAGCTCGACAGGTGCATGTCCTTCCTCGAGGCCCTGTCAAACCACGCCTGCGCCGATTGATCAGCCTGGTATCGGCAGGCGGAAGTCACCTCTAACCCGGTGGAAAGCGCATGACGGCAAATTTGTATGACGGTCCGGTTGTGGATGCTCATCATCATCTATGGGATCTTTCCATGGGCAAGCATCCTTGGCTCACTCCTTCGGATTCAGCTGTTCCGCTTCCGGGCCTCGAGAACCTGATGCGAGACTATGTCGTCGCCGATTATCTGCGCGATAGCGACGGCTACAACATCGTCGCCACGGTCCACATCGAAGCGCTCTGGGATGCTGCGGATCCGGTCGGCGAGACGCGCTGGCTGGAGACGCTGGACAAGGCCGATGGGGTGGCCGCCCGCTACATCGCGGGCGCGGCTTTGGGCACGCCTGCGGCGGCAGGTCTCATTGCTGCGCAGGCCGCGTATGATCGCGTGGTGGGTGTCCGCGGAATCCTCAGCTTTCACCCACATGAGCCTTCGAAGTCTTTCATCGCCAGGCCCGATCTCGCTTATGATGAGGACTGGCGCCGTGACGTTGCTCTTCTCCATGACGCCGGGCTGCATCTCGAGCTCATGATGTACCCGTATCAGGCCGAAGCCGTCTTCGATCTGGCGATGGCGTTTCCCGATCTCCATCTCGTCGTCAATCACTGCGGCAGTCCCATCGACCGCGACGAAGCCGGGATGCAGCGCTGGCGTGACGGCCTGAAGCGGATCGCTGAACGCCCAAACATCTCGCTCAAGATTTCCAATCCCGGCGCCTACGATCCAAACTGGACCTTTGAGAGCGTGAAAGGCGTCGTGCTCGATTGCATTTCTGCTTTCGGCCCGCAGCGCTGCATGTTCGGCACCGACTATCCGGTCGCGCGCCTGCAGATGAGCTTTCCGGAGATCTACGACAATTTCAAGCGATCGGTCGCCCATTTGCCGGCCGCCGACCAGCGGGCACTTTTTCACGACAACGCTGTCCGCGTTTACCGCCTCTGACAAGAGCGCATAGCGGACAATCAAAGAAGGGGGAATTGAATGTCTGGCAAATCCACACGGCAGGCAGCAAGCCGTTGCCTGAAGACGCTTCTGATCTCGGCATCCGTGTCGATGCTGGCGCTGACCGCGCCTGCATCGGCCGCGACCGTGAAGATCGGATTGCTGGTGCAGCTTACGGGCGCCAGCAGCGCCGACGGCCAGGAGATCGTGAAAGGCGCCGAACTGGCGATCAAGGAAATCAACGATGCCGGGGGCATCGAAGGCAATACGTTCGAACTGGTCATCGGTGACACGCGCGACGGCGCCTCTTCCGACGTGACGGCACAGGCCCAGCGCATACTGGGCGACCCCGATGTGCATTTCATGCTGGCGGGATACGCGAGCCTCACGGGCTTCGAGATTGACTCGATGGCGGAGGCGGGCATGCCCTACATGCTTGCGGGCCCGTCAGCCCAGACCCGCGCGATCATCGCACCGGATCCGGATGCGTACTGGTGCTGCTGGTCCCTGACGCCTTCCTATGATGCCTACAACACCGACGTTACGCGCCTTGCCGAGAGGCTTGCGGCCGAAGGCAAACTGTCACTCAATTCACCGAAGAAACTCGCGCTCATCTCCTCCGACAACGCATATTCCAGCACCATTTATGATGGCATGAAGAAAGAGGCAGCGGCGGCCGACTGGAAGCTGACGGTCGATCAGGTCGTGCCCTTTGGTGAAGTGAACGATTGGCGCACGGTGCTCTCGCAAGTCCAAGCGGACGTTCCCGATCTGGTCGTCAATCTCGACTACCTGCCGGCGAATTCCGCCTCTTTCCTGAACCAGTTCATGGAAAATCCCACGCAGAGCCTGGTATTCCTCCAATATGCCCCGAGTGTGCCTGAATTCATCCAATTGACGGGCAAGCGGTCGGATGGCGTCCTCTACGATCTGCTTGGGGGCGGCATCGCCACCCCGAAGAACCCTCGCGGGCTTGAGGTGGCGGAAAAGTTCAAGGCGACTTACGGGGTGGAAAGCGGCGTCTATGGTGTAGCCGTGTATGAGATGCTGAACGTCTATTTCGACGCCCTGCGGAAGGTGAAAGATCCAGCCGACCACGAGGCGATCGCCGAGGCTATCGGCGCAACCGACAAGGCGGTCGCGCAAGGCCATCTCGTCTTTGATCCGAAGACCCATCTCGCCAAGGATGGCGACGATTTCCTGCCCCTCCAATTCTACCAGATCTGGGAAGGTGAGCGCGTGCTGGTCTCACCCGAGAAGTACGCTACTGGCGAGTTCCGCATGCCCCCGTGGATCAAGCAGTGACGTGGGGGAAACGGAGCCTTCCAAGGCTGTCTCTAGGGCGGGGCCTCTAGAGCAATTCCAGGAGAACCGGGTGCCGGCTTCCGTCCGGAATTCCCTAAGAAACTCAGCCTCAAAATTGCAAAAGCGGAGTTCGAACGCCCGATGGCGCTTCTCGATGTCAAATCGGTGTCGAAGAGATTTGGCGCGCTACGCGCTGTCGACGGTGTCACCTTCAGCGTGGAGGCCGGCGAGATATTCGGCATCGCCGGCCCGAACGGAAGCGGCAAAAGCACGCTTTTCAACATTTTGACGAAGATACCGTTTGGCCCGGATACCGGCGAAGTGATCTTCGACGGCAAGCCGATGAGCGCATATCGCGCCGATGCAATCGTGCGGCTCGGATTGGTCCGCACTTTTCAGAGGGAGACGTGTTTCGAAAGTCTGAGCGTCTTCGAGAATGCAATGCTGTCGGCGATATCCAGCCGGCCCGAGCGCGTCACCACCGAAGCCGTATCGGAGGCCTTGGGTCTTCTCGGGTTTTCGGAACAGGAATTCGCCAGACCTGCCCAGCTTCTGAGCGTGTTCGACCGCAAGCGCCTGATGATGGCAAGCGCTGTCGCCTGCAGGCCCAAGATGATCTTGTTGGACGAGCCTGCTTCGGGGCTCACCAAGCCGGAGATCGACAAGTCGGCCGAATATGTGCGCAGCATCGTCGAGCGGGGGACCGCAATCCTGCTGATCGAACACGTCCTGCCGTTCCTGATGTCGCTTTCCACCAAGATGATGGTCCTCAACAATGGACGCATCATCGGGCTGGGGGATCCGCACACCGTCATGCGCGACGAGGCGATCGTAGAGGCCTATCTGGGCTCCCGAAAGTTACCCCAATGACGGAAATGCTTAGCGTCGACAAAGTCAAAGCTGGATATGGCCGGGTCCAGGTGCTCAACGGCATTTCGGTGAGGCTGGGACGTGGCGAGAATATCGGGCTGTTCGGACCGAACGGCCATGGCAAGACGACACTGCTGCGGGTGTTGTCGGGCTTGGTGCGTGTGACGTCCGGGACGATACGCCTGGACGGCGTCGATCTCCTGGGATTGTCGCCATGGGCGATCGTCGAACTCGGGCTGATCCATGTGCCGCAGGGCAATCTGTTGTTTCCCAACCTTACGGTTGCCGAGACCTTGCAGCTTGGTGCGCACCGAAAGCTCGCCCGAGCCGAGATAGACTTAAATCGGGCGCGCGTGACGGAGATTTTCCCCAAGCTCGCCCAGCGATGGGGTCAGCGCGTATCGACGCTTTCGGGCGGTGAGCGTCAGATGGTCTCCGTCGGCATGGCGCTCATGAACAGTCCGAAAATCCTGTTGCTCGACGAGCCGACCCTTGGCCTGTCGCCTAAGCTGAAGGATGAGCTGGGCAGCGCTATCGGCAAGATTTCGGCGCAAGGCATTCCGCTGGTCATCGTCGAGCAGGATATCGAGTTCCTGCTCGAGCTGACCAAGCGCCTCTACATGGTCAGCCACGGCGAAACCACGGCCGAACTGACCGCGGACAACCGCCCGAACAACCGTGACATCATGGAGATGTATTTTGGAACGTGAGGTCGCATGAACGCCGCTGCCGACATCATCTTCAGCGGCGTGTTTCAGGGCTCGCTCTACGCCGTCATGGCGGTCGGCCTTTCCCTCGTCTGGACGACTACCGGCGTGTTCAACTTCGCCCATGGCGCGCTCATCATGCTCGGCGCCTATGTCTGCTGGCAGCTTGTCGACGTTGGGGGCTTCGCATGGCCGCTTTATCTTGCCTTGCCCGCGACGATGCTGATCGTGGCCGCCTTGGGCTGGGCGTTGCAGAGGGCGCTCGTCGCCCCCTTCATCGGCCACCCGAACATCGTCATGATCGTCGTCATCACGACCTTGGCTATGGGGTCGCTCGTCGAGAACGCCGGCCTGGCAATCTGGGGACCTCGGCCTAAACAGCTGCCCGCACTAGCCTCGGGTACGGTCGACATCAACGGGTTCAACGCATCCGCCAACCAGATCGCCATCATCTTGGCGACGCCTGTCGTGCTGATGGCCGTGTGGCTGCTGCTTAACCGGACGCGCCTCGGGCTCTCGCTTCGGGCAGTCGCCCAGAACAATGATTCCAGCCTCCTCGTCGGGCTGCGCCCGAGCCTGCTCTACGGCTTCGCCTTCATGCTGGCGGCGGCGTTGGCGGCATTGGCCGGAATCTTCCTCGGCAGCTTCAAATTCATGTCCCCGGCCATGGGATCCGAACCTCTCACAAAGGCCCTGGTGGTCGTGATCTTCGGCGGAATAGGCAGCGTCACCGGTCCTATCTTCGCCGCCTATCTGATCGGCTTGATAGAAGCGACCAGCAACTACTTCCTTGGCCTGTACTGGACGCCGACTCTCCTGTTCGCGATCCTCATCGCCACGCTCGTGATCCGGCCGGAGGGGCTGATCTCGATCAGGCAGCGAGGCCTGTCGTGAAAATCTACACCACACGCTGGCCATGGCAAAAAGAGGCCTTGGCGATCGCCACGGCCGTCGTCGTCCTGGCCTTGTTGCCGCTCGTCGTCACCGACGCCTATTGGCGGCACATACTGATCATGATTTTTGTCTATGCGCTGGTCGCGTCCAGCTGGGACCTGACGCTCGGCTACGGCGGCATCTTCAATTTCGGCCATCTCGCCTTCTTCGGGATTGGGCTTTATGGCTATGGCGTCCTGACCACCGTGTTCGGGATCTGGCCCTGGTTCGCCTTCGCTCTCGCCGCGCTTGCCAGCTGCGTGGCGGCGGCGCTGGTTTCAGTTCCGATCCTCAGGCTGAAGGGCATCTACATCGTCCTGGTCACCTTCGGATTTTCGCAGCTGATCATGCAAATCGTGCTCAGCCAATCGCAGCTGACAGGCGGCACACAAGGAATGATCCGCATTCCGATGCTCCCGGTGGGCGGGCACAATTTCGTTCGCGATGGTCGGATCGGAAGCTACTACATGGCGCTTGCGCTGCTCCTTGCCGGCATAGCCGCGTTACGCTTCTATGTCCGGTCGCGCTTCGGACTGAGCCTGGTGGCGCTGAAAGACACGGAGGAGTATGCCACGAGCCGCGGGATTTCCGCTGCCTTCCAGCGCGTTCTGGCGCTCTCGTTCAGCGCGCTTCTTGCCGGTTTTGCCGGTGCGTTCTACGGAGCCTATGCGCGCACCGCATCGGTCGACGTCTTCGGCATGAGCTTCGCGACCCTTATTCTCAGCATGATTTTGCTTGGTGGGGTGGGGTCGACCTACGGAGCTGTCGTCGCGGCCTTCCTGCTCACCGTGCTCTCCGAATTCCTGCATGACGCAGGCGCTTTCCGGCCAATGATCATAGCAATCCTAATAATTGGCGTGATGCTGGCTTTTCCAGGCGGATTGATCGGCGCGGGAAAAGCGGCGATCGAAAGGATAAGGCGGCGTTGAGAGGCCCGTCGGAACCGGAGGACGAAGAGTTGACACAGACCATCAGCGCGATTGCCGGCAAGCTGGTTGCCGAGCACCGAGACGGTGCAAAGTTCCACAAGCTGGACGAAATAAGCGACATCGCCGCCGCCTACCGGGTGCAGGATGCCTATATCGCGGCGATCATCGGCGACAACGGCACGGCGGGCTACAAGATAGGCCTGACGTCGAAGCGCATGCAGGAGATGTGCGGCATCGACCAGCCCATCCGGGGCTCGATCTTCACAAATCGTGTTTTCGATTCCGGCGCTCGCCTGTCGCTGGCCGATTACGGCCGCCTCGGCCTCGAATTCGAGATTTGCGTCCGGCTTGGTCGTGACCTTGTGCCGGACGGCACTCCGTTCACACTCGAGAGCGCGGGTGCTGCCGTCGATGCAGTTGCCGCGGCGATCGAACTGGTGGATGACCGCCATGCCGACTACAGCGTTCTCGACTGCGCAACGCTCGTCGCCGACAATTCCTGGAACGCCGGTGTCGTGGTTGGAGCTTTTGTTCCACCACCACCTCACTTGGATACCGTGGAAGCCATCGCCTGCGAGGATGGCGCCGAGATTTCGCGCGGGCATGGCGCGGATGCGCTCGGCCATCCGTTTGTGCCGCTGGCTTGGCTCGCCAACCATCTGGCCGCTTCTGGCCGCATGTTGCGCAAGGGCGATGTCGTCATGACGGGCAGCATCGTGACCACACGTTTCCCCACGGGTCCGTTCAACTACCGCTTCGATGTCTCCGGAATAGGAAGCGTCGAGGTCAGCGGGGCCTGACCTCCCGGGGCAGCCGTCGGACAGGACGGCTTGACTGGTGAACTCAAGAAAGAGGCTTTTGCCATGGATTTCGGTTTAAGCGGCAGATCGGCGCTCGTGATGGGCGCGTCGAAGGGACTTGGATTTGCCGTGGCCAAGGAGCTGGCCGCCGAGGGCGTCGACATCGCCATTTGCGCACGCGACGAGCTGCGGCTCAAGAGCGCAGCGGAGAAGCTTGGAGCGACCGCCCTGGTCGGCGACTTGCGGCAACCCGGCGCCGGTCGCCGGCTGGTCGAGCAGGCGGCCGCGGCCCTCGGCAAGATCGACATTCTTGTTGTCAACACAGGCGGCCCGGCGACCAAGCCTTTTGAAAACATCGCGCCCGACGATTGGCGCAATGCTTTCGAAGGATTGTTCATGAGCGCGACCGATGCAATTGGGGCAGCCATGCCGGCCATGCGCGAGCGCAAGTGGGGACGCATCCTGCTGGTAACGTCGATCGCGGCGAAGGAGCCCATCACCAACTTCACGATCTCGAACGCTCTGCGGGCCGGACTTCATGGTTTGACGAAGACGCTGAGCCGCGAATTTGCCGCCAACGGCATCACCGTCAATGCCTTGATGCCAGGCTACACGATGACGGAGCGGTTGGCGGAAGCAAAGCTTGACCTGGAGAAGGTCAACCAGATGATCCCGATGGGTCGGATCGGCCGGCCGGAAGAGTTCGCAGCACTTGCAGCGTTCCTGGCATCCGAGAGGGCAGGCTACATCACCGGACAGGCGATTGCCTGCGACGGAGGTGCTCTCTGGTCGATATGAGCGGCCACGGCGATATGCTGCGCGGAAATCGCCGCGCTCTCCTCAACGATGCGGCCCGTTGCGTGATCGACGTCGGGCCGGTCCCTGATTTCGGGATTGGATATGCCAAATGAACATTCGGCTTGCCGACCGCATGTCGCGGGTGAAGCCATCCGCCATTCGCGAGCTTTTGCGGCTTGGCGCGGACCCGAGCATCATATCCTTCGGCGGCGGCTATCCCGACGCCTCGCTGTTTCCGTTCGAACAGCTGGAGAGCGTCTATAGGGCATCGATCGCGGGCGTGGGTCGGGAGGCTCTGCAGTACACCGTCTCCAACGGCATTCCGAAACTGCGCGAACAGATCGCCGCGCGAATGACGCGGGATGGTATCGCCTGCACCGCGGAAAACGTGCTGGTCCTGCAAGGCGCCCAGCAGGGGCTCGATCTGGTGGCGAAGATGCTGGTCGACAAAGGCGACGTCATCGTCACGGAGAATCCGACCTTTCTGGGCGCCCTCATCGCCTTCAATCCCTGCGAGCCCCGCTATGCGGTCGCCCAGATAGACGATAATGGCATGGATATGGACGACCTCGAGCAGACGCTTGAGCGCAATCCGGGCGCCAAGCTTGTCTATACGGTGCCGGATTTTCAGAATCCGACGGGCGTGACGATGAGCCTGGATCGTCGCAAGAAGCTGGTGGAATTGGCGAACAGGTTCGATCTCGTGATTTTGGAGGATTCGCCGTATCGCGAGATCCGTTATGAGGGCGAGCCGATCCCGTCGATCAAGAGCTTCGACACCGAAGGCCGCGTCATCTATCTCGGCAGCTTTTCCAAGATCCTTGCGCCCGGTCTGCGATTGGGCTGGGCGGTTGCCTCTGAGGAACTCATACAGCAACTTGGCCTTTTGAAGCTTGCCGCCGACACGCAGAGCAGCACGCTGAACATGACCGCGGTCTCGCTTTTTCTCGACACCTACGACATCGATGCGCACATCGCATCCATCCGTCGGGCGTATCGCCACAAGAAGGACGTGATGCTCGAAACGATCAGACGTACGTTTCCGCAAGACGTTGCGTTCACCGAGCCCAGCGGCGGCCTTTTCACCTGGCTGACATTTCCGGAAGACTTTGACACCGCCCGCTTCATGGCGGAGCACGCCTTGCCCCAGGCGAAGGTGGGCTACGTGCCGGGAGCCACGTTCTTTCCGCTCGAACAGGAGGTCAACCACGCACGGCTCAGCTATTCCACGCAACCGGACGACGTCATCGTCAAGGGGATCTCTGCACTCGGCAAGTTGCTGACTGCAAGGCGCGCGTGATCAAACCCCATTCGTCGATTGCATCCGTTTGCCGGATGACCGGCGCCGGACGTGGCTCGGATCGCCATTGCCTCCAGCCGCGCTCGGCGGCACGCCGGCGTACCCAATCTCTGCAACGCGACGCAACGACGGCATTGCTCCGGCCATTCTCGTTATTCTAAAATTGGGCTGGTTTGCTGGTCTATAGAAAGATAAAAGGAAAGAGGGCCGGGCATAGCGTGTCGGAACAAGAATGAATGGGAATGCGCGCCATGAATGACGATGGGAAGATGCGGCTTGCAGCCTTCTGGTTTCCCCCCGGCGGACATGGCGGCGGCTGGCGAATGCCCGATGCGATAAAAGGGTCCGAGTACACTTTCGCGCATTACGTCGATGTCGCGCGCCTCACCGAGCAGGCATGCATGGACGCGATCTTTTTCGCCGACACCGCGGCTGTTTCCCCTTCTGATTTCATCGAGCGCCGTGATCTTTCCGCGGAAAAGCTCACCCGCGTTTGCTGCCTGGAGCCGATGTCGATGCTCCCTGCGCTCGCCATGGCGACCACGCATATCGGTGTCGTCGCCACCGGAACCACAACCTACAACGAGCCCTATCACATTGCCCGCCGTTTCGCGACGCTCGACCAGATCAGCGGTGGGCGCGGCGGGTGGAACCTTGTCACCTCGCAAAATCAAACCGAGGCCCGGAACTTTGGCGCCGACAAACATATGCTTCATGCTGACCGCTATAGACGCGCGCATGAATTCTATGACGTCGTGTGCGGCCTGTGGGATAGCTGGGACGACGATGCCATCGTCGAAGACCGGGAAACCGCGCGCTACTTCGACATGAGCAAGGTGCAGATGCTCAACCACAGCGGCGAGCAGTTCAAAGTGCGCGGGCCGCTAAATGTTCTCCGCTCACGGCAGGGTCGTCCCGTCGTCTTCCAGGCCGGTTCATCGGGTCCCGGCCGGGACCTTGCGGCCAGAACCGCCGATTGCGTCTTCACCGCCCAGACCACGCTCGAGGATGCGCGGGAGTTCCATGACGAAGTGAAGGGTCTTCTGCCCCAATACGGGCGGCGGCCCGAGGACTTGAAGATCCTGCCGGGGATCGTACCCATACTGGGGCGGACCGAAAAGGAGGCGCGGGCGCTGCACCATCAGCTGCGCAGCCGTATCACCGACGACCAGGCGGTGCGGGCGGTTGCACGCCTGACGGCTGGCATCGACCTGACAAAGTATCCGGTCGATGGACCGTTGCCAGAGCTTCCGCCGAACAATGATGGCGCACTGGCGCGCCAGAAGATGATGATAGATCTGGCGCGGCGAGAGAACCTGTCGATCCGCGAGATCGGCCAGCGCTTTGCCGAGGCGCAACTGCACCGCATTCTTTGCGGCACGCCGCAAACCGTTGCCGACCAGATGGAGGAATGGTTCCGCGCTGCTGTGTGCGACGGCTTCTGTATCATCTATCCCTACTATCGCAGGGGCGTGACGGATGTGGTGGAAATGCTGATTCCGGAACTCCAGAGGCGCGGCCTCTTCCGCACCGAATATGAGGGCAGGACGCTGCGCCAGAATCTGGGCCTGCCCAAGCCGGTCAGGAAGGTGCGCCCGGACTAGGCCGCGTAAGCGCCCGATCAATCCTGCTTAGCCCAACAGGGAATGGCTTCTGCTGCGCTCCTTCCTCCGCGGAGGAACGAAGACGATCTCCAGCGCACATCCCGATCGCAATCGCTCACGGATAATCCCACGGTTCGGACATTTCCCAGATGATCCGGACGAGCAGGATGTGTTCCGAGCCTTCTTCGATCTTGCAAATTCTTGCTGAACCGAACGGTACGCGATCGTGCTGCGTGGTGGTGTCCGCACTGATCTGTTTAGTGTTTGTTTACCAAGACCGGAGAAAATGCAGTCGTCGGATTTGCTGCGTGTCTAGTTCCGACCGGGCGTCTGGTTCAGGTGAGGCTCCTTCACCCAGGCAACAACCAGGCGCCGAGGGGCTTATTCGAATTGAACCGTGAGTTTCGCACTGTGCGGCGTCATCATTGTCGCGACGGTTTGCCACGCAATGGTGATTGGAGCCCCAGGCGCTGCGAGGCTATATGCTGCCCGCGACGGGCAACGATGCGCGCAAAGCGAACTTCTGTGGGCATGACTTATGGGCATTGACGTCGGCTACATGAGCGCGATTGGGGCGGGTGCGCTATCCTTCCTGTCCCCTTGCGTCCTGCCGCTTGTTCCACCCTATCTGTGCTATATGGCCGGCGTATCGGTCGATGACTTCCGCGCGCAGAAAGCGATTGCGGACGCGGTTCAGACCAAGAAAGCCCTGCTTCTCACGTCCATCGCGTTCGTGCTCGGATTCTCCAGCGTCTTCGTGGCGCTTGGGGCAGGGGCTTCGTCGATCGGGCGCCTGCTTCGGGTGTGGCAGGAGCCGCTCGCCCTTGCCGCCGGTGTCGTGATCATCGTCATGGGGCTCAACTTCCTCGGCGTGATCCGTATTCCGCTGCTGTCGCGCGAGGCGAGGTTCCACGCAAGCGGGAAGCCCGCAAGCGTGCTGGCGGCCTATGTCATGGGGCTGGCATTCGCTTTTGGCTGGACACCCTGTATCGGCCCCGTCCTCGGGCCGATCCTGACGCTGGCCGGAGGGCGCGAAACAGCGGGCGAGGGCGCCTTGCTGTTGGCGGCCTACTCGCTGGGGCTTGGTATTCCCTTCCTGCTTGCCGCCATATTCTCAGGCGCCTTCATGCGTTTTCTCGCGAAGTTCCGCGTTCATTTGGGACGCGTCGAAAAGGTGATCGGCGGGCTTTTGGTGATTGCCGGCCTGCTGTTCGTGACCGGCAGCACCACCGCCTTTTCCTACTGGCTGCTCGAAACATTTCCAGCTCTCGGCCGGCTCGGCTGAGAGCATCCCAAATTTCCACATCGGCCCCCTACCGGCCAACGGCGGGTTGTTCTACACCCCACCGAAATTTAACCGCATTGAGGAAGCATTGGCGGCAGGATATCCGCCGCTTTTCCGATCATCCGGAACGATCACCATGAGCCAAAGAACTTGCCTCTCGATCATCCTTGCCGCAGGCGAGGGCACCCGCATGAAAAGCGCTATGCCGAAAGTCCTGCATCCGATCGCCGGACTGCCGATGGTGGCGCATGTGGTGCGAGCCGCCGCCGCCGCAGGTGCCGGCGATGTCGCGATCGTGGCCGGGCGCGGGGCCGATGAAGTGAAGAGGGCTGCTATCCCGTTCGCCCCTTCGGCCGAAACCTTCGTGCAGGGCGAGCGCCTGGGAACGGCACATGCGGTGCTGGCTGCCCGGACCGCGATCGAACGCGGCTATGACGACATATTGGTCCTGTTCGGCGATACACCCCTGGTGAGCGCCGATGCCCTTGCGAAGGCCCGCGCAGAACTGGCGAAAGGCGCGTCGGTAGCGGTGATGGGTTTTCACGCGCCCAATCCGACGGGTTACGGCCGGCTGATCGAGAAGGACGGTGCCCTGCTCGCCATCCGCGAGGAGCGCGACTGCTCGGAGGCGGAGCGCACGATAAGCTTCTGCAATGCCGGCCTGATGGCCATCGCAGGCAAGGACGCGTTGCGCCTGCTGGACGCTGTCCGAAACGACAACGCCAAGCGTGAATTCTACCTGACCGACATCGTCGAGATCGCTCGCGGCTTCGGCCTGGCCGCCGTCGCGACCGAAACGGCCTTCGAGGATGTGCTCGGAATCAACAATCGCGCCGAACTGGCGGAGGCCGAGGCGATCTGGCAGAAGCGCCGGCGGCGCGAGTTCATGCTCGACGGCGTCACGCTGATCGCGCCCGACACGGTTTTCTTTTCCTTCGACACCGAGATCGGAGCCGACGCGGTGGTCGAGCCCAACGTGGTGTTTGGCCCCGGGGTCAAGATTTCCTCGAACGCGGTCATCCATTCCTTCTCGCATTTGGAAGGCGCCAGCGTCGCCGACGGCTGTCAGGTCGGTCCATTCGCACGGCTGCGCCCCGGTGCGGAACTGCGCGGCAAAGCCAAGGTCGGCAATTTCTGCGAGGTCAAGAAGGCGGTGGTCGATACGGGGGCCAAGGTCAACCACCTGACCTATATCGGAGACGCCTTCGTCGGAGCTGGCGCCAATATCGGCGCGGGCACGATCACCTGCAACTACGACGGCTTCAACAAGTTCGTCACCGATATCGGTGCCGGGGCCTTCATCGGATCGAATTCGTCGCTTGTCGCCCCGATCAAGATCGGCCGGGATGCCTATGTCGCTTCAGGAAGCGTCGTGACCGAGGAGGTCCCCGACGGTGCCCTCGCTTTCGGGCGCGCGCGGCAAGCCACTTATCCGGACAAGGGGCGACAATTGCGCGAGAAACTGGCGGCGGCAAAGCGCAAGGCCGAATGACCGCAGCCCTTTCGAGGCGGACAGCGGGAGAAACGATAAGTGACTTTCGCGTCGGCAACATTGGGCCTAAATGACGACTGAGACTATCCCGATATCGCGAGATTGGGACAACTCCTTGGGGGTAGCAGAATGTGCGGGATCGTCGGGATCGTCGGCCGGGCGCCGGTGGCTGAACTGATTGTCGATGCGCTGAAGCGGCTGGAATATCGTGGCTACGATTCCGCTGGCGTCGCTACGGTCGAGAACGGAGAGCTCGCGCGCCGTCGTGCGGAAGGCAAGCTCGTCAATCTCGAACGACGGCTGAAGTCCGAACCGCTTGAAGGAACGATCGGCATTGGCCATACGCGCTGGGCCACCCACGGCGTCCCCAACGAAACCAACGCGCACCCGCATTTTTCCGACGGCGTGGCTATCGTTCACAACGGTATCATCGAGAATTTCGCCGAGCTGCGCGAGGAACTCAAGCGCGATGGGTTCGAGTTTGCCTCACAGACCGACACCGAAGTGGTTGCCCACCTCGTGGCGCGCGAACTGAAACGGGGCGCCAACCCTGTCGACGCCGCCCACAATACGCTAAAGCGGCTCGAGGGTGCCTTCGCGCTCGCCATCATGTTCCGTGGCGACGAGGATTTGATCGTCGGCGCCCGCAATGGGCCGCCATTGGCGGTCGGCCATGGCGATGGCGAAATGTTCCTGGGCTCCGACGCGATCGCGCTTGCGCCGTTCACCAACTCGATCACCTACCTCGAAGATGGCGACTGGGCCGCGATCCGCCGCAACCACTTTCAAATCTACGACATGGACGGCGCACCGGTCGAGCGCAAGCGCCAGCAGTCGATCGGCACGAGCTTCATGGTGGACAAGGGCAACCACCGGCATTTCATGGAGAAGGAGATCCATGAACAGCCGGAGGTCGTCTCCCACACCTTGGCACATTACGTCGATTTCACCGAGGGGAGGTCGCGCGCCCTCGATATGCCCTTCGATTTCGCGGCGCTCGACCGCTTGGCGATCTCGGCCTGCGGCACCGCCTATCTGGCAGGGCTGATCGGCAAATACTGGTTCGAGCGTTATGCGCGCCTGCCGGTCGACATCGATATCGCATCGGAGTTTCGCTACCGCGAAATGCCGCTGTCGCGGAACAGTGCCGCTCTGTTCGTATCGCAGTCCGGTGAGACGGCCGACACGCTTGCGTCGCTGCGCTATTGCCGCCGGGAAGGGGTGCCCATCGGCGCCATCGTGAATGTCCGAGACTCCACGATCGCGCGCGAATCCGACGTGACGTTCCCGACCCTCGCGGGCCCAGAGATCGGCGTCGCCTCGACCAAGGCTTTCACGTGCCAACTCGCCGTCCTGGCCTCCTTGGCGGTCCGAGCCGCCGTCACGCGTGGCACGATTACGCCGGACCAGGAAAAAGTCCTCGTGCGCCAACTGTGCGAGGCGCCGCGCTTCGCCAGCCAGGTGTTGAAGCTCGACGAGCAGATCGAGAAAGTGTCGCGCGAATTGGCTAAGGTCCATCACGTGCTTTATCTCGGCCGCGACACGAACTACCCGCTTGCCATGGAAGGCGCGCTCAAGCTCAAGGAGATCTCCTACATTCACGCCGAAGGCTATGCCGCGGGCGAGTTGAAGCACGGCCCGATCGCCCTGATCGACGAAACAATGCCGGTGATCGTGATAGCGCCGCACGACCGGATTTTCGACAAGACGGTCTCGAACATGCAGGAGGTTGCTGCGCGCGGCGGCAGGATCATTCTCATCACCGACCGGAAGGGATCCGAACGCGCGTCGATCAGCGCCATGGAAACCATCGTGTTGCCGGATGTTCCGGAGATCATCGCGCCGATGATCTATGCGTTGCCCGTGCAGATGCTGGCCTACTATACGGCGGTCTTCATGGGGACCGACGTGGACCAGCCACGCAACCTCGCGAAATCGGTGACCGTGGAGTAGCTGTTGTCGGACCGGGCTATAGCGGCCTATAAAAGCGTGGCAACAATCTCGCGTATGGAATGTCCGATCCCCTGAAATCGTTGTCCGCCATGGCGAGGCTGAGGAACTATTTCCTGGCCGGCGTCGTCGTATGCGCGCCTTTGGCGATCACCGCCTATCTCACATTGGGCTTGATCAGATGGGTCGATTCCTGGGTGAAGCCCTATATTCCCGCCCGATACAATCCGGACAATTATTTGCCCTTTGCGGTGCCGGGATTTGGCGTGCTCGTGGCGATCATCCTGATCACGTTGATCGGCTTCCTTGCGGCCAATATCATTGGCCGTTCGATCGTATCCTTCGGCGAGCGCTTTTTGCATCGCATGCCGCTGGTGCGGATCATCTATCGAGGGTTGAAACAGATTTTCGAGACGGTGCTGGCCAATCGCGCCGATCTCTTCAACAAGGTGGCGCTGTTCGAATATCCCCGTAAGGGCGCATGGTCGATCGTCTTCATCGCTTCGCATCAGGACAATGAAATCCACGACGCACTGGAACCCCGCGAAGGCAAGACCATAGCCGTGTTCAGGCCGATCACGCCGAACGTCACCACGGGCTACCTGCTCTACGTCGCGGAAAAGGACCTGATTCCGCTCGATATGAGCGTCGAGGACGCGGCCAAGCTGCTGATCTCGGCGGGCCTTGTCGGGCCCAAATACGAAGCGGCGACGAAAAGCCTTGCCGAGCGCGCGCTTGCGCCCAGTGAGCCGCTTCCCTCCGCCGCCAGACCGACTCAGCCGGCGCGCAGGAGCCGCACGGCCTCGTCCCGCCCGAAGAGATAGAGGAGCAGTCGGAGCGCTTCGCCGCGCTCGGACTGCATTTCAGGATCTCGGCCGAGGAGGCTGCGTGCGTCGTCGCGCGCGGTTTCAAGCAGGTCGGCGTGGAATTCGATTCTCGCCACCTGAAAGCCGGGCGTGCCGGACTGGCGCGTGCCCAACAATTCTCCCTCGCCGCGCAATTTCAGATCTTCCTCGGCGATGACGAAGCCGTCTTCCGTGTCGCGCATGACGGAAAGTCGGCGCTTGGCCGTCTCCCCCAGTGGCGATTTGTAGAGGAGGACGCAGGTCGAGGCTTTGCTTCCACGTCCCACGCGGCCTCGCAACTGATGCAGTTGCGCAAGTCCGAAACGCTCGGCATGCTCGATCACGATGATCGTGGCATCAGGGACATCGACGCCCACCTCGATCACGGTGGTGGCGACGAGGATGCGGGTTTCTCCCTCCTTGAAGGCACGCATGGCCTCGTCCTTCTCGGCGCCCTTCATGCGACCGTGCACCAGACCGACAGACCGGCCGAAGATCGGCTTCATCGTGTCAAAACGGTCCTCGGCAGCCATCAGCTCGATTTCCTCAGATTCCTCGACGAGCGGACAGATCCAATAGACTTTCTGGCCGTCCGCGATGGCGTCGCGAATACGACCGACGAGCTCGTCGAGCCGGTCTAGCGGAAGAGTGACGGTGCGGATCGGCTGGCGACCGGCCGGCTTCTCGGTGAGGCGGGAGACGTCCATGTCCCCGAATGCGGTCAGGACCAGTGTGCGCGGGATCGGCGTCGCGGTCATGACGAGCATGTCGGGCGCGTTGCCCTTGGCGGTGATCGCCAGGCGTTGGTGAACGCCGAACCGATGTTGCTCGTCGACGATCGCAAGGACCAGGTCGCGATAGGCTACCTGTTCCTGGAAAAGGGCATGCGTGCCGACCACGATGTGGATCGAGCCGTCGGCGAGGCCGGCGAGGACTTCTGCCCGTTCGCGGCCCTTTTCCCTGCCGGTCAGGATCGCTGTCCGCAAACCTGCTTGCGCGGCTAGGGGCGCCAGCGTCCCCAGATGCTGCCGGGCAAGGATCTCCGTCGGCGCCATGAGAGCCGATTGCCCACCGGCTTCCGCGGCACGGGCCATGGCGAGCAGGGCAACCACCGTCTTGCCGGAACCGACATCGCCCTGCAGCAGACGCAGCATTCGGTCTGGCCGTGCAAGATCGGTATAGATCTCGGTCAGCGCAGCTTCCTGTGAATGTGTCAGGGAATACGGCAGCGCGAGTCGGATCTTGCCGACAAGACTTCCATCGCCTTCCAGTGGGCGACCGGACAGACGGCGAATTCGGCTGCGCACGAGCGCAAGCGATAGCTGCCCGGCGAGGAACTCGTCATAGGCGAGGCGCCGCCATGCCGCGCTCTCCGGCGACACGTCGACGGGGTCGGTTGGATTGTGGATCCGAAGCAGCGCATCCTTGAAGGGCGGAAAGCTCCTGCCGCGTCTGACATCCTCGTCGAGCCATTCCGGAAGGTCAGGGATGCGAGCGACAGACTGGCCGACAGCCCGCCGCAGAACCTTGCCCGAGAGGCCGGCCGTCAGCGGATAGACCGGCTCCACCAGCGGCAGCCCGCCGGCGTCGTCTGACCGCGCGATATGGTCAGGGTGTACCATGGACGGACGGCCGTTGAACCACTCCATCCGTCCACTGACGACGACGGTCTCGCCTTCCGGCAGAGCCTTCTCCAGCCACGCCGCGTGCGCGTGAAAGAAGGTGAGAGCGATCTCGCCCGTATCGTCATGGGCGTAGACGCGATAGGGTGCCGCCCGGTTGCCGCGCGGCGGCGGCTGGTGTCGATCGACACGCACTTCCAGCGTCACGATCGCGCCTTCTGCAGCGAAGGCGATCCCTGGCCTGTTGCGCCGGTCGATCACCGAATTCGGCAGCAGGAATATAAGGTCGGCGACCCGCGCTTGACGATTGGTCAGGTCCGCCGTCACGACCTTCTCGATCATGGCGGCAACCTTCGGCCCGATGCCGTCAAGTGCGGTGACCGGAGCGAACAGCGGATCGAGCAGGGAAGGGCGCATCAGCCGATTTCGGGTTTTGACGAGCCGGCGGGGCAAGGAGGGGCGGGAAAGCGTGCGAACATTGCATGGAGATTAGATCCCACTGTCACCGTTGCAAGGCTGACACGCGCGTCTATCCACGCTATATGCGCCGCTCTATCGAAGGAACCATCGATCATGACCGGAACCACGCGATCCAGTGAAGGGCTCGATCCGCGCCGTCGCAAGCTGCTGTTTCGCTCCTGGCATCGCGGAATGCGCGAGATGGACCTGATCCTCGGTTCCTTTGCTGATGCAGAAATCGGCACCTTGACCCCGAGCGAAATCGATCAATATGAAAGGCTTCTGGAGATCCCCGACACCGAGCTTCTGCCCTGGATCACTGGCGAGCGGCCGATCCCGGCCGAGCACGACATCGCAATACTGAGGCGGGTGCTGGCCTTCCGCCGGAACATGAATTTCTGACAAAATGTCCCTGATCGAAACAATCGGCATGCGCAAGGGCGTCACGGGCCTCGTGACCGTCGATGGCGTAGCGGACGGATATGAAGCCTTTGCCCTCGCGGCGATCTCGGCCGAGCTCGCGTCCGATCGTCCGGTGATCTTCGTCGCTCGCGACGGGCAACGTCTGCCGTCCATCGTCGAGGCTCTGGCCTTCGTGGCTCCGGATCTGCCCGTGCTGGAATTTCCGGCATGGGACTGCCTTCCCTATGATCGGGTATCGCCGGGCGCGGATGCCGCTGCGAGGCGCCTCGATGCCCTGGCCGGGATGATCGCGCTGAAGCGCACGCCGCACCGGGCCTTGATCCTGACCACGGCGAATTCCATTCTCCAGCGCGTCCCGCCGGCCGAGATCATCGATGCGCAGACGTTGCGCGCCAGGCCAGGCAACCAGATCGATATGAAATTGCTGATCGAGCGGCTGGAGAATTCCGGGTTCGAACGGGTGCCAACCGTCCGAGATGTCGGCGAGTACGCCGTCCGTGGCGGTATCCTCGATCTTTTCGCGCCGGGATCGGGCGAAGCGCTGCGTCTGGACTTCTTCGGCGACACGCTGGAATCGATCCGGGCATTTGATGTTGCAACCCAGCGGACCACCGGCCAGCGCACGGCCTTCGAGATGCAGGCGATGAGCGAAGTCGCCCTGACCCCCGAGACGGTGAGCCGCTTCCGCCGCAACTATATCGAGGCCTTCGGTGCGCCCTCCCGAGATGACGCGCTTTACGCCGCCGTGAGCGAAAGCCGGCGATTTGCGGGGATGGAGCACTGGCTGCCCTTTTTCTACGAGCGGCTGGAAACCGTCTTCGACTATCTGCCGGAGGCACCGATCATATTCGATCACCTTGCCCGTGAGGCATTGTCGGAGCGTCATGAGGTGATTGTCGATCACTACGAGGCGCGCATGCGACAGGCGAGCGGTGCGCTCAAGGACGCAGTGCCCTACAAGCCTATTGCGCCGGCCCTGCTTTACCTGTCGCCGAACGATGTCGCATCCACCTTGCCGGAACGCGTCGCCGTCGAATTCACGCCCTTCGACGCGCCGCCCTCGGATCGTGTGCATCATGCGGGCTCCAAAGTCGGCCGTAGTTTCGAGACCGAGCGGGCCGACCCGTCCGCCAACGTCTTCGACGCGGTCGTGCAGCACATCGGCGCGGTGCGCGCGGCAAAACGCAAGGTCGTCGTTGCCGGCTGGACGGAAGGTTCCCTCGATCGACTCGCCCAGATCCTTCTCGAACATGAACTCGGCAATCTGAAGCGTGTCGAGAACCTGGCCCAAGTGGAGAATCTCGCGCCGGGCGAGGCGGGGCTGGCCGTGCTGCCGATCGAGGCCGGTTTCGAAACCGACCGCCTCGTCGTCGTTGCCGAACAGGACATCCTCGGTGACCGACTTGTTCGCCGCTCCAGGAAACGCAGACGTGCCACGGACTTCATCGCCGAGGTTGCCGGGCTTTCGGCGGGCGACATCGTGGTGCACGCCGACCACGGGATCGGGCGCTTTGTCGGACTGCGCACGATCGAGGCCGCCGGCGCGCCGCATGACTGCCTCGAGCTACACTATGCAGGCGATGATCGGCTGTTCCTGCCGGTCGAAAACATCGAACTCTTGTCGCGCTACGGCTCCGACGCCGCTGAGGCCACCCTCGACAAGCTTGGAGGCGGCGCGTGGCAATCGCGCAAGGCCAAGCTCAAGCGGCGCCTCCTGGAGATGGCGGGGGCCCTGATACGGCTGGCCGCGGAACGTCAGATGCGAGAAGCGCCCGCCATGACGCCGCCGGATGGGCTCTACGGCGAGTTTGCCGCACGCTTCCCTTATGAGGAGACCGACGACCAGCAGACGGCTATCGACTCCGTCCTGGACGATCTCTCGCTGGGCAAGCCGATGGACAGGCTGATCTGCGGCGATGTCGGCTTTGGGAAGACCGAGGTCGCCTTGCGGGCGGCCTTCCTCGCCGCGATGGAGGGGTTCCAAGTGGCCGTGGTCGTACCCACGACCCTGCTCGCGCGCCAGCATTTCAAGACATTCTCGCAGCGCTTTTCCGGACTGCCCGTAAAGGTGCGTCAGGCCTCGAGGCTTGTTGGGTCCAAGGAGCTCGCCGAGACCAAGAAGGGCATCGCCGATGGAACGGTCGATATCGTAGTCGGAACGCACGCTCTGCTGGGATCCTCGATCGCCTTCAAGAATCTCGGCCTGCTCATCATCGACGAAGAGCAGCACTTCGGTGTCAAGCACAAGGAGCGCTTGAAGGAGCTGAAGACGGATGTCCACGTGCTGACCCTATCTGCCACGCCCATTCCGCGCACCTTGCAACTGGCGTTGACCGGGGTGCGCGAGCTTTCGCTGATCACGACGCCGCCCGTCGACCGCATGGCTGTGAGGACCTTCATCTCGCCCTTTGACCCCCTGGTCATCCGCGAGACGCTGCTGCGCGAACGCTACCGCGGGGGCCATTCCTTCTACGTCGTGCCGCGCATTTCGGATCTGGCGGAAATCCATGATTTCCTGCGCGAATCCGTGCCCGAGCTCAAGGTTGCGGTGGCCAATGGCCAGATGCCGGCCGGCGAACTCGAAGACATCATGAACGCGTTCTACGATGGGCAGTACGACGTGCTTCTGTCGACGTCGATCGTGGAATCCGGTTTGGACATTCCCACCGCGAACACCTTGATCGTCCACCGCGCGGACATGTTCGGGCTCGCGCAGCTCTATCAGCTTCGCGGGCGTGTCGGCCGGTCGAAAGTGCGGGCCTATGCTCTTTTCACACTGCCGGCCAACCGCACGCTGACCCCGACGGCAGAACGGCGGCTCAAGGTGCTTCAGTCCCTGGACACCCTCGGTGCCGGTTTCCAGCTGGCCAGCCACGACCTCGACATTCGTGGGGCCGGCAATCTACTCGGCGAAGAGCAATCCGGCCATATCAAGGAGGTCGGATTCGAGCTCTACCAGCAGATGCTGGAGGAAGCAGTCGCCGAGATCCGCGGCACCGGCGAAGTCAGCGATGGAAGCTGGTCCCCGCAGATCACCATCGGCACGGCCGTGATGATCCCCGAAAGCTACGTGCCAGACCTGCAGTTGCGCCTCGGCCTCTATCGTCGCCTCGGTGACATCGAGACGACGGAGGAGATCGATGCATTCGGTGCGGAGCTCATCGATCGGTTCGGGCCGATGCCCGAGGAGGTCCAGCACCTGCTTAAGATCGTCTACATCAAGGCGCTGTGCCGCAAGGCCAATGTCGAGAAGCTCGATGCAGGTCCGAAAGGCGTGGTCATCCACTTCCGGAAGAAGGAATTTCCCGACCCGGCCGGCCTCGTGCGTTTCATCGGCGAACAGGGTTCCCTGGCCAAGATCCGCCCGGACCAGAGCGTGGTCTTCATCCGAGATTGGCCGACGCCTGACAAGCGGCTCGCCGGTTCGGCCGTGGTGATGACGCAGCTCTCGCGGCTGGCCGACAAGGCGGCGGCCTGAGCTTCTCGTCCACGCCACCGGTAGTAAGGCTCGAGACCTGTAGGCAAGCCCCTCATCTGCCTGCCGGCATCTTCTCCCCGTCCTGGACGGGGAGAAGGCCGAAGTCGTCCTCGCTTTCGCCAATCGCCGACCGTGGCGACTTGCCAAACTCAAGCGGCCGTCCTTTCTCACCCCGCAAGCGGTCCGCTTGCGGGGAGAGATGTCCGGCAGGACAGTGAGGGGCAACTCGCGACCGATCAGCGCTCACCGCTCATGCTATCAGCTCGCTTCAAGCTCGCCGCGTGCCTTGGCCGCGGCGACTTGGCGGATCGCGTTCGCCAGCGCCTCGACGTCCTGGGCGCCCATCACCGCATATCTGCCCTCCAGCAGGAAACACGGCACGCCGGAGATGCCCATGCGGGAGGCCGTGGCGATCTCGGCGGTGACTGCATCGGCATCGGCTTCGGTCGGAAGGAGGGTCTCCACCAGGGCCGCATCCATACCGGCGTCCCGGGCGGCGGCGATCAGGACTTCGTGGTTGCCGATGTCCGCACCTTCCTCGAAGTTCAGTTTGAACAGCCGACGCACCAGCCTGTTCTGGACTTCGGAACCCGCTGAAGCGGCCCAGCGGATGACCCGATGGGCATCGAGCGTGTTGGGAGCGACCTTGATGGCATCGAACGCGAAATTGATGCCCTCGTCAGCGCCAAGTCGTTCCAGCCTTTGGTGGATCTGCCGGATGCGCTCCTCGCTGCCGAACTTTTCGATCATGTACTGGCGACGGTCTTTGCCGCCGGGCGGAATCGTCGGGTCGAGCTGGTAGGGCCGCCAGCGGATATCCACATCGACATCCGGCAGCGCGGCGACCGCGCCGTCGAGGCGCTTCTGCCCGACGAAGCACCAGGGGCATACGACATCCGAGACGACGTCGATGACGACGCGCTGCTTGGCGCTCATAACTTGCTCCTACTCCTGCAGTCCTCAGTTCTCGTCACGCCACCAGGTCGGCAGTTGATACCCGTACATAGGCGTCTTCTCGGGATGTTTTACATGTTTCCACCGCGCCAGCCATTGGACGGGCGAATAATAGAACGGCACGACATAGGCCCCGCTCATCAGCACCCTATCATAGGCGCGGACGGCTGCGATGAAGGAATCCCGGTCCCGTGCCTTGAGCAGGGCCTCGATCATTGCGTCCACCGCCGGGCTCGCGACGCCTGCGATATTGTAGGTTCCGGGTTGCTCTCGCGCCGCCGAGCCCCATCGCGCGACCTGTTCCACGCCCGGCGACAGCGAAGAGGTATAGGCGTAGACGGCCACGTCGAAATCATAGTCGGTTATCCGCCGCTGGTATTGCGCGGCATCCACGCTTCGGATGGTGACGGAGATGCCCAGCCTGCCAAGCGTTTGTTGCCAGGCCATGGCAAGCTGCTCGCCGTCCTGGCCCTTCAGCATGATCTCGAAGGCAAGCGGCTTGCCGTCTCGATCCAGCAACCGGCCATCCTCGATCGCGTAGCCCGCCGCCCGCAGCTTGTCGAAACCGGTCCTCAGGAAGTTGCGATCCCTTCCGCTACCGTCAGAAACCGGTGGCTGCCAGCCCTTGGCCATGATCTCCTGGGATACCGCTCCAGGGAAGGGGGCCAGCAACGCGCGTTCAGCTTCGCTCGCCGGGCGGCCGTGCGAGGAGAGTTCCGAATTGTCCCAGAAGCTCTTGGTGCGCGTATAGGCGTCCGACAGCAGATTGCGGTTCACCCATTCGAAGTCGAACAGCGAAACCAGCGCCTCGCGCAGCCTAACGTCGTTGAACGGCTGACGCCTGGTGTTCATGACGAAGCCCAGCATTCCGGACGGTAGCTTGGTATCGAAGGTCTCCTTCACGATGTCGCCGCGGGTAACCGCGGGAAAGTCGTAATTGTTCTTCCAGCGTCCGCTGTTGGCATCGATGAAGACATCCACCAGGCCTTTCTTGAAGGCCTCGAACATTGCGTTCTCGTCACGGAAATAGGTGAGGCGGATCTCGTCATAATTGTCGAAGCCGATCTTGGACGGAATGTCCTTCGCCCAATAATCGGGATTGCGGCGTAGCGTGACGCTGTCGCCGGGACGAACGGCCTCGAGCTTGTAGGGGCCGCTCCCGACCATCGGCTTCAAGGTGGATTTGTCAAATCGCTCGGCGTCGGTGGCATGCTTCGGCAGCACCGGCATCAGCCCGATGATCAGCGGCAACTCGCGATCCGGATGCTTGAACGTGATGCGAAGGCCGTGCGCGCCGACCTTCTGCATCCTGTCGATCTTCCTGGCCGTGACGCCATATCGCGGCAGGCCCTTGTCGCGGAGCAGTTCGATCGTGAAGATCACGTCTTCGGGTGTCACCGGCTGCCCATCGGAGAAGCGGGCGCGCTCATCGAGTGTGAATTCGACGAAACTGCGCTCCTCATCCGTCTCTACCGTTTTCGCCAGCAGCGGGTAGAGCGTGAACGGCTCGTCGCTGGAGCGCATCATAAGGCTATCGAAGACATTATAGCCGAAGATGAGGTCGAGCGAACCGCGAGCGGCATTGCCTTGCACGATGAACGGATTGACGCTGTCGAACGTGCCTGTCCAGGCATATTCGATCCGCCCCCCTTTCGGCGCATCCGGGTTCACATAGGGGAAATGCTTGAAGTCCGCCGGCAGTGCCGGCTCGCCATGCATGGCGAGCGCATGCTGCGGCGCCGCCGCGGCAGGCTGCCATATCCCGGCCAGGCAAAGGAATCCGGCAAAGAAAGCCGAAAGCGATCGCCGCATCGTATCTCGTTCCTGATTCTTGATTCGCCGTCACCCTATCACGGCGCCACCGAACATCGGAAAGAGAGCGGAAATGCGCCGCACTCCACTGGATTTGAGTGCTTGTGCAGTGTAACACGCCGACGGCAGTCATTCTGTTGCCTCATTTGGGCAACACCAAGCAGACAACTGATCCGGACGCCGGGTCCGGCGAATGAGAGGATTCGAGCAATATGACGAGCGTGACAAACAACGCTTCCCGTCTTTCGGTCATGGCCGCCGGCGCTGTTGCCGTTCTGGCGGCTGGCCTCGCCCCGGCTTTCGCCCAACAGCAACCTCAGATCCCGCAAGGCTGGTTCAAGGCCTGCACAAAGCAGCAAGACGTCGACATCTGCAATGTCCAGAACATCGTCATGGCCGAAACCGGCCAGATGATCACCGGCGTCAGCCTGATCGAGCTCAAGGGTAAGGTCAATCGCAAGGTCTTCCAGGTTTCGGTTCCGAGTGGCCGCATGGTGCCTCCGGGAATCGGCCTGCAGATCGACGGCGGCAAGACGCAGAAGCTCGACTACGTCATCTGCTTCCCTGACCGTTGCGTGGCCGAAGCCCAGCTTTCGGACCAACTCGTGGCCTCCTTCAAGAAGGGATCCGAGCTCACCCTGACTTCGGTGAATTTCCAGAATCAGCCAAATCCGATCAAGGTCAGCCTGTCCGGCTTCACGGGCGCCTATGACGGCGCGCCGCTGCAGCAGTCCGATATCGAGGACCGCCAGAAGAAGCTCCAGGAATTCGTAAGCAAGAACAACGAGGATTTCGCCAAGAAGCTCAAGGAAGAGCAGGAAAAGGCGAAGGCCGGGAACTAAGAAAAGAAGCGGGCCGCGTCAGCGGCCCGCTTCTTTTGTCGATAGCGCGTAGTTCCCTGTTCGGTTTGACGCGCGGCGCTAATGCTGGTGGCGAGCCTTCGGCTCGTAGTGGCCGTCCGGCCTTGCGTCGAACATCTCGCTGATCTGCGGATGTCTCACGGGTTCGCCAGTATCGTCTTCCTGCAGGTTCTGCTCGGAGACATAGGCGATGTATTCCGTTTCAGAATTCTCGGCCAGCAGATGATAGAAGGGCTGGTCCTTGCGTGGGCGGACCTGGGCGGGGATCGCCTGGTACCACTCTTCCGTATTGGCAAACTCAGGATCGACGTCGAATATGACGCCGCGGAACGGAAAAAGCCTGTGGCGCACCACCTGTCCGATCCTGAATTTCGCAGTTTTGACAACGTTCATCGATTTCACCTCGTTGTCATATTTGGCCTAGTGCAGTGCACAATTCAATCCTCTGGTGCTTGACGTCGTATCGCGTCGCAGCTAGCCGCCATGGGTTTCCATATTCTCAACGGACCAAATGTCGGACGTCATCGGGCTTGTTCTGCCGTTTTTCGGCCTGATCTTCATCGGCTTCCTGGTTGCCCGGATTACCCGGCAGCCAGTAGAGGCGCTGGGGTGGATGAACACCTTCATCGTTTACGTCGCGCTGCCTGCGCTATTCTTTCAGCTCCTGGTCAGGACACCGTTCGAGAGATTGACCGAATGGGGATTCATCCTGGGTTCGGTCGTCTCTACCTATATCGTCTTCTCGATCATGTTCGCCGCTTCTGTTCTTCTTTCACGAGGCGGGATCGCCGAGGCGACCATCAAGGGACTGGCTTCGGCCTACGGCAATATCGGCTACATGGGACCAGGCCTCGCGTTGATGGCCTTCGGCGAGGACGCCGCCGTGCCCGTCGCACTCATCTTTTGCTTCGAGAACATCATCCATTTCGCACTCGCTCCGATGATGATGGCACTTTCGGGCGGGGGGTTGCGAAGACCAGGCGCGCTGCTGCTCGACGTCGTCAAGAAGATCGTCTTCCATCCGTTCATCATATCGACCGCGCTTGGCGTGTGCGGAGCCTATTTCCAGTTCGTCGCGCCTGTACCGGTCGAACGCTTCCTCGATTATCTTGCCCGGGCGGCCGCCCCTTGCGCACTTTTTGCCATGGGTGTGACGCTGGCGCTCCGGCCGCTGAAGCGTGTGCCGGTCGAACTTGCTCCGATCGCGCTGCTCAAGCTCGTCCTCCATCCCTTGCTCTGCTACGTTGTCCTGAGCTGGATCGGCAATTTCTCCCAAACCTGGGTGTTTTCCGCCATGCTCCTGGCGGCGCTCCCTACCGCGACGAATGTGTTCGTGATCGCCCAGCAATACGGGGTATGGGTGGAGAGGGCCTCGGCCAGCATCCTGCTGACCACGATCTTCTCGGTGGGAACGCTGACGGCGCTCCTCTATGCGATCACCACCGGCATGGTGCCGCCCGACCTATTCCCCTAACGCATGTCTCCCCAAAGCGGGCACTGGTTTGGGAGAAAGACATGCGTCACAGTTTTAAAGCGCGGGAGCGAATCTGAAAGATCGCGACTCGCTCTAGGGGATCCCGTGTTACCCTGTCGGCGCGATCATCCGCGCCTCAGGCTTTCGGCCCGCGCCCGTTCGCCAGGGAGCCGAAATGCGGTCGCATTTGGCCGAGCGCCGAAGCTATGCCGCTGCCGGGCTGCAGACCTTCCCGCATGAAGAAGGAACGCAGGGGCGCAAGGCTCCCCAGCAGGCCGAGCCCTGCGCCGCGCGCGATCTGTGCCGGCAGCGTGTTGGACAGAAGCGACATGTTGAGAAGATTGACCGCCCCGGTACGAGCAAGAATGTCGGGACGCCGCTTCCGTTCATAGCTGGAAAGGCTTCTCTCCGAACCCGGGTCATCCCGGTATTTCGATGCCGTTTCAACGAGATCTATGACGTCCCTTACGCCAAGGTTCAGCCCTTGCGCGCCGATCGGCGGAAACACATGCGCGGCCTCGCCCACAAGGGCGATCCGGTTCTGGGCAAAGCGAGCCGGCAACGTCGCCGCCAAGGGGTATATCTGCCTCCCGGGTTCGACAGAAACGCGGCCGAGCATGGATTGCATCTGCTCCTCGACCCGTCTCGACAGCGCCTCGTCGTCGAGCGCCGCCAGCTCTTCCGCTGTCCTTGGGCGCACCACCCAAACGAGGCTCGAACGGTCTCCGGGCAGCGGCACCTGAGTGAAAGGCCCGGTCTCGGTGTGGAATTCCGTCGAGATGGCACCGTGACCGCGATCATGCGCGAAATTCAGAACCAGCGCGGCCTGCGGGTAGGAGTGGACCGTCGTGCGGATGCCGGCAGCCTCGCGAGCCGCCGATGTGCGACCATCGGCTGCGACGCAAAGCTCGGCTTCTACCGTGGCGCCGTCGGCAAGTCCGGCCGAGACCTTGCTCGCCGTCACGTTCCAGTGTTCGACCAGGGTCTTGTGCCACCGGATGGAGCCCGCCTCCACTACAGCTCCAGCGAGCGTGGCATTGAGAATGCGGTTTGGAATGTTCAGGCCGAAATAGCGCTCGCCGATTTCGGCAGCGCGGAAAGTTACGACCGGGCTTCGGATCAGGCGCCGCGTGGCGTCGACGATACGCATGACGGACAGGGGAGCGGCCTCCGCCTCGATGCTGTGCAGCACGCCGAGGGCGCTGAGATATTTCAAGGCCGGCGACATCAATGCCGTCGTGCGGCGATCGTCCGCTCGCGCTTCCGGCCCGACAAGGCTCACGGAAAAGCCGGACCGCGCCAATCCCAGGGCGGCGATGAGACCAACCGGACCGGTGCCTGCGACGATGACGCTTTTCACAGCTTGCGTTTCCAACTGCCGTTCCGATCGTTTGTTTGTTGGCGTGCGGATGTTCAGCGGTATATGGCAATCGTCGGGCAGGGATCAACGCGGCCATTCATCGCCACGAGGACAGATGGCGGGTAGGAACGACAACTTCGGCAATCTCGACGCCAGGGGGCGCCTGGTCGCGCAGGTCGCGTCGCGAACGCGTGCCGCCGTGTACGTCGTGCTCGGCCTCGCCATAGGATCGTCATGGCTGCTTCTCGCGCTCATGGCCGCACGCAGCCTGATGATCTCGGGCCCCGACGCGGCAACGCGGGCGGGGGACATGCTTCAGTGGTTGCCCGACCTGCCCTGGCCAGCCTTCTTCGACAGGCTTGTCGGCCTTTGCCTTGGCACTGTGACGCAGGATGCAGCATATGCCGGACAGTTCGCACTACTCGCCGGCATGTGGTTCCTGATGGCGATCGCGATGATGTTGCCTTCCGCCGCACCGATGATCCGCACCTACTGCGAGATTGCCGACACGGCCGCTGCCAAGGGGGAGCCCGTCGTCCATCCTGTCGTGCTCGTCGCTGGCTACCTTGGCGTCTGGCTGGCGGCATCGCTCGGCTTCGCCTTGCTTACCTACGGCGTTCAGACCGTGACCGGCTCCGCCGTCGCTCCGTTGGGAACCGCTGCCGCAGCCGGTGCCCTCACCATTGCCGGCCTCTACCAATTCAGCGGCTGGAAGGAGGCCTGTCTCAGGAAATGCCGGAACCCGTTCAACATCCTCTTTGCGCGGTGGACTGTCCGGCCGTCGCGGATTTTCATCCTTGGCCTGGAGCAAGGAATCTGGTGTCTCGGCTGCTGTTGGGCGCTCATGCTCGTGATGTTCGCCGTCGGCGTGATGAACCTCTTCTGGATGGCGCTGATTGGCCTGTTTACCGTCGTGGAAAAACAGGTTGGCAGCCGCATCCCGAGCAGAGCTGCGGGCGGTATACTGCTTGTGTGGGCCGGCGCGCTGCTATTAAGTCGGGCCTTGTAACAGGAGACGACGATCCATGGCCGTTGAAAGTTGGGCGTTGAAGGGAGAGCTTGTCCTCTCCTGCAACTGCACGGTCTTCTGTCCCTGCGTGCTGTCGCTGGGCAATCATCCTCCGACGGAAGGCTACTGCCAGACATGGGCGGGCTTTCGTGTCGACGCCGGGCACTTTGGGGATGTCGATCTTTCCGGCCTCAACCTTGGTCTCGTCATGGAAATCCCCGGCTATATGAGCCGAGGAAACTGGACGGCAGGACTGTTCGTGGACGAGCGCGCCTCAATCTACGCGTCCAAGGCTTTCGCCAAGATCTTTTCCGGCAAGGCCGGCGGCACCACGTCGTTGCTGTCGATCCTCGTCGGCAATTTCCTGGGCATCCAGACCGTACCGATCAGCTACGAGGTGCGCGACAGGACACGGCTGTTCCAGATACCGAAAATCATCGACGGCGCCGTGACGCCGATCACTGGCAAGGATCGCGACAAGGACACGGTGATCACCAATTCCGAATACTGGATTGCACCGGAGATCATCGTCGCAAGATCGGAGAAGAGCCGAATGCGCGCCTTCGGCCGAAACTGGAATTTTGCTGGGCGTTCCGCAGAAATCTGCAAGCTGGACTGGCGCGGGCCGTGACCAACCATACCAAGAAAAAGAAAGTCACCTGGCCGCAGGCGCGAGCCTTTTCGGTGCATCTGCTGACGGCATCGGGCTCGTTCCTCGCGTTTCTGTCCGTCGTTGCCGCCAGCGAGGAGCGTTGGACCGCGATGTTCTGGTGGCTCGGCCTCGCGCTCCTGGTCGATGGCATCGATGGCCCGATCGCGCGCAAGCTGCAGGTCAAGGAAATCCTGCCGACCTGGTCTGGTGAGACGCTCGACAACATCATCGATTACATGACCTACGTCCTGATCCCGGCGTTCGCGCTCTACCAGCGCGGCTTCATGGGAGAGGGCCTGTCGTTCCTGTCGGCCGCGATCATCGTTGTTTCGAGCGCGATCTACTATGCCGATACGGGCATGAAGACGAAGGAGAATTTCTTCAAGGGGTTCCCTGTCGTCTGGAACATGATCGTGTTCACGCTCTTCGTCATCGAGCCGGGCGAGAGATTGTCGTTCGCGGTGGTCGTGATCGCAGCCATCCTGACCTTCGTGCCGATGAATTTTCTGCATCCCGTGCGGGTGATGCGCTTGCGCTGGATCAATTTGCCTATGACTCTGTTGTGGTGCCTGTTCGGGGCGCTCGCGCTGATCGAGGACATGCATGCCGATCAATTCGTGAAAATCGGAATCGCTGTCAGTGGTATCTATCTCTTCGTCATCGGCGGGGTCATGCAAGCCTTTCCCAATCTTGGCCTGAAGCGGGGTTGATCATGTCCAAGGCAGTCCGAATCCACAGTCATGGCGGACCTGAGGTCCTTGTCTACGAAGACGTCGATCCGGGGCGCCCGGGAGACGGAGAGGTGCTGGTGAGGCACAGCGCGATCGGCCTCAACTTTCTGGACACTTACTACCGCAGCGGGCTCTATCCGGCTCCGAAAGGCTTGCCGCTGACGCCGGGCGGCGAGGCGGCCGGGACAGTGCTCGAGACGGGCAGGGGCGTCGACTGGCTTAAGCCCGGCGACCGGATCGCCTACACGATGCCGCTCGGCGCATATTGCGAGCAGCGCATCGTTCCTGCCGACCGCTTGGTCAAGGTTCCGGACGGCATCTCGGACGAACAGGCCGCAGCCATGATGCTGAAGGGGCTGACCGCAGAATATCTCCTGAGGCGGACCTACCACGTGAAGCCCGGGGATACGATCCTGTTCCATGCCGCCGCGGGCGGGGTCGGACTGATCGCAGGCCAATGGGCGAAGTCCCTCGGAGCCACGGTGATCGGCACAGCCGGGTCGGATGAGAAGGTCGCCCTGGCCAAGGAGCACGGATACGATCACGTCATCAATTATCGAACCACCGATTTCGCTGCGGCCGTGAACGAACTGACCAGCGGACGCAAATGCGAAGTCGTCTATGATTCAGTGGGCAAGGATACTTTCGCGGCCTCGCTCGATTGCTTGAAGACGCGCGGCCTCTTCGTCAGTTTCGGTCAGTCGTCCGGGCCGATTCCGCCCTTCAACATGGCGCTGCTGTCCCAGAAGGGATCTCTCTACGCGACTCGCCCGACGCTGTTCAGCTATATCGCCGAACGCTCCGAGTTGGAGGAGGCAACCCAAGCCCTGTTCGACGTCGTCACTCGTAAAGCGGTCGAAATAAGGATAAACCAGAGATATCAGTTGAAGGATGCTGCCCGTGCGCATGCGGATCTCGAGGCACGCAAGACGTCAGGCACGACGATCCTGCTGCCGTGATCATGGATTGCGACAAGCCCATAGTCGCTAGTTTTCTTGAAGCTCTTTCAAGCCAGGGCAGCTTTGCGTCTTTGACGGCTGATGCCTACCATGATTGCGGGAACACAGAACACAGACTGCGGCGATCTGAGGCCGGCGGCACATTTGGAGCGGCAAAACCAGCGGATTTCTGCCTGAAGACGCGCGCGATCTATTGAGTCTCGCGCGGATTTCGGATTTGAAATCCAATGCCGATGACCCGATGTTTCGGGGCGTCACCTCAGCCGGAGGCACAGCCTGGGAGGCACTGTGAGTGCAAGCGACGAATCCACGAACCTGCTCGAGGTCCGTGGCCTGACCAAGATATTCGGGACGCTGACGGCTTGCGATCACATCGATCTCACCATCGCGAAGGGTGAGATCCATGCCTTGCTGGGTGAGAACGGCGCCGGCAAATCCACACTGGTAAAGATGCTGTTCGGCTCGCTCGAGCCCCACTCCGGTGAAATTAGCTGGAAGGGCGAGACGGTCCGGATCAACAGTCCCCATGCCGCCCGCCGCCTTGGCATAGGCATGGTTTTCCAGCATTTTTCCCTGTTCGAGGCTCTGACGGCCGCTGAAAACATCGCTCTGTCGCTTGACGACAAGACGCCAATCGCCACCACGGCTGCCAAGGCGCGGGCTCTTTCCCATAGTTACGGCCTGCCTCTCGATCCCCACTCGTTGGTCGGCGACCTGTCCGTGGGCGAGCGGCAGCGCATCGAAATCATACGCTGCCTCCTGCAGACGCCGGAACTCATCATCCTCGACGAACCGACATCCGTGTTGACACCTCAGGAAGCCGACAAGCTGTTCGAGACGCTCGAGCGGCTGAAGTCCGAGGGCAAGTCGATTCTCTATATCTCGCATCGCCTGGAGGAGGTGAAGCGCATCTGCGATCGCGCCACCGTCCTGCGCCACGGCAAGGTGGTCGGACATTGCGATCCGCGTAAGGAGACGGCGGCCTCGCTCGCCCGCATGATGGTCGGCAATGAGATCCAGGCCATCGTGAGAGCTCCCGTCGAGAATGCGGGCAAGGCGGAAACCCTGCTGGAGATACGCGGCCTCGATCGAACGCCCGCCACGCCGTTCTCTATTCCCCTGCGCGACATCAACCTGTCTGTTCGAGCGGGTGAAGTGATCGGGATTGCTGGCGTGGCCGGCAACGGACAAGGCGAGCTCTTCGAAGCCGTGTCCGGCGAGGTCCTTCAGAAGCAAGCCGGGACGGTCCGCATACGCGGGAAGGATGCCGGTCGGCTCGGGATATCGGCGCGCAGAAAGCTGGGCGCGGCCTTCGTTCCGGAGGAAAGGCTGGGCCATGGCGCCGCGCCGCGCATGAAGCTCTCGGAGAACCTGCTGCTTTCGCGCCATGCCACAGACGCCAAGGCCTATCTCGGACTGGCCGGTGTCATCAGGAACAGTTCCCTCGCGTCCGCCGCTCAGCGGATCATTTCCGTCATGGACGTGCGTAAGAGCGCGCCCGATCCGGAGGCCGCCTCCCTCTCAGGCGGCAATCTCCAGAAATTCATCATAGGCCGGGAACTCGACAGGCAACCGTCGTTGATGGTCGTCAACCAGCCCACCTGGGGCGTCGACGCGGGCGCGGCAGCCCGCATCAGGCAGGCGCTGATCGAACTCGCCCGCAAGGGCTCCGCGGTCCTGGTGATCAGCCAGGACCTCGATGAGCTTTTCGAAATCTCGGACGCGATCGCCGTGATGCATAATGGCGAGCTGTCATCGCCACTTCCACGCGCCGAGGCGACCTTCGAGAAGATCGGTCTGCTGATGGGCGGCGCGGAGCCTGGCCATGTCGAGCTCCCCGTGGAGGCAGCCTGATGCGCATCGAACTCGTCAAGCGGCCTCAGTACTCCAGGGTCTTCAGCGCGCTCTCGCCCTTCATCGCGCTCGTGCTCACCCTGATCGCCGGCGCAATTATGTTTTCCGCGCTCGGCAAGAACCCTGCTGACGCACTCTATTACTACTTCATCGACCCCTTGCGCGAGACATGGTCGCTTCATGAGTTGGCGGTGAAGGCTGCACCGCTGATCCTGATCGCCGTTGGCCTGTCTATCTGCTACCTCTCCAACAACTGGAACATCGGCGCCGAGGGGCAGTTCATCATCGGCGCAATCGCGGGCTCCATCCTGCCGGTGGCCTTTCCGACCTTCCAATCCTGGATCGTGCTGCCCCTGATGATGATCATGGGCATGATCGGAGGAGCAGCTTATGGCGCCATCCCTGCCTGGCTCAAGGTACGGTTCAACACCAACGAAATCCTGACCAGCCTCATGCTGGTCTATGTGGCGCAGCTTTTCCTGGATTGGCTCGTACGCGGTCCTTGGCGCAATCCGCAAGGCATGAACTTCCCGGAAACACGTACGTTCCATCCCTACGCCATCCTGCCCGAGATCTGGCCGGAATCGGGGAGGGCCCATTGGGGATTCGTTTTCGCGCTGGTCGCTGCGATCGCCCTGTGGTTCGTGCTGTCGAAGACCCTGAGGGGCTTCGAGATCAAGGTTCTAGGACAGAGCCCGCGCGCCGGCCGTTTCGCTGGATTCTCGGCGGGGCGCATGGTGTTCTTCGCATTCATGCTGTCGGGGGCGCTGGCAGGCCTTGCCGGGATCTCGGAGGTTTCCGGAGCGATCGGCCAGCTTCGTCCCGTGATCTCTCCCGGCTATGGCTTCGCCGCAATCATCGTGGCGTTCCTCGGCCGTCTCAATCCGCTCGGCATCGTCGCCGCGGGGCTCGTGCTGGCGCTGTCCTATCTCGGCGGCGAGGCGGCACAGATCTCCATCGGTGTTTCCGACAAGGTGGTACGCGCCTTCCAGGGCATGTTGCTTTTTTTCGTGCTCGCCTGCGACACGCTGATCCACTATCGCATTCGCTTCGCCGGCCCCGCCGCGAAGGCGCAGGAGGCTGGGCAGAATGCTTGAACAGGTCCTGATAACCATCGCGACCGCTGCCACGCCGCTCCTGATCGCCGCCGTGGGCGAATTGGTCGTCGAACGCTCCGGGGTGCTCAATCTCGGTGTCGAAGGCATGATGATCATGGGCGCCGTCACCGGCTTCGGCGTCGCGCTTGCAACGGGATCGCCCTGGCTCGGCGTGCTCGCAGCCATCATCGTCGGGACTCTGTTCTCCCTGCTTTTCGGCTTTCTCACCCTGACGCTGGTGACCAATCAAGTCGCGACGGGCCTCGCATTGACGCTGCTTGGCCTCGGCCTCTCCGGTATGCTGGGTGAGGGGTTCGTCGGTCTTCCCGGCGTGAAGATGACCTATCTCAACATCCCATACCTCACTGACCTGCCGTTCATCGGGAAGCTTTTTTTCGGCCAGGATCCGCTCTTCTACGTATCGATCGTGCTGACGGCCGGAGTGGCTTGGTTCCTGTTCCGCACGAGAGCCGGTCTGACCTTGCGCTCCGTGGGCGACAATCATGCCTCGGCTCATGCGCTGGGGATCAACGTCATCGGAATCCGCTATCTCGCAGTGATGTTCGGCGGCGCCTGTGCCGGATTGGCCGGAGCCTATCTGTCGCTTGTCTATACGCCGCAATGGATCGAGAACATGACGGCCGGCAGGGGATGGATCGCGCTCGCGCTCGTCGTGTTTGCTTCCTGGCGGCCGTGGCGGGTGTTGGCAGGCGCCTATCTGTTCGGCGCGGTGTCGATCGGGCAATTGCATGCACAGGCACTGGGGATCGGCGTTCCCTCCCAGCTGCTCTCGTCGCTTCCCTACATCGCGACCATCGTTGTCCTGGTCCTGATTTCGCGGAACCGGCGCTTGACGATGATCAACACACCAGCTTCGCTGGGCCGGCCATTCGTGCCGGACCGCTGACGAAGACTACAAAACAAAGGACGGGATGATGCTCCAGGCTAACCAAAAGAGGACCATGTTATGAGGAAAACCATTCTGTCATTGGCCGCGGCAGCCGCTGTGCTGTCGTTCGGCACGATGGCGGCCGAAGCGAAGGTGAAAGGTTGCTGGGTCTATGTCGGCCCGATCGGCGACTTCGGCTACTCGTTCCAGCACCATCAAGGGCTGCTCCAGGCGAAGGAAAAATTCGGCGACGAGCTCGAAACCGCTTATCTGGAGAGCGTGCCTGAAGGAGCGGACGCCGAACGCGCCATCGAGCGGTTCGCCCGCTCGGGCTGCAATATCATCTTTACAACGTCCTTCGGCTTCATGGACGCCACGAACAAGGTCGCGGGCCGCTTTCCGGACGTGAAGTTCGAGCATGCGACGGGCTACAAGCGCGAGCATCCCAACGTCTCGACCTACAATTCTCGCTTCTATGAAGGCCGCTACGTGCAAGGCGTGATCGCGGCGAAGATGTCAAAAGCCGGCACGGCCGGCTACATCGCGTCCTTCCCGATCCCGGAAGTGGTGATGGGCATCAACGCTTTCATGCTCGGGGCACAGTCGGTGAATCCGGACTTCAAGGTCAAGGTCGTCTGGGCAAACACCTGGTTCGATGCCGGCAAGGAAGCTGACGCGGCCAAGGCGCTGATCGACCAGGGCGTCGACATCATCACTCAGCACACTGACTCCACCGCACCGATGCAGGTAGCGACCGAGCGCGGCATCAAGGCATTTGGTCAGGCTTCCGACATGATCAAATTCGGGCCGCAGACCCAGCTGACCTCGATCGTCGACGACTGGGGGCCGTATTACATCCGGCGCATCCAAGCGGTGATCGACGGAACCTGGAAGCAGGAGGACGTCTGGGGCGGCATGAAGGAAGGCCATGTCGTGATGGCGCCGTACACGAACATGCCTGACGATGTGAAGAAGCTTGCCGAGGAAACGGAAGCCAAGATCAAGTCGGGTGAGTTCCATCCGTTCACCGGCCCGGTTTCCAAGCAGGACGGCACGGAATGGCTGAAGGCCGGCGAGGTTGCCGATGATGCCACGCTCCTCGGTATGAACTTCTACATCAAAGGCATTGACGACAAACTGCCTCAGTGATCCGCGGATCCGTTTGACGACAATCGAAAGGGCGCCACGCGGGCGCCCTTTCTGCTTGAATCGAGTGGACCTTGACCGGCGACAATCAGGGTTGGGCTTGGGACAAGCCGCCCAGGCTGCCGGACATCTCTCCCCCTGAATGTTCAGACCGGAGATATGGTGGAGAAGTGTGCGGAGACATCGTGAACAGAGGTCTCCGAACGATCACCGCCCGTGGCTTCAGACCGCCGTGCCGTGCAGATCGTAGGCGTCGGATCGATCTATCTTGACGGTGACGATATCACCCACGCGTAGCGGCCGCCGAGACGCGATGTGCACGGCTCCGTCGATTTCGGGCGCATCATACTTGGTGCGGCCCTTTCCATGAGGCCCGTGCGCTTCGTCGATGATGACCGGCAGGCGTTTGCCTATCTTTTTCTGAAGCTGGATGGACGATACCTTTTGCTGGCGCTGCATGAAGCGGTGCCAGCGGGCCTCCTTCACGTCCGCGGGGATCTCGGCCAGACCGAGATCGTTCGAACGCGCGCCCTTCACCGGCTCGTATTTGAAGCAACCGGCGCGATCGATCCGGGCCGCATCCAACCATTCGAGAAGAAGCTCGAAATCCTCGTCAGTCTCGCCGGGGAAGCCGACGATGAAGGTGGAGCGAAGCGCAAGATCCGGGCAGATATCGCGCCAGCGACGAATGCGGTCGAGTGTCTTCTCCTGATGTGCCGGCCGGCGCATGTTCTTCAGCACCTGCGGAGAGGCGTGCTGGAACGGAATGTCCAGATAGGGAAGGATCTTTCCCTCGGCCATCAAGGGAATGACCTCGTCGACATGGGGGTACGGATAGACGTAGTGCATCCGGACCCACACGCCCAAATCGCCGAGTTCACGGGCGATATCCAGGAACTTCGCCCGAATTTCGCGATCCTTCCAGATGCTCGTCTGATACTTCAGGTCTATCCCGTACGCGCTTGTATCTTGCGAGATGACCAAGATCTCCTTAACGCCAGCGGCCGCGAGCTTTTCCGCTTCGCGAAGGACGTCCGCCGCTGGCCTGGAAACGAGGTCGCCGCGGAGTGCCGGGATGATGCAGAAGGTGCAGCGATTGTTGCAGCCTTCCGAGATCTTCAGATACGCGTAATGGCGCGGCGTGAGCTTCACGCCCTGAGGCGGAAGGAGGTCCACGAATGGGTCGTGCGCCGGCGGAGCGGCCTCGTGCACCGCCGCCATGACGCTTTCGTACGCCTGCGGTCCGGTGATGGCCAGGACATTCGGATGCTTCTCGCGGATGACGTCCGGTTCGGCACCGAGACAACCCGTGACGATCACCTTGCCGTTTTCCGAAAGTGCCGCGCCGATCGCATTGAGCGATTCATCCCTTGCGGAATCGAGGAAGCCACAGGTGTTGACCACGACGAGGTCCGCACCGTCGTGCTTGCGCGAGATCTCGTAACCCTCCGCCCGCAGGCGGGTGATGATGCGCTCGGAATCGACCAGCGCTTTCGGGCATCCGAGGCTGACGAAGCTGACACGCGGGGCTGCGGACATCTTGCTTTCTTCCGTTGTCGTCATGAACCGCTCCTACCGCGTTGGCTCGTAAGACGAAATCGCTCATCGAGCCAACGCATGGACTTCTCTCGCGCGTCCCGGTGGACGCGCGCTGTTAGTGACCGCCACCGTTATGCGAACCACCGAACCAGCCGGCGAGGAACCCGAACTGCTCGGGGAACTGATCCACAGCGCCATCCATGATCATCTTCAGGGCGACATAGAGGATGATCAGCAAGCCGATATACCCAATCCAGCGATATTTGTGCAGGAGACGCGCCACGAAGCTCGCAGCCAGGCCCATCAGGGCCACCGAGAGCATAAGGCCGAAAATGAGCACGGTCGGATGTTCCAACGCCGCGCCGGCAACGGCCAGCACGTTGTCGAGGGACATGGACACGTCTGCAATGACGATTTGCCAGGCCGCGGCGCCAAAGGTCTTTGTCGGGGCTCTTCCTGCCGCGCTGCCATCGGTGCTCAGGTCTGCGTTGGCGAGCGCCTCGGTGGCGTCGTGTTCCGCCTCATGGCTGACGCGGAGTTCGCGCCACATTTTCCAGCACACCCAGAGCAGAAGAAGACCGCCGGCGATCAGCAGCATCGGGCCGATCTGGAGAAGCCAGGTCGTGATGAGTGCGAAACAGATTCGCAGCACCGTGGCCGCGGCAATGCCGATGAGGATCGCCTTCTTGCGCTGGTTTGCCGGCAGTCCGGCGGCTGCGAGGCCGATCACGATCGCATTGTCGCCGGCGAGGACGAGGTCGATCGCGATGACTTGGAGCAGCGCGGACAAGCCGGCGGCGGTAAAGATTTCCATGGAAAGGTCCCGTCAGCGAGCAGGTTTGGTGCCCGTTAACGTGTGAGTTGGGCAGCCGTCAAGCAGTGTTGCTCGACACGGCGGGCCACCAGGCACATTGTGAAGGGCCTCTCGAGATAACAGGCGACCCGTAACGTCTGCAGCCGCTGCAGGCACCGGGCGGTTCTTGGCAGGGGCCCAGTCAGTGCCCGCGGGGCGGGGGCGGCACTGCGCCTGTTAGCCTTCGAGAGGCAACTCGAAGAATATGTGACAAATCCCAGGGCGGTACCGCTACATTGGGCGTATCCGACCCAACCCGGCTTCACGCCTTGGTGGACGGTCGTTCGGCAAAGGCTAGCCCGCACGAGCTATCGTCAAAACGGAAGAAGCGCCGTCGGGGAGGAGGTCGACGGCGCTTCATCTGGTGTGGCGATCTGGAGGAGGAAAGACCACCAACGAGTCTCACATAGGTAGCGTGCCCCCCCTCGGCAACAGTCCGGAAAGATCGCGCCAGCTGCAAGATTGTCGCAGCCCTTCCAGGACTGCTCGCTCTACCTGCGGCGATTTTCCGAGCAGGAAGGCTCGCTTATCCCGAGGGTTAAAGCAGTCCGTTTCTCAAGAGGTCTCTCGTTTCACATTTCAGACCGCCGCGGCCCCGGGAGCAGGTCCATTTCATACTGAGCGATCTGTTATCCAGGGCAGGGTGGCCTGACTCGATCGCCGCGAAGGCGACGCTACTGCGACCCGTATATCCACCATTATTACGGCAAATGTTATCCCGTAAACTATTCGGGATATTGCCTGCACCGAATACAGGCTTCCGGCTGCCCGGATTTCGCGAAGGACGGCCAGTGCAGTGGATCGCATCGGTGGCTGTCTCCGCGCGGTAGGCTCGCTTTCCGCTTGGATTGAAGCAGCCGCGAAGCAGTGATATTCACGCTATCCGTCGATTGGACGGGCCCGCAGTAACGTTTGGGGACACGATGATGAGGAACTGCCAGTCAGCAGATCGGTAAGCCGCAACAGCACCCGATTGTTGTTGCGGCCGTCTGTCCAGAAACTCACCGGAAAAGCTAGAGGCAGACCGCCGCCAGATGCACTCATTTGAGCGGATGCAGAATCATGCCTCATCTTCGATCTCTCGCCTGGAAGCTATCGCTTCCGGCTGCCATCCTGCTGATGGCGCCTTTCGACATACTGGCCTCGCTGGCCATGGACATCTACCTGCCGATCGTTCCGGCCATGCCGGCGACCCTCAAGACCTCGCCTTCGATCGTCCAACTGACGCTTAGCCTCTACATGGTTGTGCTCGGTCTCGGCCAGATCGCCTTCGGACCGCTTTCTGACCGCGTCGGGCGGCGGCCGGTTCTTCTTGCCGGCGGATTGGCTTTTGGCCTTGCGTCGGCGCTCTTGGCGGCCACGACATCCGCCGCCGTATTCGTCCTTCTCCGCATCGTCCAGGCTGCAGGGGCCTCGGCCGCGCTCGTCGCCACCTTCGCGACGGTGAGGGACGTCTACGCGGAGCGGCCCGAGGGATCCGTCATCTACAGTCTATTCGGATCGATGCTGGCCTTCGTACCGGCGCTAGGTCCGATCACCGGAGCATTGATCGCAGAGACTTTCGGCTGGCGGGCCATCTTCATTACACTTGCCGTCCTGGCCCTGATTGCGACGTCGAATGCAATGCTGAAGTGGCCGGAGACGCGACCGGCGGACAGTGCCAGCAGCAGGACCGAGTTCGCAGCGATCCTGCGCAGTGCGGCCTTCTGGACCTACACTCTCGGATTCAGCGCCGCGATGGGGGCATTCTTCGTCTTCTTTTCGACAGCTCCGCGCGTGCTTATGGACCGGGCGGGCTACTCGCAGACCGCGTTCAGCCTGGTCTTCGGGACCGCGGCGCTGGTGATGATCTTCACCAGCCGCTTCGCCAAGCGCTTCGTCGCAGCCTGGGGCATTGCGGGCAGCCTGACGCGAGGAATGGCGATGCTGCTTCTGGGTGCCGCGCTGTTGACCGTCGGCCAATTGGCCGGGAAGCCGTCCTTCGCGACTTTCATGCTGCCTATGTGGATCATCGCGATCGGCATGGTTTTTGCTTCGTCCGTCACGGCAAACGGCGCCCTCCAGGATTTCGGCAAGGTCGCGGGAACTGCCGTCGCGCTCTACTTCTGTGTGCAGAGCGTTCTGGTCGCAGCCGTCGGCACGACACTGATACTCGTGCTTCCCGGCGACACGGCGTGGCCGCTGACTGCTTATTGCGTGGCCATGGCGTCGCTGACGCTCGGCGCATTGGGTTTGGAGCAATGGCGCGGGAAAGGCAGCTGACGAAGCCGCTCATCGTGACGGTCGTGTTGTCGCCAGACGTGGTCCGAAGAGGTTGATGCACAAACCCGCAATGACGAGGCTGGAGGCAAGGAGCTTCCAGTCTTGCAGCGGCTCGCCGAGCAGCACCGCTGAGCCGAGAAATCCAAAGACCGGCACCAGCAGGGTGAAGGGAGCAACGGTCGAAACCGGATAGCGGGCGAGCAGGCTGTTCCAAGCCGCAAAGCCGAACAGCGTCGACAAATAGACGATATAGGCGATCGAGCCGACAGAAACCCAGTCCAGCTGCCTGACGCTCGCGACCAATCCCGCACGATCGAGAAGCAGGGACACGAAGAGGAGCGGCGGCAGCGCAAACACACTCCCCCAGGCGACGAGACCGAGCACGTTGGCCGAAGTGGCCTGCTGGGAAATACGTTTGGAGACGATATTGCCGCCGCCCCACGAAGCTGCGGCGGCAATGACCAGGGCGAGCCCCGCCAGGGTCAGGTCGCCACCGACATGCAATCCGACAAACGCCACACCCGAAAACGCCAGCAACGCACCGCCCAATTGCCACGGGGTCGGGCGCTCACCGAGCAGGACGACGGACAAGCCGATCGTGAAGAAGACCTGGAGTTGCAGGATGAGCGAGGAGAGCCCTGCGCTCATGCCGATCTTCATGCCCGTGAACAGGAAGCCGAACTGCATGGCAAATATCAGCAAGCCGTAGAGCACGATCAGCCGCATGGGAACGTCTGGTCGCTTGAAGAAGAATACCCATGGGAACGCAGCAAGGACGAAACGTGAGACGCCGAGCGTCAAGGGCGAAACCTGACGAAGACCGAGCTTTATGATGGCGAAATTCACGCCCCATATCAAAACGACGGTCAAGGCAAGGAAGAGATGGCGGGGCTTCATGTCCGGTCTCGAATGCTGTCACACATGGCGTGATCCTGGCTTAGTCTTTCCGTATCCGCACGGCCGAAAGAAATCGATCAATCGAGGGAGGGAGATCGAAGCCGGGAAACAGCCTTCTCCGCGACTCACCGGATAGCGTGGAGCAAGGTCGCTGCTGCCCGCTTTGCCACGGCAACGGGCTCGGCGACACCCTTTATGTAAGCCTCGGTCACGGCGCCGTCGAGCAACAGGACGATGGTGTCCGCCATCTGGGAACGTTCAGTACGTTCCTCGTCCAGCGCCTGAAACACATGGTCGCGCAGGGCTCGCTTGTAATCCCGCACAATCGCGTAAATGGGGCCGGATGGCTCCGCCTCCTGCAGGCTGGCATGGATGAAGGGGCAGCCCCGATACTCCGCACGTCGAGTTCCACGACCGAAAAGGTCGAATATGGCTCCGATGCGGGCCTCTTCCGTTCCTGCATCAGGCAGTGCCTCGAGTGCGCGCAAGGTCGCGGAAGCCATCTCCTCGTACACCGCCACGGTGAGCGCCTCCTTGGAAGGGAAATTGTTGTAGAGCGTCATGCGTGCAACGCCGGCGGCATCAGTCACCTCGTTGATGCCGACATTCGAAGCCCCGTGGTGGGTGAACAGCCGTCTTGCGGTTTCCAGCAGCCGCTCGCGACCACCTGCTGGCCTGCGATCCGTTCCCATTTCCGACCCTTTCCATGCGAGTTGACAGGTCAGCTTCGCCAGTTAGGTATACTAGTCTACCTATTCTGTGATTGGAGAGCTACGTCATGTCCGAGATAAAGTTGTGGTTTTCGCCGGGAGCATGCTCTCTTGCGCCTCACATCCTGCTTCGCGAAATCGAGGCGCCGTTCGAGGCCGTAAAGACGTCGATTCCGGACGGCGCGCACCTCACCGAAGAGTTTACGCAACTCAATCCCAAGAACCGCGTACCTGTGCTGCTGCTGGATGGGGAGGTGATCACGGAATTGCCTGCTATCGCCACCGCGATCTCGAATCTCGCGCCAAAGAGGTCCCTGATGGGGCGAACCGACCTCGACATGGTCAGGGTCTATGAGTGGATGAACTGGCTGTCCGGAACCGTCCATGGCCAGGGTTTCGGGGGCTGTGGCGTCCGCAACGTTTCTCCGGCGATCCAGCGACGTTCGACGCCATTAGGGAAAAGGCCCGCCGGACCATCGAGGATTCGTTCGGCGTGATCGACAAGCGGCTCTCCGGTACCTTCTCGACCGGGGAGGATTTCACGGCGGTCGACGCATTCCTGCTCGTCTTCTATCGATGGGGGAACGGGATCGGGATCGATATGGCGGCGACCTTTCCGCAATATGCTTCATTTGCTGGAGCACTTCTGCAACGCCCCTCCGTTGCGGCGGCGATCGCGGCCGAGAGCATCAGCCCGCATGGGGGGAGGTGACCCAACGGGGCATGAGCCGGCGCACGTCGCTCGGTCCAACGTCGTTAACCTTAACAATTGGTTTCGATTGCGGGCGCGACGAGCACCGGCCACATTCTGCCGATGGGGTTCCTGATCTTCTCACTGGCCCGGGGTTAAGGCGATGAAGTATATCTTCGCGGCCTGGGCGTTGCCGCTCGTGCTGTTCTGGGGCTGGTACTTCCTGTCCCTCAACGACATGCATTTCGGCTTTGTGATGTTGAGCAGGGCCGTCCACGACCTCGTTTTCCAAATCTATGGCGACATGCTCGGCATCGACCCCGCCGCCATCCCCGGGCTCGTCGCAAGGGCCTGTGTGCTCGACACGCTGGTAATCGGGGCGATATGGGCCTTCCGTCGGCGCCGGGAACTTGCCGAATGGGGGCGGCGGATCCGACACGGATATGCCGGCGGGTCACTCGCCCCCAAGGCTTTGCAGCCGGTCGAGGACTCCCTGCAGGATGAAGGCAGCCGCCGCCGAATCGATGCGGCCCGCACGCTTCTTGCGGGAAACGTCCATTTCTATAAGCGCCCGTTCGGCCGCCACGGTTGATAGCCTCTCGTCCCAGAAGGCGAAGGGAAGATCGCTGAGCCGCGCGATGTTCCGTACAAAAGCTCGCGACGCCTGCGCCCGCGGTCCTTCGCTCCCATCCATGTTGACGGGCAGGCCGATCACGACGGCGCCGACTTTTTCCTTCCCCAACTGTTCCAGCAACACGGCCGCATCCAGCGAGAACTTCTTGCGGATTATCACCGGGCGCGGGTTGGCAAGGGTAAAGCCCGCATCCGAGACCGCCACGCCGATCGTCTTGTCGCCGAGGTCCAGTCCGGCCAGTGTTTGACCCCGCGCCAGATGACGGGGCAGATCCTCGACGGCGACGATTGGCAAAAGCATTCCTTCCCATTGATTTGGCCCGGGCTGGTTCTATCCTGCAGGCATCGTGAAATCGAGGAGACTTTTGATGAAGATCACCTGGTATGGCCACTCGGCCTTCCGCATCGAAGTGCCCGGAGCGACGATCCTGATCGACCCGTTTCTCTCCGGCAATCCTTCATGGGACAAGGGCTGGGAAGGTCCGGCGGAGGGGGTGACGCATGTGCTCCTTACGCACGGGCACAGCGACCATGTCGGCGACTCCGTGGCGATCCTCCAGAAAACCGGTGCCATGCTGGTCGCCAATTTCGAGCTTTGCATGTATCTCGTCGGCAAGGGCGTCAGCGACCAGAAGATCAATCCGGGCAATCATGGAGGCACGGTCGATTGCGGCGGCTTCACCACAACGTTTGTGCAGGCGCTGCACTCCTCTTCCATGCCCGGCGAAGGCGGCTCGAATACCTATCTCGGCAACCCGGCTGGTCTCGTGCTGCATTTCCCGGAAGCGCCCACGCTCTATCATATGGGCGACACCGATATCTTCTCGGACATGGCGCTGATCAACGAACTGCATGAGCCGCGGATCGGCATGGTGCCCATCGGCGACCGCTTCACCATGGGCGGCGCGGTGGCGGCGCTGGCGTGCCGTCGTTTCTTCAATTTCGAAACTGTGATTCCGTGCCACTACGCAACTTTCGGCATGATCGACCAGACGGCCGAGAAATTCGTCGCTGGTCTGGAGGGATCGGCTATACGGGTTGCGCAGCCTAAGGTGGGCGAGACTTTCGAGCTCTGAAGGCGCCTCTTATTGAGGGCGCCGGCCGCGGCCATCGTCATCTCGATGTTGCGCTTGGCCGGTTGCCCCGGTATAGCGCGGACTTGCCTTTCCCGGAGCAGCCATGTCCGTCGACATAGATACCGTCCGGCGCGTCGCGCGCCTTGCCCGAATTGCCGTCACGCCGGAGGACGCCGAGCGCATGACCGGCGAACTCAACGCCATACTGGGCTTCGTCGAGCAATTGAACGAAGTCGACGTGACCGGCGTGGAACCCATGACGTCGGTCATCCCGATGGAGATGAAGAAGCGCCAGGACGTCGTCACCGACGGGAGCAAGGCCGCCGATATCGTCGCCAACGCGCCGGCTACCGAGGAGAACTTCTTCCTCGTGCCGAAGGTGGTGGAGTAGGCGATGACCATCGAGATCAACGCTGAAAGCCCTCTGCAGGACGACATCCGCACGTTGATCGCTGAATTGAATGCCGTCCTGCTCGAGCTCACTCCGCCCGAGTTCTGCTTCCATATGTCAGTGGAGGAGATGGCTCAGCCGGATACCACCGTGTTTGTCGCGCGTGACGAGGGCGTCGCGGTGGCATGCGGTGCCTTGAAGCGTCATCAAGGCCGAGTCGGCGAGGTGAAGCGCATGTATACGCGGCTTTCGCACCGTGGACGAAAGATCGGAGCCGCGATCATGATGCGGATTGAGAATCTTGCGCAGGCCGAGGGCATTGCCCGACTGGTGCTCGAGACGGGTGACCGGCACCCCGCCGCATGGGCCGTCTATGAGCGCGCCGGCTTCACGCGATGCGGTCCGGTGCTCGACTACTCGGATTCGCAATGGTCGGTGTTCTACGAAAAGTCTCTGGTGGCCGAAGCGGCCTGAACGGATTACCCATGACCGATTTGACGAAACTCACCATAGCGGCCGCACGCACGAGGCTGCGCGCCAAGGAAATCACGTCGACCGAGTTGACCGAAGCCTATCTCGCCGCGATCGACCGCGCCAACCCGGTGCTCAACGCCTATGTCGCGGTAACGCATGACAGGGCTCGCGACATGGCCAAGGCGTCCGATGCGAAGCTGGCGGCGGGAGAAGCCGGGGCGCTCGAGGGCATCCCGCTCGGCATCAAGGACCTCTTCGCGACCGAGGGGGTGCACACTCAGGCGTGCAGCCATGTGCTCGACGGTTTCAAACCCCGTTACGAATCGACAGTTACGGCCAATCTGTGGGCGGACGGCGCTGTCATGCTCGGCAAGCTGAACATGGACGAGTTCGCCATGGGCTCGTCGAACGAAACCTCTTACTACGGTCCGGTGATCAATCCCTGGCGCCGTTCGCGCGCGACGACGGCGGTGACGCCTTCGACGCATGCGGACGAGGACGGCTTCGTTTCCGACGCCGCGGCCGCGCGTACGACGAGCATCCTTGACAATGCCCAGCTCGTGCCAGGCGGTTCGTCGGGCGGTTCGGCCGCTGCCGTCTCGGCTTTTCTCTGCGCCGGCGCGACGGCGACGGATACCGGCGGCTCTATCCGCCAGCCGGCGGCCTTCACCGGTACTGTCGGCATCAAGCCGACCTATGGTCGCTGCTCGCGTTGGGGCACTGTCGCCTTCGCTTCTTCGCTCGACCAGGCGGGCCCGATTGCCCGAGATGTCCGCGATGCCGCGATCCTGCTGAAATCCATGGCTTCGGTCGACCCGAAGGACACGACGTCGGTCGACCGGCCGGTGCCGGACTACGAAACTGCCCTCGGCCAGTCGGTAAAAGGCATGAAGGTCGGCATCCCCAGGGAATACCGGGTTGATGGCATGCCCGAGGAGATCGAGGCGCTCTGGCGCAAGGGTATCGCCTGGCTGAAGGACGCGGGCGCGGAGATCGTCGACATATCGCTGCCCCATACCAAATACGCATTGCCAGCCTACTATATCGTTGCTCCAGCGGAAGCATCGTCGAACCTCGCCCGCTATGACGGCGTCCGCTACGGCCTGCGTGTGCCTGGCAAGGATATCGTCGACATGTACGAGAAAACGCGCGCCGCCGGTTTCGGGCGCGAGGTCAAGCGCCGCGTGATGATCGGCACTTATGTGCTCTCAGCCGGCTATTATGACGCCTACTACCTCCAGGCGCAGAAGGTCCGCACCCTCATCAAGCGCGATTTCGAGAATGTCTTCGACGCCGGCGTCGATGTCATCCTCACACCGGCCACCCCATCTGCGGCCTTCGGCGTTGCCGACGAGGACATGAATGCCGATCCGGTCAAGATGTACCTGAACGACATCTTCACGGTCACGGTGAACATGGCGGGCCTGCCCGGCATTGCGGTACCCGCCGGGCTCGACGGCAATGGCCTGCCGCTCGGACTACAGCTCATCGGCCGCCCGTTCGATGAGGAGACGCTGTTCCGGGCCGCCTATGTCATGGAGCAGGCTGCCGGTCGGTTCGAGCCGGAGAATTGGTGGTCCTGACTTCCGCATCATTTATGCGCGCTTTGATTTAGCGGCAGTTCCAGCCAAACGGTAGCGCCGGAGGGCACATGTTCTTCGTCATGTCGAAGGTGTTCTGGTTCGTTGCCCAGCCGATCAGTCTGACTCTGTTGCTCATCGTCTTGGGGCTCGTGGCCTTTGCAGGGGCGCGGCGACGGTTGGGATATTCCCTGATCTCGGGGGGTGCCCTGCTGCTTGGCCTGTCCGTCTGGTCTTCATTGGGCGCAAACCTGCTCGCCCCCCTCGAGGGCAGGTTTGCCAAGCCGGAAATGCCGCCGGAGAGCGTCGCGGGCATCGTGGTGTTAGGCGGCGGCCTGGAGGGTAGCATCAATCGGGCGCGCGGCGGATACGAACTGAACAGTTCAGGCGACCGTTTCGTCGAAACGGCTATCTTGGCGCGGCGCTTTCCGGATGCTCGGATTTTGGTTTCGGGAGGCGCGGGAGAACTCTTGCTGACCGGCGAAAGCGACGCCGATACCGCGCCGCGGCTTCTCATGGCGCTGGGGGTTGCGCCCGAGCGTCTGATTCTGGAGAACAGATCGCGCAACACCGATGAGAACGCGCGCTTCTCCAAGGAACTCTCGAAGCCTCAACCGGGAGAAACATGGCTTCTGGTGACGTCGGCTTTCCATATGCCCCGTTCGGTCGGCCTGTTCCGGAGGGCGGGGTTCGACGTCGTGCCCTGGCCGGTCGACTACCGCACGGCGGGCGATGAGGGCTACGGCTTCTTCGTCGACAATGCGATCGATTCGCTTCAGAACACCACGCTTGGCATCCGCGAATGGATCGGGTTGTTCGCCTACTGGCTGACCGGGCGCATCGATCAGTTGCTGCCAGGGCCAGGCTGAGGCTCCAGCACGGCGCGCCGTGCAGCAGAAAAATATTGCCGCCGGACGAGCACGCCGACCACGAGCAGGGTCGCCACGACAAAGATCAGCGGCCCGATGAGCCACCCCAGATAGCCGATGGCGAAGAAAATCCCGCGCAGACCGGTGTTGAAGTGCCTGCCAGCCAGTATGTTCATGCGCGCGGCACGCTGGACGGCGCGCTCGATCTCCTTGTCATGGTCTACCCCTTCGCGCCGAAGAGGCACGGCCCCGATGAGTATCGAACAGTAGTTGAAGAGGCGATACGACCAGGCGAATTTGAAGAAGGAGTAGGCCAGCACCACCGTCAGGCCCAGCACCTTCAATTCGAACAAGCCGCGCGCCTCGCTGTCGACAAGCGGCAGATCCGCGAGCACGAGGAGCACCCTGTCCGCCTGCTGGAGAAGCGCCAAACAGCCGCCCAGGGCAATCAGCGAGGTGGAGGCGAAGAATGCCGTTCCCTGCTGCAGGCCGATCATGATGCTGGTGTCGATCATCCTGAGCTCGCGCTTCGCCATCGTGTGCATCCAGGCTTCGCGCTGGCGGTTCATGGCCGAGGTGAGGGAGGCGCGCGAAAAAAGCCGGCCTTCGATCGACTGTGCATAGACAATCCATGCGCCGAGAAAGAAAGCCAAGGCGGCAATGTCAAGCGCGGTGAGCGGCAAGGAATCGGCCATGACCACTATGTAGCACAAAGGCTCCTGCTAAGCCTCGCTGCAGCCGCCTCGGTTTCGCCTCAACCATTAATAGATTGAGTATGAGAATTCACCGATATCCCACTGATTTCCTTACGAGACAGGCGGAAGCGCGGCCGCAATCCAGGGCCACAGCCCCGCTTTCGCCCCTTTTGCGGTTGCGAAGGACATATGAAGGGCGTATTGATCGCCGCCAGTTTGGGTCGGAACAGCCGAACACGGCAACGTGTTCCCGGCTGGTAACGGGCAAGAAGGAAATCATGGAAGACGGCATGAACAAATCCTGCTGGGGCCTCACGGCCAAGGCAGTGATCGGGTTTGCGGGCATCATTTTGCTCGCGTGGCTGGTCGGCGGCTCTGAATCCGCAGCGGTGCTCGCGACAGCGGGCTGATCCTTTCGCGAAAATTCCCGCGGGCGCGGTGACTTCACCGCGCCTTTTTGTTTGGCTATATGGCAGGCTGAAGCTGTCGCACCGGGATCCATCGAGGACGGCGCGCATAGTGCCCGCCGGCGGACGGACGTCAGGGTCGGCGGCAATCCGGGAGCCTCGCTGTGTTTCTTTCGGTTTTTGACCTTTTCAAGATCGGTATCGGTCCATCGAGTTCTCACACGATGGGACCCATGACCGCTGCCTCGCTCTTCCTTGAAGAGGTTCTCGCCGGGGAATGGCCCAGGCCCGCCAACGCCCGTGTTGCGCGTCTCAGCGCCAGCTTGCACGGCTCCCTCGCTTTCACCGGCATCGGACACGGAACGGACCGGGCGGTAATCCTGGGGCTTGCCGGTGAGACCCCCGTCAGCGTCTATCCCGACAAGGCGGAGGCGATCCTCGACCAGGTCAAGACGGAAAAGAGCGTCTCGCCACCGGGTCATCCTGCCTACCGCTTCGATCCGGCGACGGATCTCGTGCTCGACAAGAAGACACCGCTGCCGGGTCATGCCAATGGCATGGCGTTCTGTGCCTTCGACGCCGATAACAGCCTGCTTCTTCGGCGGATCTACTATTCGATCGGCGGCGGCTTCGTGCTGTCCGATGAGGACCTTCAGCGGATGAAGGCGGAGGGTCCGCTGCGCAAGAGTGCCGGCAAGCCCGTGCCCTATCCCTTTTCTAATGCCAGGCAGATGCTGTCGATGGCGAAGAAGAGCGGGCTTTCGATAGCCGCCATGAAACGCGCCAATGAGGAACGGCATATGTCCCGCGACGCGCTGGATGCCGGCCTCGACCGGATCTGGGAGGCGATGCGCGGCTGCATCGATCGTGGCCTCTCGCAGGAAGGGATCATGCCGGGTGGCCTGAAGGTGCGCCGCCGCGCGCGCCAGTTACACGACAAGCTGCAGGAAGAATGGCGAACCAACCGTCCAAATCCGTTCCTCGCCAATGACTGGCTCTCGGTCTACGCCATGGCGGTCAACGAGGAGAACGCCGCGGGCGGACGGGTCGTGACCGCGCCGACCAATGGCGCGGCAGGCGTCGTTCCGGCCGTCATGCGCTATTGGCTGCATTTCCATGTCGAAGCGGACCAGGAATCGATCCGCGACTTCCTCCTGACGGCTGCTGCCATAGGCGGCATCGTCAAGCACAACGCTTCGATCTCGGGCGCGGAGGTTGGATGCCAGGGCGAGGTGGGCTCGGCATCCGCCATGGCGGCAGCCGGGCTGTGCGCCGTAATGGGCGGCAGCCCCGAGCAGGTCGAGAACGCCGCCGAGATCGCGCTCGAACATCATCTAGGCATGACTTGCGACCCAGTTGGAGGGCTCGTTCAGGTGCCCTGCATCGAACGCAATGCCCTGGGGGCGGTGAAGGCGGTCACTGCCGCGTCCCTCGCCATGAAAGGCGATGGCAAGCATTTCGTGCCGCTCGATGCCGCGATCGAGACCATGCGCCAGACCGGCCTGGATATGAGCGAGAAATACAAGGAGACCAGCCTCGGCGGGCTCGCGGTGAATGTGGTGGAGTGTTGACCGCCTGTGCAAAACAGGCCCAAGCATTGAATGCTCCCGTCGCGGTGGCTAGTTTTCGCGAATGGCACTCAATCTCATAAAACTCTGCGTCGGCTGTGACAGCGTCGAGGACCTCGAAGAATGGATCGCGTTCCGGCTTGACGAGCGCCGGCGCGGCGGAGAGCCGGTCGAGCAATATCACACCACGCGAATGGTGCCGACGCGCGGCGCCGAGATCACGAGCGGAGGCTCGCTTTATTGGGTCATCAAAGGCAACGTCCAATGCCGCCAGCTCATCACAGAGATCCGGCCGTTCACCGATGACGAGGGAATCGGCCGATGCCATCTGGTCCTCGATCCTGTCGTCGTGCGGACGGAGTGGCAGCCGCGCCGCGCATTCCAGGGCTGGCGTTACCTGAAACAGGATGACGCGCCCGCCGATCTCGGCAGGGGACGCGCCGGGCTCGCGGAGATGCCGGCGAAGCTTCGACAGGAGCTCGCTGAACTCGGCCTGCTCTGACGGGGGCGCAACACTTGCGCACCCCTTGCCACCGAAGCGGCGAGGGCACATCTTCGTTTGCATGAGCGAGAAGCCACCCGTTCCGAGAAAGCCGGGAGCAGTCCCGACGAAACCCAGATCCGAGGCCTACGAGGTCGAGGCCTTCCTTGCGCGGGCTCGGGCCCTGCAAGGCGGCTCGGGTGAAGGGGGTAGGCTCATCCTGGCACTCGATGCGACGATGAGCCGCCAGCCGACATGGGACCTGGCATGCCGGCTGCAAGGAGAGATGTTCGACGCCGCGGGCCAGCAGCCGGGCAGGCTTTCGGTCCAACTCGTTTATTTTCGCGGCCTTGGGGAATGCAAGGCTTCCAGGTTCGTAACGGATACGGGAACCCTGAAAGATCTCATGGTGCGTATCGATTGCCGGGGCGGCCATACGCAGATCGGAAAGGTTCTCGCCCACGCTCTCACAGAGACCGCACGCAAGAAGGTGAATGCGGTCGTCTTCATCGGCGACGCGGTGGAGGAGGAACTCGACGATCTCGCCGAGAAGGCCGGCAGGCTCGGGCTGCACGGTGTTCCTGTCTTCGTCTTTCAGGAAGGGTCTGACAAGGCAGTGGAGCGCGCGTTCCGTGAAATCGCGAGACTATCGAAGGGAGCGTGGTTTCGCTTCGACCGCGACGCCGCCGCCACGCTGGCGCGCCTCCTTTCTGCAATCGCCCTCTTCGCAACCGGGGGCCGGAAGGCTCTCGTCGCGCGCGGCCGCCCCGAGGACCAGCTCCTGCTTGAAAACCTTCGAGGCCACGGGACGTAATGGCCGCCGCCTTCTATCTGGTCGCGTTTCTGCTGGTGGTCGGCTTGCTCGCGGTAGGCCTGATCCGGGTCGACGCTGCGCGCCTTGCCGCCGGGCTTCGGATGGCAGGCCCGATCAGCATCGGCGGTGCCGGTGTCATCCTGATGCTGATCGGGCGCGCGGGGGTCGGCGGCGCGCTCATCTCCGGGGCGCTCGCATGGCACGCCTATCAGCGCAAGCACCGGAGCCCGCTCAAGACCGCAGGCAGGCGGTCGAACGTGCGGACGACTGCGCTCGAAATGGAGCTCGACCACGATACCGGCGGGCTTGAAGGAACGGTGCTGGCTGGCAAGTACGCGGGCAGGACGCTTGGCCAGATGTCGATGCCTGACCTACTCGATTTGCGCGCAGAATTTGGCGGCGACGATGAGAGCCGACGCCTACTTGAGACGTATCTTGACAGCCGTTTTCCCGTCTGGCGCCACGACGCTGAGGCGGATGTTGGTCAGCGGCAGCGAACTGCGCCAGGTGCGGGCACCATGACTAAGGAGGAGGCCTACAAGATCCTTGGTCTTGAACCGGGGGCCCCCGCGGCGGATGTCCGCAAGGCGCACCGCCGTCTGATGCAACGCCTGCATCCCGACCTGGGGGGCTCGTCTTTCCTTGCGGCGCGCATCAACGAAGCCAAGGACGTCCTTCTCTCCGATCACGGCTGATTTCTCCTTCGACTGATACTTCCCGGGAGATGGATGACTCGCCCCCTCTGTTATTGCTGGATCGCGTAGCAGGCGATCTTCTGCTTCTTCAGGGCGCCGCATGCGTCCCATGCCGCGGTCTTCGTTTCGAAACCGCCGAAACGGGCGCGGTAGTAAGTGACACCGCCCTTTTCGAACGGAACAGTGAAGCCGGCGGCCTCGGCAAGGATTCGCGGGGCACGCTTGCTGGCCTTGGCAAGTGCCGCTTTCGCTTCCTCGTCACTTGGAGAAGAGGCAATCTGGACGACCCAGCCCGCCTGCACGGTCGATGCTGTCTTGACGGGGTCCACCGCGGAAGGCGTTGAGCCGGCATAGGCCTGCTCCACCGCCGCATCCCCGAAAGCTTCCGCGATCCGCTTCGACGGAGTCGGCACTTCGGCGTCGAGCGAAGCGACCTGAACCTCCTCGTCGACGGGACGGGCGTCGGGTGTGGGCGCGTTCTTCTTCGGCAGCATGGCGGCGGCAATGGCGTTCACCGGCGTATCTGCGCGGATCTCGGCCGGTGCACTGCGTGCGACCAGGGCACCGCCGCCACGTCCCGATGCCTTCGGCAGATATTTCTTGATAAGCTCCGCCATCTTGTTGTCGCGGGCACGGGCACTTGCGCCACCCATCACAACCGCAACGATCTTGCGATCGCCCGATTTCACCGAAGACACGAGATTGAAGCCCGAAGCATTGGTGTAGCCAGTCTTGATGCCGTCCACACCCTCGATGCGCCCAAGCAGATTATTATGATTGCGCATACGCTGACGACCGAAGGTGAAGGACGGGGTCGAGAAATAGCCGTAGTACTGCGGGAAATGCTCACGCAGTGCGATGCCGAGCGTCGCCATGTCGCGGGCCGTAGAGTGTTGCGAAGAATTCGGGAGGCCGGATGCGTTTTTGAAGACCGTTTCCGTCATGCCGAGCTTGCGGGCTTTGCTCGTCATCATCCGCGCAAAACCCTCCTCGGTTCCACCGAGATATTCGCCGATCGCAGCGGCGGCATCATTGGCCGATTTCGTGACGAGCGCATAGATGATGGTCTCGACCGTCACCGAGTTGCCCGGCTTGACACCGAGCTTCGTCGGCGGCTTCGCCGAGGCGGTGGCCGAGAAGGGGACACGCGTCGACTTCGTGATCTTGCCCGACTCCAAGGCCTCGAAGACCATGTAGAGGGTCATCATCTTGGTCAAGGACGCGGGATACCGCTCGGCATCGGCGTTGGCCGAGAACAGCGTGTTGCCGGTGTTGGCATCGACGACGATTGCCGCATAGCGCGAGTCGGCCGCCGCGGGCGCGACGGATGCCATGCCGAACGCAGTCGCCACCAAGGCGCCGGTCCAGATCTTCTGGGAAAATACGGAGAGGAAAGGGTGACGAGCCAGCGACGCCTGACGCACTGTTACATCCTTTGAGTTTTCGTTTGCATCCCGGGGCACGGCAAAGGATCCGGCCTCGCATTCGAAAACCCTAAGGCAAGCAATCTTACCAATCCGTTTATGGTAACTAGGATGTTGACGATTTCGGGTGAGATTTCGGTTAATTTTCGTCTCTTGCGGCGACCGGCGACGGCTGCCGCAGCGGCAGCGGCTATTGACTTTTTGTGCATCGCACAATAGAACATCTGCAACGCACAATCAGGTGCGTGCTCCGCACCCCGTCGAACTGGAAAAAGGTTCACTGATGACGCAGCCGTTTGAAGAGGCCAACAAGGTTGGCAAGGAATATATGGACGCCAGCCTCAAAAGCTTCGCTTCCCTCTCGAAGAGCGTGCAGGCCATTGCCGTCGAGGCGAGCGACTACACCAAGAAGTCGTTCGAAGCCGGCAGCGCCGCCCTGGAGAAGCTGATTACCGCCCGGACGCTGGACAAGGCTTTCGAGATCCAGACCGACTATGCCAAGCAGGCCTATGAGAGCTTCGTCGCCGAGGCGACCAAGCTTGGCGATCTCTATGCCGAAGTCGCCAAGGAAGCCTACCGGCCTTTCGAGGCGGTTGTCGCCAAGGCGAAATAGCGCTTCACCGCAAGCTTTGCTAAAGGACCCGGTCGCATTTCCGCGGCCGGGTCCTTTTTGTTACAGCTTCGGAAACGGACGATCAGGGCCGAAAATTTGGGGCCTACCCGAAAGGGCCATATTGTCAGCGAAAAAGAAGGTCTTAAAATCTGATTATGAGCACCTACATGTCGAGACCGGGAAGGGATTCGGCGACAAGGAAAGCGCTTTGACGATCGGCGGGTTAGCCATGCATGCTGGTATGGTACGGATGCAGAATGGCGACGACAGAAACAATTCTGTCGGCCGGGGCACCGCCGTCATAACGCGGACCAAGGCAAAGACGAAAAAACCAAGTCTTTACCGCGTCCTGATCCTCAACGACGACTATACTCCGATGGAATTCGTGGTCCACGTGCTGGAGCGCTTCTTCCAGAAGGACAGGGAGGCAGCGACCCGCATCATGCTGCACGTTCACAATCACGGCGTGGGCGAGTGCGGGGTCTACACATTCGAAGTGGCGGAGACCAAAGTGACGCAGGTCATGGACTTCGCCCGCCAGCACCAGCATCCGCTGCAATGCGTGATGGAGAAGAAGTGAGGTATTGAATGCCGGCTTTCTCGCAGGGCCTCGAAAAGGCGTTACATCAGGCACTCACTTTCGCCAATGAACGTCACCATGAATACGCGACGCTCGAGCACCTTCTGCTCGCGCTGATCGATGACAATGACGCATCAGCGGTGATGCGAGCCTGCAACGTCGATCTCGACGAGTTGAAGCAGACCGTCCTGACTTACATCGACACCGAGCTCGACAATCTCGTGACCGGTTACGACGAGGATTCGAAGCCCACCGCAGGCTTCCAGCGCGTCATCCAGCGCGCGGTCATCCACGTCCAATCGTCCGGCCGCGAAGAGGTGTCCGGGGCTAACGTGCTCGTCGCGATCTTCGCGGAGCGCGAAAGCCACGCCGCCTATTTCCTCCAGGAACAGCAGATGACCCGTTACGACGCGGTCAACTACATTTCGCACGGTATCGCCAAGCGTCCGGGCGCCAGTGAAAGCCGGACCCCGCGAGGCGCCGAGGATGAGCAGGCCGGGCAGAGCGGCGGCGATTCTTCGGATGAGAATGGCAAGAAGAAGCAGCAGGACGCGTTGAGCGCCTATTGCATCAATCTCAACCAGAAGGCCAAGTCCGGCCGCATCGACCCGTTGATCGGGCGCGAATCCGAGATCAGTCGCACCATTCAGGTGCTGTGCCGCCGCTCGAAGAACAACCCGCTCTATGTCGGCGATCCCGGCGTGGGCAAGACGGCTATCGCTGAGGGCCTGGCCAAGAGGATCGTCGAAGGCGACGTCCCAGAAGTGCTCGCAGGCGCCACGATCTTCGCGCTGGACATGGGCACCTTGCTTGCCGGCACGCGTTACCGCGGCGATTTCGAGGAGCGCCTGAAGCAGGTCGTGAAGGAGCTCGAGGAATATCCGGGAGCCGTTTTGTTCATCGACGAGATCCACACTGTGATCGGCGCCGGAGCAACTTCCGGCGGTGCGATGGACGCGTCCAACCTGCTCAAGCCTGCACTCTCCTCGGGAACGATTCGCTGCATCGGATCGACCACTTACAAAGAGTTCCGCCAGTTCTTCGAGAAGGACCGGGCTCTGGTGCGCCGCTTCCAGAAGATCGACGTCAACGAGCCGTCGGTCGACGATGCGATCGAGATCATGAGGGGCCTGAAGCCTTACTACGAAGACTTCCACAAGGTCCGCTACACCAACGACGCCATCAAGGCCGCGGTGGAGCTTTCGGCCCGCTATATCAGCGACCGCAAGCTGCCCGACAAGGCGATCGACGTGATCGACGAAACGGGCGCGTCGCAAATGCTTCTGCCGGAAGGCCGGCGCAAGAAGACGATCAGCGTGAAGGAGATCGAAGCTACGATCGCCACCATGGCGCGCATCCCGCCGAAGACGGTTTCTGCCGACGACGAGAAGGTGCTTGCCGGACTGGAGGACGAGCTGAGGCGGGTCGTGTACGGCCAGGACACCGCCATCAGCGCACTCGCTTCGGCGATCAAACTTGCACGCGCCGGATTGCGGGAACCGGAAAAGCCGATCGGCTGCTACCTGTTCTCGGGCCCGACGGGCGTCGGCAAGACGGAAGTTGCCAAGCAACTCGCGGCGTCGCTCGGTGTCGAACTGCTGCGCTTCGACATGTCGGAGTATATGGAACGCCACACCGTCAGCCGCCTGATCGGCGCGCCTCCCGGCTATGTGGGATTCGACCAGGGTGGGCTTCTGACCGACGGGGTGGACCAGCATCCGCATTGCGTGCTTCTGCTCGATGAGATCGAGAAGGCGCACCCCGACCTGTTCAACATCCTTCTGCAGATCATGGACCACGGCAAGCTGACGGACCATAACGGCAAGCAGATCGACTTCCGCAACGTGATCCTGATCATGACCACGAATGCGGGCGCCGCCGATATGGCCAAGGCCGCGATCGGTTTCGGCTCGTCCAAGCGCGAAGGCGACGATATGGAGGCGATCAACCGGCTGTTCACGCCAGAGTTCCGCAACCGTCTCGACGCGATCATTCCGTTCGGCTCGCTTCCTATCCCGGTGGTCCACCAGGTCGTGCAGAAGTTCGTCATGCAGCTCGAGGCCCAGCTTTCCGAGCGTGGGGTCACTTTCGATCTGTCGCCCGAGGCAGTCGCCTGGCTCGCGGACAAGGGCTATGACGAGCGCATGGGCGCACGGCCGCTTGGGCGCGTGATACAGGAGCACATCAAGAAGCCGCTCGCGGAAGAGGTGCTCTTCGGCAAGCTGAAGAAGGGCGGCACCGTCCGCGTGACGGTCGAGAAGAAAGAGAACGGCGAGAACAGCCTGAAGCTGGAGACGATCGCCGACGAAGTCCCGGTGAAGCCGAAGAAGGAAGAGCCGAAGAAGGATCCCGCGCCACGCAGGGCCGCCAAGAAGCCGGCCAAGAAAGCGGTCGCGCAGAAGCCGAAGCCGGCAGGCAAAGGGGGCGCAAAGCGCAGCCTTGTGCCCCAGTTGCCCCGCAAGGGGTAGGCGCACCCAGCGAACCAGGGAAAAAGGGCCTCGGCAACGAGGCCCTTTTCGTTTTATTGGTCCAAGGCGGCTAGAGCGCTGACTCGCCGCGCATCCCGTGTTAATCGCGCCCCGATGCAGGATGCCAACGCTCAGCCGACCTTCGATCTCCGCCGGACCTGGTTCCTGCGCGGAGCTTTGGCCGCGATTTCCATCCCTGGACTTATCCTGGCAAGCGCCTTTGTCGGCTTTGCCGGGCTTGCCAAGGAAGCCGGCTTCACCCTTGCGGAGACCGTCTTCATGGTCGCCGCTGTCTGGGCATTGCCTGCCAAGGTGGTTTTGATCGGCGCTGTCCTGTCGGGCAGTACGGTCTGGGGAGCGGCGTTCGCGGTCGCCCTGTCTTCCGTCCGACTGATGCCTATGGTCGTCGCGCTGGTGCCGGAGTTGCGCGGCCCCCGGACGCCGAATTGGGTGCTCTACCTGCTTTCCCATTTCGTCGCCGTGACGTCCTGGGTGCTTGCCATGGAGCGGCTCCGCGGCGTTCCCCGCCCTATGCGCACGACCTATTACGCGGGACTTGGCGGGGCGATCGTCGCCTTCAACATGGGTGTCGCCGCTGTCGTCTTCATCGTCGCGGAAAGCTTGCCGCCGATGGTCTCCGCCGCGCTCCTGCTGCTCACGCCGATGTATTTCCTGACGTCGCTGTGGGGATCGGCGCGGGAGAGGGCAAGCCACGTCGCCATGATCCTCGGCCTCGTCCTCGGCCCCTTCTTCCACGTCATTCTGCCAGGCTTCGATCTGCTGGCAGCCGGGCTGATCGGCGGTGGAGCAGCCTACGGCTTTCATCGCCTCTCGCATCGGAGAAAACGAGCATGACCTTCGACGCGATCGACGGGTGGTGGTGGCCCTATCTCTTCATCCTCATCGCCGGCTGGTTGGCGACGGATAGCTGGCGCTTCCTTGGCGTCTATCTCGGCGAACGCATCGCCAACGATTCGGACCTTCTCGTGCTGGTCCGCGCGATGGCCACGGCACTGGTCGCAGCCGTCATTGGCAATTTGATCGCCTTTCCAACCGGCGCCCTGGCATCAACCTCCCTCATACTGCGCCTTGGCGCCGCCGCCTTGGGATTCCTGGCCTATTTCTTCCTTGGAAGACGGATTCTCGTCGGAATCGGTGTGGCGGAAGCCGTGCTACTCGCAGGTCTCGCCCTGAGCTGATCGCCGAGAGAATGTCGCACAAATCGAGATGTGCACGACATCCCTGGCTATCGTCTTGTCGAATGGCGTTTCACTCAAAACCACTGCGCACTTCGGGCGACATGCACTGGCTCAGGCTTCAGCCAGGGCGGCCCTGATCTTCTCGGCGTTGGAGGCGAGCACCTCGGGCTTCTCCATCTGGCCCGTATGAGGACGTAGCGCCACGCCTTCGAAACGCGGCAGGACGTGGACGTGCAAATGAAAGACGACCTGGCCCCCCGCCTGTTCGTTGAATTGCTGGATCGTCACGCCATCGGCGGAAAACGCCTTCACGACTGCACGCGCCAGCTTCTGGGTGGTGCGAGAGACCGCCGCGAGGCTCTCAGGTTCGACGTCGAGAAGGTTGCGCGCGGGCTTCTTCGGGATCACGAGGCAGTGACCGTCCCCGCGCGGCATGATGTCCATGAATGCGAAGGTATCGGCATCCTCGTAGAGCTTATAGGCCGGCAGTTCACCGCGCAGGATCTTCGCGAAGGCATTGTTCGGGTCGTAGGCGGTCATCATTTCCTCGTCGCGTTGTTCGTCCGACATCGGCGTTCCCCGAAGAGATCGCTTCAACTCGATGCACATGTTTTCTGCACTGCGTGGTAAAGCGTCAAGGCGCTCCCCGGCGTTTCGCCGGCAGAGGCGCTCAATCGCTTTTGCGGAATGGTGCATGTTCCTGGAGATAGTCAGTCATGCGCGCCACCTCGCTTCTTTCCCGCTCCAGATAGTCGGCCACGGCCCGCCTCAGTCCGGGGTGGGCGATGTAGTGCGCCGACTGCACGGTGACCGGGAGATAGCCGCGGGCGAGCTTGTGTTCGCCCTGAGCGCCAGCCTCCACGGTCTTCAGCTTCCGCTCTATCGCGAAATCGATCGCCTGATGGTAGCAGACCTCGAAATGCAGAAACGGGTGGTCCTCGATGCAGCCCCAATTGCGGCCATAGAGCGTGTCCAAGCCGATGAAATTTATGGCGCCGGCGATATAGCGGCCATTCCGTCTCGCCATGACCAGCAGGACGTCGTCCGCCATGCGCTCGCCGATGAGCGAGAAAAAACGTCGGTTAAGATAGGGGCGCCCCCATTTTCGTCCGCCGGTATCCATGTAAAACGCGAAGAAGTCGTCCCAGGCTGCTTCCGTGATGTCGCTGCCGGTCAGCCAATCGATCGAAATGCCATCCGCCAGCGCCTTGCGCCGTTCGGCCTTGAGGGCCTTGCGTTTTCGTGAGGCAAGCGTCGAGAGAAAGTCGTCGTAGCTTCCGTAGCCTTCATTGACGAAGTGGAACTGCTGGTCCGTGCGCCGTAAATAACCCGCGTTCTCCAGCGCGTCCATGTCGGCTTGCTGGACGAATGTGACGTGCGCGGAAGATACGCCGAGCCGATCGGCCACGGCCTTGAGACCGGCGGCAAGGGCGGCACGGTTCGTTTCCGCGTTCGCCGCCGTGAGCAGGCGTGGCCCCGTCGCCGGCGTGAACGGCACACAGGACTGCAGCTTCGGGTAATAGCGGCCGCCGGCGCGCTCGAATGCGTCGGCCCATCCGTGATCGAAAACATATTCGCCCTGGCTATGCGACTTCCCATAACAAGGAACAGCGCCCAGCAGCCGGCCGTCCTCTGTCTCGAGCCGCAAGTGATGTCCTTGCCAGCCGGTTCTGGCGGTGGCGCAACCGGAATCTTCCAGGGCGGTAAGAAAGTCAAACGAAACAAAGGGATTGAACGCGGTTCCTCCAGTTTTGCGGGAGGTTCCCTGGAGGCTCTCCCATTCTTCCCGGTTGAAGGCGCCTATGCTTGCAGCGATGCGGATGGCGTGCGCGCCATCCGCATTCCTTTGTGCCGCTTCGGTCCCATTACCCATGCCGTTTACTTACGCCTCGGATCCGAATGCGCAAGGGTGGAGCGTTCACCTTCATGCGACGAGCGGCGGCTCGAATCCTTCGAACGTCATCTGGTCGGCTTGCGCGAAGGTCTTGTCGACCATCGGCTGGTCGCGCACGGTCCAGGTGATAACGGGCATTTTCAACCGATCGCGAACGAAGCTGATGAATTGATTGGGCAGGTGGACCACGCTGTAGGATACGAACGAGATGCCGTTCCCGAGCATGGAAAAATGCGCCTCGATCTCATGCGGCCTGTCCCCGGACGCCGTCAGACCCGCGGGGATACCTGGAGCCTGGTCCGGGAATTGCCTGACCAGCCAATGGTCGAAGGACATGATCGCAACCTTGCCCGCATAGGATTTGAGCGCTTGCGCCACCTTGGCGACCAGTCCGTCGTCCTTGCCGGGGATTCCCTTCAACTCGATGATCAGCGGCACCCGTCCGCGCACCAAGGCCAGAAGCTCCGCAAGCGTCGGCACATGATCGGCGGTTCCGCCGACCCGTAAGGCGCCGAACTCCGCGGCGGTCCGCTGCCAGACGAACCCTTCCGTGCCGGTGAGGCGCATCAGATCGTTGTCGTGAAAGACGACGACCTCCCCGTCGAGCGTGAGGTGTACATCGCATTCGATTGCATAGCCGCGTTCGATCGCCGCGGCGAAGGCCGAAAGCGTATTCTCCCAACGGCTCCTGTTCAGGTCATGGAAACCGCGATGGGCGATCGGATGCCGTGTCAGCCAGGAAATCCTGCTCATGGGCGGTCACTCGACCTCTAGGACGGCTTCGATTTCGACCGGAGCGTTGAGCGGCAGTGCCGCCATTCCGACCGCCGAGCGCGCATGCTTGCCGCTGTCTCCAAGCGCAGCCACGAGGAAGTCAGACGCGCCGTTGGCCACCAGATGCTGCTCGACAAAGCCAGGCGCCGAGGCGACGAAAACCGTGATCTTCACGATCCGCTTGATCTTCGCCAGGTCGCCGATCGCCGCCTTGGCCTGCGCCAATATATTGATGGCGCAAATTTTCGCAGCCTCTTGGCCGGTCGCGGTATCGATATCTTGCCCCAACAGGCCGGTGGCTGTCAGCTTGCCGTCCTTCAGTGGCAATTGGCCTGCAGTCATGACCAGATTCCCCGTGCGCGTGAAGGGAACGTAGTTGGCGGCTGGTGCCGCGGCTTCAGGCAGCGCGACGCCGAGTTCGGCGAGCCGTTGTTCGATGCTTTTGTCCATGGTCTGTCCTCATTGTCGGGATAGGAGTGCCGAGATGCCGGAAGTTGCTATTTTTGCCTCGCTTCCGCCACGAGTTTTTTTATTGTGGCCTATCCGCTTACTGCGGCTGCCTGGCCTCGCTTCTGGAGTTGTTGCTGATGCGCTTCACGCGCCTTGCCTATGTCGCCTTTGCCGCATTCCCGCTTCTTGGGGCGGAGCCGGCGCTTTCCGCCCAGCTTCTGGCGCCGCACCGTGCCGTCTACGATCTCGTGCTCGACAAGGCATCCGATCGGTCGGGGGTGACGGGCCTCGCCGGACGCATGGTGTACGAATTCAACGGCTCGCCCTGCGAAGGTTACACCGTGAACTTTCGCTTCGTGACCAAGATCGATACCCCTGACGTGTCACGGATGACCGACCAGCAGACGACCACCTTTGAGGACGGGGAAGGCAAGACCTTCGATTTCGTGACGAAATCCTTTGTCGAGCGCAGCCTGGATCACGAGGTGAAGGGCTCGGCCAGGCTGGAGCCGAACGGCCTGAAGGTGGACATCGACAAGCCGGAGAAGCAGACGCTCCAGCTTGGCGGCACCCAGTTTCCGACACACCACCTGATCGAGTTGATCGATAAGGCCAAGAAGGGCGAGAAGTTTTACGAGACCACGCTTTTCGATGGCTCGGAAGATGCCGATCGCGTCATGACCACCACGGTCGTGGTCGGAAAGCAGGGGACGTCGACGCAAAGCGACCCGGAAGTGCCGGCCATGAACAAGCTTGCGCAGGCACCATATTGGCCCGTCGAGATTGCCTATTTCGACCTTTCGAACGACCCGGATGGCGAAGAGGTGCCAGAATACCGCATTTCCTTCAAGCTTCACGAAAACGGCGTGACCCGGGATCTTCTGATGGACTATGGCGATTTCTCCATGCGCGGGAAGCTTGTGAACCTGTCCCTGTTCGACGCGCCCAAGCCCTGCGACACGAAGTGATCGTGCAGGCCGCGTAGGCTCGGGACACTATGGCGATATACGTAGACGATGCGATCTGGCCTTGGGCCGGCCGCCGATGGTGCCACCTGATGGCCGACGACATTGCCGAGTTGCATCGCTTCGCAGCTCGGCTTGGCGTTCATCGGCTGAACTACCAGGGCCCCCCCAAGACCACGGCCCCGCATTATGACATAACTGGCCTCGAACGTGACCGAGCCTTGCGCCTCGGCGCCGTGCCGTGCGGCCGGGCCGAAATCGTGGAGGTCTTCCGGCGCGTCCGTGTTCCGAGGCGGACAAGGGTCTTGGAGAAGGCCGGGGAGTGATCGCCTCGGCTCGAGGCACAGGCAGGTCTCCCCCGAAATGTCACTATGTTTCCCGCCGCGAGGCTACGGCACCGAGGAGGCGAGGGCGCGAAATCACGAGCGCGCCTGCCGGGTGCTTGCATTTGCGCCGTCCAGCCTCTATATGGCCGGCCATTCCACACACGGACTTCGGTTGCCGCGCGGGAGAAATCCGACGGAACCTCCGGTGGCGTAGCGGGCCGATGCTCGCCACGTCAAACGTCCGTGGAGGTTCAACCGGAAAAGGAAAGTTAGAATGGCTCTGCCAGATTTCAGCATGCGCCAGCTTTTGGAGGCTGGTGTTCACTTCGGCCACCAGACCCATCGCTGGAACCCGAAGATGGCCCCCTACATCTACGGCGCCCGCAACAACATCCACGTTATCGACCTCTCGCAGACGGTCCCGCTGCTTCACCAGGCACTGAAGCAGATTTCGGACGTCGTGGCTCGCGGCGGCCGCGTTCTCTTCGTCGGCACCAAGCGGCAGGCCTCGGAGATCGTCGCCGATGCCGCGCAGCGCTCGGCCCAGTACTACGTCAACTCCCGTTGGCTCGGCGGCATGCTGACCAACTGGAAGACCATCTCGAACTCGATCCAGCGCCTGCGCAAGCTCGACGAGCTTCTCGCTGGTGAAGCCCAGGGCTTCACCAAGAAGGAGCGCCTGAACCTCGAGCGCGAGCGCGAGAAGCTCGACCGCGCGCTGGGCGGGATCAAGGACATGGGCTCCACGCCTGACCTGATGTTCGTCATCGACACGAACAAGGAAGCCATCGCCATCCAGGAAGCCAAGCGGCTCGGTATCCCGGTCGTCGCCGTCATCGACTCGAACTGCGATCCGGACAAGGTCGACTATCCGATTCCGGGCAATGACGATGCGCAGCGCGCCATTGCCCTCTATTGCGATCTCGTCGCCAAGGCGGCAATCGACGGCATTGCCCGTCAGCAGGGAGCCCTCGGCGTCGACATCGGCGAGTCGGTCGAAGCCCCGGTAGAGCCGGCGCTCGAGGAAACCCCGGCGGACGACCAGGCCGGCGCCTGATCCGCGAAGGTCCACAGACCTTCAGACTATCTCGGACCTGGCGCGATACCGCGCCTATCGCCGGCGCATCATCGAACATTCGGTGGTGCGCTGGTTCGTTTAGACACAAAGAGGCGAAGATGAGCATTTCCGCTGCACAGGTAAAACAGCTCCGCGACATGACCGGCGCGGGCATGATGGACTGCAAGGCCGCCCTGGCCGAGACCAACGGCGACATGGAGGCAGCCGTCGACTGGCTGCGCAAGAAGGGCATCGCCAAGGCCGACAAGAAGGCTGGCCGCACCGCCGCCGAGGGATTGGTCGGCGTCGCTTCCGACGCGACGAGCGCCGTGGTTGTAGAGGTCAATTCCGAGACGGACTTCGTCGCCCGCAATGCTGCCTTCCAGGACATCGTGCGCAATGTGGCCCAATTGGCGCTTGCGACCGACGGCTCGAACGAGAAGGTCGCCGAGGCAGCCTATCCCGGCACGGGCAAGACCGTCGCCGACACGATCAAGGATGCGGTCGGCACGATCGGCGAGAACATGAGCTTCCGTCGTGCGGCCAAGCTCTCCGTTTCCGCTGGCGCCGTGGCGACCTATGTCCATAACGCCGCCGCCGACAATCTCGGAAAGATGGGCGTTCTGGTTGCCGTCGAGACGGCTGGCAACGCGGACGCGGCCCGCGCCTTCGGCCGTCAGGTCGCGATGCATGTCGCAGCGACCAATCCGCTCGCCTTGACCGCGGAGGAGATCGACCCGGCCGTGATCGCGCGAGAGAAGGATATCTTCTCCGATCAGGCCCGCCAGTCCGGCAAGCCGGAGAACATCATCGAGAAGATGGTCGAAGGGCGGCTCCGTAAGTTCTACGAGGAAGTCGTTCTCCTCAAACAGGCCTTCGTGCTCAATCCCGACCTCACCGTCGAGGCTGCGCTGAAGGCGGCCGAGAAGGAGATCGGCGCTCCGGCCAAGATCGCCGGCTATGTGCGTTTCGCGCTCGGCGAAGGCATCGAGAAGGAAGAGTCCGACTTCGCCGCCGAAGTCGCGGCAGCGGTCAAAAAGTAACGCCGCATCAAACGCTTCCGAGCGAATAGAGAGGGGCGCCCCGTGACATGGTGGCGCCCTTCGTGTATCGCAGGTGCCGATCTGCGCGGATTTTCGGCATGCGAGAACCGTTCCACGCCGACCCGCCCCTGACCAGAACCGACGAGGAACCAATGACGGCGAAACCCCTTTACCGACGTGTCCTCTTGAAAGCGTCGGGCGAGGCGCTGATGGGCGACCAGCACTTCGGCATCGACGTGTCGGTGGTCGACCGCATCGCGGCAGACATCGCCGAAGCGCGGTCGCTCGGCGTCGAGGTAGGCGTCGTGATCGGCGGCGGCAACATCTTCCGCGGCGTCGCGGTGGCCTCCAAGGGAGGCGACCGCGTGACCGGAGATCATATGGGCATGCTGGCGACGGTCATTAACTCGCTGGCCCTGCGGACGTCCCTGGTCAAGATCGGGGTCGACGCGGTGGTGCTTTCGGCCATCGCCATGCCCGAACTTTGCGAAAGCTTCTCCCAGCGCCAAGCCACGGCCTACATGAATGCCGGCAAGGTCGTGATTTTTGCGGGAGGCACCGGCAACCCGTTCTTCACCACGGATTCGGCGGCAGCCTTGCGGGCGGCCGAGATCGGCGCCGACGCTCTTTTCAAAGGGACGCAGGTCGATGGCGTGTATTCCAGCGATCCGAAAAAGGATCCCGACGCCGTCCGCTACGACAACATCACCCACGAGGAGGTGCTGGTCCGCGGCTTGTCGATCATGGATACGGCGGCGATTGCACTTGCGCGGGAAAACCACATTCCGATAATCGTCTACTCGATTCACGAAGCGGGCGGTTTCGGAGAGATCTTGAGGGGTGGCGGACGCTGTACGATCGTCGCCGACTAGAATCTCAGCACGGAAACGCGCATCAGCGACAATCGCGCCGTGTATCTCGAGAGATTGGATTTGAAGTTCCAGGGCGCTGGTGCCATCAATTGGAACGCGGGCCGTGCGCAGAACGTATTCGAGTAGCGGCCGGAAGGAGATATCAAGATGAGCAACGGAGCTGACTTCAAGGATTTGCAGAAGCGTATGGAAGGTGCCGTCGCCGCTTTCCAGCACGACTTGGCGTCGCTCCGGACGGGCCGCGCCTCGAGCAACCTTCTTGATCCGATCCTGGTCCAGGCCTATGGGTCGCCGATGCCGATCAATCAGGTCGCGACGGTGTCTGTTCCCGAGCCACGCATGCTGTCGGTTTCGGTGTGGGACAAGCAATTGGTCGGCGCGGTCGATCGCGCCATTCGCGAATCCAATCTGGGCTTCAATCCGATCGTCGACGGCACGACCTTGCGCATTCCCTTGCCGGAACTGAACGAGCAGCGGCGCAAGGAACTGGTCAAGATCGCGCATCAATATGCCGAACACGCGCGCGTCGCAGCGCGGCATGTACGCCGCGACGGGATGGAGCATATCAAGAAGGCGGAAAAGGACGGGGAGATCAGCCAGGATGATTCCCGGACGCAGTCCGATCGCGTCCAGAAGCTGACGGACGAGAAGATCGCGCAGATCGATAGCATGCTGGCCGACAAGGAAGCTGAGATCATGCACGTCTGACCGCGCGGTCGGCGGGAAGGCGGTAGAAAGATAATGACAACGCCCGCGCATGTCGCGATCATCATGGATGGCAATGGCCGCTGGGCCAAGGCGCGCGGCCTGCCGCGCGTCGCAGGGCACCGCGCCGGCGTCGAGGCGCTCCGCCAGACGGTACGCGCGGCCGGGGAAATGGGCATAGAATGGCTCACCGTCTACGCCTTCTCGTCGGAGAACTGGTCGCGGCCCAAATCCGAGGTCAGCGACCTCATGGGACTGCTGAAGCTGTTCATTCGGCGCGACCTTGCGGACCTCCACAAGCACGGCGTCCGGGTAAGCGTCATCGGCGACCGCGAGGGGCTCGAACCGGATATCCGCGAACTGCTCGTTGAAGCGGAAGAGCTGACGCGCGCCAACCGGGCGCTTAATCTCGTCATTGCTTTCAACTATGGCTCTCGCGACGAGATCGCGCGCGCTGCGCGCAAGGCCGCCCTGGCGGTCAAGGCCGGCAAGATGGATCCCGAATCGATAAGCGCGGATACGCTCGGCCATTTCCTGGATACGTCCGGAATACCTGATCCTGACCTGATCATCCGCACCAGCGGCGAACTGCGTCTGTCGAATTTCCTGCTCTGGCAAGCGGCCTATGCGGAGCTGGTCTTCCTCCCGTGCTACTGGCCGGATTTCGGACGGACGGATCTGGCCGAGGCCCTGCGCAGCTATGCATCCCGCGAAAGGCGCTACGGCGGCGTTGCCGCCCGCGATGTCGCGTTATGAGCGACAGCGACGATCCGCAGTCCAGTGCCCCTCGACGCTTGAGCAATCTTCAGGTCAGGACCGTCTCTTCCGTCGTCCTGATCGTTGCGGTGCTCGGTGTGACCTGGCTCGGCGGCACCCCCTTCGCAATTCTTGCCGCGGCGATTTCCGGGGCGATCTTCTACGAATGGACCGGCATGTCGCGCGGCGAGAGCAGCACCCGTCATCACACGGTGGCGGCAGTGCTGCTCGGTGCGGTCCTGATCCTCCTTGTCTTGGGTGTCGAGGAAAAGCTTGTCGTCGCCGCCACCGCCGTGGCGATCCTCCTGTCCGCTCTCGATGGACGAGTGCGTGGCCAAGGGCTTGGCACGACGGTCGGGCTCTCCTATGCGGCGTTGTCGGGAGTTTCGCTGGCGTTGCTGCGCGATGGCGACAGCAACGGGCTTGCGGCGATCCTGTTTCTGTTTGCCACTGTCTGGGCGACCGACATCATGGCCTACTTCGTCGGCCGCTCGCTGGGCGGCCCCAAGCTCGCCCCCGCCATCTCTCCAGGCAAGACCTGGAGCGGAGCGATCGGCGGCGCCTTGGGCGGCGTTCTCGCCGGAACAGCCGCCGCGGCGGCGACGGGCCATTCGGATTTGATCCCGGGAGCAGCCGTGGCGCTCGTCCTTTCCGTGGTCTCGCAGGTCGGCGATCTCTTCGAATCGTGGATAAAGCGGCGGCGTGGCGTGAAGGATTCGAGCCAGCTCATCCCTGGTCATGGTGGCGTGATGGATCGCGTCGACGGCTTGGTGGCCGCGGCGTTCGCTCTCTATGTGATCGGGGCACTGCTCGGGGGCGCTGGCCGGCCCGGCCATGGCCTCTTTCCTCTTTGACAGGCCGCGTCTATGCCCGTCTCAGTTTCATGCGAACCGCGCTCTTCTGCCATGGATTCGCCGAGATTAACGTCAGATTTGTTTAGCGGCGGATCGCCGCCGAGGGTAAGTTTTGACCGAGTTCCTGTCCCATCTGTTTAGCATCGACGGTGTCCTGATCGGCACGATCGTGCCGTTTCTCTTCGTTCTCACAGTGGTCGTCTTTGTCCACGAGATGGGCCATTATCTTGTTGGCCGCTGGTGCGGGATCGGTGTGACGGCGTTCTCGATCGGCTTCGGGCCGGAGCTTCTCGGGTTCAATGACCGCCGCGGGACAAGGTGGAAACTCTGCGCCATCCCGCTCGGCGGTTACGTGAAGTTCGTTGGCGACATGGGAGTCACAAGCCAACCCGACAAGGCCGAGGCGGACGTTTTGCCGGAGGAACAGCGGCGGGTTGCCTTCCACAACCAGGCCGTATGGAAGCGTGCCCTCACGGTCGTCGCCGGTCCGGTGTTCAATTTCCTGCTGACCATCGCCGTCTTCGCGGTCATGTTCTCCATCTACGGCCGGTTCGTATCGGAGCCGACGGTCGCGGAGGTTCGGCCGGACTCGCCGGCGGCCGCCGCGGGCTTTGCTCCGGGGGACAGGTTCGTCAGTGTCGACGGCGAGCCGGTCCAAACCTTTGCCGACGTGCAGCGTCTCGTCTCGGGCAGGGCAGGTGACCCCATCGTTTTCGTCATGTCACGGAATGGTGGCGAGGTCACACTGACTGCGACGCCCGCCGTGAGCGAGCAGAAGGACCCCCTGGGCAACGTGGTCAAGGTCGGCGTCATCGGCGTCGTCAACAATGAAGCCATGGGGCAGCCCCGCGTCCTCACCTATACGCCGACGGAGGCGCTTGGACAGGCAGTGCTCGAAACCGGCCACATCATAGCCCGCACCGGGCAGTTCCTGAGCCGTTTCGTCGTTGGGCGCGAGGACAAATGTCAGCTCGGTGGGCCAGTCAAGATCGCCGACATGGCCGGCAAGGCGGCGCGGATGGGCTTCGAATGGCTGGTGCAGCTCGTAGCGCTGTTGTCGGTGGGTATCGGTTTCCTCAACCTTCTTCCGATCCCCCCACTTGATGGCGGCCATCTGGTCTTCTATGCCGTGGAAGCGGGGACGGGGCGCCCAGTGTCGGAACGCGCGACGGAATTCATCTATCGTGCCGGTTTTTTTCTGGTACTGGTGTTCATGGGATTCGTTTTCTGGAACGACCTGTTCGGCTGTTGAAATCATGAGGGAATTGGCTTCGGGGGAAGCTCTGTTGAGATTGCATTTACCATCCCGCGGGATAGGCGTGACGCGAAAGCCACGGCCAGCGGTTTAGTAAATTCAAATTAACCAGAAGCCTTGCGTGTAGGGAAAATCCGACTATTACGGTAGCGAGTTGAAGCCGAGACGTCCGGATTTCTCGCCGTGGGGACTACGAGAAAAAGGTTTTACAGCCCGATGAAGGCAGCAATGAAATTTATGAGCGCCGCTTCGGCGGTGGCTTTATCCGCAGGGCTGGTTGTTCCGAGTGCGGTAGCGATTCAGTTGGTTTCCGCCACGACTGCCGAGGCAGCTACGGTCAGCCGTATCGAGGTGAGGGGCAACCAGCGCGTCGACGCCGAGACCATCCGCAGCTACGTCAATATTGCGCCCGGTCGCCAATTCTCGAACGTCGATATCGACGAGGCTGTGAAGCGCCTGTTCGCCACGGGTCTGTTTTCCGACGTTCGTATCAATCAAGTCGGCGGGACACTCGTGGTGGAGGTCGATGAGTATTCGATCGTCAACCAGGTCCTGTTCCAGGGCAACAAGAAGCTCAAGGATTCGCAGCTTGCCGGTAGCGTTCAGCTCAAACCGCGCGGGACGTTCTCCCAGACGCAGCTTGAAGCGGACGCGGAAGCCGTTCGCGAGGCTTATCGCCGCGTCGGGCGCGAGGATGCCACTGTTTCCACCCAGGTGATCGATCTCGGTGAGAACCGCGTCAACGTCGTCTTCGAGATCAACGAAGGTGGTCGTACCAAGATCGCGACCATCAACTTCGTCGGCAATAACGCATTCGGCGACCGGCGTCTGGCTGACGTGATCTCGACCAAGCGGTCGACGATCCTGTCTTTCCTGTTCCGCAACGACATCTATGACGAAGAGCGGCTGCGCGCCGACGAGGAAGCGCTCCGTCGTTTCTATTTCAATCACGGCTATGCCGATTTCCAGGTGATCTCGTCCGTCGGCGAACTGAACGAAGCCAACAATGAATACGTCATCACCATCACGGTTGAGGAAGGCGAGCGTTACAATTTCGGTGACGTCAGCGTCGAAAGCACGATCGAGGGGGTCGATTCCCAGGCGCTGAACGCGCTGATCAAGACTCGTACCGGCGATGTCTACAGCGCCAAGAAGGTCGAGGATACGATCATAGCGATCACCGAGCGCGTGGCCGGGATGGGCTATGCTTTCGCCCAGGTGACTCCCCGCGGGGACCGCAATTTCGAGAACCGCACCATCTCGGTCGTCTACACGGTCGACGAGGGTCCGCGCACCTACGTTCAGCGCATCGAGATCCGCGGCAACAGCCGTACTCGCGACTATGTCATTCGCCGCGAATTCGACATCAGCGAAGGCGATGCGTTCAATCAGGTTCTGGTCCAGCGCGCAAAGCGTCGGCTCGAGCGGCTCGACTATTTCGATCGCGTCGAGATCGCGACTGCTCCGGGTTCCGAACCGGATCAGGTCGTGCTCGTCGTCGACGTCGTCGAGAAGTCGACGGGTGAGTTCTCGATCGGCGCGGGTTATTCGACCGGCGGCGAGAATGAGGGGGTGAACGTCGAGGGCGCCATCACGGAGCGCAACTTCCTCGGTCGTGGCCAGTACATCAAGCTGTCCGCTTCCGGCGGTGCCAATGCGCGCGACTTCACGTTGTCGTTCACCGAGCCCTATTTCCTGGGGCGTCGCATCTCGGCTGGATTCGACATCTATCGTCAGACCCGCAACTACACGAACTACGACAGCGAGATCACCGGGGGATCGATTCGGTTCGGTCTGCCGATCACCGAGGCGTTGACCACGCAGGTCGCTTACAATCTGAGCCAGGAAGAGTACACGCTCGACGACGACTGCTTTCCCGTTCAGTTTGGCGGCACTTGCGATATTTCGTCAGCAATCATCAACGGTATCGAGTCGAGTCCTTGGATCAAATCTTCAGTTAGCGGCACGATCCTCTACAACACGATCGACGACCTGAAGAACCCGCATGATGGCATCTATGCGACTTTCACGACAGAGTTCGCCGGCCTCGGTGGCGACGCGCAGTTCGTGAAGTTTACCGGCCGTAGCAACTTCTACAGAACGCTTTCGGAAGAATACGACATTGTCGGATTGCTCGTTCTGGGCGCAGGTCACGTCGCCTCGACGGGTAACGAGTTGCGCGTCTTCGATATGTTTAAGAACAACGATCGCATGATCCGCGGCTTCGAATATAATGGCATTGGACCTGCGGATCGCCTCGCGAATGGCGAGTTCGATCACCTCGGCGGCGAGACCTACTTCCACGGCACGCTGGAAGCGCAGTTCCCGATGCCGGTCATCCCGGAAAGCTATGGCTTGAAGGGCGCGTTCTTCGCGGATGCTGCGACGCTCTACGGCAACGATCTAGCCACCAATCCCGTATCGACGGGCATGGAATGGCGAGCATCCGTCGGCGCCAGCTTGATCTGGGCTTCGCCCTTTGGTCCGCTGCGTGTCGACTACGCGGTCCCGGTCATGAAACAGGATTCGGATCAGGTCCAGAATTTCAATTTCGGTATGTCGACCCGCTTCTAAGCAATGCGGGCCGGCGCTTCCGGGCCGGCCTCGGCCCGGAAGAAAAGGCATATATGACAGACCCGGTCTTCTTCGCGCCGTCGCGCCGGTACACAGCCGCTGAAATTGCGGCCGTGACCGGCGCGCAGCTTCTGGATCCGGACGCCGCAGATGTCGCCATTACCGGCATCGCCCCGGCGTCGGATGGAGGAGCAGGCAAGCTCGTATACATCGATAACAAGCGCAACGCGCATCTTCTCGACGGCCTCAAGGCCGCCGCGATCTTCTGCACGTCCGAACTCAGCACCAGCGTGCCGGAGGGCATTGCGCGGCTTGTGACGCCGCGCCCTCAGTACGCGTTCGCGCTCGCCGGCCGAACGCTCTATCCAACGGCGGTTTCGCCGAGAGCGGTGACAGGCGAAACCGGCATATCGCCATCGGCGCATGTGGCCGCTTCGGCCCGCGTCGAGGAAGGCGCGATCATCGAGGCCGGAGCCGTGGTCGGCGAAGATGCGGCGGTCGGCAGGGGAACCGTGGTGGCCCCCAATGCGGTCATCGGCCCGTCTTGCCGGGTGGGCCGGGATTGCTACATAGGACCGAATGTATCGCTTCAATATGCTCTGATTGGAGACCGCGTCTTCATCCATGGCGGTGCACAGATCGGTCAGGACGGCTTCGGTTTCGTGCCAGGCGCGGCTGGCCCGGAGCGCATCCCGCAGATTGGCCGCGTCATCATACAGAACGACGTCGAAATCGGTGCCAATACCACGGTCGATCGCGGCGCCATGTCAGACACGGTGATCGGCGAAGGAACCAAGATCGACAACCTGGTGCAGGTCGCCCACAATGTTCGGATCGGCAGAGGCTGCGTGATCGCAGGCCATAGCGGCCTTTCCGGGTCGGTCACGATGGGCGACTTCGTGATGCTTGGCGGACGCGTGGGAATAGCCGACCATATCTCTATCGGCGACAGAGTGCAGATTGCCGCCTCTTCAGGCCTGATGCACGACGTGCCATCGGGCGAACGATGGGCAGGTTCGCCCGCCCGGCCGATGCGGGAATTCTTCAAGGAAGTTGCGGCCATCCGAAGCCTGATGAAGCCGAAATCGTCAAAGGGGGAAAGCAATGGCTGACCAGGGCGGATCCACTCTCGAAACGGTCGACATCCTGCGACTGCTGAAATTGCTGCCGCATCGCTATCCCTTTCTGCTGGTCGACAGGATCATCGACATCGACGGAGATAATTCGGCGGTCGGCATCAAGAACGTCACGTTCAATGAGCCGCATTTCCAGGGCCATTTCCCGGAGCATCCCGTCATGCCGGGTGTCCTGATCGTCGAGGCAATGGCGCAGACGGCGGGTGCGATCTGCATCCGCAATACGGCCGCCGACAAGCCGTCGCTCGTCTATTTCATGACGATCGACAATGCCAAGTTCCGCCGGCCGGTGGTGCCCGGCGACCGGCTCGAAATCCGGGTGATCAAGCTCAAGCAGCGCGGCAATATCTGGCGTTTCGGTTGCGAGGCGACTGTGGACGGCGCGAAGGTCGCGGAAGCTGAAATTTCGGCGATGATGTCGCCCAAGATAACGGAATAACAAGACTTTGGCCCAGAAACAGGAAGCAGCTATCCATCCCAGCGCCGTCGTCGAAACGGGAGCTGTGATCGGAAAGGGGAGCCGCGTCGGCCCGTTCTGCCACGTCGGCCCGGATGTGACGATCGGCGAAAATGTCGATCTGCTCAGTCACGTCGTCGTCATGGGAGCGACAACCATCGGCGACGGCTGCAAGGTCTTCCCCCAGGCCGTGCTCGGCGCATTGCCTCAGAATCTCAAACATACAGGCGGCCGCACGACCCTGACGATTGGGCGCAACACGATCATCCGCGAAAGCGTGACGATGCACATCGGTTCCGATACGAGCCGCGGCGCAACCATCGTGGGCGACAACGGCTACTTCATGGCGTATTCGCACGTCGCCCATGACTGCACCGTCGGCAACAATGTGACCATGGCGAACGGGGCGACGCTCGCCGGACATTGCGAGATCGGTGACAACGTCGTTATCGGCGGCCTGACTGCGGTCCATCAGTTTGCCCGTATCGGCAACAACGCCTTCCTATCGGGCTGCTCCGCCGTTCCCGGAGATGTCATTCCCTTCGGTCTGGCGAGGGGTAATCTTGCCAAGCTCCGAGGGCTGAACGTCGTTGGCATGCGGCGCTCCGGCATGTCGAAAGCCGATATCCAAGCGGTTCGTCGGGCCTATAGAACGATCTTCGACCGCTCTCGCCCCCTCTCAGAGAATCTCGACATTGCGAGCCGGGACTTCGCCGATTCGTCCATCGCCATGAGCCTCGTCGCCTTCCTTTCCGAACGTGGCAAACGCTATTTCGTGACGCCGCCCCTTGACGGCGCCATCGATGACGGCGCTGATGACGAGAGCTGACCGGCGCCGATCCCTTTGCGGGAAGAAGCCCGCCGGATGCGGGTCGCCGGAGAAACGGCACAATCCCGCCAGAGGGTAAGATGCAATCGGGGCACCCCATTCGCCTTGCTCCAGGAGAGCGCGTGGCCGTGATCGCGGGAAGCGGGCGGTTGCCGGCCAACGTCGTGGAGGGACTTGCCGCAGCCGGCCATGATCCCTTTGTCGTGCTCATTGCCGGCGAAGCCGACAGTGATGCCATCCTTCGTGCACATGACCATGCCACGCTCGACATCGAGGCATTCGGCTCGCTTGCGCCGCTGTTCCGAAAGAAAGGGATCACGCATGTGGTTCTCGCCGGAGGCGTCGGGCGGCGCCCACGGCTGTGGCGGATGCGCCCGACACCATGGCTTCTATCCATTGTGGCAAAGGTGCTCTACGGCCTTTCTCGGGGAGACGACGGCCTGCTGCGGACGATCGTTCGGGTGTTCGAGGCAGAAGGTTTCAAGATCGTCGGCGCTCACGAAATCGTTCCCGATCTCCTATCCCCCGAAGGAGTCCTGACCAAAGCGGCTCCGACGACGGCCGATCGTCGTGACCTCGACGCTGCATTCGCTGCCGCCAAGGCGATAGGCGAACTCGATATCGGCCAAGCCGCGATAGCCATTGGGGGGCGCGTCGTCGCGTTGGAGGGAATCGAAGGAACAGACGGTCTTCTCGAGAGGATGCAGGCGATGCGCAATCATGGCCGCCTGGCTGCCGCGAAGCGTGGCGCCCTGGTGAAATGCGCCAAGCCCGGCCAGGAATTGCGAGCCGATCTGCCCGCGATCGGACCGGCAACCGTCGAGGGCGCGCATGCCGCGGGCCTCGCGGGCATCGGTGTCGAAGCCGGACGCTCGCTCATGCTCGATCACGCGAAGCTGATCGCCCGTGCCGACGCGCTGGGTCTTTACGTCATCGGCCTCCCGAAGGGTAGATCATGAACGCTTCGGATCGGCCGCTCAAGATCGCTGTCGTCGCCGGCGAAGAGTCTGGCGACCTGCTCGGTGCGGATCTGGTGAGGGCTCTGGCCGCCATGACCGGCCGCCCTGTCCACCTGATGGGAGTGGGCGGTCGCCATCTGCAGGAACTTGGCATGAAGTCGCTGTTCCCGCCCGGCGACATCGCTTTGATGGGCGTGTCGGCAGTCATCCGCGATCTTCCCCGGCTGGTCATGCGTATCGGCCAGACCGCCCGCTTCGTCGCGTCCCAGAAGCCGGACTGCCTGATCACGGTTGACAGCCCCGACTTCAACCTGCGCGTGGCAAGAAAGGTGAGGGATCTCGCGCCGGAGATCCCGATCGCTCACTATGTCTGCCCGAGTGTATGGGCGTGGCGCCCGGGCAGGGCATCTGCGATGCGCCCCCATGTCGACAGGGTACTCTGTCTTCTGCCCTTCGAGCCGGCCGAGCTCGACCGCCTCGGCGGGCCGATAGGCACATATGTCGGTCACCGGCTGACCACAGAGCCCGGGGTGGCTTCCGCAGCCGCCGCGCAGGCCGCGCCAAGGAACCTGTCGCCCGAACGGGAGAAGACGCTGCTCGTTCTGCCCGGCTCACGTCGCGGCGAGGTACGCGGGCTTATCGGCGTCTTCCGAGAGACGATCTCGATCCTGCTCCAGCGCGGCAACCGCCTGCGGCTCCTCCTTCCCACTGTGCCGCATGTCGCCAGCATCGTTTCCGAAGCGACGTCGGACTGGCCGCTGAAGCCGCGCATCATCCTGGACAGCGCCGAAAAGTGGCGCGCCTTCGGAGAGGCTGACGCAGCGCTCATTGCGTCCGGCACCGTCTCGCTCGAACTCGCCCTGTCGGGCGTTCCGATGCTGTCCTGCTATCGTATCGATCCACTCATGCGCCTTGGGCAGAGCCTCATTACGGTGTGGTCAGGGTCACTCCCCAACCTCATAGCCGACCGCGCGATCGTGACCGAGTTCTACGAACAGTACATCCGGCCGGCCAACCTGGCGCGGCAACTGGAAGGGCTGATGGGCGACACCAGCCTGCGTGCATGGCAGAAGGAGGGCTTCGCGGAGGTCGTCCGTCGAATGGCGACGGATCGGCCGGCCGGCGAGATTGCTGCAAACGCAGTGGTTGAAACGATTGCATCCCGAGTGTCGGCTTGATCTTTCCGCAAATGCCGAGCCGGCTGAAACTTAGGCAGCGGTAATCCGTCGACAAAAAAAGGCGCTCGAGGCGCCTTTTTTGATGTATGGCCCGCTCAGCGCTTGGCGATCGGCACGTAGTCTCGTTCCGGCGCGCCGGTGTAGAGCTGGCGTGGGCGACCGATCTTCTGATGCGGATCCTCGATCATTTCCTTCCACTGCGCGATCCAGCCGACCGTGCGCGCCAGCGCGAAAAGCACGGTGAACATGGTGGTCGGGAAGCCCAGCGCCTTCAGGGTGATGCCCGAATAGAAGTCGATGTTCGGATAGAGCTTCTTCTCGATGAAGTAGTCGTCGGTGAGCGCGATCTTCTCCAGCTCCATCGCCACGTCCAGCATCGGATCGTCCTTGATGCCGAGCTCGGCCAGCACCTCATGCGTCGTCTTCTGCATGATCTTGGCGCGCGGGTCATAATTCTTGTAAACGCGATGACCGAAGCCCATCAGGCGGAACGGATCGTTCTTGTCCTTCGCGCGGGCGATATATTCCGGGATACGGTCGACGGTGCCGATTTCACTCAGCATGTTGAGCGCTGCCTCGTTGGCTCCGCCATGCGCCGGCCCCCAGAGGCAGGCGATACCTGCCGCGATGCACGCGAATGGATTGGCCCCGGACGAGCCGGCGAGCCGCACCGTGGAGGTCGAGGCATTCTGCTCGTGGTCGGCGTGGAGGATGAAGATGCGGTCCATCGCACGCGCCAGGACCGGATTCACCTTGTATTCCTCGCATGGCACGGCAAAGCACATATGCAGGAAATTGGCGGCGAAGTTCAGCTCGTTCTTCGGATAAACAAAGGGCTGGCCGATATGGTACTTGTAAGCCATGGCCGCGATGGTCGGCATCTTGGCGATCAGACGGATGGACGCGACCATGCGCTGGTGAGGATCGGAGATATCCGTGGAGTCGTGATAGAACGCCGACAGAGCGCCGACGACGCCGCACATGACCGCCATCGGGTGGGCGTCCCGGCGGAAGCCGGTGAAGAAGCGGGACATCTGTTCATGCACCATGGTGTGGCGCGTGACCCGATAGTCGAAATCCTCTTTCTGAGCCTTGGTCGGGAGCTCGCCATAGAGCAGCAGGTAGCAGACTTCGAGGAAGTCGCCATGCTCGGCGAGTTGCTCGATCGGATAGCCACGATGCAGCAACACGCCTGCATCGCCATCGATGAAGGTGATCTGGGATTCGCAGCTTGCCGTCGAGGTAAAGCCTGGGTCGTAGGTGAAGGCGCCGGTCTGGCTGTAGAGCGTTCCGATATCGATCACATCCGGCCCGACCGTCCCGCTTCGGACCTTGAGCTCCAAAGTTTTGCCGCCAAATTCTAGTTTCGCCTTCGAATCGGTCATCGCAAACTCCTTTGCATCAAATTGTCCGGGCGGGCCCGCACTTGCATCGCCACGGACAGTAGCGGCAAAGCGCGCTGTTGCTATCGCATTTCTGAAGACATGCCAAGTTCGCCCGAGCCTAATGTTGCACCGCAAAAGGCCGGTTTCAATCGAGCAATTTGGCCTGTCCGGGATTCAATCGATTTGGTCTGCGAGGCGCCCCAGGCTTTCGTCGCGGCCAAGCACCGCGAGCACATCGAATACGCCGGGCGACGTACTTTTTCCTGTCAACGCTGCCCGCAAGGGCTGCGCCACCGCACCCAGCTTGTGGCCGCCAGCAGCGGCGAATTCGCGTATCGCAGTTTCCGTCGAAGCAGCGGTCCACTCATGGCCGATCGCCTCGAGCGCCGCCCTGGCCCCAGCGAGAATCGGCTTCGCCGGACCAGAAACCAGGCTCGCCGCTTTCTCGTCCAATGCGAGAGGGCGGCCGGCAAAGAGATAGCCGGCGTTGTCCGTCAGCTCGACGAGCGTCTTTGCGCGCTCCTTGAGGCCGGGCAATGCGGCGAGCAGCTTGGACTTGCCGGCATCGTCCAGCTTGGCCAGCATGGTCTGGCCGTTCTCCAGATAGGGCAGGGTACGTACCAGCGTATCCAGTAGTTCCTCATCCGGCATCTGGCGCATGTAAACGCCGTTCAGCGCCTCAAGCTTCTGAAAATCGAAGCGTGCCGCGCCCTTGTTCACGTCGTCGATGTCGAACCAGCGGATCATGTCGTCGAGGCTCATGATCTCGTCGTTCCCATGGCTCCAGCCGAGTCGCACCAGATAATTGCGCAGGGCGGCCGGCAGGTATCCCATCGCGCGGTACGCTTCGACGCCGAGAGCGCCGTGGCGTTTGGAGAGCTTTGCCCCGTCGGGACCATGGATCAGGGGGATGTGGGCCATGACAGGCACTTCCCAGCCCATCGCATCATAGATCACCGTCTGCCGCGCAGCGTTGGTAAGATGATCATCGCCGCGGATGATGTGCGTGACGCCCATATCGTGATCGTCGACGACGACGGCGTGCATGTAGGTCGGCGTACCGTCGGAACGCAGGATGATGAAATCGTCGAGATCCTTGTTGGGAAAACGCACATCTCCCTGCACGCGGTCGCGCACGACCGTCTCGCCGTCGCTCGGTGCCTTGATCCGGATCGTGGGCTTCACGCCCTGCGGCGCCTCGGACGGATCACGGTCACGCCAGCGTCCGTCGTAACGGGGCGGGCGCCCTTCGGCGCGAGCCTTCTCACGCATTTCGTCCAATTCTGCTGGTGTCGCGTAGCAATAATACGCCTTGCCGAGACGAACGAGTTCCTCGGCCACTTCCCGGTGGCGCGGGGCACGCTCGAACTGCGAGAGGGGTTCACCTTCCCAATGAAGGCCCAGCCAGGTCAACCCGTCGAGAATTGCCGCGGTCGCAGCATCGGTCGAGCGCTCACGGTCGGTGTCCTCGATGCGCAGCAGCATCGTGCCGCCGGTATGGCGCGCATAAAGCCAGTTGAACAAGGCCGTTCGAGCCCCGCCTATATGCAGGTACCCTGTCGGCGAAGGAGCGAAGCGCGTGACGACGGTCTTGGACATTGTCTGTTCCGGGATTGGCGGCTCGGGCGGCGGATGGCCGCCAGCACGTGGCGTTTTGGTGGCGTTGATGTAGCATGTGTCGTCGGGCGTGCAAGGGGCAGCCGCATGGCTGGGGGAAGTGCGAAAGAGATCGCGGGCGAACGGTCGCTGTTCCGTGCGGCCGGTGATCGCGGCATTTCAGAGACGAGCGGCAACGGCGGGCGACATGCCGTCGGTAGGTCGATCCGATTGGGCCGACTGCGCTTCCAGCTCCGCGACTTCGCTCCGGCCGTCACATCGGCCCTGGTTCTGGAATGGGAGCGCGGCACGGCGTTCCTTCTCATCCCGGTCTTTCTGGCCGCTGGGATCGTATTCTACTACGCGCTGCCCACCGAACCGGGTCTGGCCGTGTTGTCTTGTGGCGGAGCGCTGCTTTCCGCGGCGAGCTTTCTCGCCCGGACGCGACCGGCCCTCCATTATTCGATGCTCGCCTTGTTCCTGGTCGTCGCCGGCATGCTATTCGCCGCGGCCGAGACCTGGCGCGCCGGGACGAAAGTACTCGGTGGCGAGATATCGACATCGGTCACCGGCCGCATAGCCGTTGTCGAGCATCAGGCAAATGGGCGCGTTCGGCTGACCATCGACGTCCTCGACACGGCACGACCAAAGCTTCGCTACGCGCCGGAACGTATCCGCGTCTCAGCCCGGTCGGTCCCCGCCGACCTGACTGCAGGCGTCATCGTGACCGGGATCGTCAGGCTTTTCCCGCCCTCAGGCCCGCTGCGACCCGACAGCTATGACTTTTCGTTCGAGAGCTATTTCGACGGCCTCGGCGCGAACGGGTTCTTTCTCAGCGATCCCGTCGTGGCCGAAACCGATGTCGAACCCACCTTCCGCGAGCATTTCGACGCCGAGGTCGAAAATGCCCGAACCGCGCTCGCACAACGTATCAGATCACGTATCGGCGGTGCCGAAGGGGAGATCGCGGCGGCGCTTATCGCCGGCACACGCGCCGGCATTCCCGAAGACGTGAACGAGGCGCTGCGCCGCACCGGCCTGGCGCATATCCTTTCCATATCGGGCCTTCACATGGCGCTCGTCGCCTGGACGATCATGACAGCGCTTCGGCTCGGCTTCGCCTTCTTTCCGCGCTTTGCATCGCGCCGGCCTGTCAAGAAATATGCGGCTTCGGTCGCGCTTGTCGCCACCGCCGTCTATCTCTTCATCTCGGGGTCCGCCGTCGCCGCGGAGCGCAGCTTCATCATGCTGGCGGTGATGCTCCTCGCCGTCCTTTTCGACCGTGCCGCGCTTACCATGCGCAATCTCGCGATCGCAGCGATCGCCATTCTCGTCGTCTCGCCCCACGAGGTAGTCGGCCCAAGCTTTCAAATGTCGTTCGCCGCGACCGCAGCGCTCATCGGCGTTTACGCATGGTGGGGGGAAAAGAAGGCGCAGGATGCTCCCATAGCGCCACCTGCCGATACGTCCATACCGATGCGACTTGTGCGCAGCGCAATCCGCTATGCCGCCGGTGTTGCAGGCGTTTCAATTGTCGCCGGCTTGGCGACGACGATCTATGGGGTTTACCATTTCCAGCGTGTCTCGCCGCTCAGCCTGGCGGCGAATCTCGCCGTCATGCCCATCGTTTCCGTTTTCGTCATGCCCTTCGCCGTCGCCGCGCTGGCGGCGATGCCGATTGGACTGGATGGTCCTTTTCTGGACGTCATGGGCTGGGGGCTCTCGATGATGATCGTCGCCTCGGACTGGTTCTCCCGGCATTCGCCACTGGATGCGGTGGGCACCATCCCAGCCCTATCGGTCCTGGCGATGACGGCGGCGCTCCTGATCGCCACATTGGCCACGACATGGCTGCGCCTCCTGGCTCTTCCCTTGGTTCTGGCAGCGCTCGTCACGGCAATGTTCCGAACGACGCCGGAAGTTCTCGTTTCAGAGGATGCCCGACTGATTGCGGTGGCCTTGTCCGATGGGCGGCTGGCGGTGAACAGGCCACGCCCCAACGGGTTCACCATCGAGGATTGGACACGGGCCACATTGTCCGAAGCGCTAGCCAAGCCCCGACAGCAAAGGGGTGCACGGTCCGAAGAGAAGGCGACGCAGGGCGAGGGGCATTTGCCCGCCCTCGAAAACCGGCCGCCGGTCATTCCGTTGGACGAACTTACAGAGGATCTCGGCTTCTACTGTGACGCCGGCCTCTGCGTGCTGCGTCATCGATCCGGCAAGCTGGTGATGCATGCGTCCAATGCCTCGCTCGTCGCTGCACACTGCCGACAAGCCGTCCTGATCGTGATCGATGACGCGACCGCGCGAAACCCCTGTCCGGCAACGGCGGTCTTGACCAAAAGGAACTTGGCGCGTCGCGGCGCTGCCACGATCGATCGCCTGGAAGACGGGGGCCCACCGGCTATTCGCTTTTCACTGGCGGAACACTACCGACCTTGGCATCACCATCGGCAATTCTCGCGGGAAGCACGCGGCATCGCGCCATTCAAGCCGAAGCAACGCGACGCTGACGCCGCACCATGACCGTGCCCTGATCGGCACGACCTGCGCGCCTAATATCTCCTGATCAAACCCACGAGGCGGCCCTGAACCTTGACTCGATCGGGACCGAAGATCCGTGTTTCGTAGGCGGGATTGGCTGCTTCCAGCGCGATCGAGGCGCCCTTGCGGCGGAAACGCTTCAGTGTGGCTTCCTCGTCATCCACCAGGGCGACCACGATCTCGCCGGGATTGGCCGTGCTCGTGTTGCGGATGATGACGGTATCGCCGTCGAAGATGCCAGCGTCGATCATCGAATCGCCCTTGACCTCGAGGGCATAGTGTTCCCCGCCCGAAATCATCTCCGGGGGAACCGAGATGGAGTGTGTCTTGTGCTGGATCGCATCGATCGGGACACCGGCCGCGATGCGCCCCATCACTGGGATCGTGACCGCTGCAGCCGTATCGTCGTTACTCCCGGAAATCTGAGGCCGTGTCGCTGTCGGCGCAGGTCTCTTGCCCAGGCTGCCCTCGATCACGCTGGGCGAAAACTTGCGCGTCGACGCCAGTCCGGGAGCGATGGAATCGGGCAGCCGGATAACCTCGAGCGCCCGAGCTCGATTAGGCAGGCGGCGGATGAAGCCTCGCTCCTCGAGCGCTGTGATCAGCCGATGGATACCGGACTTGGACGCGAGATCCAGGGCTTCCTTCATCTCGTCGAAGGAGGGCGGGATGCCTGCTTCCTTCAACCTTTCATGGATGAACAGGAGCAGCTCGTGTTGCTTGCGTGTCAGCATTCCGTTCCCCGTGGAATCGCGCCAAAACAAAACCAGAACGAACACTATCTGTTCCAGTTGTGTTCCGCAATCGTTTAAATTTTGGTGTAAGTGTCGCCGGGCTTGTTCGCGCCAGGCCCCTCGATCAGCGCAAGAAGAGGACGCGGCAATGCGCACCGGCGTCCGCCGCGGGCGCACCGGGTTCACGGACGATCAATGCGTTCGAATCAGCCAGCGTCCGCAGCATCGAGGAGTCCTGGATGTGGAAGGGAGTCGCGACCAGCCGTCCATCGCTATCCCTTGTGGTGGCACGCACGTAATCCTGCCGCTGGTCGTTTGCCGGCATCGTCGCGCCGAGAACCGCATCCCGCATGTCCGGCTCATGGGGAAGACCGCCGAGACGCGCAAGAAGCGGCTTGAGGAACAGATGCGAGCAGACCAGGCTGGCGACCGGGTTGCCGGGGAGCCCGAGGATCCGCGTGGATCCCAGCCGGCCGAACATCAAGGGCTTTCCCGGCCTCATGGCGATCTTCCAGAAGTCCAGGGCCATGCCCTCGTCGGCAAGGACGTCATGGACGAGATCATGATCGCCGACGGACGCACCGCCAAGCGTGACGATCACGTCGACCGAGGCATCAAGCGCTTGCCTGACCCGCGACGCAATGGCGTCGCGATGATCAGGCGCAATTCCAAGATCGATGGCTTCCGCCCCGACCGACTTCGCGACCGCCGCCACACCATAAGCGTTCGAGGAGATGATCTGGTCGGGTCCGGTCTTGCTGCCCGGCGGCAGCAACTCGTCTCCCGTCGCAATGATGGCGATGCGCGGCCGCTTTATCACATTGAGGGCAGGGTGGTTTGCCGAGGCGGCCAGGGATAGTGCGGCCGGATCGAGCAGTCGGCCGGCTTCGAGCAATTCTTCTCCCTCGACGAAGTCCAGGCCGCGACGGCGGATGTGTTTGCCGGGAGAGACCGGTACCGTGGTCTCGATCGCGCCGCCGTCCAGCTTCCGGGCGTTCTCCTGGATCAGGATCGTGTCGGCGCCCTCTGGCACCGGCGCGCCTGTGAAGATGCGTACTGCTTCGCCCGGCTGCACCTTGCCGGGAAACAGCTTTCCGGCAGGCGCCTCACCCACCACCCGCAGTCGCGCGGAAGAGGCCGCGACATCGGTCGCGCGCACCGCGTAACCGTCCATGGCCGAGGCGTCGAAAGGGGGCTGGGTGCGCAACGCCCGCAGCGGCGCGGCAAGTACGCGGCCGGCCGCTTCGTGAAGGGGAACGCTTTCCGCCGGCCCGGGCTTTGCGCCTTCCGTCACCCGCGCCAGAGCCTCCGCCACGGGCAGCAAGGTCATGGCTTCTGGTCCTCGATATTGTAGTCTCCGGATTTGCCGCCGGATTTGGCGAGCAAGCGGACGTTCCCGATGATCATACCGCGGTCGACAGCCTTGGCCATATCGTAGATCGTGAGACAGGCGACCGACGCTGCGGTCAGGGCCTCCATCTCGACCCCGGTTTTTCCGGTCACGCGGGCAAGTGCCTTCACGCGCAGACCGGGCAAACCCTCGTCGGGTTCGATGTCGACCGAAACCTTGGTGAGCAGCAAGGGGTGGCAGAGCGGAATGAGTTCGTGGGCCTTCTTGGCGGCCATGATGCCGGCGATGCGCGCGGTCCCCAGAACGTCGCCCTTCTTGGCATTGCCATCGAGGATCATGCGCAAGGTTTCGGCCCGCATGGTCACCGTACCTTCCGCGATGGCCGTGCGCTCGGTCTCCGCCTTCGCTCCAACGTCGACCATATACGCCTCGCCGGACGCTCCGATATGGGTCAAGCCGCCCTTAGCGTTCATCTCAGCCGGCACCGCCAAGGAGCGTCCGAGTGGCCGCGGCGACGTCGGCCTGGCGCATCAGGCTTTCCCCGACGAGGAAAGCACCGATGCCGTGGCGCGCGAGACGTTCGCAATCGGCGTGGGTAAAAATCCCGCTTTCGCCGACGAGCAAGCGATCGGCAGGCGCCATACCCGCGAGCCGCTCCGACGTTTCCAGGCTGGTTTCGAACGTCCTGAGATTCCGATTGTTGATGCCGAGGAGCCTTGAGGAGAGCCGCAAGGCCCGTTCCATCTCGGCCTCGTCATGGACCTCGATCAGCACATCCATGCCGAGTTCGAAGGCGGTCTCCTCCAGGGCTCGCGCCTCGTCATCGGAAAGACTTGCCATGATGACGAGGATAGCGTCGGCGCTCCACGCCCGGGCCTCGTAGACCTGATAGGGCTCGAACATGAAGTCCTTGCGCAGCGCGGGCAGGGGGGCCGCTTTGCGCGCCTGCGGCAGGAACTCGGGCGCACCCTGGAAGGACGGCGTGTCGGTGAGCACGGACAGACAGGCGGCCCCACCTTGCGCATAGGCCCCCGCCAAGGCGGGTGGATCGAAGTCGGCGCGGATAAGCCCCTTGGACGGGCTCGCCTTCTTGATTTCGGCGATGAGACCGAACTGCCCGGCTTCACGTCTTGCGGACAGGGCAGCAAGGAAGCCACGGGGCCTGTCGGCATCGCGGGCGCGTGCCTTCACCTCGGCAATCGGCAGACGTTCTTTCGCGGCAGCGATCTCCTGGCGCTTGTAGGCTTCGATCTTTTTGAGAATGTCGGTCATGTCCTACTCGTTCGAGCTCGCGACGAGCGTCGTAAGGACGGCCAGGGCGTTGCCTTGGTCGATGGAACGCGCCGCCATCGACACCCCGTCGCCAAGTGTCGGAGCCTTTCCCGCCACGACCAGGCCTGCCCCCGCATTCATCAACACGGTGTCGCGATAAGCGCCCGGTTCGCCCGACAAGACGGCGCGCAGCGCCGAGGCGTTGGACGCCGCGTCACCACCACGCAGCTCTTCCCGGTCATAGCGTTTCAGGCCGACGGCTTCAGGGGTGATCGTGAAGCTGCGGACCTCGCCGTCGCGGAGCTCGGCCACCTGCGTCTCGCCGGTCGTCGTGATCTCGTCGAAACCGTCGCCGTGAACGACCCAGACCTGTTCCGCCCCAAGCGCCTTCAAGGTTTCGGCGAGCGGCACGATCCATTCCGGCGCATAAACACCGACCATCTGTCGCTTCACTCCCGCCGGGTTGGAAAGGGGGCCGAGCAGGTTGAAGATCGTGCGCGTGCCCAATTCGACACGCGAGGGGCCGACATGCTTCATGGCCGGATGATGCGACGGCGCGAACATGAATCCGATTCCGGTCTCGTGAACGAGGCGGCCGATCGCCTCCGCCGTTTGCTCGATCTTGACGCCGAGAGCCATCAGCACGTCGGCTGCCCCGGTTTGGGAAGAGAGGCCGCGATTGCCGTGCTTGGCAACCGGCACGCCGGCGCCGGCAATCACGAAAGCCGATGCCGTCGAGATGTTCACGCTGTGGGAACCGTCTCCACCGGTGCCGACAATATCGATAGCACCCTCCGGCGCCTCGACCCGCAGCATTTTCTCCCGCATTGTTGCGACCGCGCCGGCGATCTCGTCAACGGTCTCGCCCCGCATGCGCAGAGCCATCAGGAAACCGCCGATCTGGCTCGGCGTGGCCTCTCCGGACATGATGATGTTGAAAGCCGCTTTCGCTTCGTCGAAGGACAGCGTCTTGCCCGCGGCCACCTTGGCGATGTGGGACTTGAGCTCGCTCATGGCCGGCCTCAGAATGCCAGGGCCCTGGTGACGGCATCCCTGTCGACCGTGACGCCATACTCGCCCTGGAGCCTTTCGACCATCTGAACGATCAGGTCGTTTGCCAGTCCGGCATCGAAGACCTTCCGCGACTCGTCGGGCACGGCCTCCGGCCCGGTTGCGGCAGGCTCGAACGCCTCGGTCACCTTGAACAGGATCTGAGCGTCGCCTGCAGGCGACGGCGTCGCACCGACGCCGTTCAAGGCGACCGCGAAGACCGCGGCAACACCGGCCTTGCCGATATCCCCGTCGTCGGCCTCACGCTTCAAGCCGCGCTTCGTCTGCTTCTCCAGGGAAAGCTCGGTCGCGATCGTATCGAGCGGGGTACCGCTTTTGACGCGTTCCTGAAGCTCGGTGGCTTTCTTGGCAAGACGCGCATTGGTCTCGCCCGTTTTCCAGTCCGCGACGACTTTGGTCCGCACTTCATCCAGCGTGCGGTCGCGGGCAGGGGTGATGGCATCCACCTCGAAGAACAGGAACCCGGTGTTGCCGATGTTGAGAGGCGGGTTCTCCACATTGGCATCGGCCTCGAAAGCGGCGCGAAGCAGTTCCTGGGACTGCGGCAGGTCGCTGACGATCGAGCCATCCGGGCGCAGCGCCGAACGATCGATGGCATCGACCGTAACGACCTTGAGCTTCAGCTTGTCGGCCGCCTCCTGCATCGTAGCACCGCCGGCACGTGCGTCCTCGTAGGAATCGTGGACATCGAGCAGGATCCGGCTGGCCTCATCTTCGGCCAGCGTCTTGCGGATCTCCTCTTTCAGGGCCTCGAGGGGCTGGACGATTTCAGGCTCGATCTTGGTGACGCGGATCAACACAGGACCAAAGGCGCCTTTCACCACCTGGCTCACCTCGTTTTCCCGCAACGAGAATGCCGCCTCGGCGACGGCGGGATCGGCGACGCGATCCCTCGACAAGGTTCCGAGTTGCACGTCGGCCGGCGACTTGCCTTCGGATTTCACGATATCATCGAAGGACGATCCGGCATTGAGGCTGGCACGCGCCTGATTGGCGGCCTCCTCGGTCTGGAAGACGATCTGATCTATCGTGCGCCGTTCGGGCGTGGTGTATCGGGATTTGTTGGCTTCGTAGTCCTTCGCGACCTGCTCGTCGGTAATGGCAGAGGGGTCGGCGATGTCCGCCGGCTCTAGCTTGATATAGGAGATCTTCCTGTATTCCGGGGCGGCGTAGCTGGCTTTGTTCTCCTCGAACCATGCGGAAAGCACGCTGTCGGAAGGCTCTTCGATCGGCTCGACAATTGACTTGGGGAGGGCAATATAGTCGATCGTCCGATCCTCGCCGCGATAGAGCACCATGGCTCGCAGGAAAGTATCCGGCGCCTCGAGACCATCGGTCAAAGCCTCGACGATCTGCTGGCGCATGGCTGCATGCTGGCGATTGCGAAGATAGTCGTCCGGCGACATGCCGATCTCACGCAAGACGTAGTCGAACTGCCGGCGGTCGAACTTCCCGTCCGGACCGGCGAAAGCTGTGTCTTCGCGAGCGAGCGCGGCGAGACGATCCTTTGAAATGCCGAGGCCGAGCCTGCGCGCCTGCTCATCGAGAGCGGCCTCGTTGGCCACTTGGGCAAGGGCTTGCTCCGTAATCCCGAACGCCGCCGCCTGCTCGCGCGTCATTTGGCGGCCGAGTTGACCCGACCAGGTCCGCAGTTGGCGATCGTAAGCGAGCCGATAGTCCTTGGCCGAGACGGACGTGCCGCCGACGGTAACGACCTTCCCGCTTCCGAAGCCACGCGTGAGCTCCCCGGAAATGCCCCAGATGGCGAAGCTCACCACGAGCAACAGCAGAAGCAGTTTCGCGACCCAGGTTCCGGCGGCTTTTCTCAAATTGTCTAGCATGGTCAAATCCGGTTAGGCGCCTCGCTCTTAGCGCCGTTTGCGAAAGGACGGCAATAGCGCCCTTCCTCGCCAGTGTCGATTGCTTTGTGGCTGGTTTTTGGTAGTGAGGCGGCATCGGCAACCGAATGAGGAGCTCTATCGATGACACCAGGAATTCGCCCGCTGGTCGCCGGAAACTGGAAAATGAACGGCACGAGCGCTTCTCTCGGCGAATTGCGCGCCATCGGCGAAGGATTTCTGGGTGAGTTGGCATCCCGGGTCGACGCCCTCGTCTGTGTCCCCGCGACACTTCTTTGCCGGGCGGCCGAGGTGGTCGCAGGCAAGATGCCCGTCCAGCTTGGCGGCGAGGACTGTCACGCGGCCCCCAGTGGCGCCCATACCGGCGACATTTCGGCGGAGATGCTCAGGGATGCGGGCGCAAGCCATGTCATTGTCGGCCATTCCGAGCGCCGCACCGATCATGGCGAGACCGATGCAGCCGTTCATGCGAAGGCCGAGGCTGCATGGCGGGCAGGGCTGGTAGCCATCGTGTGCGTCGGTGAGACGAGAGCTGAACGCGAAAGTGGGGCGACGCTCCAGGTTCTCTCGAAGCAGATTGCCGGCTCGGTCCCGTCTCAAGCTCTCGCTGATAATACGATCGTCGCCTATGAGCCGGTGTGGGCAATCGGCACCGGGCTGACGCCGACAGCCGCGGACGTGGCGGATGCACATGCTCACATACGAAAGGAATTGGCCGCGAAGCTTGGCAAGCCGGCGGAGAACATCCGAATCCTATATGGCGGCTCGGTGAAACCATCGAATGCGGCAGAACTGCTTGCCGTTGCAAATGTCGACGGCGCCCTTGTTGGCGGCGCAAGCCTGAAAGCGTCGGACTTTCTTGGCATTGCCGAAGCCTATAAAGCAATGGCCACATAACAGAGGAGCCATTCTCGGCATTTGCAATTCCTTGCGTCGGCACCATATTCGCTCGACGGGCTTGGAAATGCCGCGAAACCCGTGTAAGCAGCCGCCTCCGATAGGGGACTGGCTTGTCCCTGCTGAAAGAATTTGCCGGATCGCTTCATGCAAACCATCCTCATTGTAATCCATCTGATGGTCGTCGTCGCGCTCGTCGGCGTCGTGCTGCTGCAGCGCTCGGAAGGTGGCGGTCTCGGCATCGGCGGCGGCTCCGGTTTTATGACTGCGCGCGGCGCGGCCAATGCACTGACCCGCACGACGGGGATCTTGGCAATCGCATTCTTCGTCACTTCGCTCGGCCTCTCGATCCTGGCGCGTTACGGAGAACGGCCGATCGACATCCTTGACCGCATGCCGGGACAGACCGAACAGGGCGGAACCGGCGGAGGCTCGGGCGTTCTGGATCAGCTCGGTGGCGGACCCGCTGCGCCGACCCCGCCCTCGACGGACGGGTCGACGACGCCGGCGGGTCCAGCGGCACCGGCTCAGCCCGGCGTCCCCAGCGGCCAGTAAATCAAACGCAACCAGCGTTCCTTTCCAGTGCCCGCTTTGCGGGCACTTTCTGTTTCCGCGCCCTCCGTCATTTCCGGGGCGTACTCTGTGTCGTACCCCACCGGCTCTGTTGTCGATTCGACACACACGATTACAAATCGTGATTCGACACACGTTTGACGCGCTTTGGGGCACTCGTCCCGCTTGAGAGCTCCACTGTTAACTGCTTATAAGCCTCTACAGTGGCAGATTGGCCAGAGGGCTTGAGATTCGGCCAGCCACCGCAGCGGCACTCGCATCAAAATTAGGTAACAGACATGAAGTTTCGTAGCCTGCTCATGCTCGGCCTCGGGGCCGCGCTTGTCCTGGGTCCATCCTCCTTGGCGTCGGCCCAGAGCGGCCTCGACATGACTAAAACTTCGGCTATGGGCGTGGAGAAGCCGAAGACCAAGGAAACAGCCAAGAAGAACACGAATAACGCCAAAGCCAACAGCAAGTCCAAGGAAAAGGTATCGGCGAAAGCCAAGAAGGAGCCAGCGCGAGACACCGAGGTCGCCAAGGCGCAGCCCCAGAACCTCCTGGCGGCGATCTTCAAGCCCATCCGTCGGCTCGAGACTGCGCCCGAGGTCTCTCAGCCGCAGCGCAAACTGACCGCGAAAGAACGGCGCGAGGCGGAGAAAGCCGCCAAGGCGAAGCTGGAAGCCCAAAAGGTCGAACAACCGGTCCACGCGATTGTCGCGACGGGCAACAATGGCGAGTTGCGCAGCGGTACGGCAACGCAGCAGAACAACGACCTTCTCTCTGCCCTTTTCGGTGGTACACCACGCCCACAGCTCCTTCCCGAAACGCGTGCGCTCGACGCCGCGCTCGCGGCCAAGGAGGCGCGCAAACAGTTCAAGGTGAAGGCCGATTTCGAGCCTCGCGAAGTCGCGTTCAGCGGTTATCCCCGCGGCACGATCGTCATCGACACCTCGTCCCGCTATCTCTACCTCGTCGAATCATCGAACACGGCGCGCCGCTACGCGATCGCGGTCGGGCGCGAGGGTCTCGAGTTCAAAGGCAAGGCGACGGTCGGTGACAAGCAGGAATGGCCGCGCTGGATCCCGACGCTCGACATGCAGAAGCGCGAGCCCAAGAAGTACGGCCAGTATAAGGACGGCATGCCCGGCGGCCCCGAGAATCCGCTCGGTGCCCGTGCGATCTATCTCTATCAGGGCAAGAAGGACACGCACATCCGCATCCACGGCACGAACCAGCCCCAGACGATCGGGACCAACTCCTCGAATGGATGTTTCCGGATGGTCAATGAGCATGTTCAGGACCTCTACGGTCGCGTGAAGATGGGCACCGAAGTCATCGTCATGTAATCTGAAGGCATGCAGCGAATTGAAAGGCCGGCCATGTGCCGGCCTTTATTTTTGCGCTCAAAGGCAAAGGTGCCGTTGAGGTAACCGTTAAAAACCGTCCCGCGATCGTTTTCCACTGGCGGAATCAGTTCCGGCACGCTAAGCCCTGACTCCCATGGCGCGATATGTATTCATCACTGGCGGCGTGGTTTCTTCCCTTGGAAAAGGCATTGCCGCGGCAGCACTTGGGGCACTCTTGCAGGCACGCGGCTATCGCGTGCGGCTCAGGAAACTCGATCCTTACCTGAATGTCGATCCGGGAACGATGTCGCCGTATCAGCACGGCGAAGTTTTCGTCACAGACGATGGAGCCGAGACCGATCTCGATCTTGGTCACTACGAACGTTTCACCGGTCGCTCGGCCAACCAGAGCGACAACATCACCACCGGCCGCATCTACAAGAACATCATCGAGCGCGAGCGGCGCGGCGATTATCTCGGCGCAACCGTGCAGGTGATTCCGCACGTCACCGACGAGATCAAGAACTTCATCCTGGACGGCAATGACGACTACGACTTCGTCCTTTGCGAGATCGGCGGAACGGTCGGCGACATCGAGGCGATGCCTTTCCTGGAAGCGATCCGTCAGCTCGGCAACGACCTGCCGCGCAACAATGCCGTCTACGTGCATCTGACTTTGATGCCCTACATCCCCACCGCCGGCGAATTGAAGACCAAGCCAACGCAGCATTCCGTCAAGGAGCTGCGCAGCATCGGCATTGCGCCTGACATACTTCTGGTCCGCGCCGACCGGCCGATCCCGAAGGAGGAACGCCGTAAGCTCTCGCTCTTCTGTAACGTTCGCGAGTCGGCCGTCATCCAGGCTTTGGACGTATCGCATATCTACGACGTGCCGATGGCCTATCACCAGGAAGGCCTTGACGGCGAAGTGCTGGCTGCCTTCGGAATCGACCCGGCGCCGAAGCCGCGCATGGAACGCTGGCACGAGATTTCGGACCGGATCCACAATCCGGAAGGCGAGGTGACGATCGCAGTGGTGGGCAAGTACACCGGCCTGAAGGATGCATATAAGTCGCTGATCGAGGCGCTTTCCCATGGAGGCATGGCCAATCGGGTTCGCGTCAAGCTCGACTGGATCGAAAGCGAGGTCTTCGAAAAGGAAGATCCCGCGCCTTTCCTGGAGAAGGTCCACGGCATCCTGGTTCCGGGCGGATTCGGTGAACGCGGCTCCGAGGGCAAGATACTGGCCGCCCGCTTTGCGCGCGAGCGCAAGGTCCCCTATTTCGGCATCTGTTTCGGTATGCAGATGGCATGCATCGAGGCGGCCCGGTCGCTGGCCGGTATCGAGAACGCCTCCTCAACTGAATTCGGACCGGCCAAGGAGCCGGTTGTCGGCCTGATGACGGAATGGTTGAAGGGCAACATGCTCGAGAAACGCAAGGCAGCCGGCGATCTCGGCGGCACCATGCGGCTCGGCGCCTACGATGCCTCGCTTCAGCAGGGCTCGCGCATATCCGAAATCTATGGCGACACCCAGATCTCCGAGCGCCACCGTCATCGCTACGAGGTCAATATCGACTACAAGGAGCGGCTGGAGGCGTGCGGCCTGATCTTTGCCGGCATGTCGCCCGACGGTGTCTTGCCGGAGACAGTGGAGTATCCCGACCATCCCTGGTTCATCGGCGTCCAGTACCATCCGGAATTGAAGAGCAGACCGTTCGAGCCGCACCCGCTGTTTGCGAGCTTTATCGAGGCCGCCGTCGAGCAATCGCGGCTCGTCTAAAGCGCGTCGCGATCTTTCAGATTCGCTCCCGCGCTTTAGACCTTTGATTTGACGCATGCCTGTCTCCCCAAACCGGTGCCACCTTTGGGGAGACATGCTTTAGCACTGCAAATTGCTCGTATGAATTGACGGGGAGACAGCGATCGGCGCCGCCGGCTACCCCATGGTGACCGGCCGCATCCGCCGACGCAACGGTTCGGAGCGTTGTTTTTACACGGCTCATCCCGCTCTCTCGCCACTGGACTGTCAGGAGTGACGACGACATCTGCTGGCCATCAGCCGGTTGCGGGACTATAAGGCCGCTCCCGTATGTAGAGCTGCAACGATGTCAGTGCTTTCCGGAACACGCCGCAAGGCGGTCATTGCTTTCATTTTCGTCACCGCGGTGCTCGACATCGTGGCGATGGGGATCATCATCCCGGTGTTTCCTTCGCTCATCGAGGAGTTTGTCGGGTCGAATGCCGACGCCGGGTGGATCAACGGCGTGTTCGTGGCACTCTGGGCTGGTATGCAGTTCCTGGCTTCGCCCGTGATCGGATCGCTTTCGGACCAGTATGGCCGCAGGCCTGTCATCCTCCTGTCCTGTGCTGGCCTCGCCGTCGACTACGTGCTGATGGCCCTGGCGCCCAATCTCTGGTGGCTGGCGCTCGGGCGGCTCGTCGCCGGCGTAACCTCGTCGAGCTTCACGACAGTCTTTGCTTACATGGCCGATATCACGCCGCCGGAAGGAAGGGCTCGCGCATATGGATTGATCGGCGCCGCCTTTTCGGGCGGCTTCGTGCTCGGGCCGTTGATCGGCGGGTTCCTCGGTGAAATCTCGCCGCGCGCACCGTTCTGGTTCGCGGCCGGCCTTTCCGCAGTCGCATTCCTCTACGGCCTGCTCATCCTGCCGGAGTCCCTGCCCACAAAGAACCGGATGCCGTTTTCATGGCGACGTGCAAACCCGTTCGGTGCGATGAAGCTGCTTGCCTCCCATCCGGAGCTTTCCGGTCTGGCGGTGGTGAACTTCCTCCTTCATTTCGCGCATCATGTGTTTTCGGCCGTGTTCGTTCTGTACGCCGCTTACCGCTACGGCTGGGGTCCATGGCAGGTCGGTGCTCTTTTAGCACTGGTGGGTCTGCTCGACATGTCCGTGCAGGGGCTGCTGGTCGGCCCGGCGGTCAAGCGTTTCGGCGACCGCGCCGTCATGGTGTTCGGATTGTTCGGCGGCTCAGTCGGAGTCGCCTGCATGGGCCTGGCGCCCACGGGACTCCTGTTCACAATGGCCATGGTCCCCAATGCGCTCTGGGGGCTGGCGATGCCGACGCTTCAATCGCTGATGACACAACGCGTGTCGGAATCCGAACAAGGACAGCTGCAGGGAGCGAACATGAGCGTGGCCAGCATCGCTGGCGTGGCTTCGCCGCTGTTCTTCGGCGCTCTCTACGCCTTCACCTTGCGGGAGGATTCCTGGCTGCCGTTCTCGGGCACGGCTTTCCTTGTCGCCTCACTCGTCCTGCTCGCGGGCGCGCTGCTCGGTTGGGTGGTCGCGAAGCAGGCACACCGCCGCGAACGGCTGGCATGACAAATCGCCCGGCCACGGGTAAAAGCCGGGCGGATACATCACGTTCCTTCGCGACAATCGGCGCTGGGCCCTTGCGTGCCTGAAAAGCTCCCGGCGACGACTTTCCGAAACGGGACGTCTCTACAAACCGCGAGCGATGCTCTCGCCCACTCATTCGAGGCAGCATGACCACACCGAACAAGACCGTCTCAGCAGGCAAAGTCGTCTTCGCGAATGACGCCCCGTTCGCCCTCATCGCAGGCCCTTGCCAGCTCGAATCGCGGGAGCATGCTTTCGACATGGCGGGGGCCCTGAAGGAGATGACCTCACGGCTCGGTATCGGATTTGTCTACAAGACCAGCTTCGACAAGGCGAACCGCACCTCGCTGAAGGGAACACGCGGTGCAGGGCTCGAAGCAGCTCTGCCTATTTTTGCCGATATCCGGAAGACCTTCGACGTGCCGGTGCTGACGGATGTCCATACGGAAGAGCAGTGCCGCATAGTCGCCGACGTGGTGGACATCCTGCAGATACCCGCTTTCCTGTCGCGCCAGACCGACCTTCTGGTCGCGGCTGCGCACACCGGAAAAGTCGTCAATGTGAAGAAGGGGCAATTCCTTGCCCCCTGGGATATGAAGAACGTCGTCGCCAAAGTGACCGGTTCAGGCAATCCGAACGTGCTCGTCACCGAGCGCGGCGTGTCGTTCGGGTATAATACACTCGTGTCGGACATGCGGGCTCTCCCGATCCTGGCCGAGATGGGCGCCCCCGTCATCTTCGATGCAACGCATTCCGTCCAGCAACCGGGCGGTCAAGGCGGCTCCTCCGGCGGAGAGCGCCGCTTTGTCGAAACACTGGCGCGAGCGGCCGTCGCAGTTGGCGTTGCGGGCGTTTTCATCGAGACCCATCAGGACCCGGACAATGCGCCTTCCGATGGCCCGAACATGGTGCCGCTGGACCGTATGCCAGCCTTGCTCGAACGTTTGGCCGCGTTCGACAAATTGGCAAAGTCCGTTTGATTCAGAGGGAACCATCGCGCCGCTCCGTCATTGCTCTTCCATCACGAGAAGAAGAAAGGAGCGCACAAAATGACGACTCTCTCCGGCCACACCAACGCCATCACCGCTTCGCGCGTGATCGGGACGGAAGTCTACAATACGGCTGGCGATCATATCGGCACCATCCAAGACGTCATGCTCGAGAAGACATCGAACGGCATCATGTTCGCCGTTATCGGATTCGGCGGGTTCTTGGGAATCGGCGAGAAATATCATGCAGTCCCCTGGTCGGTACTCGACTACAATGAGGATCAAGGCGGCTATGTCGTGCCATTCACCAAGGAGCAGCTCGAGGCCGCGCCGGCCTATTCAATCGAGGAGCTAACACGCGACGATGGCCACGCCGCACGCGACGCTTCCTACGCGTACTACAAGGTCGAGCCCTACTGGCATTGAGCGCCCCCACTGCCGGGCCTATCGACCCGAAGGAACGGCCTCGCGACGGCGGGGCCGTTTTTCTTTTCGGCTTGTTCTTGGGGGATCAAGCGCTGCGCCTCGGCCTCCTCGTCATGGCTTCGGCGGCCGTGCCGTGGCTCAAGCCTGAATCGCTCAGACCCCGTTCCCGTTCCCGGGTTCGATGTCCTAAGGTGAAGGAGTCAATACCCACGAGGACTATCGATGCCGTCCACAGCATTTCCCGTTTTCGACCTTTCACGCTTTGAAACCGCGGGCGCAGCCGACAAACAGGTCCTCGGCAGGGAGGTGGACCAGATATGCCGAAGCACAGGCTTTCTCGCGATCCGTGGTCATTCCGTTCCACAGGACATCATCGATGCCGCCTGGCAAAAGGCCCACGCCTTCTTCGACCAACCCTGGTCCCTGAAAGAGAAGGCGAGGGCGCCTTATCCCGGCTACCCCTACGGCTATCTGGGACCTGGTGCCGAGGCCCTGGCGAAATCGAAGAATGTCGACACGCCGCCAGACCTGAAGGAAAGCTTCAATGGCGGCCCGCTCGAGACGCCGGCAGGGCTCACCGACCCGCAAGCGCTTGCCTTCTGCTATGCCGATACCATCTGGCCTGAGGAGCCGACGGGCTTCAAGGATGCGTGGCAGGCCTATTATCGCGCCATGGAAGATTTGGCTGCACGCATCATGCGCGTCTTCGCAACCGCGCTCTCATTGCCGGAGGACTTTTTCGAAACCTTCATAGACCGGCCGATCAGCGCGCTGCGCGCGCTCAACTATCCCGTGCCGACTGGTATCCCGCAGCCCGGACAATTGCGCGCCGGAGCGCATACCGATTATGGGAGCCTGACCATTCTCTTGCCGCAGGCCGGATCGGGGGGACTTGAAATCTTCACGCCTGAAGGCGAGTGGCGGGCCGTGCCACCTGTGGCCGGCGCCTTCATCATCAACATCGGCGACCTGATGGCGCGCTGGACCAATGATCGGTGGGTGTCCACCTTACATCGTGTCGTCAACCCCGACATCGGGGCGGGCAAGTCGAGCCGCCGCCAATCCTTTGCATTCTTCCACCAGCCCAATTGGCATGCCGAGATCGCCTGTCTGGAATCCTGCCTGGCGCCGGGAGAAAGCCCCCGTTATGAACCTGTCCTTTCCGGCCCGTATCTGATGTCGAAATTCCAGGCGACCGTAAAGCCAGCGCCTTGATTTGCCGCTATTCGGATTGGGGCGCATCTTGCAGCGGCGAGGGCACGCCGAGCCGGATCGCCTGAGAAAAGCCGGGTGATGAGAGGCCCACCGCTTGAGCACGCTCATCGATATGGGCCGCCGCCTTGAGAGCCTGCAGAGGAAGGCCGCTGGTCAGAGCGCCTCTGCTGTAGGCGTATTCGGGCAGGTAGCCATTGACAATCAGCCGCCAATCGAACGGCGCGACGTCTCCTACGGCGCGCATCATCTTCCAAATCGTGGTGGTGCAATTCGTCGTCAGGGAATTGTAGAACTGCGGCGTCGCCGAAAGCTCGTTGGCGTCGGAGACATATTCGAGAAGCAGAGCCCGGGCAGCGGCTGGGGAGACGTTCAGCCGATAGAGTTGTACGTCTTCCCGACGGATGTTCGAGCGCAGGCCGATTACGTCGCGCTCGTCGGCCGCCACAATCACCAAAGGATTGCTCTTGAAAAGGTCGGCAATGGGCGAGAAGGCGCCGCCCGCGCGGCGACGCACCTCGATCGCCCAAGCAAGATAATCTCCATCTTCGAAGCCGAAGCTCATGATCACATGGGCCATCTCGGGACCTGCCCAATAGGACATGACGAGATCGAGGGTGCTGAGCTTCGTCAGGTCGTAGCTGCGCGTGACCCAGGTCTCGCTGAAGTCGGTCTCGCCGCGCCACTCGAAATCACGAATGTCATGGAGGGTGAGCACGTCGCCCTCTATTGTCCCTGTGACCTGACGCGCGACATCCGGCGACCAGTCGGCGTCAATAGGTGGCCTGATGGTGCTCCACCAGGCCAGGACAGACGAAAAGACGACCGCGTAGCCAATCACGACATGCCGGCGATAACGAGTGAAAAGCGCAATGACCGTCGTGATGCCGAGCAAGCCGAAAACGCCTGCCAAGAGCCCTCTTGCCAGTTCAGGCACCGGCAACCGAAACCACAATGCCAGAACGGCCCAAATGGTCGTGGCCACGATCGCCGCCGCGAGCAGGATCAGGGACAAGCGGCTCAAGGTGCGACGCAATTCCACTTCCCCCAGACGACTCCGATCGCCACAGCCTATTCCGCAATCAAGACGTCGACGAGGGGCCATGGATTACCGGAGGGCTAGGAAACGTGACGACTTAATCGCCGCCCCGCGATTGCGTTTTGCGGCGCATTGGCTAAGAGGGGCACGGCCTTCCTATTGCTTGATCGAGGGGATTTTCTTGCATGACCGCCATTGTTGAAATCGTCGGACGCGAAATCCTGGACAGCCGCGGCAATCCGACCGTGGAAGTGGACGTGGTGCTTGAGGACGGCTCGATGGGCCGCGCCGCCGTGCCTTCCGGTGCTTCGACGGGAGCGCACGAAGCCGTGGAGCTCCGCGACGGCGGCACGCGCTATCTTGGAAAGGGCGTCGAGCGCGCCGTCGATGCCGTCAACGGCGAGATCTTCGAGGCGATCGGCGGAATGGAGGCCGAGAACCAGATCCATATCGATCAGACCATGATCGAGCTCGACGGGACGGCCAACAAGAGCAGGCTGGGTGCCAACGCCATTCTCGGCGTGTCGCTCGCCGTGTCGAAAGCTGCGGCGTCGGCGGCGGGTCTCCCGCTCTACCGCTATGTCGGCGGCCCGAACGCGCGCATCCTTCCGGTTCCGATGATGAACATCATCAATGGCGGGGCGCATGCCGACAACCCGATCGATTTCCAGGAATTCATGATCATGCCTGTCGGGGCGCCTACGCTACGCGATGCGGTGCGCTGGGGATCCGAGATCTTTCATACTCTGAAGAAGCGCCTCAAGGAGGCCGGTCACAACACGAATGTCGGCGACGAAGGTGGTTTCGCACCCAATCTTAAGAGCGCGCAGGCTGGGCTTGATTTCGTGATGCAGTCGATCGAGGCGGCGGGATACAAGCCCGGCGAGGAGGTCGCGCTCGCACTGGATTGCGCCGCGACCGAGTTCTTCAAGGAGGGCAACTATGTTTATGAGGGCGAGCGCAAGACGCGCGATCCCAAGGCCCAGGCCAAATATCTCGCCAAGCTCGTCGCCGACTACCCCATCATTTCGATCGAGGACGGGATGGCGGAAGACGATTGGGAGGGGTGGAAGACCCTGACCGATCTCATTGGAGCGAAGACGCAGCTCGTCGGTGACGACCTCTTCGTCACGAACTCGGCTCGTCTGCGCGACGGCATCCGCATGGGCGTCGCCAATTCCATCCTCGTGAAGGTCAATCAGATCGGCTCGCTTACGGAGACCCTCGACGCGGTCGAGACGGCTCACAAGGCAAGCTATACGGCCGTCATGTCGCACCGCTCGGGCGAGACCGAGGATTCCACCATTGCCGACCTGGCCGTCGCCACGAATTGCGGCCAGATCAAGACCGGCTCGCTGGCGCGCTCGGACCGGCTCGCGAAGTACAACCAGCTTATCCGGATCGAGGAAGAGCTCGGCACACAGGCCCGCTACGCTGGAAAGAGCATCCTCAGGGGATAACAGGCAGCCAGTCGCCCACGAGACACAACGATGCCGGGAGATACTTCTCCCGGCATCGTTGTTTCTAATGCCGAATTTTCCTGGAGCTTTGCTGCCTTCGCCTCGTGCGTAACCGGCCATTAATCATGACGCGGCAAGGATGGTCGCTGAAAGGAACGCGGCCATGTGGACACGCCAGCATAAGAAGAGAAATACCGGCCGACTGATCGTCCCGGCGATTTCCATCGCCTTCCTCGCCTATTTCGGCTTCCATGCCTATAATGGCGAATTCGGCATCTATTCGCGCTATCAATATGAAGCGCGGACGGTTGAGCTGAAAGCTCAGCTTGAAAGCATCAAGGCAAGGCGTATTGATTTGGAGCGGCGCGTGCAGCTTCTTCATGATGGAACGCTTGAGAAGGACATGCTTGACGAGCAGGCGCGTAAGGCGCTCAATCTGTCGCATTCCGACGAGATCATCATCATGCGCTCCCAGCAGGGAATTAACTGAATTCGAGTTAACGGAAAAAGATCGTTTAAGTTCAATAAGTTATGACGCATATCAGCCATGCGTTTTTCCGCATGGCCGAAGTGCCTTTTGCATGTTAGCTTCCTCGTATCGAGTGGGGAGGAGCGCTTTTTTTCGGGCCCTCCCAGCCAAGTCCGCGAAGAGACACTCATAGGGAGCGATGAATGGCGACTGCCGCAAAGAAGGCGCCGGCGAGATCGAAGTCGGACGGAAAGTCCATCTCGGCACTGACCACACCGAAACCGGTGGAATTCACCAAAGAGCAGGAGCTGTCAGCCTATCGAGACATGCTGCTGATTCGTCGTTTCGAGGAGAAGGCGGGTCAGCTCTACGGCATGGGATTCATAGGCGGCTTCTGCCACCTCTATATCGGCCAGGAAGCCGTTGTCACGGGCCTCAAGTTGGCGATGGCGGATGGTGATCAGATGATCACGGCCTATCGCGATCACGGCCACATGCTGGCCATGAACATGTCCCCGCGCGGCGTGATGGCCGAATTGACGGGAAGGCGGGGCGGCTACTCCAAGGGGAAGGGCGGCTCGATGCACATGTTCTCCAAGGAAAAGAATTTCTATGGCGGGCATGGCATCGTGGGCGCTCAGGTGTCGCTGGGTACCGGATTGGCCTTTGCCAATCGCTATCGCGACAACAAGTTCGTCTCACTGACCTTCTTCGGCGACGGCGCCGCCAACCAGGGGCAGGTCTATGAAAGCTTCAACATGGCTTCGCTCTGGAAGCTGCCGGTCGTCTACGTCATCGAGAACAACCGCTATGCGATGGGCACGTCGGTGGCGCGCTCGTCGGCCGAGACTGACTTCTCTCATCGCGGTGCCTCCTTCCGCATCCCCGGCATCCAGGTCGATGGCATGGACGTCCGCGCGGTGAAGGCGGCGGGCGATCTTGCCCTGGACTATTGCCGCTCCGGCTCGGGACCAATCATCCTGGAAATGCAGACTTATCGATATCGCGGCCATTCGATGTCGGACCCGGCGAAATATCGCACCAAGGACGAAGTCCAGAAGATGCGCTCCGAGCACGATCCGATCGAGCAGGTAAAGGCCCGGCTCCTTCAGAAGAAGTGGGCGAGCGAGGACGATCTGAAAGCGATCGACAAGGAGGTGCGAGAAATCGTTGCCGATGCGGCGGATTTCTCGCAGACCGATCCCGAGCCGGACGTCTCCGAGCTCTGGACCGACGTGACGCTTTGAAGGGGGCAGGGACATGCCGATCGAAATTCTGATGCCGGCGCTCTCGCCCACGATGGAAGAGGGCAATCTCTCCAAATGGTTGAAGAACGAGGGCGACAAAGTTTCCGCCGGCGACGTGATCGCCGAGATCGAAACGGACAAGGCGACGATGGAAGTCGAAGCGGTCGATGAAGGCACGCTTGGCAAGATCCTGGTCCAGGCCGGCTCCGAGGGCGTGAAGGTCAACACGCCGATCGCCGTGCTGCTGCAAGACGGGGAAACCGTCAGCGACATCGGCAAGGCAGGCCAGGGGCGGCCGGAGAAAGCCGAGGCGCCAGCGAAGTCGGAACCGCCGGCAACAAGCCAGGCGGAAGCCTCCGCGCCCGTTGCGGCTGCTCCCAGGGCCGAAATCGCCGCTGATCCGGACATCCCCGCCGGAACGGAGATGGTCACCATCACGGTGCGCGAGGCGCTGCGCGATGCGATGGCCGAGGAGATGCGCCGAGATCCAGACGTCTTCGTCATGGGGGAAGAGGTCGCCGAGTATCAAGGTGCCTACAAGGTCACCCAGGGCCTGCTGCAGGAGTTCGGTCCCCGGCGGGTCGTCGATACGCCGATCACCGAGCACGGCTTTGCGGGCGTCGGCGTCGGCGCGGCGATGGCCGGCCTGAAGCCGATCGTCGAGTTCATGACCTTCAACTTCGCCATGCAGGCGATCGATCAGATCGTCAATTCGGCAGCCAAGACGCTTTACATGTCCGGTGGCCAGATGGGAGCGCCGATCGTCTTCCGCGGGCCCAACGGTGCAGCCGCGCGTGTCGCCGCCCAGCACAGCCAGGACTACGCAGCCTGGTACAGCCATATACCGGGCCTCAAGGTCGTCATGCCCTATACGGCGGCCGATGCGAAGGGGCTGCTCAAGGCAGCCATCCGCGATCCGAATCCTGTTATGTTCCTGGAAAACGAGATCCTCTACGGCCATTCCTTCGAGGTGCCGAAGCTCGACGATTTCGTGCTCCCGATCGGCAAGGCACGCGTCCATAAGACAGGGAAGGATGTGACCATCGTGTCCTTCGGCATCGGCATGACCTATACGGTGAAGGCGGAGGCGGAGCTGCGCGAGATGGGGATAGACGCTGAGATCATCGACTTGCGCACCATCCGACCCATGGATCTTGATACGGTTGTCGCCTCGGTCAAGAAGACCAACCGACTGGTCGTCGTGGAGGAAGGCTTCCCGCAATCCTCGGTTGGCGACTTCATCGCCAACCAGGTGTCGCAGCGGGCGTTCGACTATCTCGATGCACCCGTCATCACCATCGCCGGCAAGGACGTACCGATGCCTTATGCGGCCAATCTCGAGAAGCTTGCGCTGCCGAACGTCGGCGAGGTTGTTGCCGCGGTGAAGGCCGTCACTTATCGCTAGGCCCGGGGAGGGAGTTTATGCCGATCAATATCACCATGCCGGCGCTCTCGCCCACCATGGAAGAGGGCAATTTGTCGAAATGGCTGGTCAAGGAAGGTGACAAGGTATCGCCGGGCGATGTGATTGCCGAGATCGAAACCGACAAGGCCACCATGGAAGTCGAGGCTGTCGACGAAGGCACAGTTGCCAAGATCGTCGTGCCAGCCGGGACGGAAGGGGTAAAGGTCAACGCCCTCATCGCTATCCTTGCCGGCGAGGGCGAAGACGCCGCCACTGCGACAAAGGGCAACGGCGAATCCAAGGCCGCAGCCGAACCGGAGAAGGCCGCAGCCAAAGCCGCTGTGGAGCCGGAGAAGGCCGCAGCCAAGCCGGAGGCCGGGCCGGCCGGGAACGGCAATGCCCGTCAGGCCGAGGCACTGGCCGAACGGCCGGCAGAGCCGCGGGATGGTGGAGCGCGTGTGTTCGCGTCGCCGCTCGCACGGCGCATCGCCAAGGAGGCCGGCGTCGACGTTTCGGCAATCAAGGGATCGGGCCCGCATGGGCGCGTCGTCAAAGCCGATGTCGACTCAGCGATCGCCGGCGGCGTCCAGGCCGCACCAGGGGCGGCAGCGCCTGCCGGCGCTCCGGCCCAGGCTCCGGCAGCGAAGCCGATGTCCGACGACGCGGTACTGAAGCTCTTCGAGCCGGGTTCTTACGAACTCGTTCCGCATGACAACATGCGCAAGACCATCGCCCGTCGCCTGGTCGAAGCGAAGACCACGATCCCGCATTTCTATCTCACCCTGGATTGTGAGATCGATGCGCTGCTGGCGTTGCGAAAGCAGCTCAACGATGCCGCGCCGGCCATCAAGGGCGACAAGGGCGATGTGCCGGCCTACAAGCTCTCGGTCAACGATATGATCATCAAGGCCATGGCCATGGCTTTGATGGCCGTTCCGGAGGCCAATGCGTCCTGGACGGAGAGCGCCATGATCAAGCACAAACATGCCGATGTCGGCGTGGCCGTGTCGATCCCCGGCGGGCTCATCACACCGATCGTCCGGAAGGCCGACCAGAAGACCTTGTCCGTCATTTCCAATGAGATGAAAGATCTTGCGTCGCGCGCTCGCGACCGCAAGCTGAAGCCTGAAGAGTATCAGGGCGGGACGACCGCCGTGTCCAATCTCGGCATGTTCGGCATCAAGGATTTTTCGGCCGTGATCAACCCTCCCCATGCTACGATACTCGCGGTCGGAGCCGGCGAGCCACGCGCCGTGGTCAAGGATGGCGAGATCAAGATCCTCAACATAATGACCGTGACGCTTTCCACGGACCATAGGGCTGTGGACGGGGCGTTGGGGGCCGAACTGCTCGGCGCGTTCAAGCGCTACATCGAGAACCCGATGGCAATGCTTGTCTAGGGACCATCCATCTTGGCGGGGCCCTCCCGCACCCCGCCGGCTTTCCGGCCGGCGGAACAATCCATGGAGGAACCGCGGCTGGTCGACCCTGCCGCAGCGGACATGAAGGCGGTTACGTCGGCGACATTCAACCGAGGGGGAGTGCGAGCATGAAGTCAGTTCTCTGTTACGGCGATTCGTTGACCTGGGGTTACAATGCCGAAGGCCCGTCACGCCATGACTATGCGGACCGTTGGCCGAGCGTGCTTCAAGCCGAGCTCGGCTCTTCCGTGAATGTGATCGCCGACGGGCTGAACGGCCGGACCACAGCGTTCGACGACCATCTGGCAGGCGAGGATCGCAACGGCGCGCGCACCCTGCCGGTCGTTCTTGGGACCCATTCGCCGCTTGATCTCGTCATCATCATGCTTGGCGCCAACGACATGAAGCCGTGGATTCATGGCAACGCTTTCGTTTCCAAGCACGGGATGGCGCGCCTCGCACAGATTGTCCGGATGCATCCTTATCAGCTCAACGCTCCCGCCCCCAAGCTGCTGATCGTATCGCCGCCTGCGGTGTCGCGAACCGACAATGTCGAGTTTTCCCTGGCCTTCGCCGGCGGCAACGAGGCATCTCGCCATCTGGCCACATACTATGCCACGCTCGCCGAGGAGATCGGCTGTCATTTCTTCGATGCGGGCACTGTCGCCCGAACGACCCCGCTCGATGGCGTCCACCTCGACGCCGAAAACACCCGAGCCATCGGCAAGGCCCTCGCCCCATTGGTCCGGGGCATTCTGGAGAGCTGATTTTTGGCAAGTGGCCTGACGATACGAGCTGCGGAAAGGCGCGATGCCGCCGAGCTGGCGATGCTGGTGGATATCTCCTCGCACGGCTTCGCCTCGTGGTTCTGGGACGGTGCGGTGCTCGACGGCTCCGTTGACACCGCCCTTGAGAAGGGCCGCCTCATCATGCGCGACGATCCGCGGGAGGGATGGCAAGGCGCAATCATCGCCGAGTGGAACGGCGACGTGGCCGGTGTTTCGATCTCATATCGTGTCGAACAAAGTATGGCCGACCAGCCAGCGCCGCATCCTGTCGTGGAACCGATCCTTGCGCTTCAGCGGCTGGTGATCGGCAGCCCTTTCATCGACAGCCTGGGTGTCTATCGGGAGCATCGAGGCAAAGGCATCGGCCGCGCACTCGTTGAGAACACGATCGCGAGCGCGCCGGACGAGCCCATCAGCCTGATCACGGAAAGCCACAACATGACGGCGTTGAGGCTCTACCGCTCGTGCGGCTTTGCGGAAATCTCGCGCAAGGCGGCAGTGCCGCGTTCTCCCGACCACAGGCGGCACGACTGGGTGCTGCTTACGCGAAACCCGGCGTAGAAAGAGGCAGTAAGGAAAGATGGCCGAAAATTACGACGTGATCATCATCGGTTCGGGCCCGGGCGGTTACGTGACCGCCGTGCGATCGGCGCAACTCGGCTTCAAGACGGCGATCGTTGAGCGGGAGCATCTGGGCGGCATCTGCCTGAACTGGGGCTGTATTCCGACCAAGGCCCTGCTGCGGTCGGCCGAAATAATGCACTACGCCGAGCACGCCAAGGATTACGGCCTGAAGATCGACGGCACCATCAGCGCCGACGTGGCGGCGATCGTCGACCGTTCCCGCAAGGTGTCGACAAGGCTCAACAACGGCGTCGGTTTCCTGATGAAAAAGAACAAGGTCGACGTGATCTGGGGGGAGGCGAAGCTCGCCAAACCCGGCGAAATCGTCGTTTCCAAATCCTCGAAAAGGCCGATGGAGCCCCAGCCCGCAATGCCGAAGGGCACCAAGGGAGAGGGCACGTACACTGCCAAGCACATCATTCTCGCTACGGGCGCGCGGCCCCGCGTACTGCCCGGCATCGAACCCGACGGCAAGCTGATCTGGACCTACTTCGAAGCCATGGTGCCGAAGGAGCTGCCAAAATCGCTTCTGGTCGTGGGATCCGGTGCGATCGGCATCGAATTCGCCTCCTTCTACCGCACGTTGGGCGTCGACGTGACGGTTGTCGAGGTGATGCAGGCCGTCATGCCGGTGGAAGATGCAGAAGTGTCGGCTTTCGCCAAGAAACAATTCGAGAGGCAGGGGATGAAGATCCTGCTCGAGGCAAAGGTCGCCAAGGTCGAGAAGGGTGCCGGTTCGGTGACGGCCCATGTCGAGCTGAAGGACGGCAAGGTCGAGAAGATTACGGCCGACAGACTGATCTCCGCGGTCGGCGTACAGGGCAATATCGAGAACCTCGGTTTGGAGGCGCTCGGCGTGAAGACCGATCGTGGCGTCGTTGTCACCGACGGCTACGGCCGCACCAATGTGCCCGGAATTTATGCGATCGGCGATGTGGCCGGCCCGCCGATGCTCGCCCACAAGGCCGAACATGAAGGTGTCATCTGCGTCGAGAAGATTGCCAATGTGCCGGGCGTCCACCCGCTCGACAAATCGCGTATTCCGGGGTGCACCTATTGCAGCCCCCAAGTCGCGTCTGTCGGGTTGACGGAACAGAGGGCGAGGGCGGAAGGGCGTGACATCCGGGTCGGCCGTTTCCAGTTCGGCGCCAACGGGAAGGCGATTGCGCTCGGCGAGGACCAGGGTTTCGTCAAAACCATCTTCGACAAGAAGACCGGTGAGTTGCTGGGAGCCCATATGATCGGCGCCGAGGTGACCGAGCTCATCCAGGGTTTCGTCGTGGCCATGAACCTCGAGACCACGGAGGAGGAACTCATGCACACAGTGTTCCCGCATCCGACCCTATCGGAAATGATGAAGGAGAGCGTTCTGGACGCCTATGGACGCGTGCTGAATGCATGACAGGGGCGCGTTCGAAGGCCTGTTTCGCCGGCGCGTTCTGAACTATATGCGGGTGGAACGCGGCATAGGAGGCTCGCGATGGAACAGAGTTATGGCATTCTTGCCATGCCGGGCGTCGGTTTCTTCGGCATGCTCGTGATCGGTTTCCTCGCGGGCTGGATAGCCGAACGCACGATGAACCGCGATCACGGGGTCCTCACGAACATCTTGGTGGGCATTGCCGGCTCGTTCGTCGGCGGCACGCTGGCAGGGCTTGTGGGTGTCCGTTTCTATGGTTTTCTCGGCAGCCTGATCGTCGCGATTGTCGGCGCGATCATCATTCTCTGGATATTCGGGCGTTCCCAGGCAAGCCGTCCGCGATAGGAAAGACATGGTTACGCTTCTCGATACGCTGAACCGGCCGCGACCGCGGCATCCTGAAAAGGCACATCGGCCGGACCAGGAGGTGCTACGCAAGCCTGAATGGATACGGGTCAGGGCACCGGTTTCACGCGGCTACGCCGAAACGCGCGAGATCGTGAAGTCGCACGGCCTCGTCACCGTCTGCGAAGAAGCCGGCTGTCCCAATATCGGGGAGTGCTGGGACAAGAAGCACGCCACCTTCATGATCATGGGCGAGATCTGCACGCGCGCATGCGCGTTCTGCAATGTCGCGACCGGTATCCCGACCGCGCTCGATCCGAACGAGCCGGAAAGCGTGGCGAAGGCCGTCGCGAAGATGGGGCTGTCCCATGTCGTCGTCACTTCGGTCGATCGTGACGATCTTGCGGACGGCGGTGCACAGCATTTCGCCGACGTGATCCATGCCATCCGCAAGGAAGCGCCAGGAACGACCATCGAGATCCTGACCCCCGACTTCCTGCGCAAGGATGGCGCGCTGGAGATCGTCGTCGCCGCCAAGCCTGACGTCTTCAACCATAATCTGGAAACGGTTCCCTCGAACTATCTGACGGTTCGACCGGGTGCCCGCTATTTCCATTCCATCCGTCTGCTGCAGCGCGTGAAGGAACTCGACCCGTCGATCTTCACCAAATCCGGCATCATGGTGGGCTTGGGCGAGGAGCGCAAGGAAGTGTTGCAGCTCATGGACGACCTGCGTACGGCCAATGTCGACTTCATGACCATCGGCCAGTATCTGCAGCCGACGAAGAAACATCATCCGGTCAAGGCGTTCGTCACACCGGAAGAGTTCAAGTCGTATGAGACCATCGCTTATACGAAAGGCTTTCTCGTGGTGGCGTCCAGTCCCCTTACGCGTTCGTCCCATCACGCGGGCGAGGATTTCGCCCGGCTGAAGGCAGCACGTGAGGCGCAGTTGAAGAAAGCCATATAAAGTTTTCTTTAATGCCGAAATTCGAAACCGTCCGACGTACGGCACACACTGCGGATGAGATGTTCGCGCTCGTCGCGGACATCGAGAAATATCCGGAATTCCTGCCCCTATGCGAAGCGTTGAACGTGCGCTCGCGGCGCGAGCGGGACGGCCGCACCATGCTCGTGGCCGATATGACGGTGGGCTACAAGGCGATCCGCGAGACCTTCTCGACACAGGTGCTGCTGAAGCCCGACGAGAAGGCGATAGACGTGAAATATCTGGAAGGTCCGTTCAAATATCTTACCAATAGATGGGCCTTCACACCGGCGGAGCCGAAGGGCTGCGACGTGCACTTCTACATCGAATACGAGTTCAAGAGCCGCGTGCTCGGTGCCCTGATGGGGACGATGTTCGACCGCGCGTTCCGCATGTTCACCGACGCCTTCGAGAAACGTGCAAACGCGATCTACGGTCCAGCGGTCTGATCGCCCAGTGCGGCGATGCCCAGGGCGAGCGCGGTCTTCACCGCTTCGCGCCGGATGAAATCGCGGCCGTTGTCGTCGAATTGGCGGCATTCCGCTCGAACGGGTTGCCCAGTGACCGCAAGGCCGAACCACACGAGGCCGACCGGCTTTTGCGGTGAGCCACCGCCGGGCCCGGCGACCCCGGTCACCGCGAGGGCAATACCGGCCCTGGACCGGGCGAGGGCGCCAGCTGCCATCTCCAGCGCGGTCTCGCGCGACACTGCGCCATGGGCCTCGAGGGTGGCCCGCGAAACGCCCAGCATGTCCATCTTGGCTTCGTTCGAGTAGGTCACGAATCCCCTGTCGACGACATCGGATGAGCCTGCAATGTCTGTCAGCGCGCCAACGATCAGCCCACCCGTGCAGGATTCGGCCGTCGCAAGCATGATGCCGCGAGCCCGGCAGGCAGCAAGCATCTTTCGGGCTAGGGCGCTCGGCCCGCTCATGCCGGCAAGCTGCCGGGGTAGACGACGCTTGCGGTCGCGATCGCAGCAATGCCTTCCTCGCGCCCGACGAAGCCCAGCTTCTCGTTGGTCGTCGCCTTCACGGAGACGCGTTCCGCCGCGATGCCGAGCATATCGGCGAGTTCGGCGGTCATGGCCGGTCTGTACGGGCCGATCCTCGGCGCCTCGCAGATCAGCGTTATGTCCGCATTGGCGATGCGACCGCCACGCTGGCGCACGATCTTGACTGCATGTTCCACGAAGAGGCGCGATGCGGCACCGCGCCAGCGCGGATCGGAAGGCGGGAAATGGGTGCCGATGTCGCCGGCACCGCATGTCGCGAGAAGCGCATCCGTCAGCGCATGCAGTGCAACATCGGCGTCGGAATGGCCTGAGAGGCGCTTGCCGTGGGGAATCGCCACGCCGCAAAGCGTGACGTGGTCGCCCGCCTCGAAAGAATGGACGTCGTAGCCGTTGCCGGTCCGGACATCGGGAAAAACGGACTGGGAATGAAACCGCTGGTCTGCCAAGGCGATATCCTCTGCCCAGGTGAGTTTGACGTTATCGGAAGAGCCGGCAACCAATTTCACCGGAATACCCGCCCATTCGGCAATGGCGGCGTCGTCGGTGAAATCGCCCTTGCCTGAGCGATGGGCGTTTTCATGGGCGGCCAGAATGGGCGCGAAGGGAAATCCTTGAGGCGTCTGGGCAGCGCGAAGACCAGATCTCGCAACGGTTTCCAGAACAGTCCCATCGGCTGCCTCGCGCTTCAGCGTGTCCGAGACAGGCAGAGACGCGAGCGCGCCCTGATTGTTGCCAATGGCGTCGATCGTCCGGTCGATCAGCCCGGCATCGATGAACGGTCGCACCCCGTCATGGATAAGGACCACCCGCGGCGGAGCCGCTGCAAGGGCGAGAAGGGCGAGGCGTGTGGACTCCTGCCGGGTCGATCCCCCATGGACGACAATGACTCTCTCGGCGAGGGGGCCGGCAGCATCGGTGAAAAGCTTGCCGTCATCGGCGTGAATCGCGACCACGATCCTGCCGATCCCCGGGTGGCCTGCGAAAGCCTCGATCGTGCGGGCGATGATGGGCCTGCCGCCGATCCTGCGATATTGCTTGGGTCCTTCGATGGATTGGCCCGCACGCTCGCCACGCCCGGCGGCGACGATCACCACCGCGACCTCATCCCAATCGGGCACTGTCGTCTTCCTCATGCGAGACGCATAGCCGCGACGCCCGGCAAAGGCCAGCGGGAAACTTGGGCTGGAGAGATCGGTCGTCGTCGAAACTGCGAGGAGATGGCACTCTTCGCAGTTGCACAAACCAAGAAACCTGTCTAGGAAATGAGCATGATCCATCTTTGCTCTGTTTTTGTGCATGCATGAGACTTGCTGAACTTGCTGCTCCGCTCGATGTCGGCGGCGTGACGATACGCAACCGGGTGTTCCTCGCGCCGATGTCGGGGGTGACGGACGCCCCGTTCCGCTCGCGCGCCCACGCTCACGGGGCGGGCCTGGTCGTGTCCGAAATGGTTGCGAGCGGTGAGTTGGCCAAGGGCAGGGCGGGTGCCGCTCAGCGCCTGCGTCACTCGGGCCTGCCCGTTCACATGGTCCAGCTTGCCGGCCGCGAGGCCGGTCACATGGCCGAAGCGGCCCGCATCGCCGTCTCCGAAGGGGCCGACATCATCGACATCAACATGGGCTGTCCGGCAAAGAAAGTGACCGGCGGATATGCAGGCTCGGCCCTGATGCGGGATCTCGACCACGCCTTGGCACTGATCGAATCCGTCATCGGGGCAGTCGAGGTTCCCGTCACCGTGAAGATGCGCCTGGGCTGGGACGAGGCCGCGATCAATGCTCCTCTCCTAGCAAGGCGGGCCGAGGAAGCGGGCGTGCGAATGGTCACGGTGCATGGGCGCACACGTTGCCAATTCTACCATGGCAAGGCCGATTGGCGCGCCATCGCCAGGGTGAAGCATGCGGTGTCGATCCCCGTGGTCGCCAATGGCGACGTGGCTACGCCGCAGGACGCGCTCGACGTGCTGGAGCAATCCGGTGCCGATGCCGTCATGGTAGGACGTGCCCACTACGGCGCGCCATGGATGGCCGGCCTGATTGCCGGTGCCGCGGCAGGATCTGGTACGCCGCATGTTCCCGGAATTCGCGAGATGGCCGCCTACGTCATCGCCCATTACGAGGACATGCTGTCGCTGTACGGCATCGAAAGCGGGCTGCGTCAGGCCCGCAAGCATTTAGGCTGGTATCTCGGCCGTCATCTCGGGGAAGTTCCCGACGAATTTCGCAGCGATATCATGACCGGAACGACGCCGGCCGGCGTCATCGGAGCGTTACGCGCCGTCTTCGAACGCGCCTCCGACCAAAGCCCGAAGAGGCAAGTCGCATGAACGTCCCAGCCCACGCCCCGCGAACGATTGATCCGGCGCAGATCGTGCTCAACACGATCCGCCACCCGGTTATCATGATCGATTTGGACGACGCGATCACCTACGCCAATGCCGAAGCCGAAGATTTCTTCAGGCTGAGCGCCGCGATGCTCGCGCGCAACACCTTGGCCCGCTTTGTGCCGTTCGGCAGCCCGTTGCTCACGCTGGTCGAGCAGGTGCGAGAGCGTCACGCGCCCGTCAATGAATACCGGGTCGACATCTCGTCGCCGAGGCTGGGAATGGACAAGGTCGTCGACATCTATGTCGCCCCGGTTCCGGAGCTGCCAGGCTCGGTCGTGGTCATGTTCCAGGAACGTTCGATGGCCGACAAGATCGACCGGCAGATGACGCATCGCGGCGCGGCCCGCTCCGTCACCGGCCTTGCGGCCATGCTGGCGCATGAGATCAAGAATCCCCTGTCCGGCATAAGGGGGGCGGCACAGCTTCTCGAGAGCGTCGTCTCCGACGAGGATCGGGCGCTCACCCGACTCATCACCGACGAGACCGACCGCATCGTCTCCCTGGTCGACCGCATGGAAGTTTTTTCGGACGAGCGTCCGATCGACCGTCATCCAGTCAACATCCACGTCGTCCTTGACCACGTGAAAGCGGTCGCCAAGAACGGCTTTGCCCGTAACATCCGTTTCATCGAAGAATACGACCCGTCGCTGCCCCCCGTGCATGCCAATCGGGATCAGCTCATCCAGGTCTTCCTCAACCTGGTCAAGAACGCCGCCGAAGCAACGGGAAGGGAAGGCGAGATCACGCTCTCGACCGCGTTCCGCCCTGGCATCCGCGTCTCGGTCCCAGGCACGACAGATCGGGTGTCGCTGCCCCTTGAATTCTGCGTTCATGACAATGGACCCGGAGTGCCCGAGGACCTCCTGCCGATTCTTTTCGATCCCTTCATCACCACCAAACCGAACGGCTCCGGTCTGGGCCTGGCCCTGGTGGCGAAAATCGTCGGCGAACATGGCGGCGTCATCGAATGCGATTCCTCGCCGCGCGGGACCACGTTTCGGATTCTCATGCCGGCCTGGAAGCAGGCGGTGACCCACAACGACAGCGATGGGGGCAATGCACTATGAGCGCTCGGGGGAATATCCTTGTCGCCGATGACGATGCTGCTATCCGCACCGTGCTCAATCAAGCGTTGTCCCGGGTCGGCCACGACGTGCGGATGACGTCCAATGCCGCTACCTTATGGCGTTGGGTGGCTGCGGGCGAGGGCGATCTCGTCATCACCGACGTCGTCATGCCCGACGAAAACGCCTTCGACATGCTGCCGCGCATCAAGAAAGCCCGGCCGGAACTGCCCGTAATCGTTATGAGCGCGCAGAACACGTTCATGACGGCGATCCGCGCATCCGAAACCGGCGCCTACGAGTATCTGCCGAAGCCGTTCGATCTGACCGAGCTCATCAACATCGTCAATCGCGCTCTGTCGGAACCGCGCCGGCCGCTGGCCGAACAGCGCAACGAAGAGCAGCTCGAAGCGATGCCGCTGGTGGGCCGCAGCGCCGCCATGCAGGACATCTACCGCATGCTGGCCCGCATGATGCAGACCGACCTCACGGTCATGATCACGGGCGAATCTGGTACCGGCAAGGAGCTTGTGGCGCGCGCGCTCCACGAATATGGGCGCCGTCGCAACGGGCCGTTCGTGGCCATCAACATGGCCGCCATTCCACGCGACCTGATCGAATCGGAGCTTTTCGGCCACGAGAAGGGCGCCTTCACCGGCGCGCAGAACCGCTCTACCGGACGCTTCGAACAGGCCGATGGCGGCACGCTGTTCCTCGATGAGATCGGCGACATGCCCATGGAAGCGCAGACCCGGCTGCTGCGCGTCCTTCAGCAAGGCGAATATACGACGGTAGGCGGACGCACGCCGATCAAGACCGACGTGCGGATAGTGGCCGCCACCAACAAGGATCTGCGCACGCTGATCAACCAGGGCCTGTTCCGGGAAGACCTCTTCTATCGGCTGAACGTCGTGCCGCTGCGATTGCCGGCCTTGCGCGAACGCTCGGAAGACATTCCCGATCTTGTCCGCCATTTCTTCAAGCAGGCCGAAGAGGAGGGGCTGCAGAAAAAGCGTATTTCTCCCGGCGGCGTCGAGCTGATGAAGCGCTATCCGTGGCCGGGCAACGTGCGCGAGCTTGAAAACCTCACGCGCAGGCTGGCCGCTCTCTACCCGCAGGACGAGATATCGGCGGAGATCATCGAGTCGGAACTCAAGACGACCAATGCGCCGGCGGCACCCGGCGGCAATTTGCTGCCGGAGGACCTTTCGATCGGGCAGGCGGTGGAGCATTATCTCCAGCGCTATTTCGCCATGTTCGCCGGCGACCTGCCGCCTCCGGGCCTCTATCATCGAATTTTGGCGGAGGTCGAATACCCGCTGGTTCTGGCGTCGATGACGGCAACGCGAGGAAACCAGATCAAGGCGGCCGAATTGCTCGGACTCAACCGCAACACCCTGCGAAAGAAGATTCGCGAGCTCGGCGTGAACGTCTATCGAGCCTCGAAGTCCGTCTGAGCAGTCCAGGAGGACCAACGCTCGTCGCGTCGTTGGCCGGCAGGGCCCTTCCCATATCAGGAGCCTGAGGCGCGCCCGGGCGGCTTGGCGCCCATGCAGAAGCAAAAGATGGGCGCGCAGCGAGGAATGTTGCATAATCGCCACAATGCGTTGCATAGATCGATGCAGTGAGGGCGTGATCGACAGAATGACCACTGAAAAGACGATTCCCGGACCGGGCTTCCCGGGGTCGGCAGCGACGGAGGGACGCCGCTTGCTGGCATTGCCGGGCGTGGTGACCGTGGTCGCCGCGCTGGTTACGGCGGCATTGTCCTTTGCGATTCTTGTCGGCGCCACACCGATCACGCCGGACGAAACGACGACGCTGGCCCTGATCGGCATCAACGCGATCTTCATCCTTCTTCTTGTCGCGCTCATCGTCAGGGAGGTTCATCGGATCGTCATGGCGCGGCGACGCGGCAAGGCCGCCTCGCGCCTCCATGTCCGAATCGTCGCCATGTTTTCGCTTGTGGCGGCGATCCCCGCGCTGATGGTCGCGATCGTCGCCTCGATAACGCTCGATATCGGTCTCGATCGCTGGTTCGAGCTCCGCACCAAGACGATCGTCAACTCGTCGCTTTCCATCGCCGAGGCGTATGTGCAGGAGAACGCCCGCAATCTCCAGGGCACGACCCTGTCCATGGCAAACGATCTCGACCGCGCCCGAACCCTGTTCAATCTCGACCGGACGGGGTTCCGAGAGGTATTGACGCAGCAGGCCATGGGCAGGGCTCTCGCTCACGCCGCGCTGGTGAAGGACGATGGCTCCCTGGTCATGGCCGCGCAGACCCATGCCGAATTCCCTTTGCCGGAGCCGCCGCCCGGCGCGGTGGAGCAGGCGCGCAACGGCCAGACCGTCCTGATCGAGCCGCGCACCCGCAACATAGTGGGGGCGATCGTCAAGCTGCGGGAAATCCCGGACACCTACCTCTTCACCATCCGGCTCGTCGATCCGGAAGTCATCCGGGCGCGTCAGATCGTGCGCGCGAACACCGATGAATATCGCGGCCTCGAGGCCAACCGCCGAACGACGCAGATCGCCTTCGCTCTGCTCTATCTCGGCCTGACGCTGATCGTCGTTCTTTCGGCGATATGGACAGGCATCGCCGTGGCCGATCGGCTGGTACGCCCAATCCGGCAGCTCATCAGCGCGGCGGACGAAGTAGCGACCGGCAATCTCGACGTCTCGGTGCCTGTGCGGGCAAGTGACGGCGATGTGGCCTCGCTGGGCGATACCTTCAACAAGATGCTGCTTCAGCTCAAATCGCAACGAAACGAGCTTCTTGACGCAAAGGATCTGGTCGACGAGAGGCGCCGCTTTTCCGAGGCCGTTCTGGCCGGCGTCACCGCCGGTGTCATCGGTGTCGATCCCGAAGGTATCGTCACCATCGTCAACCGCTCGGCGGAGACCATGCTTGCCATCTCGGCCGAGGCCTCGGTCGGCAAGAACCTCTCGGTCATCTTGCCCCATGTCGGCCGCGTCCTGGAAATAGGGCGCAAATCCCGCAAGCCCGTCTATCGTGAGCAGGTGACGTTCTTCAGGGCCGGCGCCGAGCGCACCTTCAACGTACAGGTCACGATCGAGGAGAGCGAAACTGATCCCGAGGAGAGGTCGCATGTGGTAACGATCGACGACATCACGGATCTCGTGCAGGCGCAGCGAACCTCGGCCTGGGCCGATGTCGCGCGCCGGATCGCCCACGAGATCAAGAACCCTTTGACCCCGATCCAGCTCTCGGCCGAGCGCATCCGACGCCGCTACGGCAAGGTCATCACGGACGATCGTGAGGTGTTCGACCAATGCACCGACACGATCATCCGCCAGGTCGAGGATATCGGCCGCATGGTCGATGAGTTCTCGGCCTTCGCTCGCATGCCTAAGCCGGACATGAAGGTTCTCGATTTGCGCGAACCCTTGCGCGAAGCCTCCTTCCTCGTCGAGGTGAGCCGTTCCGACATTGCCTTCGAGCGTGCGTTCGGCTCCGAGCCGCTGATGGGGACGTTCGACAACCGGCTGATGAGCCAGGCGTTCGGAAACATCATCAAGAACGCCGCCGAGGCGATCGAGGGCGCGGAGTTCCAGGATGGCAAAAAAGGGGTGATCCGCGTTCAAGCTTCCCGCGAAGGAAGCATGATCCGCGTCGACGTGATCGACAATGGCAAGGGCCTGCCGCGCGAGAACAGGCAGCGCCTGCTCGAGCCCTACATGACGACGCGCGAAAAAGGTACCGGGCTCGGCCTCGCTATCGTCAAGAAGATCGTCGAGGACCACGGTGGGCGACTCGAGCTGCATGATGCACCCCAGGATTTCCATCGGGGGCGGGGAGCCATGGTCACCATGATCCTGCCGGCGGCCAATGCACCCGCGGGGGCGGGCGCGGCCGATGCCGGTCCCGCCAGCCAGAAAGAAACTGAAAAGGTCGGAAATGGCGTCTGACATTCTTGTCGTCGATGACGAAGAAGACATCCGTGAACTCGTCGCCGGTATCCTGAGCGACGAAGGGCATGAAACCCGCACCGCCCACGACAGCGACAGCGCGCTGGCCGCGATCGCGGACCGCGTCCCGCGGCTGGTCTTCCTCGATATCTGGCTGCAGGGCTCGAAGCTGGATGGCCTTGCGCTGCTCGATCAGATCAAGGCAATCCACCCCGACCTCCCGGTCGTCATGATTTCCGGTCACGGCACGATCGAGACGGCGGTCTCGGCGATCCGGCGCGGCGCCTATGATTTCATCGAGAAGCCCTTCAAGGCAGACCGGCTCATCCTCATCGCCGAGCGTGCGCTGGAGACTTCCAAGCTGAAGCGCGAGGTGTCCGACCTGAAGCAGCGCAGCGGCGAGAGTTTCGACCTTATCGGCACGTCCGTGGCCATGAGCCAGCTGCGCCAGACGATCGAGCGCGTGGCGCCGACGAACAGCCGCATCATGATCATCGGACCGTCGGGCTCCGGCAAGGAGATGGTTGCCCGGGCGATCCATGCGGCGTCGGTAAGGCGGGGCGGCCCGTTCGTCATGGTCAACGCCGCGACGATCACGCCCGAACGCATGGAGATCGAGCTGTTCGGAACGGAATCCAATGGGGGCGAGCGCAAGGTGGGCGCGCTCGAAGAGGCGCATGGCGGCATCCTCTACATCGATGAAGTCGCCGACATGCCACGCGAGACCCAGAGCAAGATTCTGCGCGTCCTGGTCGACCAGCAGTTCGAGCGTGTCGGGGGCACGAAGCGCGTCAAGGTAGATGTCCGTATCATCTCTTCCACCGCACAGAATCTCGAGGCCATGATCGCGGAAGGGCGCTTCCGCGAAGATCTCTACCACCGCCTCGCCGTCGTGCCCGTGATCGTGCCTGGACTGGCCGAACGGCGCGAGGACATCCCGTTCCTCGTCGACCATTTCATTCGGCAGATCTCGCGGCAGGCGGGCATCAAGCCTCGCCGCATCGGCGACGACGCCCTGGCGGTCCTGCAGGCCCACAACTGGCCGGGCAACATCCGCCAGCTCCGCAACAATATCGAACGCCTGTTGATCCTGGTCCGCGGCAATGATGTCGAGACGCCCATCACGGCCGACCTGCTTCCCTCGGAGATCGGGGACGTCATGCCACGCGCGCCCAGCCAGTCCGATCAGCACATCATGGCGCTGCCATTGCGGGAAGCGCGCGAATTGTTCGAGAAGGAATATCTGATCGCGCAGATCAACCGTTTCGGTGGCAATATCTCCCGGACCGCGGAATTCATCGGCATGGAGCGTTCAGCCCTCCACCGCAAACTGAAGTCCCTCGGGGTTTGAGACGGTGAAGGTCATCATCTGCGGCGCCGGCCAGGTGGGTTATGGCATCGCCGAACGTCTTGCTGCGGAAAAGAACGACGTGTCCGTCATCGACACCTCGCCGGAACTCATCCGCGCGATCCGCGATTCGCTAGATGTCCGGGGGTTTGTTGGACACGGCGCGCATCCCGACGTGCTCGAACTGGCCGGAGCCCAGCAGGCGGACATGCTGATCGCCGTGACCCTCTTCGACGAGGTGAACATCGTTGCCTGCGAGGTCGCCCATGCGCTGTTCAACGTGCCCACGAAAATCGCACGTATCCGCGCCCAATCCTATTTGAGGCCACATTACAGAGATCTCTTCTCGCGTGACCACCTGCCCATCGACGTCATTATTTCCCCTGAACTGGAAGTGGGCGAAATGGTGCTTCGACGGATCGCCCTTCCCGGGGCGACGGATGTCGTGGGTTTCGCGGAAAACAAGATCGCGATGGTGGCGATCGAATGCCAGGAGGATTGTCCTGTCATCAACACGCCCCTGGCCCAACTGAGCCAGCTCTTCCCCGACCTTCCGTCGACGGTCGTGGGCATCACGCGAGAGGGCAGGCTTTTCGTTCCGCATTCGTCCGATCAGCTTGTTGCCGGAGATCTTGCTTATGTGGTGACGACGAAGGATCAGGTTCGTCGCACGCTGGGGCTGTTCGGCCATGAAGAGCAGGAGGCAACGCGAATCGTCGTGGCCGGCGGCGGCAATATTGGCCTCCATGTCGCCCGCACCCTCGAACAGCGCCAAAGCCGCACGCGCGTGAAGATCATCGAAAGCGTGCGGGAGAGGGCCGTGGCGATCGCCGACGAATTACGCCGGACGATCGTGCTTCAGGGCAGCGCCCTCGACCAGAAGCTCTTGCTCGAAGCCGACATACACGATGCCGATCTGATGGTGGCACTCACCAACAACGATCAGGTCAACATCCTCGCAAGCGCGATGGCGAAGCGATTGGGGTGCAAGTCCAATCTTGCCCTGCTCAACAATCCTGCCTTCCATGATCTCACGGGCACGATGGGGATCGACGCCTACGTCAATCCACGTGCGGTGACCATTTCGCGTGTGCTGCAGCACGTGCGGCGCGGGAGGGTCCGCGCAGTCCATACCGTGCAGCAGGGACTCGCCGAAATCATCGAGGCCGAGGCGCTGGAGACCTCTCCACTGGTCGGGGCGGAATTGAGGGAACTCGACCTCCCGCACGACATGCGCATCGGGGCGATATATCGGAATGGCGAGGTCATCAAGCCGGGAGGCGCGGTGCGCATAAAACCCCGGGACCGCGTCGTGATCTTCGCGCTGGCAGGCGCCGTCAAGCAGGTCGAGCAGATGTTTCGGGTCAGCCTCGAGTTTTTCTGAGGGTAGTCGGTCGAATCACGCTAAAGCGTGTCGCGATCTTTCAGATTCGCTCCTTACGCTTTGGCTTTTTTGTTTTTCGCATGTCTTTCCCCCGAAACCGGTACCCACTTTCGGGAGACATGCTTTGGCTAGCAACAAGTCGATTCACTGCGAGGAAACCCCACCATGCCGCGCATTGCCTACGTCAATGGCCGCTATCTCCGCCACGCGGATGCATCGATCCATATCGAGGACCGCGGCTATCAGTTCGCCGACGGCGTTTACGAGGTCTGCGAGGTCGCGCGCGGCTATATCATGGACATGACGCGCCACCTCGATCGCTTGGAGCGCTCGCTGCGAGAGCTGCAGATCGCTTGGCCGATGACTCGCTTGGCCCTGCAGGCGGTGATGCGCGAGGTGATACGGCGCAACCGGGTCTTCAATGGCATGGTGTATCTCCAGGTGACACGTGGCGTTGCCCCCCGCGATCACGCTTTTCCAGTTCCAGGCGTGAAGCCATCCCTGGTGATCACGGCCAAGCGGACCGATCCCGCCGTCGCTGCGAAGAAGGCCGAAACAGGCCTGAAGGTCATCACGGTTCCCGAAAACCGGTGGGACCGCGTCGACATCAAGAGCATCGGCCTCCTTCCCAATGTGCTGGCCCGACAGAAAGCGAAGGCTGCGGGTGCGCAAGAAGCCTGGTTCGTAGATCCGGATGGCACCGTGAAGGAAGGCGCTGCGACCAATGCCTGGATTGTGACAAAAGACGGCCGCCTGGTCACGCGGCCGGCCGATCACGGCATTCTGCGCGGAATAACGCGCACCACCCTCATCGAAGTCGCCGCCAAGCTGGGGTTGGAGGTCGAAGAGCGCGGCTTCACGGTGGCGGAGGCCAAGCGGGCGCGTGAAGCGTTCATAACGGCGGCGACAACAGTGATCATGCCCGTCGTCGAGATCGACGGCGAACCGGTTGCCAACGGCCATCCAGGGTCGGTTGCACTTTCCCTGCGTCAATCGTTTTTTGACGTTGCGGAAAAAACAAAGGCCTGATAACCGCTTAGAGTGCAGGGACACATATCCATCACGTTTTGCTCGTCACGCCCCCATGGCACGCAAGACATGCGTGTCTTGACATGGGCGGATCAATGGGGCGCTACTAGCCACAAGACGTTTGGGGACGGTGAAAGAAAAGAACAATGGCGGAAAGATCGCAAAACCTACAAGACCTCTTCCTGAACTCGGTTCGCAAAAGCAAGAACCCGCTCACAATATTTCTTATCAACGGCGTAAAGTTGACGGGCGTAGTAACCTCGTTCGATAATTTCTGCGTGCTGCTACGCCGCGATGGACACTCTCAGCTCGTCTATAAACACGCCATTTCTACCATCATGCCGAGCCAGCCGGTTCAGATGTTCGATGGTGAGGAAAACGGCCGGGAAGCTTGATTGACGAATGAGAAAGACGCGGGCCGGCGCAATCGCGCCAGCGACGCGACCCAGGTATTCGAAGCCCAGACGACGGCCCGGGCCGTCGTCATAGTGCCCGTGCTGACCAAGCCGAGACGTCTCGACGAGGGTACGACCCACAATAGACCCCGCTTGTCTCGTTCGCCGGAGGCTCGTCACGACGAGGCAGTCGGCTTGGCGCGCGCGATAGATCTAGACCCCGTCCATACAGCGATCGTGCCAATTGCAGATCCACGGCCTTCCACCCTGCTGGGGAGCGGCAAGGTCGAGGAGTTCGCCGCCATCGTGAAGGACACCGAAGCGGAGTTGGTCATCGTTGATCATCCGCTGACCCCGGTGCAGCAGCGCAATCTGGAAAAGGCGCTGAATGCCAAGGTGCTGGACCGGACAGGACTAATTTTGGAGATCTTCGGACGGAGAGCGCGTACCAAGGAAGGTACATTGCAGGTGGATTTGGCGCACCTCAATTACCAGAAGGGCCGGCTGGTCCGAAGCTGGACCCACCTTGAAAGACAGCGCGGCGGCGCCGGCTTCCTGGGCGGCCCCGGTGAAACCCAGATCGAGGCGGACCGCCGCATCCTGCAGGAAAAAATCGTTCGGCTGAAGCGGGAACTCGAGACTGTCCGCCGTACCCGCGATCTCCATCGCGCCAAGCGCAAGAAGGTGCCGTTCCCGGTCGTCGCCATTGTCGGCTACACCAACGCCGGGAAATCGACATTGTTCAATCGATTGACGGGCGCCGGCGTTCTGGCCGAGGACATGCTTTTCGCCACTCTCGATCCGACGCTGCGGCGCCTCCGCCTTCCGCATGGCAGGACTGTGATCCTGTCCGACACCGTGGGCTTCATCTCGGACTTGCCAACACATCTGGTGGCGGCGTTTCGCGCCACGCTGGAAGAGGTCGTGGAGGCCGATCTCGTCGTGCATTTGCGCGATATCTCCGATCCCGACACAGCGGCCCAGGCCGAAGATGTGGAGCAGATCCTCGGCGACCTCGGTGTCGACGCTTCGGACAGCAGGCGGGTCATCGAGGTTTGGAACAAGATCGACCGCCTGGACGAGGCCAGCTGCGCGCGCCTTCTGGCCGAGACGGGGGTCGGCCGCCAGGGCCCGCCGATCGCAATCTCGGCGGCGACGGGCGAGGGGATCGACGCTCTCGTGGCAGTGATCGAAGAACGTGTCGCTGGTGCGCTGGAGTCGCTGACGGTGACGCTTTCGCCCGATCAGCTTGGGCTTGTCGATTGGCTCTACCGCAACGGCGACGTGGTCGGCCGCGAGGACAGGGATGACGGCAGCGTAACCTTCTCGATCAACACCACGGCTGCGGCGAAAGCCGAGATCGAGAACCGTTTGCGCAGTAGAAACAACAACTAAAAGGCGTCACTTCGAGTCTTTCGCCTGCTGCCACAACGCTTCCATCTCTTCGAGACTCGCCGCTTCCAGGCTGCTCCCTCGCGCTTCGAGAGCCCGTTCCACGTAATGCAGCCGCGTGCGGAATTTCTCGTTGGTGCCGCGCAGCGCGGTCTCCGCGTCGATGCTGAGATGCCTGCCGAAATTGACCAGCGCGAACAGGACGTCACCGAATTCGTCGGCAACCGCTGCATCCTTTCCCTGCTCCATGGCTTCGCGCAATTCCGCGATCTCTTCCTCGATCTTGTCGAGGATCGGCTTGGCTTCCTTCCAATCGAATCCAACGCGTGCCGCTCTTTCCTGGAGCTTCAGGGCGCGGGTTAGGGCGGGAAGCGCGACCGGCACGCTATCCAGGTAACCCGCGCCGTGATCCTCCGGATCAAGCCCCATGGCCAGGCGCGCGCTGCGCTTCTCAGCCTTTTCCTCGGCCTTGATCCGATCCCACATGCCCTTGGCGGAGTCGGCGGCGCGGGCATCCTCATCCCCGAAGACATGCGGGTGGCGGCGGATCATTTTCGTCGTGATCGCCTGGACCACGTCGCCGAAATCGAACGCGCCAGCCTCCTCGGCCATGCGAGAATGGAAGACGACCTGCAGCAAAAGATCGCCGAGCTCCTCGCGGAGATCCTGGAGGTCGCCGCGCGCGATCGCGTCGGCGACTTCGTATGCTTCCTCAAGCGTGTAGGGCGCTATCGTCTCGAAAGTCTGCTCCACGTCCCAGGGGCATCCGGTGCCAGGCGTCCTGAGTGCGACCATGATCTCGAGGAGCCGGCCGATGTTCTTTGAAGGTTGCATGGCTGGAATGCACTCTCGCCTTTTTAGACCGAACCGGCTTGGTTCGGGCATCGCAATCGTCCACAATCTGACCGGGACGCCATCCCGAACCTATGGCAAGAGTAGGCGCTTGGAGCAACCGCCATGTCGGCAACCGTGCATGTCTGTCCAATGACCCAGGTCGAGGCGACAGTCTCGCAATCCGGCGCCAGGCGTCTCGTCTCCTTGCTCTCGGCCGGCACCGCCTTCGCTCGTCCCGCCGCGATCTCTCCGGAAAATCATCTGCTTCTGACGATGAATGACATATTGGCCGCACAGGAAGACATGACGCCGCCCGGGCGCCAGCATGTCGAGAACTTGCTGGCCTACGCGGCGCGGTGGGACCAAACGACGCCTCTGGTGATCAATTGCTTCGCTGGCATAAGCCGATCCACTGCGGCGGCCTACATCATGGCAGCCGCGCTGATGCCGCATCGGCGCGAGGAGGACCTGGCGAAGGAGCTTCGCGAGCTTTCACCATCGGCGACACCCAACCTTCTGCTCGTCGGCCTTGCCGATGGGATCCTCGGCAGGGAGGGGCGGATGGTGGCGGCGATCCGCGGCATCGGCCGCGGTGCGGAAGCCTATGAAGGCACGCCCTTCGCTTTGACGATCAATTGAGCCCAACGAATGTCTCTCCGAAGTGGACACCGCTTTTGGGGAAAAGACTTGCCTAAAATCGAAGCTCTAAGTGTGGAAGCGAATCTAAGAGGTCGCGACGGGCTTTAGGGTCAAATCCACCAACAAAATGTCGTGGTTCGACAACGCACCTTGAATTGGTGCTGCGAAGATGAGATGCGACGCTTCTCGCGATCCAAGTGGCATCATGAATCTCCGCACAGCATTTTCTCGCCAGGGCAGCAATCTCGTCCTCGCTGGCATCCTGTTGATGCTGCTGGGGGATTTCCTGTTCGCGCTTAACGACGCGATGGGGAAATGGCTCGTTGCGAGCTTTTCGGTCGGGCAGGTGCTGCTGATCCGCTCGGTCGGCGCCTTCATCATTCTCGGGCCTATGATCGCGCGGCAGGGCACCGGCCCGCTCATTCGTCTTGAGCGTCCGCGGCTGCAGGTTCTGCGCGTCGTCTTGGCGACGGCCGATACGGGTCTGTTCTACGCCGCGGTCGCCTATCTTCCGCTTGCCGACGTGATGACCTTCTACATGGCTGGCCCCATCTATGTGGCAGCCTTGTCCCATCTGTTCCTCGGCGAGAAGGTCGGCTGGCGCCGCTGGATCGCCATCGTCCTCGGCTTCGGGGGCGTGGTCATCGCTCTCAGGCCGTCATCGGCGTCGCTGTCGCTGCCGTCGCTTTTCGCGCTTGTCGGAAGTCTCTCCTTTGCGCTGAACCTCATCCTGAACCGCGTCTTGCGGAAGACCAGCGACACCTCGCTGGTTACGTGGCAGACCCTTGGCGCTCTGGTGGTGGGCGCATTGCTCAGCCTGCAGAGCTGGACGACGCCCACGACGCTCGATCTCGTGGCGATGTTGCTGCTCGGCATCGTTTCCTGCGCGGCGCATCTGATGATCACACGGGCCCTCAAACTCGCGCCCGCATCGACACTTGCACCCCTGCAATATAGCCTGTTGCTTTGGGCGGTCGTCTTTGGCCTGGTCTTCTTCGGCGACGTGCCGGACGCGCAGATCTTGGTCGGTTCAGCGGTGATCGTCTTCGCCGGCCTCTTCATCTTCCATCGGCAGAAGGTGGTCGACAAGACTGTATCGGGCGAGGCGGTGGCGCGCGACGGCCATTGAGACTCAGCGATCTCCGGCGGAACCGGTCTGTCCACCCAGCGCCGTCATGATCCGATGTGCGGCCTTCACGCGGGCCGGGATCGGATAGTTCTTGTTCGCCAGCAAGACGATCCCGATTTCCTTGGCGGGAACGAAGGCGACATAGGCAGCAAATCCATTGGTGGAGCCGGTCTTGTTGATCAGCCGATCTGCTCGCGGCGACGCCGGTGGATCGAGCCGGCTCGCACGGCGGGCTTTGTGGGCCATATCGGCGGAATTTCCTTCGAGCAGCCGGTCGAGGTCGGTTGGATAATCATACATCTCCCAGCCCAGGCCCTGCGTCATGGGGCCGATCTTGTAGTATCCGGTATGCGTCGTGGCGATTGCTCTTCGGAGCGTTCCATCGGCGATCTTGGATGGATCCATGTTCGACTCGAGGAACCGGATCATGTCGGCTGCAGTGGTCTTCACACCGTAAGCCTCCGAGTCGAGAACGCCAGGCGACACCCGCATGGGCCTCCCGTCCTTCGAATAGCCATAGGCGTAACGATCCATCTGATCTTCGGGAACTTTGATGTAGGTGCTGACCAAGCCGAACGCCGGGAACAGGATCTTTTCCATGATGTCGTCGAACGGTCGGCCCATGCTCCTGGCGCCGAGGTAACCGAAGAGCCCGATGCTCGGATTGGAATATTGGCGATGCGTGCCCGGGACATAGGCCGGACGCCAGTTTCGATAGAACGCGATCATCGTTTCCTGGTCGGTCACATCCTTGGGAAACTGAAGGGGCAGGCCGCCGGCCGTGTAAGTCCCTAGATCGAGAAGGCTGATCTTGTCGAAGCTGCTGCCAGCGAGCGCGGGCAGGTATTTGCTCGCAGTATCCGATAGCGCAAGCGTTCCGCGGATTTGCCCGTAGGACACAAGGGTAGCGGCGAAGGTCTTGCTGATCGAACCGATCTCGAAGATCGTGTCCTCGGTAACCTTCTTTCCGGTCTCCTCCGAGACGATGCCGTAGTTGAAGAAGTATCGCTCGCCGCCGACCGTGAGCGCCACTGCCATGCCCGGAATATTGTGCGCCTTCATGATGGGCACGATGGCTTCATCGACAACGCCATCCAAATGGTCTCGCCCATTGCCTTCGGCAGCGTGAGCGCATGTGCCCAAGAGCAAGGAAGCGGCGGAGAGAAGTCCAACGATGGAAAGTGAAGTTTTCCTCATGGCAGAGACAACATCCTCATAAGTTTGACCGGTCAGGCTCGGCGTCAGCCGTGCGGATTCATGTCGGAACCTGCACCCCGGGCGTTCGACGCCGGGGGCTGTGGATGATCCTTCAAGCAGGCACGACGGACATACGTGGTTCGAACAGGTTGAACAAACGACGAAAGTTTGCGTCAGCCATTAGAAAAACTTGGGCACCCGTCCCTGAGGTTGATCCGCACCGAATACGCCCTTCGATGCTTCAGTGCGCGGTGAGCCCACCAATCGTCGCCGCGGTGGGAGGCCCATTCTGGCAATCTGTGATTTGTAAGATCAGGCGGAATGCCGCAGTGAAACGGCGCATTGATTGCTTCGCGAGCCTGAAACAGGCGCTCGGCGAGCAAGGTTTTACCCCCCTGAATCCTGGAGCGATCGCCCCGTCGGTATCGCCGGCGGTTGTTCCGATCAATGCCCAGCTAGCTGCGTTTTTCCAGACCCTTGAAAATGAGATCGAAGAAAATGTCCGCTATTTGCTGAGGTGTTGCTGGCTTCGCGGGGTCATACCAGCGGTGCATCCAGTTCAACGACGACAGGATGAGTCGACCGGCCATCGCTTCGTCAACCTCGCGGATGTCGCCGGCAGTGATCGCATCGCGGATCAGCTGCCGAAGATGTGACTCGTAGCGCTTGCGCCGCATTATCCGTTCCTTCTGACGCCGGCGCTTTGGATCGCTCCAGAATGCGTTGGTGGATGCTATCCAGGCCCAGCGGTAGCGATGGAAGTATTCGGCGGTCGCAAGCATAAAGGCTCGGATGCGCTGCACGGGAGTGGTCTCAGCAGCCACGCGGCCCTCCACGAAGGAATAAAGCTCCTTCGTCGCGGTCTCGGCTACGCGGGTATAGAGTTCATCCTTGTCGGTAAAATGATGATAGAGCAGCGACTTGGAAATTCCGCAGGCCTCGGAAATGTCCCGCATCGACGTGCCTTCATAGCCTTTGCTGGCAAAAATCCGTGCTGAAACTTCGAGGATCTGCGTCACTCGCCCCGTGCTATCCACTTCGCTGCCGTTGGACTTCAAGTATTCTCCCCCATTTTGCCGGAGCCGGGCGGAAGCTATGTGCTGCTGACTAAGCGGTCAAGGGATCGAGCCGCATCCACAGTTCACGCCATCGTATGTTGCTCTGCCTAAAACATTTGACAATCCGCCCGCCCGTGTCATTCCTGAAGGGCTTTCTCCCGCTTTGACCGAACCGCCGGAAGAAGCATGAAGATCAGGGCGGCGGCCGCGATCGCAAGCAATGTCGCTGAAAGTGGCGAGGTGAAGAAAACAGTCGCGTCCCCTCGCGACAGCAACATGGCACGACGAAAGTTCTCTTCAACCTGCGGGCCGAGGACAAGTCCGAGCAGGAGCGGCGCTGGAGGCAGTTTCAGCTGCAGCATGACATAGCCTGCCACGCACATCAGCGCCGCTTGATAAATCTCGAACGTGTCGTTCTTGAGCGAGTAGATGCCGATGCAGCAGAACATCAGGATGGCCGGATAGAGGAAGCGATACGGGATGGTCAGAAGCTTCACCCACAGACCCACTAGCGGCAGGTTCAGGAGAACCAGGATCAGATTGCCAACCCACATGGATGCGATGAGACCCCAAAACAGATTGGGATTTGAAGTCATCACCTGAGGGCCCGGTTGAATGTCGTGGATCATCATAGCCCCGACGATGAGCGCCATGACCGCATTCGAAGGCAGCCCGAGCGTAAGCAGTGGAACGAACGAAGTCTGCGCGGCAGCGTTGTTAGCCGACTCGGGGCCAGCGACCCCTTCGATTGCCCCGTTGCCAAATTTCTCCGGCGTTCCGGAGACCTTCTTCTCGAGCGTGTAGGCGGCGAATGACGCCAGCGCCGCCCCACCACCGGGGAGAACGCCGAACATCGTGCCGACTATGGAACCGCGGAGAATTGGTGCGGCCATTCGTTTCCAGTCTTCGCGGCTCGGGAACAGGTTGGTTATCCTCTGGGTCACGAGAGACCGGTCTTCCGGATCGGTGCGGAGGTTGCGTACAATCTCGGCAAAGCCAAAAATCGCCATTGCCAGAACCACGAAATCGACCCCGTCATAGAGCTGCGTCAGCCCGAAGGTGAAGCGCTGCTCGCCCGTGTTCACGTCGGTCCCGACAAGACTGACCATTGCTCCGAGAACGACCATTGCTATGCTCTCGAGCACGGGTCCGGTGGATAGGACGGTCGCCAACAGCAGGCCAAGGATCATCAGCGAGAAGTATTCCTTGGGGCCGAACTCGAAGGCGAATTCGGCCAAAGTGGACGCCAGCATGGCGATGGCCAGCGTCGAGACGCAGCCCGCAAAGAAGGATCCGATCGCGGCAGTGGAAAGCGCCACGCCTGCTCGCCCTTGACGCGCCATCTGAAAACCATCGAGGGCCGTTACGACCGACGAGGATTCGCCGGGAAGATTGACCAGGATCGCCGTGGTGGATCCGCCATACTGGGCCCCATAGTAAATTCCGGCCAGCATTATAAGTGCTGCATCCGGCGGCAGTGCGTAGGTCAGTGGCAGCAGCATCGAGATCGTGGCAAGGGGTCCGAGACCGGGCAGCACGCCGATCAGCGTTCCGAGAAAACAGCCCATGAAGGCATAGGCCAGGTTGGTCAGCGACAGCGCGTTCTGAAAGCCCAGCGCGAGATTGGAAAGAAGCTCCATGGATCGTTCCTGTCTCAGAGACCGACGGGGAAGAGCGGAAACTGCAGTCCAATGCCGTAATAGAAGGCTCCCACGGCTATGGCGATCAACACGACAGTCGAAATGATCGAACCACGCCACGTGAATTCCCGGCTTGCCCGTCCAGCCACGGTCAGCAACACCGCAAGCGACAACACGAGGCCCGCACGCGGCAGGAGCAAGGCGAACAGAACAATCGATCCGGTGATCCAGAGCAGGACCTTGAGGTTCCAGGGAGCGATCTTTTCCAGGTCCGCGCTCCGACGCAAGGAGCCCGCCATGATGAGCAGACCCAGCGCGGCCAGACAGTAGCCCAGCATGCGTGGGAAATATCCGGGCCCCATGCGCGCTGCGGTACCTGGGTCATAGTCTTTCGAGAGAAAAAGATAGAAAACCGCGAAGGCGAAAAAGACTGCGCCGGAAAGCAGCGCGCGCTGGTTACGAACCTCCACCTTGGCCTCCCTTGATAACATAGTGACTGGGCCCTCGTGTCCTGTGCACAGGGGAGGGCCATTCATGGTTTGGCAGCGTGCCGGAAGCCGGTACGTCGAGCGGAGTGCCAACTTCACAGGGTTGTCCGACCGCCAGGGCGCGAAGCGCCATGACGGACCGTGTAGGGGCTGCTAGTGATTGGCGATGCCCGCCGCGGTGATGACCTTCTCAAAGCGCGCATTCGCGTCGATCAGGTATTTGGTCATCTCCTCAGGACCCAGATCGTTCATCGGCGTCTGAGCGTTGGCTTCAAAAAGCTTTTGCATGATCGGGTCCTTGAGCGTGTCATCAAGCGCCTGGGACAGCTTTTCCTTGATCTCGGGGGCTACACCCTTGGGAAGGGCCACGGAAGTCCAGCCGACATTCACCGCGTCGGGATATCCTGCCTCCACCACGGTACGTGCCTCGGGATAGGAGGGCAGACGCTCGGGCGCAGTTGTTCCGATGACCTTCATCTTGCCGTCATCCACATAGGGCTTCACCGCCGGGGTATATTCGAAAGAAAGGTCGAGCACTCCAGACATAAGATCGACCATCTGGCTGGTTCCTGCCTTGTAGGGCACGTGAACCATCTCGATGCCCGCCGCGGCCTGCAGCAACTCGCCCGCTAGATGCTGAGCGGTACCGATTCCCGGAGAGCCGTAATTGATGGCGCCGGGATTGGCCTTGGCATACGCTACGAGTTCCTCGATCGAGTTATAGGGGGCATCGGGTCGAACGACCAGCATCTGCCCGGACGCGGATACGCCCCGTACCTGCTCGAAATCGCCGATCGGGTCGAAAGACAGCTTACCCTTTTGCAGATGCGGCAGGATAGAGAAGGGGCCGCTGGACGCATAGAGCACCGTGTAGCCGTCATTTTTCGCGTTGGCCACGCTTTCGGTGCCCACGATGCCGCCCGCGCCCGGCTTGTTTTCAACGACGACCGGCTGGCCGAGTTTTTCTGAAAGTATGGCAGCAATCCTGCGCGAGGTGGTATCCGTCACGCCGCCGGCGGCGAAGGGAACCACCCATGTGATGGCACGCGTGGGCCAATCTTCCTGGGCGAAGGCTTGTCCACCCAATCCCGCCACTGCCAACATGGCGGCCAAGAACACACGACGCTTCATGAGCAAACCTCCCTAGGATACCAACACCGCGCAACCGGACGATCCTAAAACCGACCGGTCGGTCAGTAGATAGGCCATACCATCGGGAGAACCGGTTTGCAAACCTCCGTGTGCAGCGCAAGCGAGACAGCCAGACAAGGCCCAAATCCCTTCCAAGCCGCTCGGATTGGCCTGCGTGAGCCCGATCTTCCTTGGAATTCATCCGAATCCGGGCCATCCCGCCGGTGACCGGGCACGCGGCTCTCGCCTGATAGGGTTTGTGCCGGCCGACGGCCAAGCAAGGGCAGAAGCACTACAAATGCTGACAGGCCGGTCAGTCAATCGAACGCTTGCCTGTTCAGGGCGGCGACTGCCAGGCTCCCGTTGGTTCCGCCAGGGACCGGCGATCCATCCCGCGACGCGGCATAACGCGCCCGACTAGGACAGACGGTCCACAAAATCCCTTCCCCCATTCGGCCTCGCCCGAGTGCGTAGCCAGGATGTTTGGTCTGGATAGTAAAAGCCAGGCATGATCTCGGCCGTCCAATGATGCGATACCCCGCAGCGCATCGGCCGCAGTGAATTCTGGAGTAGGCTCCGCAGCGACTGCGAACCGGGTCGAAGTGCCATCGGCCACGAGCTGCAGCCTGCCCCCAATCTCCAGGGCCGTTGCCTCAGGCGGCGTCACGTTCCACTCGGTCCGATTCCAGCGCCTTGCGGAGAGCCGGAATGATCTTCTCCCCCCAAAGCTCGATCTGTTTCAGCATGGTCTTTTGGTCGAAGTCGCCGAGCTGCGTCTGGAGCGCGATGTGGTTCGGCTTCAGGATCGAGATCTCTTCGAGCATGCGGTCGATGACGTAATTCACGCTGCCGACCGGCAGGTTCGCGCGCAACTGGTCGAACGACAGATCGGTCGGACTCGGCTCCTCTTTGATGAGATAACCGTCTTCGCTCTGTGCACGGCGAAACTTGAGGCTCTCCGAGAGGCGGCGCTGGAAACGCGCATTGTCTAGATAGGAATCCACCTCGGCCGCATTGTCGCTTGCAAAGGCGCAGCGCAGGAAACCGAACTTGGTATCCTCGACCTTGCGGCCTTCTTTATCAGCGATGCCTTCCAGGCGCCCGCGCAGGCTGCGCACGCCGTCGAGGCCATTAAGCAGCGCCGTGACGAAGAGATTGTGTCCGTCGCGCATCGACTTTCCGAGCGTGTCCGGATTGCCTGAAGTCACCCAGATCGGAGGCAGCGGCTGTTGGACCGTGCGCACTGCGATGGACGTCGGCGGTATCTTCACATGCTTGCCATCGTAGGAGAAGAGCTTCTCCGTCAGCCCCATCTTCAGGACGTCCATCATCTCAGCGTAGAGCTCGTGCGCATCATCGAGGCTGGTGCCGAAGCGCTGGAACTCGAATTCCTGATAGCCCGAGCCGACGCCCAGATCGAGGCGGCCATCGGATACGGTATCGGCGAAACCGACCTCGGCGAGCAGGCGTAGCGGCTGGTAGAGCGGCAGGATGCAGACGGCCGTGCCCAGCCGGATCCGGCTCGTACGGCCGGCGCAATGCGCGACTGTCATCAGCGGTGAAGGCGAAAGGGAATAGTTGTTGAAATGGTGCTCGGCATACCAGGCATTGTCGAAGCCCGCTGCTTCCGCAGCGACTGTCTGTTCGACCGAGTTCTTGATCACATCGCGGGAAGATTGGTGGTAGCCGCGCTGCTGCGCGAGGATGAACACGCCGAATTCCATAAGCGATCCTCCACTGCTTCTGTCGTGCGGGGAAAACGTAGAGGATTGCGATTTCGACAACAATCAGAGGAGACTGGACAAGACTTGTGCGAATGTTGCAAAGGTCGGTCATGGGACGTCTTCAGGCCATGCAGCTTTTCGCCGACACGGTACGGCTGGGCAGCTTTTCCAAGGCAGCACGTCACGCTGGCCTTTCGCCAGGCTCTGTCTCGCGCCGCATCTCCGAGTTGGAGCAAAGGCTCGGCGTTCAGCTTTTCAGCCGCACCACGCGACAAATCGCGCTGACCGAGGCAGGCCGGGTCTATTTTCAGCACATCGACAAAGTGCTCGAAGGCATTGTCGAGGCCGAGAATGCGGCCGCAGCTTTGCAGGAAACGCCCCGAGGGACGCTTCGTATTCACTCCCGTACCCTGTTCGGGCTGCTTGTGCTCGGTCGCTTGATCCCGCTCTTCAGGGAGCGATTCCCCGACATCAAGGTGGAACTGCGAATGTCGGAGCGGCCTATCCATCTCAGGGACGAGGACTGCGACATCGATTTCCGGATCGCGCCGCCTCGCGATTCCGGCTTGATGCAGAGAAAACTGTTCTCGAGCCAGCGCCTGCTGATCGCCTCACCAATTTACCTTGCGTCGCATCCCCCCATCCGACGCCCATCCGATCTCAACGCCCATACGTGCCTCGCTTATCTGATCGGGCAGGAGGAGCCTGTGTGGCGCTTCCTTCGAGATGGCACGCTCGAAGAAATCACGACGCCATCGAGTTTTTCCGTGAACAACGGCATGCTGCTACGTGACCTGTCGATCGCGGGGCATGGCATTGCGATGCTCGATGATTACACCGTGACCGAAGCGCTCGAAAGCGGCGCGCTGGTGCGCGTCCTCAAAGATTTTCAGGTGACCAACACGACCTTCGACGAGGGCATGTACGCCACCTATCTGGAGGTAGCGCACGTTCCGGAGAAAATCCGGGTCTTCGTTGATTTCGTTGCCGAGGGCCTCAAGCCGATCGTCGCGCGTCGCAATGCGGTTCTGGCGGGCGGTTGAGACCAATCGGACATTCTCGTCCGACACTCACCAAGCTGGCGGTCGAACCCTCAGCTTCCCTCCCACCCTGCGGGGCCTGAATGCAGGTCCCATTTTGCATGCTTTCTCGGAGACATGCCTTGCTCGGTGTCCTGCCAGTACCTTGACCGACCGGTCAGTAGAACATACGGTCCGCGCTAAGTCATTGATGGGGGAAAGAAATCAAAGTGGCACAGGCAAGTAGCGGCCGATGAAGATAACCGGCCGTATCGATACGAACGAACGCGTGTCGCAGATACTGGAGGCGTCCGCCCGTATCTTCGCGAGCAAGGGCTTTGCTGGCACGTCGATGCGCGACATTTCCGATGCCTGCGGAATATCGAAGTCGCTGCTCTATCATCACTTCGAAAGCAAGGACGCGCTTTACACACGTGTCGCGCAGACGGCTGCGCAGGAGCTGTACAGCTTTGTTGAAGGCCGGGTCGCGGCCGAAACCGATCCCATCGAGCGCATCCGCGCGTTCATGCTAGCCACGGCAGAGTATTTCCACCGTTATCGTTGGGCATGGATTGCCTCGACGAATGCATTCTGGAGTGATCCCAAACGGAACCGACAGAAAGAACAGATAATGCGGCGCAAGCGGTACGAGCAGCACCTGCGCCAGCTCATCCTTGAAGCGATCGATGCTGGCGTCCTGCGGGATGTCGATGAGGCAATGGCCGGGCGGCTTGTCCTTTCAGGTCTCAACTGGATGCACCGGTGGTACGACCCCTCCAAGCCGGCAACGCCGCAAGGCATTGCCGGCAACTTTTTCGATCTCATTATTGTCGGACTGGAGAAGAGGGACTGAAAGAAGGCTCCTCCCAGGCCGCCTGCTCGGGACCGGGCCGCCGGCAAGGCAATTGAGGCTGGATCACCGGAGTCAGTCCATGGCCGCAACGGGGACGGGCTCGCACGAAGCCGGTCTCGACCCCAGGGCTATTGCAGCGACAGATTCTCCGATCTCACGATTTCGCCCCACAATGCGGCGTCGGCGGCCAGTTGCTTGTCCAGTTCGTCCGGGCCACCCGGGCGAGCCCTCAGACCCTCGCCTTCCAGACGTTGGCGGATCGTCTCATCCGCGAGAGCCTTGTTGGCCGACGCATTGATCATTGCGATCATTTCCGGCGGCGTACCCTTGGGTGCATGAAGTGCGGTCCAGAACGAGGCTGTCAGTTTCGGATATCCCAGCTCTATGAGCGTTGGAGTATCGGGAAACTGCGGCAACCGCTCGTCTGTGGTCAGCGCCAGCATGCGCAGCTGGCCGCCGCGGATATGTTCGACCACGGCGATGGGCGTTGCAAAGCTGAGTTCGGCTTGCATGCCGAGAAGATCGAGGATCGACGCCGGGTTGTTACGATAGGCGACGTCGACGACCGGAATACCGAACTCCTTGCCAAGCAGGAGGCCGAAGAGATGAGTCACGCTGCCTGGACCAAGCGTGCCGTAGCGCATCGGCCGGCCCTGTTCCTTGGCCCAGCGGATGAACTCCTCCACCGTTTTGGCCTGCACTTGGGAGTTTATCGTCACCGACAGCGGCCCATCGAACAGCATTGCCACGGAATCAAAATCCTCGAGATCGTAGGGCAAGTCCTTGCGCAACAGAACGTTGAGAGAGACGGGGCCAGTACCGCCGGAGAGAAGCGTCAGACCGTCCGGCTTCGCGCGTGCGACGAACTGCGAACCAACGATGCCGTTCCCGCCGGGCTTGTTCTCGACAAGGACCGGGCGACCGAGATCTCTGGACATGAAATCGGCGAACATGCGTGCGAGCCCGTCAACCGAGCCGCCGCCGCCATACGGCACAACTATGGTGATGGGTTCGCTGGATTGCGCCCGGGCGAGGCTGCCAATTGCGGGACAGGCGACTGCGCCGGCCAAGAGACCGAGCACATTGCGTCTGTTGGCACCAGTCATATCGAATTCCTCCCGTGAAGTCTGTTGGCCGACCATACTCGGCGACGACTGACCGATCAGTCAATACCATCGCCATCGTGAGCAGGTGATTCGTCCGGCACACGATGGATGCTTAGCTTTGCGCTGATCAATCGGTCAGGCCAACAGGAGTCCCCCAGATCACACAGGACAGAGGTCCGCAGAGGGGCATCGGCTCGGCAATACCGGCCTACGCACGGTACGAGGGCGCATTGCGCAATGTTCACGAGAGGCTTTCTCTCGGAGCGACACTGACAACCGACCAAACGGTCAATGTTATCTCCGGAAAGGCGATGTTGATCGTGAGCCGGCGCTATGGTAACAGGCAGATCCTGACCGACCGGTCAGCCATACGGATGCGAGAGTGCGGGAGGAATACATCGATGGATGCGGCTCCAGTCAGATTGGATGTTTCGAACCACATCGCCGTTGTGACGCTGGACAGGCCGCCCGTAAACGCGCTCAACCGCGCAGCGCGCGAGGGTCTGGTTGCCGTATTTGACGAGATCTCCGAGCGCGAAGACATCCGTGTCGCAATCCTGACTGGCGCCGGTAAGACGTTTTGCGCCGGGGCCGACCTGAAGGACCGTCCAGATCCGGAAAAGAAGGGCGATTTCCTAAGCCACAATCGCATCACCCGTGAAACGGGCAACGCGATCAAGGAGTGCTCGAAGCCGGTGATCGCAGCGGTCAATGGACCGGCTCTGGGAGCGGGGTTCGGGCTCATGGCCGCATGTGATATCTTCATCGCCTCGGAGGAGGCCACCTTCGGCATGCCCGAAATCAATGTCGGCCTGGCTGGCGGCATCTCCATGCTTCGCACGTTGTTCGGCAGATCGAACACGCGTCGGATGTTTTACACCGGCATGGGTATGACGGCGCGTGAACTGCTCGAGCGCAACATCATCGAGGCCTGCACTTCACCCGAGGATTTGATCCCGACCGCGATGGAGATCGCGCAGGAAATCGCCTCCAAGAGCCCGATCGCGATCACCTACGCGAAACAGGCGGCCAACATGGTCGACCTGATGCCTCAGCGGGACGCCTACAGGTTCGAGCAGAACTTCACCATGGCGCTGTCCAAGACAGAGGACGCACGCGAGGCGCGGCTGGCATTCATCGAGAAGCGCAAGCCGAACTTCAAGGGACGCTGATCATGAGGTTGGGAGAGGGACTCGAAGCTATCTTCGAGCCGCGTTCCATTGTCATCGTGGGCGCCTCTCAAGACCCGACGAAGATCGGCGGGCGTCCCGTGGAGCTGCTTCAGAAATACGGCTTTGCCGGCAATATCTATCCCGTTAATCCGCGCGCTTCCGAGGTGCAGGGTCTGAAAGCGTTCGCCTCCGTCCTAGAGATACCCGACGCCGCGGACCTCGCGGTCATCGCGGTTCCGGCGGAAGCTGCGCCAGACGCCGCGCAGGACTGCGCGACGAAGGGCGTGCGTGGGGCGGTCATCCTGTCGTCCGGCTTCACGGAACTCGGCGAGAAGGGTGCGGCGCTTCAACGTCAGCTGTCGGACATCGCGGCGGACACAGGTATCCGCATCGTCGGCCCCAATTGTCTCGGCACCCTCGGGATCACAGACAAGGCGATCGCGACCTTTTCAATCATGCTGGAAAGCAGGATGCCGGTCGCAGGACCGCTGGCGATCGTCTCGCAAAGCGGCAATCTAGGCAGCTTCACGATGCGCCAGGCGATGGAGCGCGGCATCGGCATAAGCCGCTTCATGACCACGGGCAACGAGTGCGACCTCGACATCGCCGACGGCATCGCCTGGCTGGCACGAGACCCCGCCACCGAAGTCATCCTCTGCTGCATGGAGACATGTCGCAGCGCCGCGAAGCTGGTTCGTGCGCTGGATGATGCGCGCCGGGCCGGCAAGCCGGTCATCGTGCTGAAGATCGGTTCCTCGGACGTGGGGCAGGCTGCCGCCGCTTCCCATACCGGCGCGCTTGCCGGTGCGCCCGCCGTGTTCGACGCCGTGTTCGAGCGGTATGGCGCAGTACGAGTGCGCAGCATTGAGCAACTGGTGGACGTCGGTCACGCCGCCACGATCCTGCTGCCCGATCGCCTGCCCCGCGGACGGCGCGTAGCTCTGGTGACTGCTTCGGGCGGCTTCGGAGTGATGATGGCTGACGCTGCGAGCGCCGCCAGGCTCGAAGTGCCTCAACTGTCCCGGACGGCGCAGGAGCGCGTGCTGGAAGTGGTGCCATATGCTTCCCCACGCAATCCGGTGGACACTACCGCGCAAGTTTCCTCGCGCCCGGAGATCATGGAGCAGGTGCTTGGAGCCGTTCTCGCCGACGAGAATTGCGATGCATCTGTCCTGCTCCTCTCCAGTTCGCTCTACCTGCCTCGTCTGCGCAAGGTCTATATGGAGGCGCTGCGCAACTTGCGCGAAAGCCATCCAGACCGATTGCTGATGCTGATCGTCAAGGGGCCTGCCGACGCCGTCGCGGAACTCAATTCGATGGGCTATCCGACGGCCGAGAGCATTGATGCTGCTTGCATCACGCTGGCTTCGCTTGCCGCGATGGGCACACAGTCGAGAGAACGGTTTGCGTTGCAGCCTACGGGGTCGGCTCTTCCACCATTGCCAGCCGATGCCCTGCTGCACGAGCATGGCGCGAAGGCGGCGCTGTCCTCCGCCGGTTTTCCCGTTCTTCCCGAACAGATCGTCGACGATGTGGAGGCCGCCGTCGTGGCCGCGAATGCCGTAGGCTACCCGGTCGTGATCAAGATCGTGTCACCCGACCTGCCGCACAAGACCGAGGTCGGCGGTGTCGTGATCGGCGTCGGCAGCGATAGCGAGATGCGTGCCACCTACGGTTCGATGCTCGAAACCGTGCGGGCTAGAGCGCCGGCGGCTCGCCTGGCCGGTGTCCTCGTATCGCCGATGATCAAGGGTGGCGTGGAGCTCATTCTCGGCACCAAGAACGATCCGATCTTCGGTCCCGTGGTGATGGCTGGCATGGGCGGCATCTACGCCGAAATCATGCAGGACATCGCGTTGCGCGTCGCGCCTGTGGATGAGACTGAGGCGCACGACATGTTGCGCTCGCTCAAGGTCTACAAAATTCTCCAGGGCGCGCGGGGCCGGCCAAAGGCCGATATTGCCGCCGCCGCCAAGGCGATCGCGGCATTGTCCCGCTTCGCCCAAGGCCACGCCGACACGATCGGCGAAATCGACATTAATCCACTCGTCGTGCTGCCGGAGGGCGAAGGCGCTGTCGCGCTCGACGCGCTCATCGTCGGTCGCCAGCATGGAAAGGACAACACATGAACGCGATCACTGGCCTGTCCAGAACGCCGACATCCGTGACCGCGGAGAACAGCGACTATCGCATGTCGGTCCGGCAGTGGCTCGCCGACAATCTTCCCGCGCATTTCCTCAGTGATTCCACGCAATACCGGAACCTCACACTCGAGGAGCGGCAGGCGTTCGAAGCAAAGATGCACAAAGCCGGCCTGACCGGCGTTGCGTGGCCGAAACCCTATGGCGGCCAAGGCTTGACCCTGCGCGAGCACATGGTGGTGAGCCAGGAGATCGGCCGCCTGGCAATGCCCGAAAGCGTCAATTCGATCGGCAAGGAACTCGCCGGGCCCATCATCCAGGCCGTCGCCACGGAAGAGCAGAAGCTGCGTTTCCTCCCGGCAATTCTCGAAATGCGGGATACCTGGTGCCAGGGCTTCTCCGAGCCGGGAGCGGGATCGGACCTTGCCGGCCTGCGCACCAAGGCTGTGCGAGAGGGTGACGAGTGGGTGATCAATGGTCAGAAGATCTGGACCAGCGGCGCCTATCGTTCGCAACGCTGCTTGCTGCTGGCGCGTGTCGGGACCGTCGAGGACCGTCACCGGGGGCTCGCACTGTTCGCCGTCGACATGAATTCTCCCGGCATCAGGGTTCGCAAGATAAAATCGATCGATGGCAACGAAAGTTTCTGCGAGGTCTTCTTCGACGATGTCCGCGTGCCTCAGAGCGACGCGCTCGGTGTTCCGGACGAGGGCTGGGCTGCCGCGGTACGCGTCCTGTCGATCGAACGCGCAACGAATCGCATGCACCGGGCCTGGCGCTTCGAAAACGAACTGAGGCATCTCATTCGCGTTTGCCGGGACACGCCGGCCTTGGCAGCGTTGGTCGAGGAAAGCCACTATCGCCGGCGTATCGCTGCGACCGTGGCCAACATCGAAGTGCTGAAAGCTTATGTCGAGAGCATCGTTCCTTCGATCTGCAACGGCGAGCCCATCGGCGCGCGCGGTTCACTCTACAAGCTCTACTGGAGCGAGGCGCACCAGAACTTCTCCGTGCTGGCGCTGGAACTCCTTTCCAAGGCTCCGGCCGATGCCGGACCTGCCGTTGAGAATGCGATCGCACGCTTTAACGGCATTTATCTCTCCGGCCGTTCCGAGACGATCTACGCCGGCACGACGGAAATCCAGCTCGGCATCATCGCCGATCGCATTCTCGAATTGCCGCGGGTGAAATAGCCATGGAACTCGAATTCAACGGAATGACGCCGGCGGACTTCATCGATACGGCGCGCCGCGCTATCGCCGCCTGTGAAGGCAAGACCATGACCGAGCAGGCAGCGTTGCTCGCTGGTGACGGCCTGCTGGGCATCTGCGCTCCTGAAGGCGCGGGCGGGCTTGGGATGCCGCTGGCCTTTGCCGTTCCCGTCGCGCAGGCCGGAGGGGGATCCCTGTTGGCATTCCCGCTCATCGAGATGCTGGTCATTGCGCGTTGCCTTTCCGCTGCCCATGAGGGAGTTGCCGCTGCGGCCAGCGGCGCCAAGATCGTCACGGTGGCCTGGCAAGGCGCTGCAAACTTGGCTGCTTCGGGGAGCGGGTTCGTCGTTTCCGGCACCGTAGGACGCGCACCGTTCGCCGAAAGCGCCGACGTCATCGTTGCGAGGGTCCTGGATGGGCGGGGTGTGATAATCGACCGGCGAAACGCCGGCGTTTCGGTCGGGCAGACCCAGACGATCGATGTCATCCATCCGGAATTCCGTGTCAGTCTCGACGGCGTCGCCGTCGCTGCTGGCGACATCCTGACCGCCGACGAAATGGCCGAACTCGACCGGTCAGCATGCATCTTACGTGCCGCAGCGATCATCGGCTCCGCCGATTTCTGTCTCGCGACGGCCCAGGAACATGCAACGACGCGCAAACAGTTCGGCAAGCCGCTGATTGCAAACCAGGCAATCCGTCATCATCTTGCCCGCCACAAGCTGGCGCTGGAAAGTGCTCGCGTTGTTCTCGGCCAGGCGGTGTCCGCCAACGGATCGCCTTTCTCTGCGCGCGCCGCATTCCAGGCCGCAGTGACGGGCGGCATCCTGGTTTCGGAAGGCGCAATCCAGATCCACGGTGGCATGGGCTTTACCTGGGAAGTGCCGCTGCATTTTCACCTTCGCCACGTCCGCGCGCTCGAAGCTCAGGGCGATCAGGCCGGGAATCTCGATCGACTTGCGGAAGACTACATCGCCGGGTTCGAACCGAAGAGCGACGCAGCCTGAGGAGATAGCAATGAACAGCTCACTTGAAGGGAAGGTCGCTCTCATCACCGGGGCCGGGCACGGCATCGGACGCGCCACCGCGAAACTCATGGCAGCACAAGGCGCCATCGTCGCGATCAACGATCTCAGGCAGGAATTCGTCGACGAGGCGGTGGCCGAGGTCGAAGCTCAAGGGGGCAGGGCAATCCCGGTTGCTCTGAACGTTGCCAGCCGCGACGGAATGCGCGAGGCAGTCTCGCTTGCGAGAAACGCAGGCGGACGATTTGACATACTGGTCAACAATGCGGCGTGGGTTCGCTACCAGGCCGTGCCGGACATTGCACCGGAGACACTGGACCGTATGCTGGACATCGGCTTCAAGGCGGTGATCTGGGGCATCCAGGCAGCGGCCGAAGCAATGGATCCGGAGCGCGGCGGGTCGATCGTCAACATCGCCTCCACTGCCGGTTTCCGTTCGGCTGCCAATTCCGTCGTCTACAGCGGCATCAAGGCGGGCGTGATGGGAATCACCCGGGCGGCGGCTGCGGAACTGGGCGCGCGCAACATCCGCGTGAACGCTGTTGCTCCCTCCGCGATCCCAACGGAAGGCACCGCGAAACACCGTTCCGAAGAGCGCGATGCAAAACGGATCGCTGCCACGCCGCTTGGCCGCCTGGGAACCGTCGACGATGTCGCCGCCACTGTATGCTTCCTTGCCTCCGCGGAAAGCGCCTTCGTCACGTCGCAGACATTGATCGTAGACGGCGGCATCACCTTCACGAACCTCTGAGCACGCCATGTTGCGCGCTGACGTGACAGGGAAAGTAGCAATAGTCACCGGAGGTGCCGCGGGCATTGGCTGGGCGACGGCACGCCTTCTTGCCGAACGCGGCGCGCGCGTCCTCCTCGCCGACCTGGACGGAGCACGGGCGGTCGAGCGGGCGCAGTCACTCGGCACGGAGCACGCGGCAGTCGGTGTCGATATTTCCGTGCCCGCAAGCGTCACTTCGATGTTCGCCGCCTGCAGGGACGCTTTCGGCAAAATCGACATCCTCGTCAACAACGCCGGTCGTACCGACCAGCGAGGCTTGCCTTTGCTGGAGCACGATTGCGCATCCTTCGAAGCACTGCTTGCCATCAACCTCGCCGGCACGGCGGAAGCCGGGAGGCAAGCGCTCCAGGCTATGGCGAAGAGCGGTGGCGCGATTGTGAACGTCGCCTCGGGCGCTGCTGTCCGAGCGTTGCCGTTGCGCGGCAGCTACAGCGCCTCTAAAGCCGGCGTGCTGGGTCTGACCCGTGCGCTTGCCGGCCAACAGCAGGTCCGCGTGAATTGCGTAGCGCCGGGATTCGTTCATACGGAACTCGTCGCGGCATTGATCCAGGCTGGCCGTCTGGACCCCGCGGACGCGGCCGCAAAAATACCGCTCGGCCGGAGGAGATCGCGGAAGCTATCGGCTTCCTCGCCAGTCCGGCCGCTGCGCATGTCAATGGGACGACGCTTATCGTGGACGGCGGCTCTGACGCATTCGGCGGCAGCAAACCGCCGGCGAAGGCCAAAGCCTCCACTGAGCATGCTCGCACGAGCGGAGCCATCGTCGTGATTGGCGACCATCTTGCCGAAACATGTGTCGCCGTTCTGCGTGGCGAGTTCGACAATGTTGTCCGGCTACCCGGCAATGCTGCCGCTGACGAGGCAGCGCTGGAGGAAGCGCTGAACGCGCAAACGGCCCGTCATGGCGGGATAGTCGCTGTGATCGACGCCGGACGGGGCGCTCCCGCCAGCGGTCTCATGGCGGCACTTGGAGAGCACTTCCGTATCGGCAAAGCCGTCGGCCGGGTGCTGTGCGATCAAAAGAGCGGCAGCTTCGTTTCCTTCATCCGGCGGGATGCGCTGTCCTCTCCGTCGGAAAACCCCGCCTATACCGAAGCGGCCGGGATGTTGTGCAAGACGCTGGCCTGCGAGTGGGCAGCATCGGGGGTGCGGGCCAACGCCGTCGTCGGACACGCCGGGCCAGCCTCGACCGAGATGATGTGTTTCCTGGCGAGCCCCTGGGCGTCCTATGTCACGGGCAGCGTTACCGAGCTTCATGAGCACGGCGGTGGACAGCATTGATGAGCTGCCGGAGCACAGCGTCGCGGCAAGGCGGCTGTTGTCGCCGCGCGCCGCTATTGGCTTGCACGATCGGCTTTCCGGCATCGCACAACGCACGGGAGAGGATGTGGGGCGCGAGCAACTTGAAAGACCGGTCAGCCATAGCCTGATCGTCTAGTCATGGCGTGCCGCTGACCATTCGCGCACGCCGGCTGCCAGAGCAGTCGCCATCAGAACAGGATCGGTGCGACGGTTTTCCGAGCTTCAGGGAGGAAATTTAAATGAGGATACTTGGTCGAGACGTGACCGATGTCGTTGCGGGTGTCGCGACGAGCATCATCGGCTTGCTGGTTGTCTATAATGCCTGGGAATATCCCATGGGCACAGCCCGCGACATGGGACCGGGATATTTTCCTACCCTGGCCGGTGTCGCGCTCGCGCTCCTGGGCCCGGGAATTATCTTCGTTGAAGGACGCAGGCCCGTAGACGAGAAACCGGAGTACGTCCATCCCCGTTCCTTGCTGCTCATTCTGGGAAGCATCGGCATGTTCGCGGCGCTGGTCGGCCCCTTCGGCCTCGGCCCAGCGACCTTCGCATCGGTCTTCCTCTCAGCCCTTGCCGACCGCACTTCGACGCTGCTGTTCGCGACGGTGCTCGCCTTTTGTGTAACAGGCTTCGCCGTGGCAGCTTTCGTCTACGGCCTTGGCGTGCAGATTCCGGGGATTCGTTGGTAGCCATGGATATCTTCTCGAACATGGCGCTCGGCCTGGGCGTCGCTTTGTCTCTGCAAGGCCTGTTCTTCTGTTTCGTGGGCGTTTCTCTCGGCACGCTTGTCGGGGTACTGCCCGGCCTGGGTCCGATGGCATCGATCGCGATGTTGCTGCCGCTGACCTATCACGTGAGCCCAACATTCGCCCTGATCATGCTGGCTGGCATCTACTACGGGGCCGCCTATGGTGGCCGCATCACGTCCATCCTGCTCAATCTCGCAGGCGAAGCCTCCAGCGCGGTGACGCTCCTCGATGGCTATCCGATGGCCCGTCAGGGCAGGGCCGGGGTTGCGTTGTTCATAACGGCCATTGCCTCTTTCGCCGGCGGCATCGTCGGAATGGTGCTGCTGATGCTCTTCTCGCAACCGCTGGCCCATCTCGCGATCCGTTTCAGCGCGCAGGAATATTTCTCCCTGATGCTGCTGGGCCTCGTCGCTGCGGCGCTGCTGGCAGGCGAGGCGCCATTTCGCGCGCTTGCCATGGTCGTGCTCGGGCTCGTCCTCGGTCTGGTCGGCATCGACCTCAACAGCGGCACGGCGAGGTTCACCTTCGGCGTTCCCGCCCTCTACGACGGGCTCTCGCTGGTGGCGATCGCGGTCGGCCTGTTCGGTCTTCCCGAGGTCATGGCCAGCGCCGGTTCGAAGGAACAGGCTCGGCCGGCGCCTGGCACGATTACAATGCGCTCGCTCATGCCGACTCCCTCGGACTGGAAGCAGGCCACCTTGCCGATGCTGCGCGGCTCGGCGATCGGATCATTCTTCGGTGCGCTTCCCGGAACCGGAGGTGTCACCGCATCCTTCATGTCCTACGCAGTCGAAAAGCGTATCGCGGATGATCCGTCCCGTTTCGGCAAGGGTGCCATCGAGGGTGTAGCCTCGCCGGAAGCTGCCAACAATGCGGCCGTACAGACTTCGTTCATTCCGACCCTCAGCCTCGGCATTCCTGGGGATCCGGTGATGGCTCTCATGCTTGGCGTCATGATGGTGCATAACATCCTGCCGGGCCCCAATTTCATCGCCGGCCAGCCAGAGCTGTTCTGGGGACTGGTTATGAGCTTCGTCATCGGCAACGTCATGCTCGTCATCCTCAACGTGCCGATGATCGGTCTTTGGGTGCGGCTCCTGCTCGTGCCATACCGGGTGCTGTTCCCGATCATCATCGCGCTTGTATGCATCGGCGTTTACAGCGTCATGAACCAAGCTATGGACCTGTTCGTCCTGATCGGGTTCGCCTTGCTCGGCTATGCGCTGAAGCTGCTGCGCTTCCAGGCAGCGCCGCTGCTGCTCGGGCTCGTTCTGGGGCCGATGCTCGAAGAGAACTTCCGTCGCGCCATGGTCATTGCCGGTGGCGATTTCTCGAGCTTCTTCACCCGCCCGTTGAGCGCTGCCTTTCTCGTCTGCATCGCGCTCATCCTGGCATGGACGATCTATTCGCGTATACGCGGTGGGCGCGCTCTCGATGAGGCGGCCGCGAATGAGGCAGGCTGAGCATGGAAATGGCAGGAAAAATGGTCGAAAGCAGAACGGTTCTCGTCACACGCCGGGATGGCTACCACGAAATTGTGCTCAACCGTCCGGACAAGCTCAATGCCTTCACCGTCGGACTTCACGGCGAGCTCATGGCTGCCCTCCGCGAGGCGGAGGCCGACGACTCCTGTCGCGCGGTCCTCATCACCGGGGCTGGTCGGGCCTTCTGCGCCGGACAGGACCTGAACGAACGTGTCTTTACCGATGGCGTTGCGCCGGACCTCTCCGAGAACCTGGCCGCCCGCTACAATCCGCTGACCACTTTCATTCGCAACACGCGGCTTCCGGTGGTGGCGGCGGTCAATGGTGTGGCGGCCGGCGCGGGCGCAAGCCTTGCATTTGCATGCGATATCGTCATAGCCGCGCACTCCGCCAAATTCGTCCAATCTTTCTCTCGTATTGGTCTCATACCGGATGCCGGCGGCACGTGGATCCTGCCTCGGCTCATCGGGGATGCGCGGGCACGGGCGCTGTTCATGTTGGCCGACACAATCAGCGCGAAGCAGGCAGCCGAGTGGGGCATGGTGTGGAAGATCACCGAGGACAGCGCCCTTTTAGCCGAGGCGGCCGACATCTGCCTGCGTCTTGCCGCCACGCCGGGCTCGGCAATCGAACTTATCAAACGCGCGCTTGCAACCTCCCAGCATAACACACTTGACCAGCAACTCGCAGCCGAGGCCGAGCTTCAACGGCAAGCCGGCATCCATCCCGAATACCGTGAATCCGTCGAGCGCTTCCGCCGCAAAGCGTGAAGGCTCGTGTGGAAGCAAGACGGTTGGAGATAGACACGGTGAAGCGCGATGGCGAGATCGCCATCGTCATAATCACAATCCGCCAGTCAATGCGCTGACCGCCGCGTTACGATCAAAACGCGCGGCAGCGACGACCCGGCTCGCAGTGATCAATCCTGCAAGGCCATCGTCATTGCCTGCGCGGGCCGCGAAGGTGAAACTTGGGCTGAACAGGGTCAGTCGGTACGGTGCGCCCCATGTTGTCGATGCGCTAGGCGCCATGATCGTTCAGGAGAGCATCGCCGCGCGATGCGTCAGACGGCGACGTGGTCTGGCTCAATGGCTTCGGCCTCCCAGAGGACGAGGGCGGCCGATGTTCCTGGCGGGCGAAATCGGCCTTGAGAAGGTCGTCGATCGGCTCAACCATTGGCAGGAGCAAACCGGCAAACGGTCTACAAGCCAGCAACGCTGCTCCTGGAGAGGGCGGCAGCAGGACAAGGCTTCAAAGAGGGTATTTGGAAAGCGGAGAGTCGAGCAAGCGGGAAACGGGTGCCGCGCCGCACGATCTCGCCAGTGGCCGCACGCGATCCAGTGGTTCGCGCCCGGCCAGTGGGAGCAATCGCGTTTCGGCGACCTAGCAGTTGGCTGCCATCTGCTTCGCTTCCGACCCGGAGGCGAGCGCCTTGTTGACAGCTGGAATGATCCGCTCGCCCCAGAGCTCGATCTGCTTCAGCATGGTCTTCTGGTCGAAATCTCCGAGCTGCGTCTGGACGGTGATCTGGTCAGGCTTCAACACTTCGATCTCCTCCAAGAGGCGGTCGATGACGCGGTTCACGCTGCCGACCGGAAGGTTCTTCTGCATCGTCTCGAAGGAGAGGTCCTGGGGTGTTGCGACCTCCTGCAGCATATAGCCGTCCTGGCTCTGCTGGCGGCGCTGATGCAGAGCCTCGGAAAGACGACGCTGGAAGCGCGCATTGTCGAGATAGCTTTCGACCTCTCTCGGATCCTCGCTGGCGTAGCAGCAGCGCAAGATCGATATCTTGGCGTCCGTCACCTTCTTGCCCTCGGCCGCGGCGGCCTCCTCTATCGTCCTGCGCAGATTCGCCAGGGCATCGAGACCCTGGTGGAAGGCAGTGACGAACAGGTTGAGCCCATCGCGATAAGCGCGGGTCATGCTCCGGCTGGAGCCCGCCGCGAGCCAAATCGGCGGGGTGGGCTTCTGCACTGTGCGCACCGAGATCGCCGTCGGCGGGATACGCGCGTAGGCGCCCTCGTGCTCGAAGATGTTCTGTTTCAGCCCTTTCAGGATGACGTCGAGGTATTCGGAGAACACCATTGGCGCCTCGTCGACATTGACGCCAAAGCGCTCGAACTCGAACTGCTGATAGCCTGAGCCGACGCCGAGTTCCAGGCGTCCGTTGGAGACGATATCGGCAAAACCGATTTCGGAGAGCAGACGCTGCGGCTGGTAGAGCGGCAGGACGCAAACGGCCGTGCCGAGGCGGATCCTGCTCGTGATACCGGAGAGTGCCGCGACCATCATCAGTGGCGATGGAACGAGGCTGTAGTTGTTGAAGTGATGCTCGGCGAACCAGGCCACGTCATAACCGGCGCGTTCGGACGCCTGGGCCTGTTCGATCGAGTTGCGGATCACATGATCCGAGGATTGGTGATAGCCACGTTGAGCGGCGAGTATGAAGGTTCCGAATTCCATGGGATAGTGTCCTCGGCGTTTCGTCTTGGAGAAGCGATCAGGGGACCCGCTCGACGTGAGCACGGATCGAGTTTGTTGCGGCGTCGATCCAGCCCTTGGTCGCGGCGTAGTCGATCATCTTGCGAAAGCCCGCATGCCATTCTTCCGTGCCGGGCATGCCCGGCAACTGAGTGACGGCATCGATCGCGACGAGCACGTTTCGGTCGTCGACGAACGCGACACCAGGCAGCGCCGGACGAGATTCTGACGTGTTTCGTAGCCGCAGCTTGAAGCTCTTGAAGTCCTCGGGCTCGACAAGGGACATCTCCTCGCCCGGAGAGTAGTCGACTATCATTCCGCCGCCTCCGGCGTCTCCCGCAGCTCGCTTGCGAAGCCGGCATTGCCGAAGGAAGTCCAGCCGCCGTCGACATAAAGGATCGAGCCGTTGATGTAGGAAGCATCCGATGAGGCGAGAAAGAAGGCTGCGTCGGCGATGTCCTCGGGCCGGCCAAGGTCGCCCATGGGGATGCGCCGGCGCACCGCACTGAAATCGACGCGGCCAGACCGCTCGAGTGCGGCGACGCCGGGCGTGCGGATGTAGCCCGGAGCGATTGTGGCGAAACGCATTCCCTTCGGTCCGAGTTCGGCCGCCATGCAGCGGGTCAGGATGTCTATGCCAGCCTTGGACGCTCCGTAGGCATGGCGCGGCGCGAAGGGCAAGAAGCTGTTGATAGAGCCCAGGTTGATCACGACGCCGCCTGCAGGCATGGCCTTCAATGCCTCGCGTGTGCAGACGAATGCACCGGTGAGATTTACGTCTAGCAGGCGTTCTATCTCCTCGGGACGCTGGTCGAACGCAGGGATGAAGGTGTCGGCTATCGCTGCGTTGTTGATCAGAACGTCGATCTTGCCGTATCGTTTGGCGGCCTCGCTGAACATGGCAACGACGCTTGCTTCGTCGGAGACGTCGACATGGACTCCCATGTGCTTGGCGCCCAGCCTGCCCGCGAGAGCCTCGGCGCCGGGCCCATCCTTGTCGCCAATCACGACTGTATCGCCGGCCTCGGCGAAGCGCTCAGCGACGGCCGCCCCGATTCCATGGGCGCCCCCGGTAACGACGACGACCCTTGGCGCGGTGTCCCGTTCGGGTCGGATCAGTTCGGCCCCTGGCACCTCCTGCAGGGGAGGGTGGGCATCCCCCGGCTGATTGAAGGACATCCATCCCCCGTCGACAGCAAGCACTGCGCCGGTGATGTAACGCGCCTTCGGCGAGGCAAGGAACCGCGCAGCACGGGCGATCTCGTCGGGCCTGCACATGCGGCCCATCGGCACGCGGCGTCGGACCGCCGGGATATCGGCCTTCCCGGTGCGTTCGAGTTCCTCGACCATCGGTGTACGGACATAGCCGGGGGCCACGCCGCAGACACGGATGCCGCGCCGTGCCCATTCACAGGCAAGTGACTTGGTGAAGGAGATCAGGCCGGCCTTCGACGCCGAATAGGCATTGCGACGCGGATTGCCGAGGACGCCGGCGAGCGAGGCAATGTTAACGATGGCGCTGCCCGGCCGCATGCGCCGGGCAGCCTCCCTGGCCATGACGAAGGGGCCGATCAGATTGACCGAAAGCGTTTTGCGGAAGAGTTCGACCGATGTTTCGATGGTCGGCGTCATGGTGGGACCCATGGCGGCGTTGTTGACGAGTGCGTCGAGCCGGCCCAATTCGGTATCGATATGGTCGAACAGGGCGAGCACTTCGCTCTCGCGCGACACGTCGCATTCGACGCCGAGGTGACGACTCCCGAGAGAGTTTGCCAGTTCGATCACGCCTGTCCCGGGCAGATCGACAGCGACCACCGTGTCACCGTCCTGCGCCAGGATATCGACAAGGGCGCGTCCGATGCCGCCGGCGGCGCCTGTTACGACGACGATGCGTCCAGTGTTGTCCACGTCAGTTCCTCCCAGGGCCTTTCGTCATCCAGTCGGCTCGAGGCGGCGGAAGGATCCGTCGCGGTAGAGCAGTACATCCTGATCGAGCGACGCCACGCCGACCACGCGACCGAGATAGACGTAGTGCGTGCCCGAGGCGACGCGGCTCTCCACGCGGCAATCGAAGCTGGCGACCGTACCTTCAAGAACCGGTGACCCGGTCTTGAGCGTGCGCCAATTCCCCTCGGCGAACCGATCCTCGTGCGACAACTTCGGCGTCGAGAACAGGCGGGCGATCCCGTGCTGCCGGTCCGCCAGGAAATTGATCGCGAAAGCGCCGCTCTCGCGGATCAACGGCTCCGCCGAGGCGCTTCCATTGACGCACACGAGCATGGTGGGCGGCATCGCTGCGACCGAGCAGACGGCAGTAGCGGTCAGCCCGTTGCGAACGTTCTTCGAACGCGAAGTCACGATGGCCACGGACGAGGCGACCTGGCGCATCGCCATCTTGAACTCGGTTTCGTCAACGGCCTCGCTCCGGCCCCGGAAGGCAATCGTCTCAACCATCGTTCACTCGCAACTCCCTTTTGCGGCATGTAAGAGCGCGAATAGGAGGCCCGACGGGACGCTGCTGCGTCGCCGCTCAGAAAGAAATCCGCCGCGCTTTCAACGTACACTGCGGCAGGATCGACCACCGTCTCAAGCGCCGCTTGCATGCGGAGCCTATTTTCACGTTGATGAAAAACCGCGTGCGGCAAGCAGGCCATAGACCGGATCGTCGGGGTATGCTCCGCCGACGGGCTGCCGCGCTCCGAAACGCTCGGGCTCGCTCCTCTCAGGCGGCGTCTGCTCGTCCACCCAGTCATAAACCACCGTCCGGTCGGCGACGCGCCACTCTTCGCCGCGCTTCTCGAAGCGGTCGCAGTACCGGCCGCACAGCAATACCTGGCGAACCACGCCTTCCCGATCCGGCCCGCGCTGCAGTGCGGTGAAATACGATTCGACCGCAGCCTCCGAGGGACCTGTGAATTCGATCAGGATGTTGGAGATCTGGTGGATGTTCCGCGGCTTGGACTTGAACACGCCGAGTGCCATCTCGATGAATCCCTCAGCCGGACCGACATAGGCGCCGTGTCGATCGTGCGCGTCCGGCCAGTAGGAACTGCGAAGGGATTGTTCGTCGGCGCGGTCGATGCCGCGACAATAGCGATAAAGGCAATCACGGATCTGCTCGCGATCGATGATCTCCTGGAGCTTGTCTTCCGTCATCTCAGCATCCCTCCGCTTTTCCGCCGCGCGGCACGATCAGCGCATCGAGAGCGACCACCCCTCGGCCCCTTTCGAGCACGCGTACAGGGTTGAGATCGACACTGTCGATTCTCTCCGCATTGGCTGCGGCGAAGCGCGAGAGCGCCGCCAGCATCTCCGCCAATGCGTCGACATCGGCGGGTGGCGCACCGCGCACGCCCTCCAGCATTGCGTAGCCGCGGATCTCGCGGATCATTCGATGGGCTTCGCTGGTGTCGAAGGGCGCCACGCGGAAGGTGACGTCCTTCAGCACCTCGACGAAGACACCCCCCAAGCCGAACATGACGACCGGGCCGAAGACAGGGTCGCTCACCACACCGGCGATCGTCTCCACGCCACCGGAGATCATCGGTGCGACCATGACACCATCGATATGCGCGTCGGGACGCTTCTCCCTCGCGCGAAGGAGGATGGTGGCGAAGGCCGTCTCTGCCTCATGCGCATCCTTCACGTCGAGGATCACACCGCCGATTTCAGTCTTATGGGCGATGTCGGCCGAGACGATCTTGAGAACCTGCGGAAAACCGACCGCTTCGGCAGCGGAGCGAATATCGCCACCGGGCGCTACCAGTCGATCGGACGGGAATCTAATATCTGCCTCGGACAAGATCCGCTTGGCGGCCAGCTCGCTCAGCGCCTCCGTGCCGAGGTCGACGGGCTCTGGAAGCGGTGCTGGGTCTCTGGCCTGACCGGCCCGCTCAAAGCTCTCGTGGAAATGCACCATGGCGCCAAGTGTCTTCATAAGCGCGGTGCCGTCCTGGTTGACGATGAAGCCCTTCTCCTCGTAATCGCGAACGATCTCCTCCGGAGCGGTCATCGTCAGCGTCATGATCGTGTCGCGCGCGGACGCTGCGGCAGTCTCAAGCGCTTGCCGCAGCTTGCCCGAGAAAGAGGGGCTGGCAGGCCCGCTGCCGAAGATGCCGGCGAAGAAGCCATAGTCGCCCTTCTCAAGCATGGCCGAGATGAAGCTCGTCATCAGCGGCAGGTCGGTGACGGCCTGGGCGGTTGCATCCACCGGATTGCGCGGCGAAGCATAGGGCAGCATCGCCTTCAGCTCTTCCTGCGCTTTCTCCGGCATCGGCTTGACGTCGAGGCCCGCCGCCTCGGCATCATCGGCCATCTGTATCCCGAAGCCGCCCGACATGGTGAAGATGCCAAGCGTATTGTTCTTGGGGTAAATCCCGCGCGCACAGGCGGCGGCGATGTCGAGTTGCTCGGCTGTCGTCGAAGCACGCCAGACGCCGTACTGGCGGAAGACCGCGTCGAAAATAGCGTCCGAGCCCGCAAGGGCTGCCGTATGCGAACTCACGGCATGCGCTCCGACCTCGGAGCGGCCGACCTTCATGAAGACGATCGCCTTGCGATGTTCGCGCGCGGCTTCCAGTGCTGCGATGAAGGTGTCGCGATCGCGAACGCCCTCGGCGTAGGCCATTACGACGTTTATCCCCGGCTGCTCGACAGTCCAGCGTAGCGCCTCCGCGACGTCGATGTCGCACTCATTGCCGGTGGTAATCATATGGTTCATGCCGAGGCCTCGCAGGCGGGCCAGGTACATGAGGTGCGACCCGTAGGCGCCGCTCTGCGATACGATGCCGATCGGTCCGGGCTTGACCAGGCTCGTGTCCAGCATCGCCGAGAAGGTCCCGTAGAAGCCGATCGACGAATTGAACACGCCCAGGCAGTTCGGCCCAAGGAGGCGCATGCCGGCCTTGCCGGCGATGCGGACCATTTCGTCCTGCATCGCGCGACCCTGCTGGTCCGTCTCGGCGAAGCCGGCAGAGAAGACGATCGCGGCCTTGATGCCCTGCTCGGCACATTCGCGCACCGCTTCCACGGTGCCTGCGGCAGGCACCGCGAGGATCGCAACGTCCGGGGTTTCCGGCAACGCGGTCACGGAGTGATAGGCCTTGAGGCCTTGGACAGTCTCGCGCTTCGGATTGACCGGATAGATGGCGCCTGCAAAGCCGCTCTCTCGCAGGTAACGCAGGGGTCGTCCGCCGATGCGCATTACATCGTCGGATGCTCCGACGAGCGCTACCGAATTCGGCGAGAGCAGGGCGGAGAGGCCATTGGCTCGGATCAGCATTTCAGGAATTTCCCATCCTGTTTTCAGGCGCGACCTGTCCGAAGCGGGCCTCCGGAATGCCGCGCACACCCAGACCATCGATCGCGAACAGCCGGCCGCCATCGGGGTGTTGCGACACCGCCCGGCCCGAACCCGAATCCTTGATCGAAGTGACGAACAAAGTGGTCATGTCGTCGCCGCCAAAGGCGACGGATGAGGGAAGATCCACCGGCGCGTCGATGATGCGGTCGAGCTTGCCCGCGGGCGTGATGCGGGCGATCTTTCCGACTTGGATCAAGCAGACCCAGAGGCATCCGCCGTCGTCGACGGTCGCCCCGTCCGGGCCCGAGTGCCATTGGGAGGTGTCGACGAGGATCGACGGTTCACCGACTCCGTCCCCGCCGTAGGTATAGGCACGGATAGCCCGGTCGAGACTGTCGGCGAAATACATCGTCCTGCCGTCAGGACTGAAGCAGAGCGCGTTCGATATGCGGATGCCGTTCGCGAGGCTGTCGCTGCGCCCTTGCGAATCGATACGCCAGAGCGTGCCGCGCGGATCGGCGTGGATACCCATCGAGCCGCAGAGAAAGCGGCCTTGTCGATCGACCTTACCGTCGTTGAAACGCACGAGCGGGTCGGACGGCTCGGGTCGGAGCAGGGGGGTCAGTGTCGAGGTATCGAGGTCGAAGGCATGGATGCCGTCCGCCAGGGAGACGACGAGGCTGCGGGACTGGCCGAGCGCGACGGACCCCACCATCGACGGCATCGGCCATTCGCGGAACGTGTTGGTCGCGGGCTCCCAGCGCCGGATGAAGCGCGAGAAGCCGTCGACCCAATAGAGCCATCCGCTATCGGCGTCCCAGACCGGGCTCTCGCCCAACAGATCGGCACGGTCCGATATGCTGCGTATGTCGATGGTCATTGGAGATCGCTTGCGTTTCAGCCGGAGGACGGGCGACGATCGTCGCCCGTCCGATAGCCTTGGGAGATTTACTGGCTCTTGAGCAACGGGCAGGCGCTCTCGCTCGCCGGCCGCCAGACATCTTCGGCCGCGATGGTCGCGGTGATATTGTAGTAGTCGTAGGGCTGCTTGACCTCCTCCGGCGACTTGATGGTCACCGCGTACATCGGGCGCATCACCTGGCCGTCGGCGCGGATCTTCACGTCCTTCATCTGGAAGTCGTTGACGGGCATCTCGTGCATCTTGGCGACGACCTTCTCGCCATCGTCGGTGCCGGTTTCCTTGACGGCCTTCAGATAGTGGGTGATCGCGCTGTAAGTTCCGGTCATGCTTTCGTTCGGCACACGATCGCGGAAACGCTTCTTGAAGCGATCGGCGAAAGCGCGCGTTTCGTCGTTCATGTCCCAGTAGCTGGGAGTGACGAGCGCCATGCCCTTCACCGCCTCGAGGCCGATCCCATGGACCTGATTGATCTGCAGGCCAAGCGCGATGACCTTCTGGCCGCCCGCCTGGATGCCGAATTCCTGTGCCTGTTTGACGGCGTTGGCGAAATCGGACCCGGAATTGGCGAGAACGATGACTTTTGCGCCGCTCGCCTGAGCCTGCAGCAGGTAGGACGAGAAGTCATTGGTGTTGAGAGGGTGAAGGACCGATCCCAGTACCTTGCCCCCGGCTTCCTCGATGAACTTGGTGGCGTCGGCCTGCCACGTCTTGCCGAAGGTGTAGTCGACGGTGATGAAGTAGTAGCTTTCGTTGCCCTCGGCGATCATGGACTTGATGACGCCCTTGGCAAGGGAATAGGTGTCGAGCACCCATTGAGTGCCCATCGGGGAGCACGCGTCATTGGTAAGGGCCGACGATGCGGTGCCGGCCAGCAAGTAAGGCTTCTTCTTCTCGGCCATCATTTTCTGGACGGAGATTGCAATCGAGGAAGCAGAGCATCCCAAAATGGTATCCACGCCTGCTTCGTCGATCCATTTCTGCGCAATAGCGGCACCGATGTCCGGCTTGTTCTGGTCGTCGGCAATCACCAACTCAATCTTCTTGCCGTTCACCTCGCCGCCGAAATCCTCGATCGCCATCCGGGCTGCCTCGACGGATCCCGGGCCGCAATTGTCGGCATAGGGGCCGGACTGATCGTTCATCAGGCCGATCTTGACCACGTCGCCGGAAATCTCCTGGGCGAACCCGGCCGACGGGATCATCGTACCCGCCAGGATAGCGCTGAATACAGCAGCGCGTTTGCAAGTCATCATTTCAGTTCCTCCGCTTGTTGCTTGCAGGCGATTTTTGTTTGCCCACGAACTATTTTCCATTCGGCCGCTTCCGCCGCCGGTCTCAAGAGAATGCGAATGTCATGGCTCCATCGACGAGCATCATGTCGCCACTGATCCAACTGGATTCATCGCTGGCGAGAAACACTGCGGCGTTGGCAATATCGCGCGGCTCCCCGAGCCTTCCGAGCGGCACCTTCTGGCGTCGCCGCTCCCAACCCGCCTCGTCGACGACCAGGTTTGCCCCGTCCGTTCGGGTGGAGCCCGGCGCGATCGCGTTCACGCGAATGTTCATGGGGCCGAACTCGGCGGCAGCCGAACGCGTTCCCGCCTGCACCGCAGCCTTGACGGCGCTGTACATAATGCCGTGCCGGAACGCGATCAGAGCTGCGGGAGAGGCGATATTGACGATCGCGCCGCCACCCGCCTCCTGCATCTGCGGAACGACGGCCTGGTAGCCCCATATCACGCCCTTGAAACCGACATCGATCATCCGGCCGATCGTCGTCTCGTCCTGCTCGAGCAGAGATCCGTAGCGGTTCCACATCGCATTGTTGACGAGGATCGTGGTCGGCCCGAACGCTTCCTTCAGCGCTGCCGCCGCATCGAAGAGATCAGTGCGTTTCGCCACGTTGCCGACGATTGGGATGGCCCGGCCGCCCGCGGCGTTGATCGCGTCAGCGGCCTCGCCGGAGATCTCCGGCTTGAGGTCTAGCACGCCGACGGCCGCACCTTCACGGGCGAACGCCTCGCTGATCGCGCGGCCGATGCCACGACCGCCGCCGGTGACCAAAGCCACCCGTCCCTCAAGCCTGCGCATACCCGCCACCCGTTCTACTCCTGTCATTTCTACGTTCATCCGGCCCGCAAGGCCTTTGCGAAAGTCTCCCGCGATGCCATCGGGATCGCGCCGCCGCGCGTCGGGTCGGCATAGGTGCCCCCGGCCGATGCGTAGTCCCTGCCAGTGCGGCGCTCGAGGATGACGCCGATCGATTCGACATTGGGGATCTTGTCCGGGGTGAGCTCGGCCATGTGCGGCTTGCGCGCGAGCGCCTTTTCGATGAATGGAGCGAGCTCTTCGTCCTTGCGCGCGAGCCGCGCGTCCTCATCTTCTTTCAACTCGGGCATGACCTCGCGCGCGAACAGCTCGAGCGCTTCGCAAATGTGCTCGTGTCGGTTCATCCCGGACTGTTGGATGAAGATCATCTGGTCGATGCCAGCATCCACATAGGCTCGAAGGTGTTCGCGTACGCTTTGGGGTGTGCCTATCGAACCAGCGCCCGGCGTTTCCTTCATGTCTTCCTTGATGGCGAGGAAGCGCCTCCAGAGATTGGTGACGCCCGGCTTGTGCTCGCCATAAATGGCGTAGTGCGCCATCGAGTAGCCGAAGAAGCGGAACCCATCGAGGCCCCGCCGGATCGCCTCTTCGTGGTTCTCGTGGACCATCATCCCGTTGAGCGTCGCGAAATTCGCGTTGACCGAGTGGCCGATGGGCACGCACTCGTCCGACTTGATGACGGCATAGTATTCATCCCGCCACGCCTTGGCTTGGGAGGCCTCAAGGAATCCGAATACGAGCGCTCCGACGCCATGGCGGGCCGCACGCAAGATACTCTCGCGGCGCGAGCACGCCATCCAGATCGGCGGATGCGGCTTCTGCACGGGCTTCGGCACGACGTTCCTCGCCGGCATGGAGAAGAACTGGCCCTCGTATCCAGGATAGGTCCGCATCGCCATCATGGTCGCGGTCTGCTCGACACCCTCGCGCCACATGGCGGTCTTCTGCTCAGGCTCGATGCCGAAGCCTTGCATCTCCACAAGCGTAGCCGATTCCCCGGTTCCCCATTCGACACGCCCACCCGAAACGAGATCGAGCGTAGCGAGCCGCTCGGCGACACGCGCCGGGTGGTTGTAGCGGGGTGACGAGAGACAGATGCCGTGACCGAGGCGCATCTTTTTCGTCCGCTGCGATGCCGCGCCGAGGAACACTTCGGGCGCGGAGGAATGAGAATATTCCTCCAGGAAATGATGCTCGACTTCCCAGACATGATCGTAACCGAGGCGGTCGGCGAGTTCGATCTGATCGAGAGCCTCATTGAAGAGCCTCAGTTCGCTGTCCTCGCCCCAGGGCTGGGGCAACTGATGTTCGTAGAACAGGCCAAGGTGCATTGTTTCCTCCACCCCATCCCGTACCAGCCGCAACGCCCGCGCAACGAAGGGGCAAGCCGCTGGCTGGACTTGACGGCGGCCACCTTGTCACGCACGTCCATGCCGGGCTAGAAACATTTGTACGTGTGGGCCAATTTCATATGTGTGAAAATTGGCAGGCAAACGGAGGAGCTGGAATGCAGTCCGCGCAAGTGAAATCTGCGACGCGCGCCATTGAAATTCTCGAATATTTCAGGGGCGTTAGGCAGCCACGAGCAATGTCGGAAATCGCTGTTGCGCTGGGCTATCCGCAATCGAGCGCGACCGTTCTTCTGAAAACGCTCGTGACCTTAGGCTACCTCAACTTCAACCGGCGCGAGCGCGTATACTTCCCGACCCCGAAGGTGACGTCTCTGGGGGATTGGGTCCCCCGGGCCCTTTTCGGATCGACACGAATGCTGGATGCGCTACGCGACGTGCACGCAGCGACCGGTGAGGGGGTTGGGATCAGCACCAAGAACGACATCTACCTGCAGTACGTGCAGAACATGGACTCGATCCATCCGCTTCGCTTCCACATTCCGGAAGGCACGCTTCGTCCACTGACCCAGTCGGGTATTGGCTGGACACTGTTGTCCACCTTGTCCGACGACAAGATCGACAACATCGTCCGGCGCGCCAACATCGCGTCCGAGAAATCGATGCGGGTAACGGTCGCGTCTATCCTGGAAAAGGTGCAGGACATCCGGAAGAAGGGCTACTGTTTCTCGCAGGACGTTCCCTTCGTCGGTGGCGCAACGCTCTCGATGCTCCTGCCGGTGAAGATACAGAACCAGCCGGCGGTCCTGTTCCTCGGGGGAGCAAAGGAGCGTTTTCTCGCAAATCACGACCGCTATCTGGCGGTCCTGCAGCGGGCAGTTAAGTCAGTGAAGCCCGCCGATCCGTTCGAGCAGCCGATCGACATAGAGTTCTGAGCCGTTCTCAGCTCCGCGCCTTGATGGCCTCGGCGGCGGGCGTGCCCGAACCAGCTGAACCGGTCTTACGGCGCAAGAATGAGCGTTTCAGTGCAGACAACTCGCCCACGAAGCCGCGCCGGAAGAAGACGATCACAACCAGCAGGATAACGCCTTGCGAAATCAACGCCCACTCTCCGAAACCCGCAAGGTAGTCGTTGAGAAGGATGATGATCGCGGCGCCAAAGACCGGACCGGTGAGCGTCCCTAGGCCGCCAAGCAGCGTCATCAGGATGACTTCGCCCGAGACGGGCCAGGAAGCGTCTGTGAGCGTCGCGAACTGATAGACGGTGGCCTTCATGCCGCCAGCGATCCCCGCCATGGCCGCAGAAATGATGAAGGCGACGAGCTTGATCTTTTCCGGATCGAAGCCGAGCGATTCCACGCGCGGCTGGTTGTCACGAACCGCCTTCAGCACCTCCCCGTAGGGCGAGTGGACGACGCGATAGTAGATGAAGACGCAGAGTGCCGTGATCGCCAGCACCACGTAGTAGAAGGTGAGATTGGAGCTGATGTCGATGACGCCGAACAGGTCGTTGCGGGGGATCGCCTGCATACCGTCTTCGCCGCCGGTGAAGGGGGCTTGAAGAAAGATGAAGTAGATGAACTGCGAGAAAGCGAGCGTGATCATCGCGAACTGAATGCCCTGCCGCTTCATCGTCAGATAGCCGATCACCGCACCCAAAAGCCCGGCGGCTGCGCCGCCGGCGAGGATCGCAAGTTCGGTGGAAAGTGGTGTCGACTGGAGCACATAGCCAGTGACGTAAGCTGCGCCTCCGAAGAACATGGCATGTCCGAAGCAGAGGAGACCCGTGTAGCCGAGCAGGAGGTTGAACGAGCAGGCGAAGACGACGAAGCACATGATCGTCATCAGCGTCACGGAGTAGAAGAAGAACGGCGCGGCGATCGCGAACGCTGCAACGATCGTGAGAAAGAGAACGCGTTGCATCACACCGATTCCTTGCTTGCGAACATTCCCGCGGGACGAAGGTAGAGCGCCACAATCATGAACAGGAAGATCACGACGCTCGCGGCCTCGGGGTAAATCACCTTGGTAAGCCCCTCGATGATGCCGAGCATGTAGCCTGTGACGGCCGCTCCCATGATGGAACCCATCCCCCCGATCACGACAACCGCGAAGACCACGATCATCAAGCTCGATCCCATCGACGGCGATACTTGGTAGATGGGCGCGGCCAGCACGCCCGAGAGTGCGGCGAGCCCGACGCCGAATCCGTATGTCAGCGTCATCATCTTCGGCACGTTGATGCCGAACGTCTCGACTATTCGCGGATTCTCGTTGGCGGCACGCAGGTAGGCGCCCAGCTTCGTGTGCTCGATCAGCAGCCAGGTCACGATGCAGGTCACGATCGAGAAGACGACCACCCACAGCCGGTAATAGGGCAGGAACATGAAGCCGAGATTGACGCCGCCCGAAATCGGGTTTTCGTACGGAAGCCCGGTCGATCCGTATTGGTAGCGGGCGAGCCCTTCGACGATCAGGGCGACCGCATACGTAGCCAACAAGCCGTAAAGATGGTCGAGGTTCTGCAAGGGACGCAGGAGCAGCCGCTCCATCACCATGCCGAAACCTGCGACGACGATGGGCGCGAGGATCAGGGAGTACCAATATCCAAGCCCGAGGTGGTTGAGCAGCAGCCACGCGACGAACGCGCCGAGCATATACTGCGCGCCGTGCGTGAAGTTCACCACGTTCATGAGGCCGAAGATGATCGCGAGCCCCATCGACAGCATGGCGTAGAAGGAGCCGTTGATCAGGCCGAGGAGGAGCTGACCGAACAGAAGTTGGGTGCTGATACCTTCAAACATCGTCCTCAGACCCCGAGATAGGTTTTGATCCGGCCCATATCGGCGGAGAGTTCCTCATTGGTGAGGATGTCGACCACCTTGCCGTTTTCCACGACGACGTGCCGATCCGCCACCTGGCGTGCGAAACGCAGATTCTGCTCTACCAGCACGATGGTGAAGCCTTGTGCCTTCAGGCCGTGGATGATCTCGCCGATCTCCTTGACCACTACCGGCGCGAGGCCTTCGCTCGGCTCGTCGAGAAGCACCAGGCGTGAACCCGTGCGCAGGATGCGCGCGATGGCCAGCATCTGCTGTTCGCCGCCCGAGAGCTTCGTTCCCTGGCTGCCGGCACGCGCCTTGAGATTCGGGAACGTCGCGTAGAGCGCTTCGTCGGAGAGCCCACCTTCGCGCAATACCGGCGGCAGAAACAGGTTTTCCCGAACCGAGAGCGAGGAGAAGATGGCGCGCTCCTCGGGGCAATAGCCGATGCCGAGGCGCGCGATCTCGAAGGTGCGCTTGCCGATCAGTTCCTGACCCGAGAAGTTGATCGAACCAGTGCGCTTGCGCACAATGCCCATGATCGACCGAAGCGTTGTCGTCTTGCCGGCGCCGTTGCGGCCGATCAGCGTGAGGAGTTCGCCCTCCCGAACGTCGAAGGTCATGCCGTGCAAGACCTTCGATTCGGCATACCAAGCACTGAGGCTTTTGACTTTGAGCATAGCCTGAGCGGCGACAGGCCGGGCTTCAGCGAGGCTATTCATCGACGCCTCCCATATATGCGGTCACGACGGCGGGATTGTTGGAGACCTCGGCATAGCTGCCCTCGGCCAGTACCTGGCCGTGCTGCAGGACTGTGATCTTGTCGCAAAGTGTCGAAACGACGGAAAGATTGTGCTCGACGAGCAGCACCGTGCGACCTATGGCGGCGCGGCGGATCAGGTCGGTGATCGGCTCTATGTCCTCGTGCCCCATGCCGGCCGTGGGCTCGTCCAGCAGCATCACGCGCGGTTCGAGCGCCAGCGTCGTAGCGATTTCCAGCGCGCGCTTCTTTCCATACGAAAGCTCGGCGGCCAGCACATCCCGGCTCGTTGCGAGGCCGACCTGCTCGAGCAGCTCATCGGCGCGGCGATTGAGCGGAGCGACCGCGCGCAGCGAACGCCAGAAGTGATAGGCCGTACCATACGCGGATTGTAGCGCCACGCGCACATTCTCGCGCGCGGTCAGATTGGGGAAGGTCGCAGAGATCTGGAAAGAACGAACCAACCCGCGGCGGGCAACCTCGGATGTGCGAAGTGAGGAGATGTCTTCGCCGTCGAACAGGATGCGGCCGCTGGTCGGAACCAGCGTTTTGGTCAACAGATTGAAGCAGGTGGTCTTGCCGGCGCCGTTCGGGCCGATCATGGCATGGATTGCCCCGCGCCGAACAGAAAGGTTGACGTCCTTGACGGCGGCGAAGCCGCCGAAGATCTTGGTCAGTCCATGCGCCTGAAGGACGTAGTCCGCTGCGGTGGCGGACTCATCCCGTGGCAGGACCGCGGCTGAAGCTTTCATCTCTCCTCCCCTAACACCGTTTCGTCGCCAGGTGGGGTCGTCGTCAGCCCGGAAGCCCAAGCACTGCTTTGGCAAGGATGTTTCTCTGAATCTCGTTCGAGCCGCCGAAAATGGCCGGAGCGCGCGAATCCAGGAACAGGTTCATGGCATCGACCTCGTCGTTTCCGGCCTCGATGTCATCGAAATAGCGCGCATCCTCACCGGCCAGTGCGATCGTCTCCTCGGTAATGCGCTGATAGAGTTCGGTGGCGAAGATCTTGAGGATCGACACGTCGGAGCCGAGTTCGCCCCCATCGCGTAGCACCTTGGCAAAGCGTTCGAACGCAGAGCCGAGATCGTAGAGATCCAGCCGATGTTTCGCATAGCGCGAGCGGAAGGCCGAATCCTCGAAGGCGCCGCGTGCTCGCGCCAGCTTCTCCAACCGCTCGATCGCGATCTCGGGGCGGGTAGGGGCACCCAAGAAGATGCGTTCGTGACCGAGGACCGATTTCGCCACGTTCCAGCCCTGGTCCACCTCGCCGACGACGTTGCCGGCAGGCACGCGGACGTTGTCGAAGAAGACCTCGCAGAAATCGGTCTCGCCCCGCAGGTTGGCGATGGGACGCACCGTGACGCCGGGTGTGCCCATGTCGATCAAAAGGACGGTGATGCCCTTCTGGCGCACCTTCTCGTCCCGGCTGGTGCGAACCAGGGCAAAGATCCAGTTGGCGCAGTGTGCGAGGGTGGTCCAGATCTTTTGGCCGTTTACGACGAAATGGTCCCCGTCGCGCACGGCAGCGGTCCGCAGGCTGGCAAGGTCCGAACCGGAGTTGGGTTCGGAATAGCCCTGGCACCAGACGTGCTCGCCGGAGAGGATTTTCGGCAGATAGTACGCCTTCTGCTCCTCCGTGCCGTGCTCGATGAGCAGCGGCCCGACCAGGCCGATGCCATGGTCGGGAATGCGCGGACAGCCGAGACGCCCCCATTCCTCGACGTAGATCATGTGCTTGGCGGGGTTGAGGCCCATGCCGCCATACTTCACCGGCCAGACCGGCGACAGCCAACCTTCCTCGGCCAATGCGTGGTACCATGCCGCGATTTCATCGAAGAGGGGGCGCTGCTTGCGCATGAAGCGCATTTCCGCAGGCAACCGGCGCTCCACCAGGTCGCGGAACCCGGCGCGGAAATCTTCGTCGGAAAGCGCGTTCCAATCGACCGCCATCAGAGCACGTCCTTGAACACGGCAGGGCGCTTCTCGACGAAGGCGCGCATGGCTTCCTTGGAGTCTTCGTGGCGCGTCATCTCGACGGTCAGGTTCTGTTCGAAACGATAGCCGTCGCGCAGCGGCATATGCTCGACCGTATTGATGGCGCGCTTGGCGAGGCTAAGGGCCTTGGGGCTCTTCGATGCAATGATGCGCGCCATCGTCATCGCTTCCTCCATCAGCTGCTCGGGTGGCAAGCAGGCCTCGATGATGCCTCGGCGATAGAGTTCGGCGGCCGGGACGCGATAACCTGTCAGGATCATACGGCGAGCCAAGGTCTTGGGAAAGAAGGACATCGCATGACGCGCGCCGCCCATCAGGCCGATGTCGATCTCGGGAAGGCCGAACACCGCGCTCTCGGAAGCGAGTACGATGTCGGCCGCAATGACCGGACCGAGACCGGCCCCGAGAGCCGGACCGTTCACGGCCGTGATGACGGCCTTGTTGCATTCCATGATGCAGTTCGAAACCTCACGGGTACGACGCAGATGGCGATAGGTTTCGCCTTTGACGTCTCCGACAGCCTGACGGTTCTTGATGTCGGCGCCTGCCGAGAAGATCTTGCCGCGCCCCGTAACGACGATGCAACGCACCTCCGGAGTATCATTGAGTTCGTCGAAGACCTCGATCAGCTCCTCCGCGAATTCCTTGGAATAGGCGTTGACCGGCGGGTTATCCAGCGTGACTACGGCAACCTTGTCCACGATTTCAGTCTTGATCAGATTGTTCCGCAAGAGATCCTCCTCGCGACCGCTCAGGCCGCACGTTCGAGTTCGACGAATTCGAGGCGCAGGGCTTCCGGAGCGCCCAGAGTCGCGCTTAGCGCGATCGCCCGCTTCAGGTAGAGACCGATGTCGTGCTCGTCGGTGAAGCCCATGGCGCCGTGCAGATGGACAGCCCGCCGGCAAATCGAGGTCGCGGCGTCACCGCTGCGTGCCTTGGCTGCGAGTACGGCCAGCCGCGTCTCGCGCGGATCGCCCTGCGCGTGCCGGGTAACCGCGTTCACCACCGACGCGCAGGCGAATTCGGCATCGCTCCACATGTCGACGAGACGGTGCTGCACCGCCTGGAAACTGGCGATCGGCTTGCCGAACTGCACACGGTCCTTGGTGTAGGCGATAGTCATCTCCACCGCCTTGCCGGCAATGCCCGCGAGTTCTGCCGCGAGCGCTACCCGCGCGTGGAGGACGGCGTTCTCGACAAGACTGTCGACCCCGCCCGCCCGCGAAAGGATCCTTTCTGCCGGGATGCGGACACGATCGAAGCGGAGCGTGCCGAGCGTGGCGCCGTCGACGGCAGCCCGTTCATCGAACGAGAGCCCCGACGTCGAGGCAGGAACCGACAGCAACACAGCCCTATCGCCGAGAGGCGCAACGACCAGGAAATCGGTTGCGGAGGCGGCCGCTTCGACGAACTGCAGCTCGCCGTCAAGCACCATGCCCGAAGCGTCTTCCGAGGATTTGAGAGGGCCGCCAGACGAGTATTCCGAAGGCTGACGCCACGCCGGAGATACCCTGAGAGATGCGCCGGCAAGGCCGATCGCGAGACGGTCGCGTTCCGGCGACGGACCCGCTTCCCTCAAAAGCACGGAAGCGAATACGGCGCCCGCCGCCACGGGTTCCGCGATCAGCGCGCGGCCAAGCGCCTCGTTGAGCACCGCCTGCTCGGTGAGGCCGAGACCAGACCCGCCGAGTTCTTCGGGAAGGAGCAGGCCGGTCCAGCCTGCTTCGGCCATCGCCGACCACAGCGCCGCATCGCTGTCCTTTTGGCGGGAGCGCTTGGAACGCAGTGAGGCGGGCCCGGGCGAGCGCGCGGCGAGCGCCTCGACGCTGTCCCGCAACATCGCAAGGGTTCCATTAGGATCGTCGAAGAGTGCGCGCGGCATCATTCCTCCAGATGCGGCCCAATACGTGTCCGAGCCTTATGCGACACAGCTTTGGGAAACAATCATTACAGCAGCGTGCAGGACAGTTTCACAGGTGTGAAATCTGCTCAGCTCGGCAGAACGTGATCGCGAAACTGCTCACGCAGCTTCGTTTTCTGCAGCTTACCCGTCGCGGTGTGTGGCAGCTCCGAGACGAAGGCGACGTCGTCCGGGATCCACCATTTCGCCACCCGTTCAGACAGGAAGCTGAGAATCTCCTCTCTGCCTGGAGAGGTCCCGGCCTTCGGCACGATGATCAACAGGGGGCGCTCCTGCCATTTGGGATGTGGCAACCCGATGACGGCCGCCTCCTGGACAGCCGGATGCGCCACCGCCGCGTTCTCGAGATCGATCGAGGAGATCCACTCGCCCCCGGATTTGATGACATCCTTCGAACGATCGGTGAGCTGGACATAGCCATCACTATCGATCTTCGCCACGTCGCCGGTCGGGAACCATCCGTCTTCGTCGAGCATGTTGCCGCCGACCCCCTTGAAGTAGCCGGATGTAACCCAGGGGCCACGGACGTAGAGATCGCCTGCGACCGAGCCATCCTGCGGCAGCGGATTGCCGTGCTCGTCCACGATCTTCAGCTCCACGCCGTAGACGACGCGACCCTGCTTGACCTGAACGTCGACCTGCTCGGCGTCAGAAAGCCCGTTGTGCTTCGGCAGCAGGTTGCCGACAGTCGCCACCGGGCTGGTCTCGCTCATGCCCCAGGCATGGATCACGAAGACTCCGAGTTCTCGGAACCGTTCGATGATGGCACGTGGCGCTGCCGATCCGCCGATCACCACACGCTCCAGCCGAAGCGCCGATGTGTCCAGGGCTGGGGTATTGTCGACATGCTGGAAGAAGCCCAGCCACACAGTCGGAACGCCGAGTGAGAAGGTACATTTCTCCGCAACCGCCAGGTCGAACAGACTCTTGCCGTCCAGTTTCGGCCCAGGCAGCACGAGCTTTGCGCCGCACATCGCCGCCGCGTAGGGAATGCCCCACGCATTGACGTGGAACAATGGCACGACGAGCAGCACGCTGTCCGCACTCGATAGCCGGAATCCGTCTGCAGTACACACCATGAAGGAATGCAGGATCGTCGAGCGGTGCGTGTAGAGCACGCCCTTCGGGTTACCAGTCGTTCCGGACGTGTAGCACAGCGCCGAAGCGGTGCGCTCATCGAAGTCGGGCCAGTCTATCGCGTCCGATTCGGTCGACAGCAGGTCCTCGTAAGCGACTACACCGTTCACCTCGGTCGGGAGATGGCCGGCATCGGTCAGAGCGACGTATTTTTCGACCGTTCCTAGTTTCGACTGGAGGTCGGCAACGATTCCGGAAAAGGTTATATCAAAGAAGAGGACCCGGTTCTCGGCGTGATTGACGATGTAGTCGATCTGGTCGGTAAACAGTCGCGGATTGACGGTGTTGAGGACCGCGCCGATGCCTGACACTGCAAAATATAGCTCGACATGGCGGTGCGTGTTCCAGGCCAGGGAGGCAACCCTATCGCCGGGCTTGATCCCGAGCCGCCGCAACGCATTGGCGAGCTTGGCGACGCGCGTGGAGAGATCGCGCCAGTTGGAGCGCACGACCGGTCCCTCGCAGGTACGGCTGACGATTTCGACCTCGGGATGATAGCGCGCCGCATGAGTGATAAGCGACGAGATCAGCAGCGGACGGTCCTGCATCAGACCCAGCATGAGCAGCTCCTCGAAGAACGCCGGCCTCCTCCGGGCGCGGGCGAACAAAAATCAGAAGCGAGGCCGGTCGAGTCAATTCGTTGCGCCTGGGGAAGAGAAGTTTCATCCATGTGAAACTGTGCGACGGAGGGACCGCGCCGGCCGTTCCACTGCTATCTCCTGCAAGATGCTAGCAGGAGGAAGGTGGTGAGCGCTCTCTTCAGTGAAGCCCGGATCGGTGGCGAGACTTTCCCCAACCGCATCGTCGTGTCGCCCATGTGCCAGTACAGCGCCATCGATGGCGTTGCGCAATCCTGGCATCTGATCCACCTCGGTTCGATGATGATGACGGGCGCCGGTTTGGTTATTGTCGAGGCCACGGCGGTGGAAGAAATCGGCCGCGGTACGCTCGGTGATCTGGGCCTGTGGAATGGTGGCCAGGAAGCGGCGCTCGCCGGCCTGGTCTCGGAGCTCCGCAAGCTCTCGTCCGCCAAGATCGGGATCCAGCTCGGCCATTGCGGCCGAAAGGCGTCGACCCGAACGATTCCCGACCGATGGCGCGGAGAGCCGCTTTCGGCGGAGGAGGGCGCCTGGAAGCCCGTGGCTCCCTCAGCGATCGCCTTCGATGAAGGCTGGCAGGTACCGGTGGAGCTCGGGGAGGCCGAGATTTTGAGGATCATCGAAGCTTTCGCCGAGAGCGCCCGGCGCGCATTGCGAGCGGGCTTCGATCTTATCGAGATCCATGGCGCACATGGGTACCTCATTCACAATTTCCTCTCACCCATCACCAACCGACGAACAGACGGCTGGGGCGGCTCCGCCACCAAGCGGGCGCGTTTCGCGGTGGAGGTCGTCAAGAGCGTCCGCGCCGTCTGGCCGCGCGAGCGAGCCCTCGGCTTCCGCTTCAATTCGACCGACTGGACGCCCGAAGGTTCCACTCTGGATGATGCTGTGGCGCTGGCCAAGATGCTGGAGTCCGAAGGACTCGATTACGCCGTGATGTCCGCCGGAAACATTCGTCCTGGCATCGCGATACCGCCGGCGACGCCGGGTCATCAGGTGCCGTTCGCCCAGGCCGTGAAGCGTGAGACCAGCCTCGCCGCTATCGCTGTCGGGATGATCCAGGATCCACACCAGGCGGAGGAAATCATCAGTTCGGGTGCTGCGGATTTCGTTGCGCTCGCGCGGCCGATGCTCGACAATCCACGGTGGGGCCTCCATGCGGCCGCTTCACTCGGGGTCGACGTCGCCTATCCACCCCAGTACTTGCGGGCACGGCCGAACAACTGGCTCGGGTACATGCTCGCCCATCCGAACGCGCAGCCGCCTCAATCGACCCTCCAGCTCGATAGGCCGCGGAGTGTCTCAGCCTGGGACCGCCCACCAGCCACGGCCACCTCGAGTTAGCGCGAGCGGCCCGGAAGCCTCGGCGAACTCATCGTCCGCCGGTCGCGTCAGACCTGGCGTTTCGGCCAGCGCGGCTTGTGGCAGCCGATCTCGCCGTTCGGACCCGATGGTTTCCAGCACCGGTCCCGCCCAGTCCACCTGCCGCTGCCATCTGTTCGAATATGCCCGAATCGATCCGCTGATAGCGCTCGAGCGCATTGAGATCGATTGCCTCAAACGGTCCCCGAAGGCATCGACGGGCAGGGCGCGCACGGGCGAAACTGGTCGCCGCCCGATGAGGCCGCTGCCGGCGATGGTGACCTTCCCTGGTCCGTCTTCCTTGCACTTGCAGATGACGCTTCCGTCAGGCCTCCGCACTTTCCTCGGCTCGATCGAACACGAAGTTCTTCCTGCGATCCTGAGCCGCAGCCGCGCAATGTTCGCGGTACTTGTGAAAGCCGCCGATGAACATGGTCAGGCCTTGGGGCTTGCCCTTGACGTTGGCGCCCACCCACCAGGTGTTGGCTTTGCGGATCAGCGATTTTTCCGCCAGTGCCACCACGAGCTTCATCCAGCCTTCCTCCGCCTCTTCTGTCGGCTCGACGGTGCGCAACCCGTTCGCTTCCATGTCTGAGATCAGATCGGCGATCCAATCGACATCATGCTCGGCGATGGTGATGAGGTTCGCGAGCGCCGCCGGGCCGTTCGGGCCGCTCGGGGCGAACAGGTTCGGGAAACCCTCCATCATGATGCCAAGATAAGAGCGCGCGCCGCTCTGCCACTTCTCCTTGAGCGTGCGCCCATCCCGGCCGACAACCTCGAAGGCGAGCAGCGCGCCAGTGAGAGCATCGTAACCGGTGGCAAAGATCAGCATGTCGAGTTCGGTCTCGCCGCGCTCGGTCCGGACGCCCTTTTCAGTGATCTCGATGATGGGGTGGGCTTTCGTGTCCACGAGGTGGACGTTCGGCAGGTTGTAAGTCTCATAGTAGTCCGTATCGAGGCAAGGCCTCCGGGCGAAGATCGGGTAGCCGCGCGGCTTCAGTGCCTCCGCCGTCTTTGGATCCTTGACGATCTCGCCGATCTTCTCGCGCACGAAATCCGCTACCTGATCGTTGGCCTCCTGATTGCTCAGCAGGTCGGCGAAGGAGCCGAGAAATGTATGACCGCCGTTGATCCAGGCCTGCTCCATCGCCTGTCGGCGCTGTGAGGGCGGAAGGCTGAAGTAGGGGCGCGACGTCGCGGGGCGGGTACCGCCTGTCGGGTTGTTGCGCATCAATTCGCGCATGGCGCGGTAGTGGCGCTTCATCTCGGCGATGTAGTCTGGTTCGAGTAAGTGGTTGCGCATCGGCAAGGTGAAGCTCGGCGTCCGCTGGAAAACGAACAGCTCGCCGGCCTGCCTGCCGACCGTCTGAATGATCTGGATGCCGGTCGACCCGGTCCCGATTATTCCGACGCGCTTGCCTGCGAAGCTTACCGTCTCGTGCGGCCACTTCTGCGCGCGCAGCAGCTGGCCCTTGAAACGATCGATCCCGGGAATGTCGGGATCCTTGGGCACGGAGAGCGGACCCGTCGCCATGACGCAATAGGGCGCTTCTAGCGTCTCGCCACGATCGGTCGTGGCGCGCCAGACCTTGCTATCCTCTTTCCATACTGCGCTGGTCACGCGTGTGTTGAAGAGATAGCTACGCCGGAGATCGAGCTTGTCGGCCACGAAATTGGCATAAGCGAGAATTTCCGGCTGCGCGGCGAACTGCTCGCTCCAGGTCCATTCCTGCTCGATCTCCTCGGAGAACCCATAGCTGTAGTCGACACTCATGAGATCACATCGTGCGCCGGGATAGCGGTTCCAGTACCAGACGCCGCCCACGTCGCCGCCGGCCTCGATGCCGACCACCGACTTGCCCATTTCGCGAAACTTATACGTGGCGTACATGCCCCCGAAACCCGCGCCGACGACGATCACGTCCACACGCCGGGCACCCGGGATTTCGCGCTCTCCCCGCTGTTCATAAGTCATCTAAGCATCCCCTTCTCGATTCCGAGACGAAGGGGTCCTCCGGCTCGGATCCCCTTGGCGTGGCCAGTTCAGGCCTGTCTGCAATCCTCGATCGCTTCCGCACCATTCGTAACGAATGACCGGGAGCGGCTTTTGGTCTTTCGCAAGACCGCTGCATGGCAACTTCCGCGCAACCATCGAGTCAGGGTGCTGTCCAGTCAACGAGAACGCGTATGCGAAGGGAATATTCATGCATGTGAAATGCAAAAGGGCCGGTGGCACCACCGACCTGGATGAAAAGCGGCAGGCCAATGATTGCCGCCCGAGTTCGCACTCGGGATGAGGGCCGAGCAGTGCGCCCCAACGGGACCGCCCGAAGGACTGCTAGAGCGTAAATACGAACGCACGTCCGACAGGTTCGCCAATCGAATTCGAGCGGGCAGGGATCATTTCACAGTTCTGAAATCGCACCGAAGGGGCGAGGGCCCCTTGCCCCCCTCGCGGACCGCCCGGTAGGACCACGGAAGTATGATGTGGAGGATATCGATGAAGGGTCTCAAGCTCTTTGCTGCACTCGCCGCCTTGGTCGTCGCCATGGCCGGGCTGGCTCGTGCGGAAGACTGGCCTGCACGGCCGGTCACTTTCGTCGTTCCGTTCGGCGCGGGGGGCATTACCGACACTCTGGCGCGCAAGATCGCCGTGGTGCTGACTGAGAAGTTCGGCCAACCATTCGTCGTCGAAAACCGGCCAGGCGCGGGCGGCATTGTCGGCACGGAAAGCGTCGCCAATGCGAAGCCGGACGGATACACGATCCTGTATGCGTCTGGCGGTCCGATGTCGATCCTGCCGCCGCTGCAAAAGGGCAAGCTGTCCTATGACCCGATCGAAGCCTTCATCCATGTGCGGGGGGTCTCGGCGAGTAGCCAGATGATCGTCGCCAACCCCAACACGCCTTACGACACGATCGAGGAGTTGGTGGCGTACGCAAAGGCCAATCCGGGAAAAGTGAACTTCGGTTCCCCCGGTATTGGTACGGCACAGCACCTGGTCGGCGAATTGCTCGCATCCGTCGCCGACTTCGAGATGACACACATTCCCTATAAGGCAGGGACCGCGCAGATGGTCGACCTCATGTCCGGCGTAATCGACTTGTCCTTCGACTACGTTTCCGTGGTCAAGCCCTATGTCGATGCCGGCAAGATGAAGGTTATCGGCACAACGAGCCCCGATCGCGTTGTTGCCTTTCCCGACGCCGGAACGGTTGTCGAAGCGGGCTTCCCGAACGCGGTAAACATCGCGTCAAGCTGGGTTTCGGTGCCGGCTGGAGTCGACCCCGCAATCGTTGAAAAGCTGTCGATGGCCGTAGGCGAGGCGCTAAGGGACCCGGCCGTTCTTGCTTCTTTCGAAGCAGCCGGTCTGATCTCGATCGGGGACAAGGGACCGGAGGAGATGAGGCAGTTTGTCATCGACGAGAACGCCAAATACGCCCGGGTCATCGAGGCGGCCGGAATTACCCCACAATAAGATCATCCGAGTCGAGCCAATTTGCGGCCGGCCCTGCAAGAGGGCCAGCCAGAGACTCTTGATGCAGAGGATAATCCTCACCGGGGACAAGGCCTCGGGCTGACGACGAGATCGGCAGGCGCATTTTCCTGATGTGTCGTCACCATAGAGGAATGGTTGCCGCCGATTGGGAAGGGGTCGGCGAAATCCATCAATGGGAAGGCAAGGTGGCAGGAACATAGTTTTTCACCATCGTGAATTGTTGCCGTGGAATGCCGCAATGATTGCATCTGGCCGACGATCCCGTACCGTCCTGCGCGGACAAGGTCGGCCACAGACGGAGGGGACTTTTTTGCAGAACCGTCAGATCCTTTTCTCCCATCGACCGGACGGGAACCCGACTCCCGATGTCTTTCAGGAGCGCATTGTCGAAGTGGGCCAGCCGGGCGAGGGAGAGATCCTGTGCCGCAATCTGACCGTTTCGGTCGACCCCTATCTGCGCCTCAAAATGTACGACCGCCGCAGCTATACCCCGCCGCTGCAGATCGGCGAACTGATACCGGGGAGTGCGGTTGCCGAGGTGATCGAGTCGCGGGCGGAAGGCTTCGCGCCGGGAGACCATGTCGCGATCTATGGCGGATGGCAGCAATATGCTGTGACACGGGGGAAAGCGGCCAGGAAGATCGACCTGACGGTCGCTCCGGCCGGCGCTTGGCTCGGGCCGTTGGGCATGACAGGCATGACGGCCTATGCCGGCCTGATGCACATAGGCAAACCAAGGACAGGCGAGACACTCGTCGTCTCGGGCGCGGCCGGTGCAGTGGGCAGCCTTGTCGGCCAGATTGGAAGGATCTTGGGTTGCCGGACGGTCGGAATTGCCGGCACGGCGGAAAAATGCCGTGTTGCCGTCGAGGAGTTCGGTTTCGATGCTTGCCTGAACTATCGCGAGCCCGATTTCGCGGCGAGCCTCGAGAGCGCCACGTTCCAGGGGTGTGACATCTATTTCGACAATGTCGGGGGAGAAATCTCGCGGATCGTCTCTGCCCGCTTCAACGATTTCGCGCGTTTCGTCGTCTGTGGATCTATATCCCAGTACAGCGGTCAGCAGCCCGCCGAGCCGACCGCCTATGACGAACTCATGCGCCTTGTCCTAACGCGCAGGTTGACCGTGCAGGGCTTCATCGTTTCCGACATCGCGTCGAACTATCCCGAATTCGGGGACAAGATGGCGGGCTGGCTGAAGGCTGGAACGATTGTCCACCGCGAGCATGCCCGCCATGGCTTCGAAGCCATAGTGCCGGCGTTCCTCGGCATGCTCTCCGGCGAGAACACGGGCAAGTCGATCGTCCACATAGCCGACCCGACGGCAACCTAGCAGCGGGCCCGCACGCCTATCATGAGCTCGATGCCGACGTGCAACCATCGAGACGAAAGCCAGCGGCACGAGATCAATGGGGAGGCACATTGCGATCTCGTCGCCGACACATTCTGATGCCTCTACGGACGTTTGTGCACAGCGCCTGCTCCTCCGGGCGAAATCAGGCGATGAGACGGAAAGAAGGTCCGCCAGGAACCCTTTCCCCAGTTCAGGTGATCATGCATGGCACGCGAATGGCGAATGAAGTCCTTCCCCGACGGACTTCCAACCGCGGACAACTTCGCGCTCGTCGAGACGAAACTGCCGCCCCTCGCTGATGGTCAGATCAGAGTCCGGAACGGCTGGCTCTCGATTGATCCGGTTGTCAGGTGGCGAATGCAAAGATCCACGTCCATCGTGCCCCTTCGGCCGGGCGACGCGGTTGCGGCTCCAGCAATCGGGGAGGTTGTCGAAACGCAATCGGCGCGCTTCGCCATTGGTGACAGGGTCAGCCATCATCAGGGTTGGCGCGACGAAGCTGTAGTGGATGATCACGAAGCGCTGCACCTTCCACCCATCGATGTCGCGCCTCAAGCGTTCCTTGGTCAGCTAGGTATTCCCGGTCTCACCGCCTATGTCGGCCTGATCGATATCGCGGGCACGAAGGCCGAAGATGTCGTGTTCATTTCGGCTGCAGCAGGAGCGGTTGGACTCGCAGCAATCCAAATCGCGAAGAACTATGGCGCAACCGTCGTCGGATCTGCAGGCGGCGCAGAGAAGTGCGCGCTCGCGATGAAGTTCGGGGCGGATGCTGTGATCGATTACAAGTCGCCGGGGAGCCTCGAGGCGAAGTTGACGGCGGCCGCGCCGGACGGGATTGACGTCTATTTCGACAATGTCGGCGGGAATCATCTCGATGCCGCGCTCTTCGCGGCGCGCAACAAGGCCCGGTTTGCGATTTGCGGCATGATCAGCGAGTACAATGAGGGCCAGCCGAGCACCTACGCCAACCTTCGCCGACTGATCTCGGCGAATATCAATATGCGTGGGTTCCGTGTAGGCGAACATACGAACCGTCTGGCGGACTTCTACCACCATGCTGCGCTTTGGGTCTCCTCAGGCCGCTTCAAGACACTCGAGACGATACGGTTCGGCCTGGAGAAAGTGCCGGAGGCGTTCGGAGAACTCTTTGTCGGCGGCAACCTCGGCAAGATGGTCGTTAAGATTTGAGCGTGCGATCAAGCATCGTTGTGCCTGTACCTGGTCACCAACCTGACTCGGAGGAGGCAGGACACGAGGTTCTCTCGATCGGTATCAAGCGATTCGGCGTTAACACGTGGAGATGGGGCCAGAAACGACAGGTGTGGCACGTCCCGATGGACGGCGGGATTTGTCGAGGAATCTTACAAATCATACTGCTAAACTGCGTGTGCTCGATAGGAGAAAGTACATGATCACTGGCCGCCAGTTGACTTCTACAGCCAACAAGAACGGCACGCTTCGGCTTGCCGTTGAGGACTTTTCGTTGGATGGACCAGGCGCTGACGAGGTCGTCGTCAGGATCGAGGCCGCTCCCATCAATCCCACTGATATCGGTCTTTTGCTCGGTCCTGCGGAAATTGCTTCGCTAGAGGCAGGCGGCACGCCCGATCGGCCAGTATTGACATTCAACATACCCGAACAGCGGCTCTCCCGCATAGCCGGACGGGTCGGCCAAGCACTTGCTGTTGGAATCGAAGGCGCGGGAATCGTCGTTGACGCCGGTGCAAACGTGAAAGCCCTGGAGGGCAGGCGTGTCGCCTTGTTCGGACAAGGCATGTTTGCAGACTATTGCAGGGTCGCCGCCAGCGCGGTCATCCCGTTGCCGGGGCATGTGGCCGCTGCGGACGGCGCGGCGCTGTTCGTGAACCCGATGACGGCGCTTGGTTTTGTCGAAACGGCCCGGCGTGAGGGTCATCGGGCGATCGTTCATACCGCGGCGGCTTCGAACCTCGGTCAGATGCTTCAAAAGATCTGCCTGAGGGACGCCATTCCGTTGGTCAATATCGTGCGATCGGAGCAGCAGGAGGAACTGCTTCGTCGGATCGGCGCAACGCACGTGTTGAACAGCCGCGACGAGGATTTTCCGGCGAGACTTCTTGAAGCAGTGGCAGAGACGGGGGCCACGATTGCCTTCGACGCCATCGGCGGAGGAAGGCTGGGCAGCGACATCCTGACGGCCATGGAGCAAGCCGCAACCCGAAAGATGACCACCTATAGCCACTATGGCTCCAGCAGTTCAAAGCAACTCTATGTCTACGGCAGATTGGACCCCTCGCTTACCGTGCTGGACCGAGCGTCATTTGGGATGCAATGGAAGATCGGCGGCTGGCTGCTCATGCCATTTCTTGAAAGGTCTGGCGACGAGACGGTTCGGCGCATGCGCCAGCGGGTTATCGATGAACTGACGACGACATTCGCCAGCCGATACACACGCACGATCGGGCTCGCGGAGGCGCTCGATCCTGACGTGTTGCGGGCCTATGAGCGAAAGTCCACAGGTCAGAAGTATTTGATCGACCCGACGCGCGGCTGAGCCCGATCGGACCGAACTCGCCGCCCAGACGATCGGGCGCCTGCGTGAGATCGAGCCTGGTCGGCCCACGGCATTCATAGCCTGAGCAGCCGCCCAATTTCTCCTCCATGACGCTCCTGGGATGGCGGGAGAGGTCGCTCGGAACGACCTCTCCCACTGCTTTCACGCTGTCAGACGGGCACTCGCCCGCCACCGGAAGCTGACTGGACCATCCAGGGCTGAACCGCGGGGGCCTTCACCAGAATGCCCTTCTTCTTGCCGAATGCTCGGATAGCGTCTCGGGCGACCTTCAGCGGCTTGTGCCCATCATGCGCCATGATGCATGTCTTCAGCGTGACCTCGTACATCAGGTCACGGTCTTTCCCGGGCCACTCGTCCAAAAAATCGATCGCATCCTCAAGGCCGGTGATCTCCCGCACCAGGTATTTTCCCTCCTTCAGATAGACGGGTCTGTCGAAGGTCTTCGCGTTCATCGTCTCCTCGCAATTTATGAACGTTTTGAGTAGCTAAGCCGCCGATGCTCAGCGGCTGAGCATGATTTGAGGTGGAGGATCCGCGGGTTCAAGGGGAGGTTTGCGGGATGCTACCCCTCTGCCTCGATTGCGAACAGCGAGCCATCCGTGGCCAACACTTACACCTCCTCGCGAAAGCGCAGCGTCAGCTCCGTGGCCGCAGCCGAAGCGGATTTTACCTTATGCCCATGGCGCACGCGCTCTTGGCGCCAGAGATGCCCGGCTGCATGAAGAAGGTTGGTATCGGTGCGACTCGTTTCAGGTGTTCAGGCGGCGTGTCCGGGCCGCTTTTCAACTCTCCAGTGGGTCCTAGCCTTACGATCCGAAGGCAGTTCCCCGGCATGACTCAGCCGGTCCGCAACCACTCTCCGGCAATGACCATCGCTTCCCGCCCGCAGATATTGCTGATGCTTATCAAAACCCCTCATGCGCCATATTGGACTTATTGAAGATCGCTACTCATAGTGGACCCGCCAGTTGAACCGAGGAGATCGAGTATGGGCCCATTGAACGGCATCAGGATATTGGACCTGACCACCGTTGTGATGGGACCGTTCGCGACCACAATCCTCGGCGATCTTGGCGCCGACGTCATCAAGCTCGAGAGTCCGGAGGGAGACATCGTGCGGCGGGTCGGTCCTTCGCGAAGCGGCGAGATGGGCGGACTGTTCATGCATTCCAACCGCAGCAAACGCAGCATCGCAATCGACCTGAAGACGAAGCGTGGCCGCCAGCTCGCTCTGGATTTGGCTGCATCGGTGGATGTCTTGGTCTACAATATCCGACCTGCGGCGATGGAGCGTCTCGGGTTGGCCTTCGAGGATCTCAAGGCCGTCAACCCGGACATCATTTATGTCGGGGCACTCGGGTTCGGCCGGGGAGGGTCCTACTTCAACAACCCTGCCTATGACGATCTCATCCAGGGATTATGTGCTGTTCCAGCGCTGATCGCGGAGGCAAGCGGCAGCGCACCACGCTACGCGCCGGTGAACATCGCGGACAGGATGGTTGGCCTTTACGCCTCCAACGCAATTCTGGCAGCAATTCTCCATCGGAACGCCACAGGGGAGGGACAACAGATCGATATCCCCATGTTCGAGACAATGGCGAGCATCGTGCTCGCCGATCACCTTGGTGGCCTGAGCTTCATCCCGCCACTCGATGCGGGTGGATATGGTCGCCTGCTTTCGCGCTCGCGGTTGCCGTATCGGACGGCCGACGGGCACATCTGCATCATGCTGTACACGCAGCGACATCGCGAGTGCTTCGCCGCGCTGCTCGAGAAGCTCGGTGTGGAACACCGGCATTTGAACGAAGCCAGGGGCACGGAGTCCGACTACATGGCTTCCATCTTCTCGAAGCGTACGACGAACGAGTGGGAATATCTGCTACGCTCCTGCGACGTGCCGCATGCGCGCCTTCATACGATCGAGACCTTGCTCGATGACCCGCATCTCGCCGAGGTCGGGTTCTTCAAGCGCGCCGAGCATGCCTCGGAGGGAGTTGTCGTGTCGATGGAGGTACCGTCAAAATGGAGTCGCAGCGCCCCAAATCCGATCAGGTCGGCGCCGCGCCTTGGCCAACACAGCCGCGAGGTGATGCGCGAGATCGGGATCGACGAGCAAACCATGGACGAGCTCATCGCCGACGCGATCGTAGTAGAGACGGCGACCGGGCCGGACGCCTAACCCGACAAAGTGACGTCTATCTCCCCTGATCGCCCTTGCAGGACTGCCGAACGAAATTTCAGGCAATACTGCAGGAATGTGCGACTGATGGGCGAGGGGTCCGATCGCCGATAGGCAACGGCGAGGTCAGCCTTGACGTCGTTGCCAGCCAAAGGACGATAGCAGACGCCGGGCAAGTCCAGACAGCGGCAGGACTGCGGCACAAGGGCGACGCCCAATCCGATGGCGACCATGCTGACGATAGTGACGAAATGCGCTGCCTGCGGTCCGAGCTTCGGCTCGAAACCTGCGGCGCTGCAAGCATCGCGCGTATGTTTTGTAAAGCTGACATTCGTTGCGTGCCGTGGCGTGATGAACGTCTCATCTTTCAAGATGGCCAGCGGAACGGTGTCGCGTTCGGCCGCCTGATGACGCGTGGGCAGCGCAATCACCACCTCTTCCTGCATGATCGCTATGGACGAGACCCCCAAGGGAAGCTCGATGGGTGGCCGGATGAACCCTATGTCGAGGATACCGGTTGCGATATTGGCAATCTGATCCTGCATCTCCATTTCCGCGAGTTCGATCTCGACGTCGGGAAAGGCGTCTCGGAACTGCCTCATAATTGAAACCAATACCCCCGTGTAGGTGGCGGATCCTACATATCCGACCGCGATCCGCCCGATCTCGCCTCGGCCGGCCCGCCTTGCGACGACAAGTCCTCGCTCGGCATGCGCCAAGCTCTCTCGCGCCTCCGGCAGGAATTGTAGTCCCGCAGCCGTAAGCCGAACTGAACGCTGCGTGCGGTCGAACAACAGTGCACCGACGATCTCTTCCAAAGACTTGATCTGCTGGCTGAGATTGGGCTGCGCGATGCCGAGCCTTTCGGCCGCCCGTCCAAAATTGAGCTCTTCGGCAACCGCCAGGAAATATCGAAGGTGTCGCAGTTCGATGATGTGACGCGACGCTTGCCGGCCGGCAGTCATCCGTACCTCGGTCCAAATAGATTTTGATAAGTGGTGACTATGAAAAAAGCCATTTCTCGATATTGGACCTATCTAAGGGCGATTGGCAATATCCCTTCATCTGGCTGCACCGCCAGTGCAACGGGTAGGGAGGCTGACCGCACGTCGCCCGGATGGAGGCCAAGGCACCAAAGGATCGAGCCAAACGTCCCGATATGTCACTGGCTAGCCACGGCACAGTCAGGAGTGAGCAAGCGGCGCGCTGCAGGCGGCGCCTATAACGAGGGGAACTAAGCATATGAAATTCCGCGTCGCATTTCTGTCCGCAGCGTTCGCAGCCCTGATGAGCAGCACTGTCCTACCGGGTCAGGCTGTTGCTGAGACCGTCGTCACGATGACCGTCGGCCAGATCTTCAAGAGCATCGATCCGGCCAAGATCACCGACTACACGGACTACATGGCCGCCGTGAATCTCTACGACGCCTTGGTCAGCGTCGACTCCGAAGGTCGCATCATTCCGGAACTCGCCGAGAGCTGGGAGGTGTCGAGCGACGCCAAGGAGGTCACCTACAAGATCCGGGAGGATGCCAAATTCAATGACGGCTCGCCGGTCGAGGCCACCGATGTGGTCTACTCGGTCGAGCGCCTGCTGAGGGTCAACCAGGGTCCGGCCAGCCTCTTTGCCGATGTCTTGTCTCCCGGCTCGGTGACGGCGGTCGACGCCAAAACCGTCAAATTCACGCTGTCGAAGACCTTCGCGCCGTTCCTTTCCATTGTTCCGACGATTTTCATCCTGAACAAGGACGTCGTGGAGGCGAACGCCGGGTCAGATGACGGCCAGACTTATCTCTCGGCCAATGTCGCCGGCGCAGGCGCATACAACCTCAAGACGTTCGACCGCGGTTCGCAGCTCGTCGTGGTGCGCAACAAGGACTACTACAAGGGATTCGGAGAGGGGCCAATCGACGAGGTCCGCTGGGTGATCGTCAACGACGAAGCCAGCGTGCGGGCCATGGCCGCCTCCGGTGAACTGACTATGACGGGCCCCTTTCAATCGCCGGACACGTACAAGGCGCTCGGCCAGATGGAGCGCATGAGGCTGCAGACGGATCCAACCACTTCATCGCTCTATCTGAAGCTGAACAGCAAGGTTGCACCGACAGACGACGTCCATATCCGCAAGGCGATCGCCCTGGCGACGGACTACGCGACGATCCGCGACGTGATCCTGCCGGGAGAGATCCTGAAGACGCCGCTTCCAGGCACCTTCGCCGAATATCTTGCCGACGACATACCGGAGCCGAGATACGACCTGGAGGCGGCCAAGGCGGAAGTCGCGAAGTCCAAATATGCGGGTAGCACGCCAATCCCGATCACACTCGGCTATCTCACCGGCATTAAATATCAGGAGGAAATCAGTCTGCTGATGCAGGCGAACCTGGAGCAGATCGGCTTCAAGGTCAAGCAGGAGGTCAATCCATGGAACCGCGTGACGGAACTCGCCACGAAGGTGGAAACGACGCCGGCCGTGAACCAGATCTTCTTCAGCGCAACATATCCATCGCCCGATTCCATCTTCTATGCCCAGTATCATTCAAAGGCTGCCGGCACCTGGGCCTCGATGGAGTGGCTTCAGAACCCCGAGATCGACAAGCTGATCGAGGACGCACGCGGGGCAGGCGACAAGGCCAAGCAGATCGAGATCTACAAGGAACTCCAGCATAAGCTCGTGGACATGCAGAGCGACGTGTTCCTGCTCACGCAGATCACCACACACGCAGTGGACAAGTGCCTAACCGGCCTGACAATCGTCCCAATGCGCTCGTTCGGCTACGACTTCACGCGTCTGAGCTGGACCTGCAAATAGTGGACCGCCTCAGCAGCGTTCCCTGCCGCTGTCTCTGGAGTGGCAGGCAGCCGAGTCGGCCGAGCGTCCTTTTGCGGCGCAGGCTTCCGATTTCCGCAACTCAGGGTAGGCTGGTCGCGTGGAATTCCTGATCTTCCTGTTTCGACGCGCACTATGGTCGCTGCTCGTCCTGGTGGGCTTGTCGATGATCATCTTCGCGGTTGCCCGGGGCATTCCCGGCGATCCCGCGCGCATCGCGCTCGGTCCTACCGCTAGCGCCGAACAAGTAGCGGACTTGCGTAACCGGCTCGGGCTCGACCGGCCCATCATCGAACAGTATGGGCTGTTCCTGGCCGGTTTGGCCCAAGGCGACCTCGGTCGCTCCCTTCTTACCGAGCGTCCCGTCAACGACGATCTTCGTGAAACCTTTCCTGCGACCTTCGAACTGGTCACTGCCACGATCACCGTCGCGATGACATTCGGCGTCCTGCTCGGCGTGATCGCGGCGCGCTGGCGGAACAGATGGCCCGATCATCTCGTGCAGATTGTTGCGATCTTCTCGGCGGTGACACCCACCTTCCTAAAGGCGCTGCTTCTGCAGATCCTGGCCGGATACATCTTGCACGTGTTGCCCACGACGGGACGGCTGCCGGCGAACATGGCCTTCACTGCGGACATCACCGGCCTGCTCCTCGTCGACGGCCTTTTGAAGGGGCGTGTCGACGTCTTCGTGGAGGCGCTCCGCCACCTGCTCTTGCCCGTGATCGCGCTATCCCTTGCCTCGATGGGCCAGATCGCACGCATCACCCGCGCATCGATGATCGACGTAGCCAGCCAGGACTACATCGAGGCCAACCGCGCCTTCGGCGTGCCGGACAGGGTCCGCGTGTTCAAATACATGTTGCGGCCGAGCTTCGTCCCACCGCTGACGATCATGGGCCTATCGTTCTCCGCCCTGATCGGCAACGCCTTCGTCGTGGAGCTCATCTTTTCCTGGCCGGGAATGGCCGCATACGGCATTCGAACCATCTTGCAGAAGGACCTCAACGCCGTGATGGGCGTGGTGATGGTCTCCGGCGTCTTCTTCGTGATCGTCAATTTGGTGATCGACATTCTCGTGGGCTTCGTCGACCCGCGTGTCCGCATAAGAGGGACACGCTAATGGCCACCCTCAGCGACCACAGCGCCGCGCCGGAGCGGCTGTCGAACGCCTATCAGAACTGGTACCGGTTTTCGCGCAATCCCAGCGCCGTGATCGGAACGGTCATCGTGATCGTCTGTCTCCTGGCAGCCATCTTCGCGCCGCTGATCACGCCATATCCCGAACATGTCGGCGCGGTTGTGAATTTCCGTGCACGCCACCTGCCGCCCTCTGCCGAGTACTGGTTCGGAACCGACAACGTCGGTCGCGATATATTCACCCGCGTCATCTTCGGCTTCCGCATCTCGCTGCTTCTGGCACTGGTCGTTCTCGGCACGGCTGTGCCGATCGGAACCGTGCTTGGCCTTCTGGCTGGCTATCATGGCGGCTGGGTCGAGGTGGTGATCATGCGCTTCACCGACATTGCGCTTTCGATCCCGGCTTTGGTGCTGGCTCTGGCCATCGCCGCTGTTCTGTCGCCGGATCTCACCACCTCCATGCTCGCGGTCGCCGCATTGTGGTGGACATGGCATGCTCGGCTTATCTACTCGATCACGCGCCAGCTGCGGGTTCAGGAGTTTGTCGAAGCGGCGGAAACGCTGGGGGCGAGCAAGTTTCACATCCTTTTCCGCGAGATCCTTCCGAACTGCGTTTCCGCGCTCGCCGTGAAGACCTCGCTGGATGCCGGCTTCGTCATCCTGGTGGGCGCTTCGCTGTCTTTCCTCGGCCTCGGCATTCAGCCTCCGACGCCCGATCTGGGCACCATGGTTGCGTCCGGAGCGGCATTCCTGCCCGATTATTGGTGGGAATCGGTGCTGCCAGGTTGCGCGATCCTGCTTGTCTCTCTGGGTTTCAATTTGCTCGGTGACGGGCTGCGCGACATGTTCGACGTAGAGGACGTGCGATGAGCGACCCCCTACTCAGCGTTCGTGACCTGTGGGTCAGCTTCACGACGTATTCGCAGACCAGCCAAGTGCTGAAGGGTGTCGATCTCGATGTGCCCGCCAGGAGCCAGATTGCGCTCGTCGGCGAGAGCGGATCCGGCAAGTCGGTGACGATGAAGGCGATCATGGGCCTGCTGCGAACTCCGCCGGCGAGGATTTCGCGAGGGCAGATCTTCTATGACGGCCGCGATCTGCTGGCGATGTCCGAACGGGACCGCGTGGCTCTACGCGGGACCGCGATGTCGATGATCTTCCAGGATCCGATGACATCTCTCAATCCAGTCTTCACGGTAGGGGACCAACTCGGCACAATCCTGAAATATGCCGACCGGCGCCTGAAGCGGCCGCGCGGCCGCGCCGAACGGATCGCGCGCGTGCACGAGGTACTCGGCCAGGTACGGATGCGCGATCCCGAGCGCGTCGCCCGATCGTATCCGATCCAGCTGTCTGGCGGCATGCGTCAGCGCGTCTTGATCGCCATGGCTTTGCTCAGCGAACCCAAGCTGCTGATCGCCGACGAGCCCGGAACCGCACTCGACGTCACGACCCAGGCCCAGATTCTCAAGCTCCTGAAGGATCTGGTGGTCGAACGCGGCTTGGCCCTGCTGATGATCACGCACAATCTAGGCGTCGTCCGCGAGACGTGCAGCCACGTCTATGTGATGAACCAGGGGGTCGTGGTGGAACAGGGTTCGACTGCCGATCTCTTCGCCGCGCCGCGCGAGGAATACACCCGCTCCCTGATCGCTGCCGTCCCGCGGCTGACCGGGGGAACCAGATACGGCACTCGGGAGGCCGCGCGATGAGCCGCCCTTTGCTGGAGATCGTCAACCTTTCGAAGTCGTTTCCGGTTCGCAACGCGTTCGGTTTCACAAAGACCGAAGTCCGGGCGGTCAAGAACGTCTCCTTCACGATCGGCCGCGGCGAGGTCTATGGCCTGGCCGGCGAAAGCGGTTCGGGTAAGTCAACGGTGGCACGCATGATCATGGGCCTGACCGAACCCACCAGCGGCGAAATCCTCCTGGATGGCGAAAACATCGCAGGCGGGAAACACTCCCACGGCCGTAAGGTCCAGATGGTGTTCCAGAATCCCGGCTCGTCCCTCAACCCTCGCCGCACCATCGGTCAATCGATCGCGGTGCCGCTCGCCGCGCATGGTCAGCCTTCCGCGGACAGGCGGCGGCGCATTGCGGAGCTGCTCGACATGGTGCAACTCCCCGCCGCCTACGCGCAGCGATATCCACATGAGCTGTCAGGAGGACAGAAGCAGCGTGTGGCTATCGCTCGTGCCTTGGCTGTGATGCCGAAGCTGCTGGTGCTGGATGAGCCGACTTCGGCACTCGACGTCTCGGTGCAGGCAAGGGTGATCGACCTTCTGGTCGATCTCGGTCGCCAACTGGATCTGACCTTCCTGTTCATCTCCCACGATCTGAGCCTGATGCGGAATTTCGCGCAGAAGATCGGGGTGCTCTATCTCGGAGAGATCGTCGAGACAGGCGATACGGCGGCCGTATTCGAGAATCCGCGGCACGACTATACGCGCCTGCTGCTCGCCTCGGTGCCAGTCGTCTCGGCCGAAGAAGAGGCGATGCGCCCGGCGATCCCCCTTATCGACGGCGAGATGCCGACAGCCGAGCAATTGCTTGCCCTCCGGCTGCAGGGGCAACAGCAGAACCAAAACTGAAAGGCGTTCTCATGATAAGGATCGGTATCGACGTCGGTGGCACCAACACGGATGCTGTCGTCATGGACGGCGACCGCGTCATTGCCGGCGTCAAGTCGTGCACCACCAGCGATGTGATGAGCGGCGTCGTCAACTCGCTCCGGTCGGTCCTCGAGGCTGCCGACCTCCAGGCAGAGGCCATCGATGCCGTGATGATCGGGACCACGCATTTCACCAATGCCGTGGTCGAGCGCCGCAACCTTGCGCCGACCGCCGCGGTCCGACTGGGGCTGCCCGCGACAGCTTCCCTTCCTCCGATGGTCGACTGGCCCGAAGACCTGAAGGCCGCGATCGGAAACAATGCCTGGCTTGCGAAAGGCGGCAACGAGTTCGATGGGCGCGTGATCTCGCCCTTGGACGAGGACGAGCTTCTCGCCATCGCTGGAGAGATTTCGAAGAAGAACGTTCGTTCGCTCGCCATCACGTCGGTCTTCTCGCCGGTCAGCGCCGATATGGAGAAGAGGGCGGCCGCAATTTTCGCCAAGGCGCTGCCGGGCATCCATATCACACTGTCGAGCGACATCGGCCGTATCGGCCTGCTCGAGCGCGAGAACGCAGCGATCATGAATGCCTGTCTGCGTGACCTCTCGGTCCATGTCGTCGGCGCGTTTCGCGAAGCCATCGAGCAAGCCGGCATCAAGGGCCGCTTCTACCTGACGCAGAATGACGGGACGCTGATGAATGCGACATTTGCCGAAAAATTCCCGGTGCTGACCTTCGCATCCGGCCCGACCAACTCGATGCGCGGCGCCGCATTCCTGTCGGGTGTGGAGGAAGCGATAGTGGTCGACATCGGCGGCACGACCTCGGATGTCGGCTCCCTGCACAAGGGATTCCCGCGCCAGGCCGCGACCTCGGTGGAAGTCGGCGGCGTAAGAACCAATTTTCGCATGCCCGACGTTTTCTCGATCGGGCTCGGCGGTGGATCGCACGTGGCCGAGACCGACCGCGGCATCGTGATCGGGCCGGTCTCGGTCGGCTACAGGCTGGCGAGTGAGGCATTGATTTTCGGTGGAGGCACGATGACGACCACCGACATCGCTGCCGCAACGGGCCGCGTCGATATTGGCGACCGCTCGAAAGTCGCGCATCTGAAGCCAGAATTCTTGCAACGCGTCCGGAAGCGTATTCACGAAATGCTGGAGAGCGGTGTCGAGCGGTCGCGCCTTTCCGACGCCCCCCTACCGGTGATTGTCGTCGGTGGCGGATCCATCTTGGTTGATGGACCACTTGGCGACCTCGAGGTGATCAAACCCGACCATTTCGCTGTCGCCAACGCTGTCGGTGCCGCGATCGCCCAAGTGTCCGGCGAGGTTGATCGTGTCTACTCCCTGACGGAAATCGGTCGGCAGCAGGCACTGGAAGATGCCCGAACGCAGGCGATCGACGCCGCCGTGGCGGCGGGCGCCAAAAGGGACAGCGTTGAAATCGTGGATATGGAGGACGTGCCGCTTGCCTACCTTCCCGGCAACGCGACGCGCATTCGGATCAAGGCAGTAGGTGAACTTCATGTCGGCTAAGGGCTATGCACTCACCGAGAGCGATCTCGTTCCGCTCTCCATCGGCGCGGCCTTCCTGGGAACAGGCGGCGGGGGCAATCCCTATCTCGGCATGCTGCGCACCCGCGAAGTACTCCGCAAAGGCGGGACGACGAGGATCGTGCCACTCGACTTGCTGCCAGACGAAGCCTGGGTCGGCGCAGTCGGCGGCATCGGCGCGCCCGTCATCGGCTTCGAAAAGATCTCCGAGGGAGGCGAATGCTTTCGCGCAATGCGCGCGGTCGAGGAAGCGACGGGCAAGAAAATGTCGGCCCTGATACCCGTCGAGATCGGCGGCGCCAACGCCATGGCACCGATCATCGCCGCCGCGATGGCCGGGCTCCCGGTGATCGATGGCGACGGCATGGGCCGCGCCTTTCCCGAGGGCCAGATGACCACCTTCGCCATCTATGGCGGCCGCCGCGAGGGTCCCTCTGCGCTCGCCGACGACAAGGGCAATGTCGTCGTGCTCCAGAACGCGATCGATAATTTGTGGCGAGAGCGGCTGTCGCGCACGATCACCGTGGCGATGGGCGCTGGCGCTGGTGCGGCGACCCCGCCGATGAAGATGGAATTTGTGCGGCGCGCGGCGATTCCAGCCACGATCACGCAGGCCATCGAGATCGGTCGCACCGTTGTGGATGCGCGCGCGAAGCGACAGGATGTTGTCAGTCGGGTGGTTGAAGCCACGGGCGGCACGCTTTTCTTCGCCGGCAAGATCGTAGACATCAAGCGGGAGTTGACCGGAGGCTTCTCGCGCGGTCATGCGGTGATATCGGGTATCGACCAGTGGTCCGGCTCGGAAGGGCGCATTGCCATCCAGAACGAAAACCTGGTTCTGTGGGTGGACGGCAACGCCGTCCTAACCGTGCCGGATCTGATCATCAACGTGGAATTGGAAACCGGTGAACCGCTCACCACCGAAGTTCTCCGCTACGGACAGCGGATCGCCGTCGTCGGCTTGCCGGCGCATGAACTGCTGAAGTCGCAAAAGGCACTCGCGGTTGTGGGGCCCAAGGCCTTCGGCTATCCGGAACTAGAGTTCAAACCGCTCCAGTTCACCACCGTCGAAACGCGCAAGGCCGATTGAACACGAAGCAAGGGCCAGCGCATCACGGCAGTCCCACGTGGAGGAATCATATGAAGAACTGGTCTGGACTCGACACTCTGAACGATCGCGATATCGAAGAGCTCGTCGCTTGGCGTCGGGACACGCACCGCAACCCGGAGTTATCAGGAGAGGAGGAGAAGACGGCCGCTCGCGTTTGCGAGATGCTGGCGCCGACCTCGCCTGATCGCGTGATCCGAAACATGGGTGGACACGGCGTGGCGGCGATCTACGAGAGCGGCGTGCCCGGTCCGACCTGTCTGTTCCGCTCCGAGCTCGACGCGCTGCCGATCGAGGAATTGGGCGACATTCCGCACAAGTCGCAAGTGCGGGGCAAGGCACATCTATGCGGCCATGACGGACACTCGGCGATCCTGCTGGGCTTGGCGCGGCTGCTCGGCCGCGTAAGACCGTCCAAGGGGAGGGTGGTGCTTATGTTCCAGCCCGCGGAGGAAGATGGTTCGGGCGCGGCCGCTGTGATCGCGGATGAGCGATATCGCGAAATCCAACCGGACTTCGCCTTTTCTCTTCACAACATGCCCGGGCTGCCGATGGGCGAGGCATTCCTTTCGCCTGGCCCGGCCAATTGTGCGTCGCGCGGCATTCGGCTCCAATTCCACGGCAGCACGGCACATGCATCGAATCCGGAGGCGGGCCGTTCGCCGATGCGGGCGATCTCAACGCTCATGCCGGCACTGGAGGCGCTGAGCAGCGGCGGGGAGCTCGGTCCCGATTTCAGATTGGTGACCGTAACGCATGCTTCAATGGGCGCTCCCGCCTATGGAATCGCGCCCGGCCATGCGGAAGTTCGGGCAACCTTGCGCACGGTGATGGACGAAAAGATGGACGCGCTCTGCGAAACGGCGGAACAGCTTGCGCGAAGGGCGGCCCAGGAAAGCGGCCTGGGATGCGAGATTGAATATGCTGACATTTTCCGCGCTTGCACCAACAATGTCGAGGCGACCGAACTTTTGCGCGCGGGACTGGAGCGGGCGGGCGTGCCGCATCATCCGAAAACGACGCCGCAGCGCGGCTCGGAGGATTTCGGCCGCTTCGGCGACGCCTCAAAATCGGCGATGCTCCTGCTCGGGGCCGGCGTCGATACGCCCAAGGTCCACACTCCGGCCTATGACTTTCCCGACGAGCTGATTGCTCCAGGCGTCCGACTCTTCGCCCACACGTTGGCGGTGTGCCTCGCGCAGAATGACGCGGCGTTACCGTTCGACGAGCAGCGATGAGCGGGGTGAATATCAGCCTTCCTTTTCCTGGCTGGTCTTCGCCACTGCCGGAGGGGCGAGCGCGCCCTATTGCTATCTGCTTTTCGACTGTTCTCTCAGGATGATGATGACGCCGCTTGCGACGATGACGGCAGCTCCGACGAAGGTGGCGGTATCGGGTACCTCGTTCCATATCAGCCATCCGAGGGCGGTCGCCCAAAGAAGGGCTGTATAATCGAGTGGCGCTACCACAACAGCCGGAGCAATACGAAATGCCTGGGTCATCATCGTGATGCCTGCAGTCCCGAACGCGGCGATCGCGACGAACAACCAGAGATCAGCAGGTTGAACCTCTATCCACACGAACGGTACGATGAAGGCGCTTAGAAGCGCGCTCGTCCCGGTAAGATAAAGCAGGAGCGTCCAGACGCTCTCCCGGGTATCCACCCACCGAGCACTGAGCATCAAGAGTGCGTAGACGAATGCGGTGGCGACTGGCAGCAGCGAGACGAGCTGGAAGGCTGCGCCGCCCGGTTGGACGACGATCAGCACTCCGACGAAGCCCACGAGAACTGCCAGCCAACGCCGCCATCCCACGTGTTCTCCCAGGAACACCGCGGAGATTGCGGTGATGAACAGAGGCGCAACGAAGATCAGTGCCGTCGCCTCTGCGAGGCCCAGATGCATAATGCTCGTGAAAAAAAGAACCGTCGCGCAAATCCAGAGAATCCCACGTAGGAGATGCGCGGCGGGACGGCGTGAGAGTAGCGCATCGGTGCCGCCCATCTTCAGTGCGACAAGCAATGCAAATGGCAGGGCTATGACGTTGCGGAGGAAAAGGATCTGGAGCGGGGAGTAGCTGGCTGTCAGGATTTTTGCGATCGCGTCATTGACGCTGAGACAAGTTACCCCGGCGCACATCAGCAGAATGCCGGTCAGGCTGTGCTGCCCCACTGCACTCGAATCGGTCTTCATACTACCTCCGTCGCCTTGTCGCTTGTCGATCCTGCGGGATCGGGCTCGCGCAAAGCACTTATCTTTGCGCGAGTTTCTAATCTGATTTTCGATGGGTTGCATAAAGTCGAGCTGGGTGATGAAGTGCCCGAGGCGTCGGGAGCGGCAAAACCCTCAGAAGCATGCTATGGAAAAGCGAATGTCCCGCTTGTTGATGATATTATCCCTGCTTGCCCTTTCTGGCTGCCTGGCAGCAAACGGCCCGGTAACCGGGGAAGGATATTATCCCCCCGGGTCGGACATGCTAACCCAGAAGGGCGGCGGCAACCCATATCTGGCTTGGCAGCGCGGTTTCTAAGATCGCGTCCTCCTGGTGATAACCACTCTATCCTCTAGCGACATGCCCCGGATAGGGAACCGGCGCGCAAGGGTGGAATTGCGATCTCCTCGGCAAGTTCTTACCAAGTTCCTTTCAAGAGCCTAATTTACGTTCACGAGAAGATCGACGCCGCCGATCTGCTAATCTATAATAACTTCGCTGGTATCGTTCTGAGTTTTCCTTGGAGACTTGCGATGAGAATGGTCACCTCGGCGCTCGTATTGGCGACGGCGCTTGCGGCTTCGACGGCGTCGGCCGACCCCACGCAATCGTCGGAAGACATCATCAAGTTCTTTGCGGGAGTGGCCGAGCAGGGCGCATCGCGAGGCATCTGCGTCGGCACCGAGGATGAATGCAAAGGCAAGGCCGGTGCGCCCGCAAAGACTGGCCTGGATATGCTCGTCAATTTCGATCTGGACTCCGCTGCCCTCACGCCTGATGCGCAGGCTAAGCTTACCGAGTTCGCCAAAGCGCTGAAGGACAACAGGCTAAGGACTCACACCTTTCTTGTGGAGGGCTACACAGACGCCTCTGGGTCAGCCCAATATAACGAGGGACTTTCCGAGCGCCGGGCTCAATCCGTGACGATGTTCCTTCTGTCCAGCGGAATAGAGGCGTCACGCATCAAACCCATTGGTATGGGCGAGAGCCATCCGCGTACAGCCAATCCCTACGATCCCGTGAACCGCCGGGTCGAGATGCGGATCAATCTTCAGCAATAGGTGCTCATAGCGCTTTCTGATGCCGAAGCTCGCCTCGCCGGGTGCTGCTTGCCTGCCTCTCGTCGATGAGCTGAGCGCACAAGTCCGAGACGCCTTCCGGCCGGTTTCGAGCGGCTCGTGTGAAGTCAGCGGGTTTCGGTTTCTTCACCGCCGACGAGTGTTCCTTCGGCGGCCGCCACGATTTCCGCGACGGCACTTCTGTACTGCTCGAATTCAGGAGGCACTTGCGGTTCTTGCTCAAGCGGTGGCGGAGAGGACGGGCCATCCCACGAACTCCGGCCCTGCATCTTTCTCTCGGCCCAGGCCACCACATAACCCGCGCTTCTGCCCGCGAGAAACGGGTTGGCCTGGAAGACAGCAGGTTCCAGGAACTCCGAAAGCATCGTTTCAGCCGGCTTGGAGAGAACCTGATGCGCTCCCTCCATGCCTAGGAAATGGCAGAGATAAAGACGGCCGGCTGTGACCTGGTGACCGCGCGCGCGCAGATATGCTTCTCCTTCCCGCGCGAGGTTGCGAACCATTTCCCGCGAGATGGTCGGGTCGTAGCGCAAAGCCAGCAGTTCATCGCGGGAGAGGGTCCGGACGAGGTCGGCCCGGTACGTATACATCATCCGGATCCAGGTCCTTTCGATGAACTGGCCGAGGCCTGTGGCCGAAGACAAGGGATTCCTGGCGCGCGCGTGCCCGGCGCTTTCGACATGGATGATGCGATCCGTCAGCAGTTCGACTGCGGAAGCGTTTGAATCGGACGTCAGCGTCATGCCGAGTGGATCGACCGGCTGCCCGTTTCGATACAGCTCGAAATGGAGGTGTGGACCAGTCGAGAGCCCGGTGGTGCCGACGTAGCCTATGAGCTGTCCAGCCTTCACAGCCGTGCCGACGCCGCTGGCCACCGCAAAGCTCTGCATATGCCCATACAGTGTTTCGCTGCCGTCGCGGTGCGCAATGCGAACCAGGTTGCCATAGCTGGCGCCATCCCCCTGGAATACGATCTGGCCATCGAAGGCGGCGCGTACGGGCGTGCCTGCAGGCGCCGTCCAGTCCACTCCCTTGTGAATACGCACCGTGTCCAGGATTGGGTGCTTTCGTGGCCCGAAGGTGGAGGTCAGAACGCCGTTCACCGGCATTGTCATGCCGTTCGCCACCGTCTGGGATAGAACATGGTCGTCTCCGGAGATGCAGGCGAAGTCGCGACCTCGTTGGAAGACAAAGCACTCGAGCTTCTTCTCGGCACCGAGGACGCCCACATACAGCACGCGCCCGGCGACGCCGTCCTCGCCGCGGCCTGTTTCGGAGTAGATCAGGATCAGCCGTTCGTCAGTGCTGGCGAAGGCATTGAGATCCCGTCCGCGCGAGAGATACATGATGGCTTCGCCGATGACGGCGGTCGGAACATTGTTGCGGGCCGCCGTCGAATAGATGGCGTCCAGCAGTCGATACTGGCGCTGGGAGCTGGTTTCCTCAGCCGCGCCGGAATAGTGGAAAAGGTCGTTTCGCACCCAGGGGTCGGCACCTGATACGAACACGCCGGTCCGGTTGCGGGCGAGGGTTCCGATGAAGGTATCTCGCGTGTAGATCGAAACTTGCATCAGGGATTGCGCTTGCATCTCCCGACTGCGGCGGTATCCGCGCATTGCCACGACATCGCCGGCTTCAAGGGCGTCTCGATTGAACAGGGCTTTCATCGCTTCCCCAGCCGCCCTTCCTTCAGTCTCGGAAAAGTGCGCATCGAGGACAACGCTGTCGAGACTGCGCTTGTCCAGGACCTTGACGAAGATGTCTTCCGTCGTTTCGAACCTCTGCGGCTCCGGCGTGACGATCGCAACGCTCGTGTTGTTCTCGATCTGGGTCTTCGTGAAATCCGGGAGCGCGGCCTCGCCGGCATCGACGGTTTCGCCCCATCCAGCTTCCGGATCCAGAACAGTCGTGTCGTTCGTTGCTTTGCTGACCTGGCTCGGCATGGCAGTGGGGAGTTCGGGGGAGGTGCTCTCCGGCGCCGGCGCGACGGTGCGCTGAGCCTGAAAAAACGCAAAATCCTCCTGCGTCGAAGGTATTGTCGTCATGAAGCGCTCGCTCGAGCTGAGCATGACGTCCGACAACACTTCGATCTGCGGCGATATCCCCGGCTGCACGAGCGCCGCGGGGCGGGCGATGGAATGGATCTTTGCCGCATTGTCGCCGCCTGGTGACAAGGTGATCCACATCGGATCTCCTGCCAGATCGACGATGGCAGGCACGTAGGAGGGGGCGCCGGCAGGCGCGTCTTCGACACCTTCGGACGCCGCCAACTCCTGGTCGTCGTCGGACAGCCACCAATAGCCTGCCGTCAGGTAGATGGCGAAGGAGACCAGCAGCACAGCAAGCAAGCCGAGGCCGAGAAGCGCCCTCCGCGTCCGCGCTTGGCGGCGCCTTGTGGCAAGCGCCTGCTTTTTCAGCCGGAAGCTGCTGTCGATACCATGCTTCATGGATTGCTGCCGGTCAGGAAGAAGGTCCATCTGGGCTGCTCGAGCGTGTCGACCTCGAAGAACCGCGCGCCGATGTGACCGCGTCCCCAGCAATCCTCGATACCCCTGATGGAGAACCGGCGGCGCTCGACGCACATCTCGACGGAGCCGGTCAGAAGTGCCTGCCCGAAGACATCGGTGGCATAGACATAGATGTAGCGGTTGGTCAGTTCCTCACGGATCAGATTGACGCACTGATTGGCGCCGACCGTCCACCAACCGTCCGTTTGGAAAGCGTGATCGACCTCCTGGCTGACGGCGAGATTGACGACATCGAGCGTCTGGTTGCACACGGTGAACTCGGCCTTCGCTTCCGCGGGATGGAGCAATATCCAGAGAAAGCCGGCGGCAGTTGCTACGAGCCTCATCCTGTGGCTCCGCTCCTGACGTCAGCCGCCGAGGCGGAAATACTTGGCCGTCGCCGAAAAGTCGGATCCCTTCTGCCTTATCTCCGACAGCATCTGGGGCAGCGCCACGGCCGCTGGCATCGGCTTCACGAGGGAAGCGGTCTGAAGATCCGTCGCGCCGGTAACGGCAATGATGATTTGGGGGATGCCCTTTCCGGAAGCCAGATCGGCTGGACCGAGGCCGATCGGAATGTTGAAGAAGGCTCTGCCTGCCTCCACGGTGACGCGATCATCGAGGTTGAAAACCATACCCCGATGGTCGATCAGCAGCAGACTTGATCTCAGTCCGCCCCGGGTCCTCAGCGAACCGCTGACCGGGGAGCCGTTCGGCACCGAGGTGCGATCCAGCACAAGCTCCGGTCTCTCCGACGCGCCTGTGCCGAGGGCGCGTAGGAAACGGGGCACGTCGCATTGTGCCTGCTCTATCAACCGTACATGAATATCAGGCTCGATATGGAACTTCGCCTGGAACGCATCGAGCATTCGCGCGAAAGGCTCCACATCGGTCCCAAATCCCTCGATCTCCATGGCTTTGTCGGTGGCCGACGTAGCAGCTGCATAAAAGCACTCACCGCCATCGCCGTAATCACGGAGCCAGGAAATACGTTCGGCGACGTCGTCGATGGCGGCCTGCGGCTCCTCCGCAGGTTTTGGCGCTTCCGGCACATAAATGGCAACCTTCTGCTCGCCTTGGCCCATGTGCCGATCGGTTGCGGGTGAGGGATTCTTGGGGGGAGGATCCTCGGATCCCTGCCGAGGTGCCGCCAGAACCGCTTCCCGATCCGTCGCCTTTTCGCCGGGGGCGGCGAAGCTCCTGGTATCCGGCAGTCTGGTTTCGTCCGTCGTCGCAGCCTCGGTCCTATTCTCGACGCCGTGTTCCATCGTCTTGGGAGGAACCGGCGCCTGAGCGGGAGGCAAGGCGGTCCTCGTGCCGGACTGCGGGGTCGCGTCCAAGCGCGCGGGAGCCTCGACCGCGGAAGCGAGCGCCCCCTGTTGCGAATCCCGCTTCGCAGGAAGCTGGGCTGATTTCGGCGCGGGCTTCGGGCTTGCGGCCGCGGCGGTGTCGGCCTTCGACGAATCCACCGGCTTTGACGGTTTGGCAACGGCGGCGCCGTCGCCCTCCCTCAGGGCTGTTGCGGGACTGGATGCCGCTGGCTTGGCCTCTTGGGCCTTCGCGGCTCGAGGCTGCATCGCCCCCGGCTTTGCGGCGTCTCCGGCGGCAGCCTCTGGACGCCTGTTCGGGACACTCGGCTCTGACGCCGTCGCCTTGACCTCCGCTCTCGAACCTTTGTTGGTCTCCCTCTCTTCAGGCAAATCGACCGCGGTGGGGGTCGGCGTCGAAACGGCAGGGGTCAGTTGCGATGCTTCGGTAGTTGCGGTTACCGGCTCGCGTCGACTGACAAAGCCGAGATAGGCTACCGCTCCGCCAAGAACGATGGTGCCAACCAGACCGGCAATCGCGACGTTCCTTGTCTTCCCCGAGCGCGCCGGAGGGGCGGTTCTAGAAACCGGGGAGGGGGGCGGCTTTGGATGCGGCTGTGACAGATGAGCCGGCCTTACGTGCGGAACGAAGCGGACCTCGCCAGATGTCTGGACGGGATGCGGGACAGGCGAGCCTGCCGGCTGGACCGTGCCTCGCGGGGGAACACTCAGCCGATCACCGGGGGCAGACACCGGATTGATGGTCGCGTCCGCGTCCTTCATCGCCTCGGCTATTTCGGCCATGCTCGTCGGACGTGCATCGGGCTGCGGCTGTAGCATGGATTCGATTATCAAGCGAAGGTCAGGGTCGAGGTCGGACAGGTCCGGCACGGCTCGCCTTTTTTCCAAGGTTTCGAATTGTGAGCCGCTCATTTCGAGTGGCTTGCCGCGCAAGGCCGCGGCAAGAACCAGGCCGAGGCTGTACATGTCGGATCGTTCGCTGACCTCGCCACCGTAAAGCCCCAACTGTTCGGGCGATACATAGTTGTATTTGCCGGCAAAATTCCCGCCGATCAGCGTTTCGCCACCCGCGGCAGCCGAGCGAGCGATGCCGAAATCGATGATCTTTGCGCGATCGACGCGGCCGCCAGGAAGGATGATGTTGTCGGGCGAGAGGTCGCGATGAACCGTACCGGCTTGATGCGCGGCATTGAGACCGGATGCCAGGCGGTGCCCAAGTCTGCGGACATCGGCCGCGGCCATGGGCCCCCTGCCCATGACATCGAACAGGGAGTCCCCGTTCACGAACTCCATGGCAAGGTAGGGGCGGCCTATGCCGGGGTCTATGGTGAAGACGTGGTACCGAACGATCGCGTCGTGCGAAAGGCCATTCAGGATCGAAGCTTCCTTGCGGAACAACGACAGGATGGTCTGATCCCGGGCGAATTCTGGTAGGACGATCTTTATCGCGACAAGGTCGCCGGTCTGGATGTTGTGACCGCGATAGACCTCACCCATGCCGCCCGAGGCGATCCGCTCGTCCAATTCGTAGATGCCGCTGAGCTGGGTGCCGACCGTCGCATGCCCGATCGGCGGAAAGATGCGCGTTTTGTCGTCCGGGGTCATCGATCATATCCCGATGGGGACAGGGCCTGGTTGTCCGGATTGCTCTCCATGCGCACGAACACGACAGTGACGTTGTCCGTGCCGCCGCGCGTCAATGCCATGGACAGCAAAGCCTCGCATGCAGGCTGGGGGGGCCACGACACGGCGGCTGTTTCGATCTCACGGTCCGTGACATGGGCGGTCAGCCCGTCGGTGCAGAGAACGAACACATCGCCAGGAAGTATCTCCCCTTGATGGAAATCCATGAGCACTTCATCGGCGACACCGACAGCGCGCGTGATGACGTTGCGGCGGGGCCAACTCCGGGCCTCTTCCGGACTGAGCAACCCCTGATCCACCAGTTCCTGGACTTCGGTGTGATCGCGCGAAAGCTGCGTGATCGAGCCGCCACGCACCAGGTAAATACGGCTATCGCCGGACCAGAGACACGCAAAGCTGCCGTCTATGGCCAGAAGCGCCGCCACGGTAGACCCGATGGTCACGCCGCGAATTTCCGATGTCCGGCGGATTTCGGCATGTGCCAGACTGAGCCGCTCCTCGAAACGTGCCCGCAGGTCCGGCGCGGAGTCTGTCGTTCCGATCGCACTCAAGTGGCCGACGATGCTGGCAGAGGCAACATCCCCGGAATCGTGTCCTCCCATCCCGTCGGCGACCAGCCATACCCCGCTTTCAGGATCGACCAGGAAGTTGTCCTCGTTGCGCTCCCGCACGCAGCCTCTGTGGCTCAGGCCATAGCTCTCGAAGGATAGAGACAATTCCTCCATGTACCACCCGATCGTTGTCAACGGGCCACTGGTCATTCCGGGGTATGCATCCCACTCTGCCACAAATTCGCGTGAGTAAATACATCCCAGATTACCCTGCCTGAAACAGGATGATCTTTTGCTAAAGAGTATTTCCCTACCATGCGCACGCGCTATTCCTGGTTGCGGGCCTATGGCATGAAATACGGCGTTCACGGAACGGGCCTAACGTAGCGAAGTCGGGCAACTGAAGCCGGACAGTGCCGGTATGTGGAACGGGCTGGGTCCGGTGCCGAAATTGACGGAATAGGCTACGTCCCGCCCACCGATTACGAACCGGGCATCCATGCTGTCTCCATTGGGCGTGACGGATCCGGCGTCGAGCAGCCGCTTCAGCGCCCACGGGCCCTCAAACCTGAGATCCGAAGGACGGCCAGGAAGCTCCGGGGTGAGGCTGACGCTTGCCGATCCAGGCTGCAAAGCGCCTGGCCAGCTTATCTGTGCCGGAACGTTGCCCGTCTGATAGCTTTGGACGACCTGGCCATTGACGTCGAGGAGCGCCATGTCGACGTCTCCGTGCACTGATGAGGGCGTGACAGTGATCCTGATCTCGGGCGCCGCGCTGCCTGGCTGGAAGAACGCGTCCCGGATTTCCGCGGCTTGCTGGAGGGACCGCAACGCCAGTCTCGACAAGGTGCGGCCAAGGCGCGTGTCCTGTTTCCAATCCCAGTTCTGGCCGCTCAGATCGGCGAGCGGGGCGAGATATTGCGTGAAGAATCGGTCGATTACGCCGTTCGGCGCGAACATGGCGACAAAGTCCGCCATGGGAACGTCTTCGACGCTGCCCGCAGCAAAGGGATAACGATTGGCGATCGCCTCCTGACACGGTCTACCGACCGTCTCGGCCAGCATGTCATTCAGCTTCGCCAGCGATGTCTCGGCCGCTTCACCTTCAAAGTCATCGGCGATGCTTCGCACCATTCTCGCCAATGGTCCAGGGAGCCGAGATGCGTTGGCGCGAAGCGTCGATATCTGGAGCTGCAAGGCGGCATTGGCCCTTTCGGCTTGGGTAGGCACGGCGGCAGCCAGGAGAAGGTTCTGATAGATGTCGTGAAAGTTCCGGACCAACGCGTCGATCGGGCGCTGGCCGGGTGGCCCACTGACCAGGATCTGGAAAGGTCTGAACTGTGCTTCGGTACTCGCGCCAGGGATTTGCGCACCCGCATTGGCGAAAGCCGAGCCTGCTCGGCTTTGAGACTTTCGCGTCGGCAGATCGATGCCTATACGAGCCAATCCCGCCGCGAATTCGGGCCCCTCGGGCCGTGAGGGTTCCCCCGGCCCCGCTTCACGCGTCAGCGCCGTTTCGGAAGAGATGGCCTCGAAAAGCTGCCTGACCGGCGAGGTGGCCAGGGCTGCCGCGGAAAGAGCGAGATATTGGGGCTTGTCTTGCGACATTGCCTTGAACTTCAGCCGATCCAGCACGCCGTTCCAGGCGGCGACGAAATCCTTGCCATAGATTTCAAGCAGATCGGGGCCGAGCCTCAATTGCTCCTGCTCGGCGGCTCCCCGTTCGCCGCCCGCTCCGATCACCCAGGCCTCATCGACGAGTTTCTGCGCGATCGCGGCGAGTTGGTTCAGATAGAATTCGTTGAAACCCGCGTACGTATACAGCCCTGGGACATGAAGCCGCGATAGATCGCCTCCATCCGTCGTTTCGAACACCAGCCGCGCATCAGGACCGGCATGCGACATGACCGAGAAGTCCGGGAGGGATGCGGTATAGCTGGCGGATCTGACCATGGCGGCTGCGCGTTCCGCCAGGGTCATCCGTCCCATTGACCGTTGCGCCGCTTCCACCAAGGAGCGGTCGAGCGCGACGAACGGCTCATGAGCATCGTCGAGATCGAGCATGGCCAGCAGATGCCTTCGAAGCTCCTCCCGTCCTTCCCGATTGTTGGAGCCTGGATATCTGTTCTGTTCCCAATCCATCTCCAGCCAGGCTGCGATCAGCCGGTCGTCGACTTTCGGGGCCTTGCCGCCGAGCATGAGATAGATCTTCAACGGTTCGTAGAGCTTCGTCGGATCCCCGATGTTGGCCCGGATCGTCTGCTCGAGTTGCAGGATCAGCCTGGGGCGCAGCAACCGCTCGAGTGCCAGCCTGTAGGCGGTATCGGAAGCAGAACTCAGGCGCCCTCGCTGACTCAGGCCGAAGGCCTCTTGAATTGGGGTTGGCTGTTCCCTGTTTCCGTAGCCCACGGGAAGGGCGCTCAGGGATCCGAGCGGGCCGACCACATTCTCCAGATCGGTCTTCGAAACGATCATGTCCTCAAGGGTGGGACCTGCATTCGAACGGATCAGGTCAACTGCCTCGTCCGTCGAGGCGACGAGCGAGCTGTTTGTCAGGAAGCTCAAGCTCCACAACGCAAGTGGGATAGAAGCGGCCAGCGCTATCAGAGCGAGTCCGCCATAGCGCAGGAGCGCCGCGCGGCCATGGTGATGCGCGACTTGTGAAAGCGAGCCTCCCTCCAAGAACACCACCTTGGACAGGAGATCATGAAGAAAGAAACTCTTGCCAGTTCCAGAAAGGTGAGGGCGTGCGTCCGCGCCGAAATCGCGCGCCAATTCGCCCACCAGCTGGTCGATGGCGGTACCTTCCTGCGTACCGGAGGAAAAATAGAAACCGCGCAATTCGGATGCACCGAATTTTCCGGCCGGCTCGAACAGGCGGCCAAGGAAATCGAGAACCCGCATCTTGAGCATTGCGAACTGGGCTGGAAAGCCGAAGATGGCGATACGGGCAAGAGGATCCCGCTCCTCGTGGAGACGGTCCGTCGCTTCGTCCGCCAGTCGCGCGGTAAGCGCATCATATTCTGCCGGCAGCCGGCCCATGGTGTTCCGCCCTGCCGGGAAAGTGCAGCCCCAGACCTTTCGTCGCCGGTTCTCGTCGAAACTGCCGAAATACTCGATAAAGCCGGCAATCAGATCCGCCTTGGTGAAGAGCACGTAGATGGGCAGACTTGTCTCCAGACGCTCGCGAATTTCCTGGAGACGATTACCAATTTCGATGACGTGGGCGGTGAGACTTTCGTCGTCCGGCACCATCAGGTCCTCTACGCTGAGTGCCAGGATCACGCCGTCGACCGGCCTCTTGCCTCGATATGTCTTGAGCAGAGACAGAAAGTTCAGCCAAGCCGCCTTGTCTTGCCTGCTATCCGAATCCTGTGTCGTGTAGCGCCCTGCCGTGTCGAGCAGAACGGCATCTTCCGCGAACCACCAATCGCAGTTCCGGGTGCCGCCTACACCTGGAACAGGCTGGGCTTCGCCCGATCCCGCGAGCGGAAAACTCAGCCCTGAATTGGCAAGCGCCGTCGTCTTGCCTGCGCCTGGCGGCCCTATGATGATGTACCAGGGAAGTTCGTAGAGAAAGTTCTTCCTGCCGCTGGCCCGTTTCAGAACGGCGATGGCATCCGCCATACGCGATTGAAGCATTCGGGATTCATCGTCGCTGCCAGCCACGATACCCGCCGCCAGAATCCCCTGCCGCTTCGCCGTCGTCAGGTAACGCAAAATGTAAAAACCGGCCACAATTATCAGCGGCGGGACAGCCACAATCACTCTGGCCCATCCGGTTTGGAGGGGGCGCCAATCGCCGATTGCGATAAGTGGGCCACCGAACCAGACGGCGGCGGCAAAGCCGGCGGCGGCGAGTATCGCGAAGATTCGGATCAGCCAGCTTGTCATGGCTGCAGCATGCATCCGAGTTCGGTCACGGTGCTTGCTCCTTCGCGATCAACACGTCGACCCGGCGATTGGCTGCCCGCCCTTCCGCCGTTGTGTTGTCGGCAATGGGTTCAGTCTCGCCCTTGCCGGCGACAGTGATCCGGGAGGGATCGGTGAGACCGGGCGACAAGGCTTTCTCTACAGCTTTGGCACGGGCGACGGAGAGATCGTAGTTCGAAGCGAAAGGGCTCGATTTCCTGAGCTTGGTATTGTCGGTATGACCGATGATCTGCAGCGTGCCCTTTTCGGGTTCCAGGGCCGCGGCCACATTGAGCGCGATCGGCAGGAAGTCCGACTTGACCTCGGCCTTGCCGGGCTCGAAGAGGAGTCGATTGTTGATCTCGATGACAATGAAATCGCCCCTCGTCACGAGCGACAGCTTACCGGCCTCGATCTCCTGTGCGAGCGCCGACCGAATTCGCTCGAACTGCCCGGTGCTTCCGGAAACCTCCGCGAGGGGCAAGAAGCTTGCTTGTTCGGCGCGCTCGATGGTGATCGGCGTTGTCGGATTAAGCGCAAGCAGCTTCTCCGAGACAGCATCGCTCTCGAGGGTCAGCAGCGCCCGAAGCATGAAAAAGCATCCGGTGACCAACGCCGTCGCGACCGCGGCGATGGACCACAAAGGCATCCGCACAGGCTTGTTCGAGGTGACCGCCAGCCCTTGCCAGTGCGGCGAAATTTCATCGGCCGCGCGTGGTTTGAAATATCGCAAGGTTTCGTAGACGTCGTGGCGTACTTGTTCCAGATCGAAGCCCGCGCGCGCGGGCCTGTTCCGGTATTGCCCTTCGAAGCCAAGGGACAAGCAATGATGCATGAATTCCAGGACTTCGCAGTGCGGCTCAGGATCTGCCAGCAGCGGATTCAGGGCTTCGAAGAAGCTCGAAGCAGGATCCGCCGCAGGGAAGAAGTGGGAGAGCATGCCATTCCTGGCCCAATCCTGGCCGATTGCTCCCGGCAGATTTCGGATGACGTCGTCGGTGGTCGCACACAAGGCCAGTTTGGCTGTGTGGAGGGTGTCGGACTTGATGCCTGCATCCGCCAGCCGGCGCTCGAAATCCCGAATGGCCCGGATGGCATGACTTCCCAGCTCGTCAAACTCGGCTGGGAATGTTTCCGAGCGAATGTGGCCGAGAAGTGTCAGGAGTGGCATCGCCGCGACGACGATCGGATTAGCATGGAGACCGTCGGTGCCACCATCCAGGCCCAGGCCGGTTGCCAGCTTCCTATCCGCGCCATCGGATGGGCGAACGGTGCTTTTCCGCCTCGGCGCGTCTGGGTCGGCCAACGCCGGCGCCGCTTGATAGATGACCGTCCCTTGCGCCCAGCCCGACGGTGCATGGCCGGCCGCGTCGAGGTCAATGACCGTAGCCCCAGGCGAAATGGTGTCCGAATGTGCGGGATGTAGCTGCCGGCGCGCCGGGCTGGGGCGGATAACTGTCTGGCCGCCGGTGCCGGGAATATCGCATCTCGAATTTTCGCCCATGTCTCATCCGCGATGATCGCGTAGTTGCGGTAGATGACTGGAGTGCAAGCGACTACAGACGTGGTATTCTCTTCGCTCCCGATCGATCCAATGCGGGCGTCTTGGGCTTCCCTGCACTAAAACACTCCACCAATACCTATCCCGCCGCTTATATCGGGCGGCGGAGGGGCAGGGCGGCTCGCCGGAGCCGAACGTCTCACGGTCTTGCGGCCTGTCGGCGTTCCCATGCGCGCCGGCTCTGTGTCTGAGGCGACCGTGGCGGGCTTCACCTTCTTGACGATGACCGGTTCCTTGCAGATGCGACCCGAACGCAGGAACAGGTCGCTCAGCAATTCGACCGTGGGATCGCTCGATAATCCGGCCTGCTTCGTGTTCCTGTAGTACTCGGCAAGCGCTCGCATTGAGCCTTTCCCCCAATCCCCGTCGACCGTCATTCGGTAGCATCCAAGACGCCGCAGCTCGGTCTGGATGTTACGAACGAGTTCGTTCGCCTTCGCGTCCTCGGCTGCTGTACCTGACGTTCCCACGATCAAGGTTTCGAGGCCGGAGACCACGCTCTGGCGAGCGCCTTCGATCGCTTGGGGATCGGACAGGCTCGCCACCTGCGTTCCGGCCGCTGGCGCGGCCGGAATCTCAATCGATCGCAATGTCTGGCCGACGATGATCACTGCAGTCTGCAGATCGTTCGAGGCCAGTTCGGCCTGAAGCTTCTCCTTGGCCACCGGGTCCGAGAGTATCCGCGAAAGGCTTGCGCTCAGCTGTTGGGGATCGAGAACCTGCTGCTCGGTGAAATAGAACTGTTCCCGAAGGTTCGACTGGTCCCACGGAACCTGCCGACCGATGGTCAGCGCCTCGGTTTCGTTCCTGACCCGGATCATCATGTCGGAAATGCTGAGGCCGGGGATTTCAACGTTCTTCAGGAGCGCAGTGGTGAAGGGACTATTCTCTCCCGCGCCGTCGACTGTGACGTTGCCTGGCTGCGTGGCGAAAGCCACGAACGTGTTTTCTCCTACCTCGACCTGCGCCAAACCGTTTCCGGCACTGCCTTTCGCGCCGACCGGATTGTTGCGGCATGCGTCGAGGAACACGAAGGTCTGGCGGTCGCGGCTGGCGAAGCGCGCGATCACGTCATTGAGTTTGACGGCGCGCGCGGTAAGCTTTTCCAAGCTTTCCGGATCGGCAGTGTCGACGGGAAGCAGATAGTTTTCTCCTCCCATCTGTACGCCGTGTCCGGCAAAGAAAATCAGAACGGCGCTGGTGGTCGGGAGCTTGACCTCAGCCTCCTTGAAGATCCGCGCGAAACCGTCCGCCGACAGGTCCGTGCCGATCAGGACCTCGAAGTTCAACCGTTTGAGACTTTCGGAGAGCCTTTCGGCGTCGTTGGCCGCGTTGGGCAAACGTTCGAGCCGAGTGCTTTGGTAGGCGGAGTTTCCGATAACGATCGCCAACCGGTTGCGGACATGCGGCGCGGAGGACTCCTCAACGGCGGCACGCGCCACGAGCGGGCTGACCAGGACCAACAGCAGGAATGCCGCAATGCACAGACGGAGCCGTTGTTCACAGGTCATATGCACCTTGCTCTTTTTAGAGCGCAATCAATTCTGTAACTCGATGTCCGACCACGCCATTTTATTAATGCGCGATCTTCGCTTTCGAGACATCAACTCTATTTTTACACTAAGGCGTGGTTCGTGAACAGAGCGTGATTGTTGGGCGACCTTCTGTGAATTTGGTCGGATGCGAGAAACAGGGGAGTAGCCCAACGGAAATCGTGTAGGCGGCGAACAAGCTGTTGAACGCGCAAGCGGCCTATGGAACTGGTGGCATATTCACCTGTCAGGAGCCCCCATGACAGGTGTCAGGATCATCGGATGAAAGTTCCGGAGACCCTCGCGTGCCGGCATTCCAGATCCACCCTGGCTTGTTCGAAACCTAAGATGGCTACCGTAGAGAATCGGCCCGTCTCAGGCGGAAATACAACTATAACTCTAATTGTTCTAACGATTGCTCTATTACGTGCGGAACTGTGTTGTAAATATGCAATAGCGCTGCGCTTTGGTGCGCGCTTCCGTCCAAGTTACTGGCCTAGGTTGCATGGCTGCAATTGCCAATCGCAAGGCATGATGTCAAGCTTCTGCACAAGATAAAAAGACGTCTTGAGAAACCTGCGTCGGCAGAGTGCGGATGAGGGGAATCATGCGCTTCACGCTGAGACTACGTCAATTGACCGGCGTATCCGCCCTGGCTCTTCTTGCTCCTTGTTCTCTCGTTTACGCTCAGCAAGCTGACAATTGCATAGCGACGCCAAGTTTCTCGCAGGAGCCCGTCGCCGTGACGCGGGTCAACGTCAATTGCACTAGTGGTCCTCCATATGCACCGTTCGCGACGAGTTTCAGCCAAGTGGAAGGCGCCCAACTATATAATGGAAGCGGAAACGACAGCGTAACGCTTGGGCCGTCTTCTCAGGTAAGCGCGGCCGTTCAACAGCCGCGGGTGCCTGTTACTTTCTTCTCCGGCACATTTCTCGATAGTTCACCCACGGTGATATCGACGCTTGATGGCAACGATCTCGTGGAGATCTGGGGGCAAGTGGGTAGCCCGTCCACGGGAACTGCTACCGATATTGACCTTGGCAATGGCGATGACATTTTTCGGGTCGGCGGCGCCTTCATCTCGACGGCCATCCCGCCGACGCAGTCGCCAGGTGGCGAGATTGCCCTGGCCGTCGTGGTCCCGGAGCCCCAGATCTATCCCGGCGGCCAAGTGTTCGGGAGTGTGCGCGGCGGAGCAGGCAACGACACGCTGGAGGTCAATGCCCGCGGCTCGGTGGAATTTGGCATCGACGCAGGCGATGGCGACGATGGTGTCAGTCTGTTGGGAGGTGTCGTCGGCTCGACTCAAACGGCAGGGAACGTCGTCCTCGGCAATGGCAACGACAGTTTCCTGATCAGCGGATTCTCCGGCGTCGACGAGCCGAGCGAGGGATCCCCAGGCGGGCCCTTCACCGAAGCAGCGATCCTCTATGGCACAGTATCGGGCGGAGAGGGGAACGATCAATTCACTGTCGAAGTCGGCGGAACGGTGCTGGGGCGCGGCACGGCCATTGCCGTCGACGGCGGCGCCGGGAACGACATTGTGGACATCATTGGCGGCACGATCGGAGATCCGGCTGCGCAAGCGAACGTCGCTCTCGGGGACGGGAATGACAAATTCACCATCAAGGGTGGCACGGGCGATAACGGACAGGGCCCGATCATCGATGGCATTCTTCACGGATCGATCCTGGGCGACGCTGGCGACGACTCTGTTGGGATAGAAGTCAACGGTGTGGTGAGCGGCAATGTAAGCGGCGGCACGGGAAACGACACGATTGCTGTGAGCGGCGGCACCGTCGCGGGAAATGTCACGGGCGATGATGGCAACGATCAACTGGCGGTGTCTGGAGGTGCGGTAGCCGGTAATCTGACGGGGGGAGCGGGCGTGGACAGCGTAACCGTCTCCGGCGGCTTCGTTGGTGGGAATGTCGAGGGCGAGACGATTACGCTGACTGGAGGAACTATCGGCGGGGACATATCCGGTGTCAGCGGCGATACGTTGACCATCAACGGCTCGCCGACTGCGCTCAATCTGCGGAACGGTGTGGTGATCAGCGGCACCAACGCTGTTGGCGTCATAACGAATGAGGACCTGGGGCAGGGCGGAACGCAGACACAGTTCTTCACCGGATTCAACAGCGTGGCCCTCAGCAACTCGACGATCGGCTTCGGAACCGGGAGCAACGGCATCGGTCAGCTGAGCCTGACCAACGGCTCGACACTGTTCGTGCGCGGAAACTCGACGCTTTCCGGGTCACTGAACGTCTCCGGCTCCACCATAAACATGATCGACGGGGCAGCCGATGATGTTCTCACGCTTGGGGGGCTCGTCATCAACAATGGGCAGATCGCCATCGATTTGAACCAGCAGACGCTCTTGGCGGATCGGCTTGTCGCCAATTCCTTCTCGTCCATCGGCGCCAATACGATTTTCGTGAATCTGCTGGGCACCCCGCAATTCGCCGGCGCGACGGACATCCCTGTCATCCTGACCAACGCGCCACTCACTCCGGGAACCTTCACGGTTGTCGGCGTACCCGGTACGCCGGCATCTCTCTTCACCTTTGAAGTGGTAGCCGGCGCGAATGGCAGCCTTTTCATCCGTGCCAGCCCCGCCAACTTCGGAGTTGCACTGGCAACGGCTAATGCTGCCGACGTCGGCATCATCGATACTGCCGTCGATGCGCTCTATGGAATCAACAACGACGCGCTCGATGCCGATCTGGGGCTTTCCGGCGGGTCGCCGTTGGTGCAATTGTCCGACACATTCGGCGTATTCGCTTCCGGCCAGTTGGCGCATGTCGAGCACGACGGCTTCACGATCACCAACAACAATCTGGTCGGCATCGGTCCAGCCTTCGACGCGGACGATTTTTCCGCGGCCATCAGTTTCGACTTCAATGCCGCGAAGCATTTCGGTTTCGAGGAGCGATATGGCCTGAACATCGGTGTGTTTGCCGGCTATGCGTCGACTGACGTTGGTCTGGGTACCTTCCAGGGCTTCAGCCGCGTTGGGGACGCCGACAACAGCAGCGGCATGTTCGGTGCATATGGCCTTTTCCGCGAAAGGCAAAATTACGTGCTTGTGTCCGTCTCCGGTTTTTTGGGCGAGACCGATATCACCAATGACGTGCTGGGGACGACCGGCAACTATGACACCCAGGGCGTCGTCGTGACGGGGTCCGTCGGCCATATCTTCAACCTGACCGACCGACTCCGCTTCGACCTGAGGGGCGGTTTGCTCGGCGTCGATTTCGACGGCGGCGACTATGTGGACAGCGGCGGCAACCAGTTTGGTAAGAGCCAGATATCGTTCGGTGCCTTCAAGTTCGAGCCCGGCATCTATGCCGATTATCAGCTCGACAACGGCATGGTGATCAGCCCTTATGCAAGGGCGGATCTGCAGCAACGCTTCGGGTACAGCAATACCGCGATCATTGACACGCAGGAGATCGAATTCGACGATGCCGACTTCTCCGCCGCTCTTTCGGCCGGCTTCAATCTGAAGATGACGCAGAGATCGATGATGAGCGGCGAGATCCGCGGCAAGGTATCAGACGACAGCTCTACGTTCGGCGGGAAGCTCGGATTGAAGGTTGCCTTCTGAAGCAGGGATTCGGTAGCCGCTACTTGGGCTTGGCAGCCTTGGCGTAAGCCTCGCTGAAATAGGCCAGGAAGACGTCGAGCATGCCATTCTCATGCGCATTCTCCCTCGCTTCCCATGTGGCGACAAAGGTTTCCCAGGCGCGGCTTTTTCTGGAGCCGAATGCGGAAGGCGGCAATCGTTTCTCGATCGCTTCGGGCGAAAAGTCGTCGAGCAGCCGCGACAAAGCGGACTGCATGGCGGAGTAGGTAGCAAGCTCATGCGTCTTGAGATCGCCAAACGCCTGCTCCAAGCTCTCCTTCGCACTGAGGTAACCCGCTCGCCGTCGCGAGAACATGATCTCGAGCATTTCGTCCGTGCCGGGCACGAACTTCAGGGGATTGTTCTCCTGCGCGCCGATCATCGTTCGATGACTGCTCTTCGCCAGTGCCTTTGCCGAAGCCCGCGCCCTCAACAGGGCGGCCAACTCCTCGACCACAATACGCAGCACTGAGCCGATTTCCGCGGCGAGTGCATGAGGATCGCGCTGCAGGAATACCGCCGGCGGCACACCAGCGGACGCTGCCATCTCACGGAGAATTTCGTTGACGGCGGCAGACTCGGAACCTGTGGCTGGCCGCGTTCCCGGCGCCTCGGCGCTGGGTGTCCCGCCCGCGGCCAAGGGGGAGGGAGGCTCGGCGCCGTAGGCCCCTCTATCTTTCGTCGAATCCGCGGCATCGCCAATTGAGACGCACACGACATAGGGCCCGATGCGAACGCGATCGCCCTGGTTCAAGCGGTGGGGCGCGGCCAGGCGCCGGCTGGATCCGTTGACGAATGTGCCGTTGCGGGAAAGATCGTGGAGCCAGAAAGCTTGCCCGTCGTAGCGGATTTCGCAGTGCCTGCCGGAGACGAACATCTTTGGGTCCGGCAGGGTCCAGTCGCGGTTCTCCCGCCCGATCTCAAAATTCCGTCCGTGCGATGTGAAACTCAGGGGGCCGCCATTGGGCAGCTTGTCGACGTTGTCGATCGTCAGACGGATATACATGCAAAGCGGCTCGTCAACATTGCACCGTTCTCGGCTACAAGACCCATTTTGTATTCTAGCAGCTTCTTGCTGGTTTCGGCATAAAAGCTAAGCGCCGCAGCAATTAGTCGTATCCTTTCAGTTGCTTGTAACGCAGCGCTTTGGTTGTTTAAAGAACTTGTGGTAATCTCCTCTTCAAAGTCCGTCTGGCCTTGGAGAGGCAGTACCCATGCCCGATGATCGTGGGACACTTGTCCAGACCCCGATGGCCGCTGACACCCTGACCTTCACGCATCTGGTGGGCCGCGACGAGATCAGCCGGTGCTACGCCTACACGGTTGGCTTCGTCAGCGCTAACGCGACCGTCGATCCCCTCAAGATGCTCGGTGGGGTGGTGTCCATAGAGGGGGAAGCCGATCCGAAACGCTGGTTCAGCGGGCTCATTTCCGAATTTCGCCTCACCCGCATCGAAGACAGGCGCATCTTTTACGAAGCCACCGTCAGGCCTTGGCTTTGGTTCCTGGGGAACACCACGGATTGCAGGATCTTCCAGAACATGACGGTTGTCGAGATCGTGGAAAAGATCTTTTCCAAATACGGCCCCGTCAAATTCGAGAAACGACTTCAGGGTTCATATCCCCCTCGCGAATATTGTGTGCAGTTCGACGAGAGCGATCTGGACTTCGTTCAGCGCCTGCTCGAGCACGAAGGCATCATGTATTTCTTCGAGCATGGGGAGAACGAGCATACGCTGATCCTTGCAGACGCCATGAGCAAGCTTAAGCCTGCACCGGGCTATGAGACCGTTCAATATCATTTCGAAGGTCACGCCGCGCGACGGGATATCGAATACATCACCGAATGGATCCCAGGCAGTTCGGTGATGCCGGGCGCCTATTCCCACACGGATTACGACTTCAAGAAACCCGGCGCCGACCTCATGGCGAAGTCCTCGCAACCGTTCGGCCACAAGCAGGCCTCCGGCGAGCATTATCGGCAGCCCGGGGCTCATCTGGACGTCGGGCGAGGCGATAGCCTCGCCACGGTGCGGCGCGAGGAATTGCAGGCGCCTCATCAGCGCGTTGCGGCATCAGGCACCGTCCGAGGCCTCTTTCCCGGTTGCACCTTCAAGCTCGAGGGCTTTCCGCGCGACGACCAGAACCAGGAATACGTGGTGCTGAGCGCCGAATACAGGCTTTTCGATCCCGGCTATCAGGCCGGCATCGAGACAGAGGGGGAGAATTTCCGGGTCGTGCTGGGCGTCGCGCCGACTTCGGTGCCCTACCGGCCGCCCAGGGTGACAAAACGGCCGGTGATGCGGGGCCCTCAGACCGCGACGGTCGTCGGGCCGTCGGGAGAAGAAATCTTCACCGACGAATATGCGCGGGTGAAGGTGCAGTTCCACTGGGACCGCGAAGGCAGGAAGGATCAGAATAGCTCATGTTTCGTGCGGGTTTCCCAGACATGGGCGGGCAGTGGTTTCGGATTCATCCAGATTCCGCGTATCGGCCAGGAGGTGATCGTCGATTTCCTGGAGGGCGACCCCGACCTGCCGATTATCACCGGCCGCGTCTATAACGCCGCTCAGATGCCGCCTTACGGCTTGCCCGGCAACGCGACTCAATCGGGCTGGAAGTCGAACTCCTCAAAAGGCGGTGGCGGTTACAACGAACTGATGTTCGAGGACAAGGCGGGCTCCGAGCTAGTCAACTTTCAGGCGCAGAAAGACCACCACCTGCTGATCAAGCACGACCGAAACAAGACGGTACAGCACGACCAGTCCGACCGCATCGACCATGACGCCAAGCACTCCGTCGGCCACAACCTCGACGAGGACGTCGGCAACAACAAGACCACCAAGGTTGGTGTCGATCGGACGGTGAATATCGGTTCGAACGACACTGAAACCGTGGGAATAAACCGCTCTTTGACCGTGGGCGCGGACGAAACGATTTCGATCGGCTCGAATTCCACCGAGACGATTGGCGCGAACCATACCCAGATCGTTGCGTTGGTTCAGACGATCACCGTCGGCGCCGCGCGTATCGACGCCGTGGGCGCGGCCGAGACGCGAACGGTCGGCGCGGCGCAGATGAATACGATCGGCGCTTATCGCTCGGTGAGCGTTGGCGCCGCCCAGAGCCACGATATCGGGGCGACCGACAGTTGGGACATTGGGGCCGACCAGAGCATCAAGGTTGGCGGCAGCCAGAGCAGCGACGTCGGGGCCACTCGAAGCGCCAAGATCGGCGCTGACGATTCGACCAGTGTCGGCGGCGCACATGCGCTCAGCGTCGCCAAGGGAAGCGCCATAGAGGTTGGCGAGAACAGCGGGATCAGCGTGGGCAAGAACCTGATCATCGACGTGAAGGAATCGGTTTTGATCAAATGCGGCGATGCCAAGTTCATGATGAAGAAGGATGGTTCGATCGGGGTAGAGGGCAAGGACATTTCCGTCAAAGCCTCAGGCAAGATCAGCATGAAGGCGTCGGGCGATATCGTCATGAAGGGTGCGAAGATCAGCGAGAACTGAGGTGGGTCATGAACGAGATCGACAAGCGTATTGATGGGGTTGTGATCGGCATCTTTCTGGGCTTCGACGATGGCGCGGCGCCGCTTGTCGTCTTTTCCGGCAATCCGAAAGAAACCGCCATTCCTGCGCGCAGCATGATCGAAATGGCGGCCTCGATGATCGGTACGGAAGTCGCGCTGCTTTTCGAGCAGGGCGATTCAAATCGTCCGCTGATCGTCGGAAGGCTTGTCGATCCTGTGAAGAAACCGGCCCCCGCACAAGTCGTGCGCGACGGCGAGCTGGTACGGATCACTGCTGAAGAGCGGATCGAATTGCGCTGCGGCAAGGCGGTGATCCTTATGGAAAAGGACGGCCGCATCATCATTCGCGGCACCAATGTGACCAGCCACGCCAGCGCTGCTAACCGCATTCGAGGCGGTTCGATCGATCTCAACTGAATGGTGGCCGGATCGTGCCCTGCGAGCCAACAAGCATTCGAGCAAGACCTATCGTCATCGACGTCCTGCGCCAGCATGCGGAGTTGGCGGCGTTCTTGTGGGCCCAGCGGGACACGCTTTGTCAGGCCGATCCCGTAGACCCAAACGTCATCGCAGGCATCGATAAGCGCCTCGAGGCGAACCTGGACGCACTGCGCATCGCCGGCGAGGCTGCGTGGCCCTTCATCCTGCAACAATATGAAGATTTTCCCGAAAAGGGCGAATTGTTCGTTGCCGGGTTCTTCGCCATCGACCGCTCGGACTTCGAGCGCATCGATCAGGTTCTTCAATTCGGACGCGAGTCCTCCGAGGCAGCTGGTTTGGTCGGCGCGCTGGCATGGCTTCCCGCTGGAAAGATCGGCTCCCTGGTGCGTCACTGGATCGCTTCCGCCGATGCCTTCAAGCGGCTGCTCGCCGTTTCCGCCTGCGTGGCTCATGGTGTCGATCCGAAAGGTCGATTGCAGTTGCTGATGCGTGACGGCGATGTCCGGGTGAGGGCCAAAGCCTATGAACTGGCAGGCGGTCTGTGCCGCCGCGAATTGGCCGACGACTTGCGACGCGGCCTCGACGAAATGGACGATGCCGCAAGGATACAGGCGGCCACCTCACTTTTGTCGTTCGGATCGGAGCCCGCCGCTTTGGCCGAGCTCAAGAGAGTTGCCGCCAGGGGAGGATTGCGGTCAGCGGCCGTCATGCGGTCTGTCGTTGCCGCCGCGCCCTCCGCGGAGGTGCGTGCCTGGCTCGGCGACTTGCTGAAGGACTCGCAGACGGTACCGCTCGCCATACGTGGCGTTGGCATGCTCGGTGACAGGGCAATCCTGCATTGGCTGATCCACCGGATGCGCACGCCTGCTTGGGCGCAGGCTGCCGGCTTGGCTTTTCTCGAACTGTTTCCCGAGGCGAGGGGCGATGGTGAGTTGTTCTCCATCGAAGCGTCAGTCCTTGGCGAAGCCTTCGCAGAGCACTTTGACGACGATCCTCCATACCTCCCCGCGGCGGATCGCATCAAGGATTGGGCAAGAGCTCGAAAGTTGCTGGAATAGCCGGGCATGCATGCCGGTCCGGAGCCTACCGCCATCCGGCTGGATCGAGGAAACGGCGGATCCATTCCATCGTGCTACCCGTGACGACAAAGCGCTCGCCAGGGAAGTCCGGGTGATCTTCCAAGAACAGGGGCTTCAGAGCCTCAGCCACCGCGACATAAGGAGCGAGGCTCGAATCCGGTCGGTTTTGGTCTCCTGCCACCGGTTGCGGGCCCGCGATCAGGACACGCGCGTGGCGCCGCTGGCGGCTGGCCACCATCTGCGTCTCGGCGAGACTGCCCAGGCCCATTTCAATCTCTGGCCTGGAGGCGAAACCGCGCCCCACCAGAGTAAGCCAGTTGATGCTTTTTATGCCCGTCGCCGATAATGGAAGGGTACCGTTCATGTGCTCGATATCGACCCCCCAGAAACGGCGGGCTCGCGCGAAGATCGCATCGAATGCGTCTTCCATGAGAAGCGGCTCGTAGACGAAGACCAGGCCTCCATGGCCGGACCGCAAAGGAACGTTGTCGGCGATCGACAATGCCGCGTCCAGTAGAATGTTGGGATCGGTGGCCAAGGGCACGAGAATGCGCGCAAAACCGAAGAGGCCATGTGCGCGCAAGTGAATACGCTGGCAGTTGAGGCTCCAACTTCCTTGCGGCACGTCGATTTCGAGCCCGTCCCAATACTGGGCTTCGAATGCCCGCCCTTGCCGGATACGTTCGCGGGCGGCTTCGAAATAGGGGCGTCTGGTCCCTGCGGCCGCGGCGGCGCGCCCATGCATGGTCAGGATCGGGCGAGCGACCGATGACCACAACGGAAGCTCGGCTATCTTGAACTCCTGAATCCCGCCGGGCGGGCAGATGGCTTCGTAAAGGTCGAAAAGATAGTCGAATTCCCGTTCGCTCGGGCCTTCGAGATAGATGGTCAGGTCGAGCATCACCTTGAGCGCGGTCTCGTCGCCGACGGCGAAAGGCTGCGTAAGTGCGGGAGGCAGATTTGCAAGGCGCATGGTCTATACCGCGTCGTCGCCGCTGACGCCCTTCTTCTGGTCGGCGATCATCTCCCGCAGCAGATCGAGCTTATTCGCCAGAAACGAGGTGAAATCGGGAAACCGCATTTCCTCGGTCGCTATGTCGAGCGCCACGAAGTCGCTCTCCCCGTCAGGACGGACAGTATGGGGATCGATGTAAAGCGCCTGATTGGATTCCTCGCCGAGGAAGACCGGCAAGGCACCGCTCTCAAACGGGTTTTCCTGATCGAGGTCGGAATAGACCTCCGCCAGGTCTGCCAGGCATTCTTTTACCCATTCGCTATCCTGGTCCTCCACCGAGAGCAGTCTCGCGTCACCGGACAGATCTCGCCAGCCATTGTGAAGTTCGAGAAAGGCCCGATAGCTCGGCGGCAACGGCATCCCGAATTTCTTCTCAAGGAAGGCCAGTTGCTTCGGGGAGCAGGGCTCACCGAGCGGATGTGGGTATTCTTCGTCAAAGGCGAGTTGGTCGTAAACACGCAACGCTTCGGCCAATTGTGCGATGAGCTTTGGAAGCGGCAAAGGCAGATTCATGACGTTGTCCTTTCGGTCCCGGGTGATCGAGTAGGATGCAGGAAGCTGCACGCACTCGGTGGTTCATGGATGCTTGACCGGACAGCAGTCCCCTTTGACACCGGTGTGCTGTCCCGCGCCGCTCGTCTTGAGCTGGTTGAGCTGCCCTCCGATCCACCGGTTTGGCCGGCGCGACATCCACCTCAGATTGGCGAGTTTGGTCGGGTGGCCGCAGAACTGGATCTCCTTGATGTGATCGACGCTGAAGCTTCTGTAAGGTGGGGTAGTGCTTTGCGCTTTCTGCTGCAGCTGAGCCCTGCAGGTTTTTGAAAGGTGATTGAACCCTTTCCTGTTGAGCTCCTGGACTTCCGGGTTTGAGCTTCTGCGCATTGCCATGCCTCTTAGCTGGGCCGCGCGCTTGTCTCCTTCCTCCCGGAGTTTCTGGTAGCTGCCGCTGGCGCTCTTGAGGCCGGCTGAGCTTCTCATCATCTTGTCTATGACACGCAGCTTGGCGCAGATTTCTTCCTGCTCGCATTTGTTGAATTTGTGCCTGCCCGGAGACGGCTTCCCCGGTGCATCTGCGCATTCAATTTTCAGGACGTTCCCTCTACCTCCGGTGTTGGGATTGACGTTTCCCATGAGGTCAGCGGTATTCTTGTTGTTGTGAAATTTCTTGTCGGTGTCGCGACATGCATTCTTGCCGTCCATCTTGACGTCGAACGAATAGGTGATCCAATCCGTCGCCTGTTTGAACGTATTCGACTTGACCCCGCCCACGGTTCCGGGCTCGTCGCCGGCGGTCGTGGAATACTGAGAGCCTTTCACCGCGATCATTTGCCCGCCCTTGGCGAAGACCGTCGTGGTGCCGTTCGTCAGGGTGCCGCTGACGGCGAAATTGGGATAGGGCATCGGCACGGGGCCGCCGGGCGTCGGCGTCTTGCAGACGTCGGGGATCGTGGCTTTCGAGATGCCTGTCGACCCCTTGTGGGTGAGGCCGAGGTCGTTGACCGTGATGTGGGTTGGCATCAGGCCGTCCCTTTCGATCCGCCGAGCAAAACAGCCGCGCGGGCGCCGTTTTCCGAACTCGCCCAAACCAGCGACAATGGTCCTTTGCTATAACCGCGCGCTTGCGCTTCGGCGACGAGGCTGACGAAGAGGGTTCCGGATGCCGCGCCGATGTCGCCCCAGCAATCGGCCGGGGTCTCAAAATCGGCCGCGTTTCTGAAGCGACCGGTGTTGCGCAACACTGCGAAACCATATTCGTTGCCGCGATATCGTTCTCCGTTCATGTCGCAGATGATCCGGTCGACGAGGGCGTTCGGGAGATCATCGAAGAGAGCTTGGAACGCCGCGCTCAGGCCGTCGCCAATGCAGACGGTTTGCGTCTTGATGCGGTTCGCCTCGCTAGCCACCGATGTGCCTATCACCTGCAGCAACGGTTCGCACCCGAAGGCGCTCGCCGACTCCCTGGTCGTGACAAGACAAAACCCAGCTGCCTCCCCTGGACAGAAGCCATAGATGTTCTTCTCGGAAAGCAACTGTTGGTTCTCGTCCAGCCACTCCAGCGTTTCGGGCTCCAAATAGCTGTCGATGCCACCGACGAGGCAAAAATTCGTCCTTCCCTGCCGCAGCACTTTGCAGGCGTGATGGATCGTCAGCAGCCCGCCGGCATGTCCTCCGGCACTGGAGCCGCCTCCCTCCAAATCGACATGCTGCGAGAGCCTTCCGGAAACCCGGGCATGAACCGCTGCTGCGAAATGGCTGTCCTGACCAGGCCTTGGCTCGCCCGTCGAGACGATCAGCGAGACGGGTGCGGAGCGTCCAGTCTTCAGCAGCGGATCGAGCGCATCGAGCGCCGGCATTATGGCCATTTCCACCGCGCGATCCGGGCCGAGCAGTTCGATATCGATCCCGGCGTCCCGGGAAACCTTCATCACCTCGCCAAAGCGGTCGACCATGTAAGGATGATCCTGAATGTTCGAGATGCCGGCCCGCACGGCCGCTGCGCTTGCGGCTGCGGAGAAACCGAGCGGCGTTCTTGCTCCAATGCCAATCACAACGATCTCGTCGGACTCGGTCATGAACGCGGTCCCGTCCAGACGCCCTTCCTTATGACGGCGGGTGAAACGCCCTCGCGCCGCCTTATCCGCACGGTGGAATTCACCAGATGGTCCTCATCGTAGGGTATCGGCAGGGCCGATACCCAGGTCATGTTGAATTGGCGATCGTCCGGCATGATGCGCAGCGTATGCAGGCTCGCCGGCTCGTGTCCGACGTCGGGCCTGTTACGGAAATGCGTGATGATGTCGAAGGTGATACGCGGCAGCAGGAACTGCACGAAGCCGCCGGGGGTGAAGCCGCCTAGTCGGACATCCTCATAGCCGATCAGCGGTGTCCGCGTCTGCTGGTCCTCGGGCGCGCACTGATAATAGAGCCGGCTGAAGTCGCTTGGCAGCAAGGGGTCTCGCGTCTTTTTCCAGAGATCGCCATACGTGCCTGCATATTTGGCGCGCGGCTGCCAGTGCCGTGACACCGGGCCGAAACCGGCAGGGCGCCCACTGCGATTGTCGCGAAATGGTGCATCGGCGTACTCGAAGTTGGGTGCGGTTTTGCCGATCAGCCCTTCACGGGCTACCGAGAAACCTGTGCCTATCGGATTGCGAGCATCCCAGTCAGGCTTCGACGCCTTGGTATCCGTCCCGCCATATGTGCGCCGCCAGGTGATCGGTTTCTTTATGAATGGCTCCGGTCTGCTCATGCGCACTGCCGCGGGACCAGGCACGAAAATGCGGTCGCCAATCACCTTGACCGCCTTGTCGAGGTCGCCGATCTTGATGCGGGCTATGGTTTCGACGGCCGGACGCCCTTCCGGTGCGTAGGCATGCCCCGCGATAAGCACATCCGTGTGCTTCTTCTCGATGTTGAAATCATCCTCATCCAGCAATTCGTTCGGGTCGGCGGCGTAGACCGGCGCCATATTGAGGGGGATTTGCCTCTTGAGCGGGGTCTGCTTTCCTTCTGGGTCGATCTCGAACGATGCCTTGATCGCCACGAGCCAGAACTCGTGCCCACCCTCGTCACGCATGCCAAGCCCTCCCACGGCGAAGGGAGTGTGGTTATCGAGCGGCAGCATCCAGACGGCACCTCCTCAGTAGTGAGCGCAACGTGCTTCAAGGCGTCTTGCGTATTGTCCGCGATTTCCGGCGTTCTCTCGCAGCGAAAACCTCCCCCAGCACGGCCCGGGGCGCGTCAGTATCGATGTCGAAAATGTCCGAACAGGCGGTCCAGACCATCATCCCATGGATTTCCTCCGAACGCGCGTTGCCGGGCGGCACGGGAATCCGGGCCAATGCGGTCTCCAGTTCCTCGGGCGTGAGGGTACCTTCCCGGGCAGATGCGCCCACCTCCTCCAAACTGGCGAACCAGCAATCGCCCGACGATGCAAGTTCGATAGAAGCTCGAGGCAGGATCACCGCAAGGCAAAGCGGGAAGCGTCTGCCGGACCTATCATTGCTGGCGACGACGACGCCTGCCGCTGGGCCGAAGCTGGCCGGACCACTCAGGAAACGCAAAGCAGCCGCACCTGGCCACAGCTGGGTACCGATCACTGGCTGAACGTGACGGGCGACCCAGCGATCCCATGGACGGACGAAGCCGGCTGCCAGGCGCCGGCTCACGAAGTCTCCCGCAGTCGGGATCTTCCCGTAGAAACCTGGAACGTTCAGATCTGAGGCGGACACGAAAACCTCTTGAACATCTCCAAATTGTACGGATTTTCGACACTTGCGGCGCGAAGCTCAAAGTCTGCGTAAAGGCCTTTGGTGCCGAGACGAAGGTTGTAGGCGTCGGGTAGGGCGGTGCCGGTGAAGCGTCCAGCGCGCAGCATTCTCAGCCACGCCCAACTGCCCGTTTCGCTCATGATGATTTCGGGCGAGCCGTCGATCGGCTGGAACGCGAGCGATATGACGCCGGTTCCGTCCTTGCCGGGCCACGTCATGGGCTGGGGCCGCGTCGCATTGTTGTAGTAGACCAGATTCTGTCCATCGAGATTGAGCGTCACCCGCATGACGCTCGGCGACAGGTCTTTGGGTTCCAGCGTGAAGCTCATCACCGGGCCCGTGCCCCCTGGGAAGAGGTCGTCACGAATCCGTCGCGCCTGCTCGAATGCGCCAAGCGCGGAGGAATCGAGGCCGAAATCGGCGCGCCATTTCCAAGGCTGGCTTGCGGTGTCCACATAGTTGATCAGGTGGTCGTTGGTGAAGGCGTCGATGAGGCCCCCGGGCCCGAATAGACGGGCGAAGTCGCGCACGTTGACGTCGATCGCGCTGTCGGGAGTGAATGGGTATCGATTGTTGAGCGCCGCCTGGCAGAAAGGCAGGATGTCGGCCCTCCAGATCGCGTTCAGTTCAGAGGTGACCGCCTTTTCCGTAAGACCGCTGGTGTCGCCGGCGATGCCGCCCAGCCAATCGTCGATCGGATCGGGCAGGATCTGCGCCTGGCGCGCGACGGCGCCGGTCAGTTCGGCGAGGCCGCCCTGCTTCTTGATCGCGTCCTGCGGATCCGGGCTGGCCGTAACGGTTTGCAGCATGTTCGAGAGCGCAGTCAGGGAGACCACGGCGGCGTCAAGGGCCGGCGGTTGCCCATCAACCTCGGCGACCACGCCCTTGAGCGGCTTGAAATGTTCCGCGACCAGCGTCCCCGTCATGTCGACTTCAGATGCCGAGCCGGCGCGAGGAAGCAGCTTCACGCCCTTCTTCGCGAGCTTGCCGATCTTGCCGAGCTTTCCCAGCACCTTGGACGCGCCCTTTGAGCCCGCTTTATTGTCCTCGGCGGGCGCTTCGTCCGAACGCGTAAGATCTGTTTCCTGAACAACTGCAGTGACGAGGCGCTTCAAGGCGGAGTCCGCGCTCGAAAGGTCCTTCAAATTCTCGCTCGCTACGGAGAGATCGGTGAGCGGAGCGAGCTTCATGTCGCGCAGGAAGCTGTCCCATTGCGCGATGTAGTCCTCGTAATAGAGCTTGAGGATATCTTCCGAGAGCGCTGATACCGAGGTTTCCGCGTTTTCGGAGCAGCCTCCAGCGAAGACTGCCCGGTCGAGAGCGGCCTGGGCCGCCACGTCTTCCAGCCGGTCCAGAACGGCATCGTGGAAACCGGCGTAGGTGTATGCACCGGAAATGCCCGCGCGCAGCGTCTTATCGGAACGGCGGGCGAACACCTTCGCCCCATTCGGCCCGGCGAAGTTGGCGGGGATCCACTCCTTGAGAGCAGTAACTTCAGGGTCCGCGAGCAACTGCTTGTAGCCACGCGCTGGGAGGGAAATCGTACAGACGCTCTCCAACGCTTGCGCAACCAGAGTGGGGTCGGGGGCGGTGTAGCTGTCGTCCACGGCCATGCGGCGGATCGCGGCAAGCTCATGCTCCTCCGCGTCCTCAGTCGGAAAGGGTGGGGCGGCCGCAAAGTCGGGCAGGTGGTTTGCCCACCAGTCCTGGGCGAAGTCGGTGTCCATCTGCGACAGGCCCGTCATCATGCGGTAGGTCTTGAGCGCGCCGAGCATGAAATCGGGGTCGCGCATCTGCCGCCACATCGTCGCCTCGAGGAGGGCGATCATGCGAGGTTCGAGCACGTTGCGCAGCGCGTGGTCGTAGCTGTCCGCCTGAACGCGGCGGAGTTCGGCGGAGGCCGAGGGGCCGATCGCATCTCGCACTCCGCCTGGCGGCTCCGACCGGGCCTGCGCGACCGCGCTGATCACCGCGAGCGCATCGCCGATATCCGAAGGGTCGATCGCGGCCGGCGTCGCGGCGATCTCGGAGAGCGGCTGCCGCAACCCCTCGAATTGCATAGCCTGCGAGGCGATCGCTGCGCGGTTGTCGTAGTATGAAAGTGTGAAAAGGGCCGCGGCGAGGAGAACGGCAGCAGCCGACCCGGTCGCCGCACCTCGCCAGATCCAGGCGCGGCGGCGCAGGGCGCGCGGATCGAACATGCCAAGCCCGGCTTCCCTAAAAATCACATCAGTGAGGAGATTCTTCAGGAAGAAGCTGCGTTTCTCCACGCGAGGCGCCGGCAGCGTCCGCCGAGGCGGAAGGCCGAAAGACGACGCCAACTCCGCGGTCAGCCTGTCGATCGGCGCTCCTTCCTGTGTCGCGGAGGTCAAATAGATGCCACGCAACCATGCGCTCTCCTCGTAGCGGCTCTCGCCGAACATCGATTCCACCAGCACCTGGATGGGGTCCGACAGGCTTCCCACTTGGCCCGGAAAGCGGAAGATATCGGCGCGTTCCGCAAGGCTGTCCTCGTCCTCCAGCCGAGGCACCAGTCGGCGCTCGAGTTCAGTCGCAAGGCTTGTGATCTCGCGAGCCACGGCCGTCGCGTCGATACGGGCGTCCATCGGGAAGGTCGTGCCCCAGACCTGCTCGCGAGCTGCAGTCGAAAGCCGGCCGAAGAACGGCTCGAAGCCTTTGATGAGATCGGCCTTGGTCAGCATCAGATAGACGGGCAGGCGGAGTTCCAGCCGCTCGTTTAGCTCCGACAGCCGGCGGCGAATCTTGCGGCCATGCGCTCGAATGGCCTCGTCACCTTCCAAAAGTACGTCGACTGGCAAGGCAACGATCACCCCGTTGAGAGCGCGACGACCGCGGTGCTTCTTGAGGAGGTCGAGGAAGCCCAGCCATTCGGCTGCGTCGACATCCGGTTGGCTTTCCTGCTGCACATATCGGCCTGCCGTGTCGATCAGCACGGCATTCTCCGAAAAGAACCAATCGCAATTGCGTGTGCCGCCGACCCCCTGAAGGTCGTCCGTGAGATCGATCGGGAAGTTGAGGCCGGACTGCCGCAGGGCAGTCGTTTTCCCCGTCGCCGGCGGGCCTACGATCACGTACCAAGGCATGTCGCGCAGGAATTTGCGGCCGCCAAGCTTGCGCCGTCGCAGTTCGGCCAAGACTTCCTGAAACTTGGCGCCGACCGCTGCAACGCTTTCTTCTCCGGGAGTTTGCCGCTTTTCTTCAGCCGGCGCGGCAATCTCGGCGACGAACATCCGATTTGCACGGATGGCCCTGCGCTGCCTTACGATCAGCCAGACGAGCCAGCAGATCACCAGAAGAGCGATGAGGGCAATGCGCACGGTCTCCGATGCGAAGGGTTCGCTCTGGCCGATGCTGACGATCGGACCGAATATCCAGATGAGCAGCGAAAGCAACGTCAGCCCGATCAGCGTCCATAGCCATCGCGAGGTCAGGACCGCCCAGAGGAAGCGCAAGATGAACATGCTACAGCCTCTTCTCGACAAGCACTTCGATGCGGCGGTTCATGGCTCGGCCTTCACGGGTTCCGTTGTCGGCCACGGGATCGGTGGCGGCGCGACCTTCGGAGCGTATACGCGCCTGCGGCACCCCATCCTGGACAAGCATTTGGGCGATCGTCTCGGCGCGTGCTTCCGACAAACGCTGGTTGGTCGAAAGGGGATTGCTGCGCTGCAGCGGCACGCTGTCCGTGTGCCCGACGACGACGATGTTGCCGATCAATTCGTCATTCTCGCGGATCACCCTGGCAATGGCGCCGATCAGGGGCTCGAACCCCGCCGTAAGTTGTGCCCGCGACGACTGGAAAAGTTCAGGGTTCGATCCCTGGATAACCAGCTTCGCGACGGAGACGCTTTCGGTCCCTTTCAATGCGGCACGAAGCTCCTCTGGCGCAGCGGCTTGGAACTCCGGCAGGAGGGCGATTTCGACCGCCTCCAGCGGGGGCGCCTCCGTCTGGGCGGCTACGCGGCTTATTTCCGCGCGTTCCGAAGGCGGCAGCGTGCGGACCAGCGTGGCCAGTTCGGTGGCTCTCGTGCTCAGCCCCATGGAGAGGCCGACGTGGATCGCCGCGGCGATCACCGCCGCTCCAACCGCCAGAACCCAGATGGGAATGGTGAATCGCGGCGCCTCGTCGGCTGCGACGACGCCTTTCCAGTTCGGCGAAAGCGACATGTCGTCCGCATCTGTGTCCCGCAGGAAACGCGCGGCTGCAACGCGCACCGCGTTAAGGGAACGATCGCCTGCACGCCCAGGAACGCGATATTTTCCGCGGAAGCCGAGCGCCAAGCAGAGATACTGGAGCTCGAGCAAATCGCGATCTCGGTTTGGATGCCGTTCGAGTTCCTCCAGACGAGCGAAGAATTGTGCCCCGGCATCCACGTCGCCGCGCAGCATCACGACGAGCGGCTGTCGTGGCCAGACACTTGCACCACCCCATGGGGTGTTCAGTGCGAGGTCGTCGAGCAAGGCGGCTACCAACCAGGCCGCCTGGTCGGCTCGTTCCAGCGAAGAGCCGCTGGCCACCGCCGCGTCCCGCGCCCTGACGAGCTCTTCGAGCAAGCGGGTGCGCAAGACCTCGGGATTTTCCGGAGGGAGCGCGCTTTCCAATTCCGGCGCGAACTCGAGCAATGGGGCGAAGGCTCGCACGAGCGCATTGGGATGGGCCCGCGACCGTTTCAGGGGAGAGCGGGCGGCCGCAGGCAACGGTGGACGTGGTGCGGGAGAACCGACCAAGCGTATGCGCGTCCGCTCACGATCCTCCGACAGGCCGAAAGGATCGTCCCTGCTCATGGTTCACCTGCTCACTGAAAAGCAGTCGACCTGGGGCTCGCTCGGCAGAACACCGGATACTCCAATTACGAAGCCCGGCGCGTCGAGAAGCGATGCCCAGTGTTCGCTGCGCTGGTCGAGTTCAAGGCAGAGACGGTCACCGTCGTAGGGTATCTCGCGTGGCTGAGAATGCAGCGGTTTGAGGGGGATGCCTGGGAGACGGGACTTCCAAAGCCCATCAAACTCGCCGGCCGCGCCAACGGTCGCCTGATTGACAAATATTTTGCGAAGCGCCTCTTCGGAAAGCTCCGAGCCGACCCTGACGACGATCCTGCTGCCGATAAGGAGCTTTGGGTTGTCGATGCGGACCTTCCACACGTTGGTTGAATGTCGCATGACCGGAAGGATCCGCGATTTGGGCTCGACATAGCGCAAGCTCAGGATCAGCGAGCGCAATGTGTCGGCGAGCGCGGAAAAGGCCGGGCCCGGCGCCATGTGATCATAGGCGGGCAGCTCGGTCAGCCGGCGCGCGCTCGACCCGTAAGTCGCCATGGAGCCGGCCAGGCCGGCAAGTTCCATGAACAGTTCCGAGGGATGGAAGACTTCCTGCGCCATGATATGTGCCAGCCGCGGCCTGGCGGCATTGGCCAGATGCAGCATCAACAGATCTTCGACACTGCGGCCAGGCCCCCCGAGCACCATCTTGCCGTGGGCCTCCGCAATCTGATCGAGCCCTATGATGACTTCCTGGAGAAGCTGGCTGTACCAGGCGACCGCGCCGATCGCCAAGCTCGGTGGCAGGAAGGCTTCGTCGAGCGCAACGCCGCCATCCGCTCTCAGGCCCCTGATCTCCGCCACGGGCAGGGCGGTGTAGCCGCCGACCGATTTTCCCGGGGCGAGCAGGAGCGCCTGTGGTCGCGCGACCTCGATCTCCTCGGGGTCCGCCCCGCCTTGCACCGCGTCGCGCACCGAGACAATGCGCCCCCGATATCGCGCTCCGCTAGGTTCGGCATGCGCCGGATCGAAGCCGATCCCGCCGGGCGGTTCCAAGGGCAACGCGATGAGCACGGCGCCGCTGCCCATTTCGGGCGTGACGGCAAGCGGCCTGGGAGCATCCATCGTTTCGGGGATCGAGAAGGGCGTCCCATCTGGGAAGATACCCCTTGCCGAGAGGACGGCAACCTGTCCCGCCTCCAAGAGAGATGGATCAAGGATCAAAGTCCGAAAGCCAAAGGTCTGAAGGTGGCCGGCCTGCAGCGCGCCACGCACAGTCGCTTCGAAGAAGCGATCCTGCTGCTGAAAGTGCTGTGTACGTAGAAAGAGGCCTTCCGACCACAGCACCCGGTTTGCATCGCTCATTCGGGCACTCCGTTCAGCCTCGCGAAACAGTCATGCCGCCCGTTCCCATGGCAACGTTGACGGTCAACTTGGAACCCGGGGAGACCGACGTGCTGGACCGCCAGGTTCGCCCGCCGGGTTCCCGAACGAGGGCGACGAAGCCCAGGGTAGTCGCCTCCGGTTCGACCGTGATTGTCTTGGACGCGATCTTGCCCGGCCCGACGGCGAGCTGGTCAGAGCCGATGAGGTCGCCGCCGAGCGCCGCACCGGGATCGCCCTGCAGGGCGAAATAATCGGCCGAATTGAATTTCCCGGCGCTGCGCAGTCGCATGACGAGCACGGTGACCGGCCTGTCGCCACCGCCGGGCCCGGGATTCATCCCAGCTCGGCCGGCTAGATTGATCGTGACCGCGGACGGCTTCGGCGGTCCGCTCTGGCAGGCGGATACAAGTCCTGTCGCGCCTAGGGCAAGAATGAAGCCGCGCCTGTCGATCATGCATTACTCCTCCTCATAGGCGTCCCGGAAGTCGGCGCCGATCTCCCCCATGAAGCGCGACTCCGCACTCACGGCGATTTCCCGATGGCGTTTTCGATAGAGTTCCCAGAGCTTGGCGCTGCGTCCGCCGGAGAGCAGCGTGTCGATAGCCGAGCTGGATTTGAGTTCCTCCTCGATCGCCACCGGGTCGAAACGGTCGATCATCCGCCGCAGCGCCCCCTGTATTCCGCGCCAGGCGCGCACGTGATGGTTGGCAAGGTCGCGGATGGCATCGACGATGGCCGGTTCGCCGTTGAGGAAGCCAGGGCTGCGCTCTGCGAGGAGCGTGGCGAGTGCATCGTCGACAGTGGGCAGGAACTTGAGCGGATTGACGTCTGAGGCGCCAACGACGGTCTGGGCGACGCGGGCATTGCCTTTTTCCTCCGCGCGCTTGCGAAGCAGCTGCATCAGCCCTTCCAGCATCAGCCTGTACTGGCGGCCGAACTTCTCCATTTCGGCAACCGCATCGCCTTCCGGATGGTCGGAAAGATCGACGCCCATGCCCCGCAGAAAAGCGGCACGCAACGTCGCGTCGAAGGGCCTATGGGCCTCCGGCGTCGCGGCCGCGCCGGTCGCGCCACGATCCGGAGAGGCCGGGGCGCCTCGACGCTGCGGGGCAGGGGGAGCAACGGGACCGGGGAAGAAGGGCTCCCTGAACGCTGCATCTCGGCTGTTGCCGGAGGAGCCCCCGGTACCGAAACCGAACGGATCTGGATCGCGACCATCGTCGCCGAACTCGGCCTGTGCGGCAGGGCTGGCGACAGGATCGAGGCTAAAGGGATCGTCAAAGGCGGGAGAACCGCGATCTCCAAAGCTCGCGCGTTGATAGGCGCCCGGTTCGGGTTGCTCGAAGGGGTTGGGCAAATCTGCGGGCCTTGGTGGCCGCAGCTCTTCCTCGGCCTTGACCGAAAAGAAATCATCATAGCCGACCCCCATCGAGGGGCGAGACGCAGGTTGAGGCGGCCAGGACGCGGCGGCGGCATCCGTGTGAAGATCGACACTTATCACATAGTCGCCGAGCCTGAGGCGCATGCCGTTTCGCAGGCGGGCCGAGTTGCCGGGGCCAAGCGGGTTCACGCCACCGTCTATGAACAGCCCGCTGCTCGAAATATCCGTGACGACGTATCCATCGTGATCGGCCGTGATCCTGCAATGGGCTCTTGAAATGAACATATCGGGATCGTCGATCTGCCAGTCGGAATCCGGGCTCCGCCCGATGACGAGTTCGCCCTCATCCAGCCTGGCTTGGCTGACCGCCTGAGTGCGCGGCCCCTGCTCGAGCGTGAGAAGCAGGCTCATGACACTGCCTCCCGGGATGGCCGCCATCCGACGATCGTGCGCATGAGCATGTCTTCGGCGTCGCCTCGATCGTCTGCCGGGGCGAGCCAGCCGGTCCTGGCGAGTTGGCTTGCGCCGAGGCGGGCAGGCGCCACTTCAGCCGCGGCCAGGACAACCCTCAGGTCGACGTCAAACTGTTCCCCCAGTACGTCGCGAACAGCTCGCTTGAACGTTTCCAGGCGCTGTCCCCCCTTGAGGAAGGCCGTGTAGTCGTCGAAAGCCAGCGGGCCGATGCGCAGCTCTATCCGATGCTGGCGGCTGAAGATGCGAGGGCCGACGGTCGCGCCCTTGCCGAGGCTGGCGTGGACATGACCGAGCCTGCTCTGCAGCGCGACGGGGATAGGCAGCCAGGCGCCGACCAACTCCTTTAGATGAACCGGAACCTGGAGGGCACGAGCCAAAAACTGGGTCAGCCGTTCCGGGCCGTCCACTTGGCTGGCAAGCGCGCCGGCCTGATCGAGCTTGACCAGATCCAGCTCGGGTTTGCCGGCATTCCGCGTACCGGGCAGGCCGATCCCTCCCATCGCCTGCAGCATGGCCCGAACCCTGCCGCCTTCCGCTCGCTCGACCTGAACCGCCGGGTTCGCGTCCGCCCAGGCGCGATAGAACAGGGCGATCATGCGATGCTGGAGGACGTTGACGAAATCGATGAATGTCGTGTCGCTGGTCTGACGTGCGTCGGCCCCGGCAAACCAGCGTTGCGACAGGCGATCGAGCACCCATCGGGTCAGATGCAAGGGCATCGGACCTTCCGGTCCCAGCAGCCCGATGTTGGAGACGGTCACCCGCGCAGGCCGGTGCTCCGTGGCCTCCAACAACTCCGCCACGTCCTGTACGGCGAAACCCAACCTGACGTGCTGCCCGAGTCGCGCGGGTTCGCGGTCCGGCCGGCCCGCATGGCCGAAAAGTCGGCTCCTTTTTTCGAGCCGCCGCAGCAGCTCGAAAAATTCGAAGCTATTCGACAGGGCTTCTTCCTGCTTCAGATCAGGTGGCGATTGCCAGGCGTCATCGGCCATAGCACATCCTCCTGCTTCTGGAGCAGCCGCGTGCGGGTCCGCACGAAACCGTTGATTCCGGAATAGCGAGCGAACAGTCGGGCAAGCAATGCGGAAAGCAACAACGCGCTTTGACCGGCCAGCACCGCTTGATCGACATGGAGCAAAATCTCGGTGCCTCGTCCGAAGCACATCGGCCCTTTGATGGCTAGTCGCTCGATCACGGGCCGCGATTCGACTCGAACGATCGAGCGGGCGAGCCGGGCGAGACCCGGATCGCCTCGGTCGGCGTAGAGATCGATCAGCGCATGAAGCGGGGCGGCTCCTCTTCCATCCTGGGCGAGGCTCAGGAAGTTGAGCGAAAGCTGCGCCACGAGGCGCCAGGCGAGATCGTCCGCTCGGGATTCATCAGCCGCGCTGGTGGGAAGCGATGCCGGGATCGCCGGCTGCGGCGGGCGGATCGCGCCGAGCAGCTTGACCGCGTCGACGGGATCTCCGCCTTCAAGCGTGAGGCTCGGCGTGTCGTCCAGTATGGGCAGGTCTCGATTGGTGCAAAACGCCACCACATCTATGCGTTTCGGTTCCTTGCCCGAGTAAGCCGCCATCGGGCGCGAAACCGCTAGGAAAACGTCGTCCCCGGCATAGGACGTTCTCGTGATGCCCTCGCGCCTCTCGTCTTCCGTCGCGCGCCGCGGACGCCGCTCGACGGAGTAGACCCAACCACTGCCACGGTTCTGGCCAAGGCTGAAAAGAGCTGGCAACTCGGCATCGGGCCCGTCCGCATCGGCGTCTTCGACGCGGATGACGCGATAGATCTCGAAATCCCGCGGGCGCGTGCGATCGGCGTGCAGTACCTGCCTTGTCTTGCGTGGATCGAGGTCGATCACATTGCATTCGCGCTCGAAGAGATTGACGATCGGCGTCGCGAAAAGCTCGAAATCCGAAGGCTTGAGATCGGCGAGTTCGGGTGCCGAACGTCGCAGCAGAAAGACGATCTCCAGGCCGGCATCGCACTGGCGAATGATCGGTCGCAACCCGCGGAGGCGCGCGAAATAGAAGCGCTCCGGCATGAGGAAATATTCGCGCAGCAACCGGTAGCCTTCGAAAGTCGGACGCGTGCGCGGAAGCAACGCCTCCGCATCGTCGATGCCGGCGACTTCCGGCATGGGCAGGGGTGTCAACTGCGAGGCATGCCCCTCCGCGCGCGCACCGACGGCTGCACAGGCTCCGTATATCGCATCGAACAGCAGATGAGCTTTGCCCTGCCCGGCAAAATGAAGGGATAGCTCATCGAGCGAGAGCTCACCGAGCGCTCCCTTGCCGGTTCGCGCGAGCGTGAGCCGCAGCGCGGCCTCGCCTCGTTCGCCGGCGACAGAACCCGTGGCGGCGGCGGCAAGCGCGTTCCGGTCCTGCAGGTAGCCGACCGATGCGATCTCTATCGGCCATAGCGCCACGTCCTGGCAGGTCGTGTATGTGCAACGCGTCGATAGTCCTGGTTTCAGGCTCGATACGAGCCGCGTATGGCGTTTTACGGTATGGCCGTTTGCCATGGTCTGGACCTGCTGACCTGGCTTCATGACCGCCATCGCCATGGCGGGCGCCGGCGTCACCAGGTCTGGGTAGAGGACGTCGAGGATGCTGCGCGAAAAGCGCGACCGCTCTGCGTCGACCTTCAGCCGCGTGCGCGCAGCGAGGAAGGCGACACCGTCGAGGAGGCGTTCGACATAGGGGTCCGGGCAAGGTGCCGTATCGAGCGACAGGTTGCGCGCGATCGCCGGGTGCATGTCTGCGAACTCGGCGGCGAGCCCGCGGATGTGGGTCAGTTCCTCCTCGTAATATTCCAGGAAGACCCGATCCATTCTCAGGTCTCCCCGTAATCGGTCCGCGCCAAGCCGTTGTCGAGATCGATCGTGGTGCGCAGCCGAAGTCTTTCCGGAACCGGTGTCATGATGAGGACGGAATCGATCTCGATGGTCAGACCGACATTCTTGTCGGCGAGTGTCACCTCCACCTTCGTGGCGCTTTCCTTCAGTCGAGGCTCGAAGGCCGCCAGGATCACGCGGATTTCACGCGCAAGGCTTTCGCGGTCGAAATCCCGAGATGACCGGCCCGAGAAGGAAGGGACGCCGTAGTTGACGACGCTACGTCGGACTTCCGGAAAGCCGTCGAGGGATACAGGACTGTCGCCGATCAGTTCTTCTTCGGCGGTCGACAACAGCGGGGTCGACTGGAAGCGCTCCGTGTTGAACAGCGCCTCGATATCCCGTCGCACGGCTTCGCGCAGGACGCTCGCCGATACGACCACCCCGCGACTCTCGAGCTCCGCCCGGTGCCGGTTCTGCAGGATCAGTCTGTGAATGCGGCGCTTTTGATCGTCTGACAGGGTCTTGTCGGAGTCGATCCCTCGCATGCTTGCCGAGAGCACCTCTTCCAGCCGGGCTTCCCCCAATTCGTCGAGCAGCGCATCGCGCAGTCCATTGATCTCCGAGGTCAGTCCCGGCAGATCATTCACGAGGCGGTCCCAGAGTGAGGGCTGGACCGCCTCGCGCGTCGCTCGGGTGTTGCCACCGGGCTTGCTCATCGCGCTACCACGATTTCTTCGGGTCAGACACCGACGTGAACATCCATTTCGGCTTCATGATCGCTGTCGTAGACGAACTTGATCTTCTTGTAGGCGAAGCCGACATTCTCCTCGATCAGATCCGGTTCTTCTTCACTCGGTTTCATGACGTAGCTGACGACCGAGGCGTCGGTCAGCGTTATGACGAGATAGTCTTTGCTCTCTTCCTCGATCGTCCGTCGCGCGGAGAAAACCACTTCGTCCAGCTTCTTGTTCTGGAAGAGCGCTTGCTTCAGATAGGGGGAGGACATGTCGTAGTGCTTGATGAAATGGACCACGCCCAGTGCCACCCGGCCCCGCCGGGAAAGCGAATTGGGATCGTGCGGAGCTGTCATCTCGAATTCGATGCCGTGGATCTCGATCTCTTCCTCGTGCCCGTCACGTTCACTGGGCCCGGAGATATCGGGGACTTTAAGAAAACCATCGATTTTCATGAGCGTTCTCCATCGCGCTTAATAGATCAGCTAGGACTTCACGGACGGCAGTTCGGAAACCAGCCGGAGAGATGCATTGATGCCTTCGAGCTGGTAGTGAGGACGCAGGTAGAAGCGCGCATTGTAGTAGCCCGGCCGTCCTTCAACGCTGTCCACCTGGACTTCGGCGGCTGCGAGGGGACGCTTGGCTCTCGCCTTGTCATCCGCGAAAGCCGGATTGGCGAGCACGTAACGGTTGATCCATTCGGTCAACCAGATCTGCATGTCGGCGCGTTCCTTGAAGGAGCCGATCTTGTCCCGCGCGATGGCCTTCAGGTAGTGCGCGAAACGCGAGACCGGGAACAGGTACGGGAGATTGGCACTTAGCCGCTCATTGGATTGCGCGTCCGGATCGACCAGCCGACCTGCCCGTGTCTCGTCGTCCTGCAGTGAATGCGCGCCAATGAATGCGGCAATGTCGGTGTTCTTCCTGTGCAGGATGGGCATAAGTCCGAGCTTGGCCAACTCGGCTTCGCGCCGATCGTCGATGGCGACCTCGGTGGGGCACTTCATGGCGATCGAGCCGTCATCGGTCGGGAAGGAATGGACCGGCAGATTTATCACCGCACCGCCGTTCTCGACGCCACGGATCTGACTGCCCCAACCGAAAAGCTTATGGCTGCGATTGATGTTGACGCCCATCGGGAAGGCGGCATTCATCCAGACATACTTGTGGTGGTCGCCTTGGACTTCTTCCTCGAAGGCGAAACCCTTGACCGGAACAGTATCTGCTCCGTAGGGCAGCCGCGCCAAGACACGCGGCATCGTCAGTCCGATATAGCGTGAATCCTCGCTTTCCCGCAGCGACTGCCAGGACGCGTAGGCCGGATTCGAGACGATCTGCTGCAGGTCTTGAGGATTAGGCAGTTCCTGCCAGCTATCCATACGGAAGAGGCGCGGGGAGGCGGCCGCGATAAAGGGCGTGTGTGCCGAAGCGCAAATGCCCGAAATGTTGCGCAGGAGCCCGACATCCCTCGGGTGGTTCGAGAACTCGTACGCCCCGACCAGACATCCAAACGGCTCGCCGCCGAACATCGAATATTCGTCTGTATAGATCTTCTTGAAGATCGGGCTTTGATCCCACATCTGCCCTTCGAAGTCTTCGAGCGTATCGGCGAGCTGTTCCTTCGAAATGTTCATGACCCGGATCTTCAGCTTCTGATCCGTTTCCGTGTTGTTCACGAGGTACCAGAGGCCGCGCCATGTGCCCTCCATCTCCCGCACCTCGGGCGCATGCAGAATTTCATTGACCTGCGCCGTGAGGATGCGGTCGATGCCGGCGATGAGCGACTTGATGGATTTGATCGCATTCGACGAAATCGTCGTGGTTTCCGAGCGGGACTGTGCCGCGATCGCAAGGTTGCGAACCAGCTGCTGCAGCTTCTCGCTGTCGTCCTTCTTGACCCGAAAGTCCTTTTCGAGAAGTTCACTGAACTCGCCGAGGTCGATGGTTTCGGCTTCGGCGACGGCTGCGGTCTTTTGCTGCTCAGCCATGGTTTACTCCTCGACCTTGTCGTCGTCCGCAAGAGCCTCTGAAGCGATCCGGCCCAGGAGCGGTTCATTGTTCAGCAACTGCGCGATGCGCTTCTCGGCGTCGACGCGTCCATCCATGAAACCGAGCAGTTCCTCGAGCTGGCGACGCATCTTCAGCAGCTCGGCCAATTGTGGCACCTGTTCCGCAATCTTGTCTGGGGCGAAATCGGCCATCTTGGAAAAGGTCAGGTCGATCGCCAGCTCCTCGTCCCGCTCCTGTCCCTCCGCCTGCGGAAGCGTGTTCTTCACCCGCGCCTTTACTCTCGGCCCCAGCGCCTCCATGAAGCGCGGGAAGCGGTTGGCGTCGGTTTCTACAAAAGAGCGATCCAGAACCGATTTCTGGGCCTCGCGCGTCTGCGACGCCCCGGACAGATCGGCCATGACCCCCATGACGAAGGGCAACTCGATGGTAGTCGGGCTGCCGTAGTGTTCGACGTCGTAGGCGATCTGCACGCGAGGCGCGCGGTTACGCTCGATCACCTTGGCTTTGCTTTCGCCCATGGCTGCTTACCTTTCGTCCTTTTGAGCCGTTTTCTTCGTGTCGGGCACGCCGGCCAGAAGCCGGAACTCCTTCAGGCCGGACGGCGCGAGGTCTTCCATCAATTCGATGAAGTCCATCGGCACCATCCTGCGGATGCGGCGGGCCAAATGGGGGATCGGGCTCGAAGGTTCGGTCCGATCGTAGAAAGCCACCACAAGGTCGAGGCATTTGACCACGTCGTCGCGAGACCAGAGCCGCTCGGGGAGGGGAGCCGCGTTCGCAGCCGAACCCGGCGCCAGGGTCCCGCCGCCATGACCGTTCGAGGCATGGCCTTCCGGCAGGGGGGTCGGTTCCAGGACCGGGGATCCCAATTGCCGGACATCGCTGCTCTTGCCGGTTGCCCTCAGCAATGTCGCCTGCATTCGCTCCAGGAAGCGTTTCAAGTCCGGTAGGATGGTGGTTCCGTCTGAGGCGCTGCCATCGCCAAGCCTTTGGTTCAATGCCGCGTCGACGGCGGCGAGCGCCGATATCGCGGAGCGAATGTCGGCCTGCAGGCCCTCCATCGCTTCCGGGGCTTGGTCCGCTTGCGCCAGGAAGCCTGTGCGAAGCCGGGCCAGCAGTTGCTCGTGGGCGCTCGAGAGTGAAGCCTTCTCCGCGCTGTTGAGACCTTGCGTCGCCTCCTGGAGCATGGCGCGTTCGTCCAGTGCGCCCTGTTCCAAGTCGCGGCCTATGATCGGTCCCACACCGCGTGGCATGAGAAAGGCCATCTGCCTGAGGTCCGCGAGCAGGCCGGGGCGGCCATTCCTGCCATCCTGTTGCAGGTCACGAATCGCGTTCACCCGGCGTAGGGCTGCTCCTCGCGGGGCAGCGCCTGGGCGCAGCGCAGGATGCAGCGTTTCCCAATGCAATTCGAGTGTTTGCGCAATCAGGGTGAGACCGTCCGCCAGCCCCTTGACCCCGTGCTGATTGGCGAGCGCCCGCGCCACGATGACGAGCAGGCGCAGGTCGCGGCCGTCTTTGCGCAGCTCCTCCGCCATGTCGAGCACCGCGCCCCAGTCGACCGGGACACTCTGTTGTTGCGAAGGCCTGTTGCGATCGTCATGGACGACCTTGATCTGGGGTTCGGTAAGACGCTCCAATTCATGGAAGCGGCTGTCGTTGCGCAGTTCGTCCCCGGACGGGTTGTCCCCATCCAACGGGTCCAGCCAAAGAGCGATGTCGATCACGCTTGACCCCCAGCGATGCGCGGGATTGCCGCGCAAGTGGATACTTTACCACATCATTTTCTTTTACTGCAATTCATACTATCCCTGAATTGAGACAAGGCCTTCTACCCTACTCTTACGTATTACGGATCCGAGCTTGATTGCATATCATGACACACGCGGCAGTTTCAAATTGATCCTTGCTTCGCAATTCTTGAAGGACAGCATTCATGGAGTCGCTTTAGAATCGGGAGCGTGAAGCATGCGTGAAATCCGATGACCATCCACGTGCATCTCTCGTCCGGTGACTATCTAAATCAAGAATATTTATCCTATAATAGTGCTTTGGCTTGAGAGGGAAGGGCGCGGCGATTGAAGCCGCTCTTCGACGAAAGCCCAGCCGACGAGGCCGAGCCAGGCAGGAGCAGGTCCTATGGAGCCAAGCGGATCGCAGCAGCGCAGATCGCCGCGAAACTTCAAACGAAAGGAACTCGTCGGCAAGCTCAACCCGACCTGTTTGCGCGCTTTCAAGGCTGCAGCCGACGCAGCCAAGCTGCGTGGCAATCCCTACGTGGAATTGGCACATTGGATCGAGCAGCTTGCGCTAAGCGACCGTTCAGACTTCCAACTCATGATTGCCGATGCTGGCATCGATGCCGGGCGACTCGCCGCCGACATGAGCCGGGCGCTGGACAAATTGCCTTACGGCGCCACCTCCATCGAGGAGTTTTCCGATCATATCTTTCACGCAATCCAGGAGGCGTGGAACCTCGCGGGGCTGGAGTTCGCGTCCGATGAGGTCCGGAGTGGACATGTCATCCTTGCCAGTCTGAAAACGCCTGTCCTCGACGGCCTGCTTTCAAAGATCAGCGGCGAGTTCGAGAAGATCGATCCCGACATCATGTTGGCTCGGTTCGGGGACGCCGTGGCAGGATCGCTGGAAGGTACAGGCCCGGCTGGTTCCGCCGCGAGCGAGCCACCGCAAAGGCGTTCGAAAAGTGAATCCGTTCTGGCGAAATATGCTTCCGACCTTACCCAGCGCGCGCGCGATGGCAAGATCGATCCGGTCGTCGGCCGCGATCCCGAGATCAGGCAGATCATCGACATTTTGATGCGCCGCAGGCAGAACAACCCGATCCTCACCGGAGAGGCGGGTGTCGGCAAGACTGCTGTCGTCGAGGGCTTTGCGCTTCGTATCGCGCAAGGGGATGTGCCTCCCGTGCTCGAGGACATACACGTCTGGATGCTCGATGTCGGACTGATGCAGGCTGGAGCCAGCGTGAAAGGCGAGTTCGAAAAGCGGCTGAAGGCCGTCATCGATGAGGTTCAATCCTCCGAAGCACCGATCGTTCTATTTATCGATGAAGCACACACGCTCATCGGGGCAGGGGGAGCCGCAGGCACGGGAGATGCGGCAAACCTTCTCAAGCCCGCCTTGGCCCGGGGCGAGCTTCGTACCATCGCCGCGACCACATGGGCGGAATACAAGCAGCATATCGAAAAGGATCCGGCGCTCACGCGCCGCTTCCAGGTCGTGAAGATCGAGGAGCCCACGGAGGAAACCGCGGTGCTCATGCTGCGCGGCGTAGCGGGCGTTCTGGAGAGCCATCATCGGGTGCAGATATTGGACGAAGCAATCGAAGCAGCAGTTCAGCTGTCGCACCGCTACATCCCGGCAAGGCAGCTTCCGGATAAGGCAGTCAGTCTTCTCGATACGGCCTGCGCCAGGGTCGCGATCTCTCAACATGCGACGCCGGCCGAGGTCGAGGATCTGCTTCGTCGGAAGCAGGCTCTGGAGGTCGAGCGCGGGATCATAGGGCGTGAGGGCGCGATCGGCCTCGATGTGGCCGGCAGGCAGGCGCGCGTCGACGCAGGGCTTGCCGATATCGAGGCGTCCTTGGGCGCCGCCGAGAAACGCTGGGAGAAGGAAAAGGCACTGGTTTCCCAAATCCTCGATTTGCGCGCCAGACTTCGCGGGCAGGGGGCAGCTCTGGACGTATCCGAGGTTGCGCCGGAACTTGAGAAAGTCGCCGCTGCGGACGCGAGGGATGCCTCGGCCCCGGGCGAGGCAGATGCTGTGACGACACAAGCGTCCAAACTCGCCCAGTTGCGGGTACTGACGGCTGAACTGGCCGAAGCGCAAGGCGAAACGCCGCTGATCCTCCCATCGGTGGACCGCAACGCGGTCGCAGCCGTCGTCCAGGACTGGACCGGGATCCCCACGGGACGAATGCTCTCGAGCCAGACTGAAAAGGCGCTGCGCCTTGCCGCCATCCTTGGCGAGCGCGTCGTGGGCCAGGACCACGCAATGGAAATGATCGCCAAGCGGGTTCAGACAAGCCGGGCAGGGCTCGGCGCACCGGAGAAACCCGTGGGCGTGTTTCTTCTTTGCGGGCCCTCGGGCGTCGGCAAGACCGAGACTGCGCTGGCATTGGCCGAGACCCTCTATGGCGGGGAGCAGAACCTCATTTCCATCAACATGTCCGAGTTCCAGGAAGCTCACACGGTTTCCACGCTGAAGGGCGCCCCGCCGGGTTACGTCGGTTACGGCAAAGGCGGTATACTGACCGAAGCGGTGCGACGACGGCCCTATTCCGTGATCCTGCTGGACGAGGTCGAGAAAGCGCATCCGGACGTGCACGAGATCTTCTTCCAGGTGTTCGACAAGGGGATGATGGACGACAGCGAGGGACGCAGGATCGATTTCAAGAACACGCTGATCCTGCTGACCTCCAACGTCGGCTCCGAGGTCATCATGGAGCGGACGGATGGCGGCAAGGTGCGGTCCGGTCTCGATGACCTCGACGCGGCGTTGCGGGCTCCTCTCTTGAGGGTTTTTCCCGCTGCCTTTCTCGGCCGGGTGGTCACGATCCCGTACTATCCGCTTTCAGACTCCATGATCGAGGCGATCACCCGCCACCAATTCGCCAAGATCGCTCGGCGGCTGCGAGCAAGCCACAACGCCGAGCTCGTGATCGGCGACGGTGTCATGGATCTCGTCAAGGCTCGTTGCGATGCTATCGAGTCCGGCGGCCGCATGATCGATGCGATCCTCACAAACACGCTGTTGCCGGAACTGAGCCGAGGAGTGTTGAACCGAACGCTCGATGGCCAGGTGACGGGAGAGGTGATCGTCGGCGCATCGCAAGAGGGGTTCACATATTCCTTCAGATAGGGTCCGGATTCGCCGCTTAGCCGAACGCCGTCCGGACTGTTCGGTTGCCAGCCTCGGGGCCGTCGGGCTATCGACGGGAATGAAGCCTGTCTATCGCATTTACATCACAGGAGCCTCTTGCGCAGGCGTGACGACTTTGGGCAGGAGGCTGGCACATCAGCTCGCTATCCAGCATTTGGACGTCGATGATTACTATTGGATGCCCACGAGCCCTCCGTTCACCACAAAACGCCCTCCTGAAGAGCGAGTCAGCCTCATCCGTCAAGCACAAGGGGCTGCGGGGTGGGTTTTGACAGGTTCCTTTGATGGTTGGGGAGATCCGCTCATCGATGATGTCGATCTGATCGTGTTTGTCTACACACCGACGCCTGTTCGGCTGGAACGTCTGTTGGCGCGCGAAAAAGATCGTTTCGGCGACCGGATCATGCCCGGTGGCGATATGCACGACATACATATTGCGTTCTACCAGTGGGCGTCGCGGTACGATGATCCCGAATTCTCGGGCCGCAATCGGGCGCGGCATGAAGCTTGGCTTTCGGACAAAACTGTCCCCGTCTTGCGACTGGACGGGACGCATGACGTCGATGATCTGGCTACAACAGTGATTGCCGCTCTGACCAAGAAGAGAAATGGCCCTTCGGCAAGCGTATAGCGAGCATCGGCCGATTTGTGCCTGGTGCGACACGTTCATTCCGCAGCCGCCAGCCTTGCCAACGCCTGTTCTCGCCGGAAGGCATCAGGCCAAGAACATGCGCCGCCGTGCGGAATCACGACACCTTAGCTTTGCGCCTACATGCGAAAGTCGCATAAGAAAGATTATGGAACTCTCGGGAATTTCCCTCACGAAAGGCCTCTCGGGCGCTCGGTCAGCGCTCGAAACGCAGCGTCGACTGATCTGGGTTGCAGAGCCCGGTCGGGTACGGTCCGGTCGTACTACTCTGGCTTGAGCGTCGAGAACACATCAATGATCGCCATTGTCTCCTGGATTGCGGATCGCCGCCGTGGTTTTCCGCCAGTCCCGAGGCTCCTATCCTTTGATTTCCCAGGTCGTGTTATGCGGGATGTCCATCGCGGTATAACCGCCAGAACCGGCCAGTGCCGGCATCGCTATACAAGAAAATGGCTCCTTGCCGGTGATTCCCTTGTACTTTCCCGTGCCGCCGGTGATGACGTGCGTGCCGCAATTCATATCTGGCTGCGACTTGTCGACATCGCGCGTGTCAAATGTCGAGAAAATCTGGTCACCATCGTTGTCGGCCAGCACGCAGGCACCGTCGATATAGCTTTTGTCGCCGGACTTGACGCTCAGCGCCGTGCAATGCGCTGACATCTTGTCGAGCATCTTCTCGCCCTTCATGTTTTCGGTGGTGCCTACCGCCTCCAAGGCAGTGGCTATCCCGAGCCCGCCAGTGTCAATACTCATCAACGGTCGAAAAACGAAGTGCGTAACGTAAGGCGTGGTGCCCTTCTTTGCGATCTGCTGTCCCAGAACGATTCCCGGGGCAAATGCCACGAGAACCCCGGAGAAAAGTGCCATCTTGACCAGTTTCGCCGCCGAGATGGATTCGGCGCTCAGGCCCAGCTTCAAGGGTTTCATTGGTTCCTCCATTGATTGCGGTGCGGCGAGACCAGATCGAATAAGCACTGAGGATCAATCCTCCCGACCGCTCCTGCGGAAAACGGGCCGGCTGCGTGCTTCGCTGAGGATCCCAGCGTCGACCGATCTGCTCCAGTGCCGGCCGTCGTAGCTGTGCAATGGCGACAGCTCGGATATTTCCAATTTTATTCGAAGACGAGGGCGGCGATATTAATCTGAACTAATACATCAAAGATTTTACCTAGTATCTTTGATTGTACTTCATCAGGAAATCTTCATTCTGCTAACAAAACCTGAGGTGGAGAATTACAACAGAGGCGATGCGGTGGCCGGGCCGCGAAAAAGATGCAGGGCCGACTTCGTGGGCCGGCCCCCTCCCCGCCAGTGACTGATCAAATTCTACTGGAACTCGAGCATCTGCCGAGAACGTGTTGGACTCGTTGAGAGGGATATCTGTCGCTCTTCGTCAGGCACAAACGCAAAGTGCGTCCACGATTCTTACTTCGCCCGTGCCCTTGCGCACGACCACGGGGTTGAGATCGCATGCAACGATGACCCCATCGAGGTCGCTTGCAAGTCGCGAGAGATTGACCGTCAAATCGACCAGCTGGGAGATACTCGTCCTTGGCATCAAGTTCCGATACCCGTCCAGAAGGCGCGCCAGCTTGGTCGCCTTCAGCATGCGTTCAGCATCATCCGGGCTGAGGGGCGCGAGTTTGGCCGAACGGTCAGACATCACTTCCACAAGCGTACCGCCGCTGCCCACGACCACGAGGGGTCCGAATGACGGGGCCGCCGTGAATCCGGCCATAGCCTCGACACCATCGACCAGTTGCTCCTGTAGCTCGTAGCCGTCAATGACGGCGTTCGGCACGGCCGCCGCGACATTGGCACCGATACTGGCGATTGCCGCCCTCAAAGATACTTCATCCGCAATGTCGAGGACGACGCCGCCTACATCCGACCGATGCTGAATATGGCGGGACGCGACCTTGACGACCATCGGAAAGCCTACCTCGCGCGCGCGTCTGGCCGCTTCGTCGCCGTCCTTGACCACAATCGATTTGACGACGGGCAATCCATATTCACGCAGGATGCGGAACGACGTGGCGGGATCCAGGGGGCCCGTGAGGCCAGAGAGCTCGCTGCGGAGGGCTTCGGCATTGGCATTGAACCGCCCTCGCCCCGGCCGCCGCGCCTCCCCCCAAGCACCCGCCATCCCTGGGCGGCCGAGCCCCAGATTTCCGACGGCACGAAGTCCTGGAGCGAGACCGCGGATGAGGGGAACGCCGTTCTGGGCGAGAAGCTCGCGCACGCCCGGATCGACATTCTCCGACGTCGGGGAGACCACGACGAAAGGCTTTCGTGCATTACGGCCGCACTCGGCATAGACGTTCAGAATTCCCATATAGTTTTGCAGGGTCGCCGGGTTGAGGCTCTCCTGCGTGTCCTGCAGCGCGACAACAGCGCCCACCTCTTCGTCGTCCAGCACCGCGGAGATCGCTTCGGGGGAATTGCGATCGTCGACATTCACGGTGGCGCCAAAATCGATAGGATTGCGTCCCGACGCACCAGGCAGGGCTTTCAACACGCGCGCTGTCGTCGTCTCACTGAAAGATGCAACACCGATGCCCCTCGCCTCAGCGATGTCGCATGCCAATGCCGTCTGCCCCCCCGATATTCCGACGATGCCGATGGCGGTTCCACCGACCATCCGGCGCGCAATGGCAGCGCATTCAAGGGAAGCGATCAACTCGTCGTAGTCGGAAACAGTGGCTATGTTCGTCGATGCGAAGAAATCGTCATAGGCGTCGCTCCCGCTGACGAGAGCACCGGTGTGTGCTTGGGTGGCAGCAAGGCCGCTGGCAGACCGCCCCACCTTCAGCACGACGAGTGACTTGCCTGCTGCATGAACGGCTTCCGCGGCGTATGCCAGCGCGACCGGATCCTTCACGGACTCGGCAACGACGCCGATCGCTGTCGTGGCATCGTCGTCGGCAAGCCAGCGAATGTAATCCGCCGCCCCGACCTGAAATTCGCTCCCCATCGTGACGACCTTGGAAAGCCCTATCACGGTCGAGTTCATCACCGAAATCGCGGCAGAGCCCGACTGCGCCACGATCGCGACCTTGCCCGCTCGCAGACGTTTGGACGGTCGCGACGGATAGAGTGGAATTGAGTCGGTGAAATTGACGAGGCCCATGCAGTTGGGGCCGTGGACGATCAGGCGGCTCTTGCTCCCCATCTCGCGGATCGATCTTTCTTCCTCGCCGGAGAAGCCGTTCGTGAAGACGATGGCCGAACGAACCGGGCTCTGCTCCAGTTCGTCGAGCATCCCTTTCACGTGAGCCGCGGGAATGGCGACGATGGCAAGGTCTGTATCCGCAGGCAGCGAGGACACGGAGCTGACCGCAGCAAGGCCGTCTATCTCCTTGGCCTGTGGGTGGACGGGCAAGACCGCGCCGGTATAGCCCCAATCCCTCAGGTTGCTGATGACGACATTGCCCTGCGTCATGCGCTTGGCGGAAGCGCCTACTATGGCGACTGAACGCGGGCGCACCATGGATGTAACGTCGATATGCAAGGCTTTGTCCTCTTGGCAGCGATGATGCTTCCATGCAGTCGCGCGACGACTGCATGGCGGTTCAGTCAGTTATGGGAGCGGTCGGTCGGCTATTGCTCTTCCGCCGGGAGCCATGCCTCCGCCCAGTTCGGATGGGTGTTGAACGAGAAGTTGAACTGCTCGTCCAACCCTTTCAGGTTGGTCGAGACGGCCTCGTAGACCTGCGAGTTCGTCAGCTGAAGCTGGTTCAGATCACGAGCGACGATCTCGGCGTATTTCTTGTAGTGCTCTTTCTGCTGGCCAAGGGGAGCCGCTGCCGCCTCGAGCGCAACCTTGTCGAACTCGGGATTGCAGTACCCGGTTGGGTTGGCGTAGGGCACGCTGCCCTGGTTGCATACGAAGCTGCGATCGACTCCGAGAACCGGGTTCGTGCGACCCGTAAGCGAGATCACCGAGGCATCGAAATCCCGCTGCTTGTAGACCTTGTCCGTCCAGATCTGCTGATCGAGCGTGCTGAGCTTCACGTCGATACCGATCGCCGACCACTGCGACTGGACGACCTTGGCGACCGCATCGTAAGGCGCGGCTGAGATGACAGTCAGCTCGATGGAGAAACGCTTGCCGTCCTTGAGTGGGTAGCCTGCCTCGTCCAGTATCTTGCCGGCCTTTTCCGGGTCATAAGGGTAGAGGGTGTCATAGTTCACCGACGTATCGTGCAGATCCTTGAACTGCACTGGGATCGCGTTCTTGGCGGTCGAGGCCAGCCCTTGATAGACGTCCTGTACGATGCGCTCGCGGTCTATTGCATGGAAGAGAGCCTGTCTGACCTTGTTGTTCTTGAGCGGCTCGCGCGTCAGATTGAGATCGACCACGGCCGTCTCCGGCGCGTTGTTTACGATCTGGACGACCTTGAACTTGCCATTTTTCGCCGCCTCCTGGGTTGCTTTCACTTGCGCGACCTCAGGGCGGAACCAGTTCACCTCTTCGCCGACAAGCGCGTTGAGGCGTTGCTGCGGATTTGGAATGAGCGCAAAGATGACGGAATCGAGATACGGTTTCGATTGATCCCAGAAATGCTCGTTGCGAACAAAGGTGATGGACTGGCCGCTCGCCCAGCTGTCGAACTTGAATGGGCCCAGGCCAACCGGCGCGAGGTTCGCAGGGTGGGTCGCTACGTCCTGACCGTCATAGATATGCTTCGGCATCAGCGGAAAGACCTCCTTGTCGAAGAGATCCAGTGTCGCCGTCAATGGCTGCTTCAGCTTCAGCACGAAGGTTTTCGCGTCGGGTGCGGACGCTTCCTCCACAAGGGGCACCAGCTTGGTCAGGTAGGTGTTGAATTTGCCGAACGCGGTCAGAGTGAAGACGACATCCTCCGCCGTGAAAGGCTCGCCATCAGACCATTTCACCCCTTCGCGCAGCGTAAAAGTATAGGTCTTGCCGTCAGGCGAGGTTTCCCAATGCGTGGCAAGACGAGGAAGTCGCTTTCCCTCCCGATCGTAGGTCATGAGGCCATCGGCCCAAACATCGGCGGCGAACAGGGCCGGGACCGACGAGGTGAGTTGCGTGTTGAGTGTCGGGATTGTGGTCGAATTCAGGGCGGCGATTACGGTTCCTCCCTTTACCGGCTCACCGTCTCCGGCGTAGGCGGTGACAGCATAGGCGCTGACGGCGCAAGACAGCAGCATCGATGCTAGGCCCAGCGGCACGCGGATAGGCTTGTTGCGAAATGCCAGTTTCATCGTCTCTCTCCCACGTTGATAGTCTTTCCTCGGCCGACCTCATGTGATTGCCGTGCTGGCGCGAGATTTCTTGGCCGGGATCGAACCTGCGGCCAGTTCTTCGGTGCGGTGGCAGGCGGCCAGTGTCGACCCGTCGTCGATCTTGCGTAGCGCCGGATCGGTGGCGTCGCAGATTTCGACGGCGTAAGGGCAACGGTCCCGGAAGCGACAGCCGGTGCCGGTGACCGACTGCTTGGATGGCGCGGCTTGCACGGCGGCCATGGCGCGGATGCGTCCTCCACGGGGATCGAGCATCAGCCGTGCGTCAAGCAGCAGCTGGGTGTATGGGTGCACGGGTCGGCTATAGATGTCTTGCCCGATTTCGACGATGCGTCCGCGATACATGACCGCCGTACGGTCCGCGATCGATTGCATCGCGCCCAGGTCGTGACTGATGACGACGAAACCCACATTGGTACGCCGCCGCAGGTCCTGCATGAGTTGCAGGACCTGCGCCTGGATCGAGACGTCGAGGCTCGAAAGCGGTTCGTCGGCAATGATGATTTTCGGCTCGAGCATCATCGCGCGCGCGATCGCGATGCGCTGCTGCTGACCGCCCGAAAGCTGATGCGGGTACCGGCTGAGATATTGCTCCGGCGGCGTGAGGCCGACCGATGCGAGCTGCCGCACAATGAAGGCACGCTGGTCGCTAGGCGCCGCGATGCCGTGCCTGCGGATGACGTAACCAAGCGTCTGCTCGACCGTCATACGTGGGTTCAAGGACGAAGCCGGATCCTGGAAAACCGCTTGCACCTGCCGGCGATATTCATTGCGTTTGGCGCGGCCGAGCTTCGCCAAGGATGCTCCACGATAGGCAACTTCACCGTGGGTGGGATCGTTGAGCATCAGAAGCAGTTTTGCGAGCGTGCTCTTGCCCGACCCGGACTCACCTACGACGGCAAGCGTTTCTCCCTCGCGGATGTCGAGGTCGACATCGTCCACCGCCCGGATCGTCGTCCAGCCCCACCCGCTCGCGTTGCGGCTGGAATAGATCTGGCTCACGCCTCGCAGGGAAAGGATCGGCTCGCTCACTGCTCCCCTCCCCGGAAGTCCAGACGGTGGGAACTCAATTCGACCAGCCGGGCGGAATACGGATGCTGCGGCCGCTCGAACAGGTCCAGGGTCGATGCGCTCTCCACGACTTTGCCCGTTTGCATCACGTAGACGCGATCGCAGAGCTCGGCGACGACGCCAAGGTCGTGCGTGATGATCACGACTGCCATGTTGCGCTCCTTGTGAAGCCTGTAGAGGGTCTGGAGGACCTGCAATTGGACAGTTGCGTCGAGCGCCGTCGTGGGTTCGTCTGCGAAGAGAAGTTTCGGATCGCTCGCCAGCGCGATGGCGATCATCACCCGCTGGCGCATCCCGCCAGACAGCTCGTGCGGAAACCGCCGTGCCACCCTTCCGGGATCGGCGAAGCCGACCTCGTCCAGGAGGCGCAGGACGCGCGCACGTTCGGGCTGTCCGCTGCTGTCCGGCGACAGTGCCTCTGCGACCTGGCGCCCGACGCGATGTGTCGGGTTCAAATGTCCCAGCGGATCCTGGAAAATCATCGAGAAGCCGCGGGACCTCCTTAGCGCACGCAACTCGCGATCGCTCAATCCGAGGATGTCGCGTCCTTCGAATCTGAGATGACCGGATAATTCATCCACCCGGACATGGGGCATCAGCCGCGAGATGGCGCGCACCAACGTGCTCTTGCCCGACCCGGATTCACCGACCACGCCGACAAACTCGGCTGTGTCCACACGAAAGTCCACGCCATCGACCGCGCGTACGAGGCGGTCGGCGACGCGCAGATGGACCTTGATGCCCCTCACATCGAGCAGCGGTACGCCAAGATCCGCCTCGACGCCGGGAGCTCTCATTGCAGCCCCCCCATGCCGCGCGTGCTGCGCGGATCGACCACCTCGTTCAGCCCATCGGCGAAGAGGTTGAGTCCGATGACCGTGAGACAGATGGCTGCTCCGGGAAAGACGCTCATCCACCAGGCGCTTTCCATGTAGTCCTGCGCGACGAACAGCAACTGCCCCCAACTGACCATGGATGGATCTGACAAGCCCAGGAACCCCAGACCGGCCTCGATGAGGATCGCGATGCTGGCGTCGAGAGCAACCTGCACGATGACAGGCTGCACCGCGTTGGGCAGGATCTCACGAAAAATGATGTGGAAGGTCGACAGGTCGGCGACGCGTGCGGCCGCGATGAACTCGCGCTCGCGCAGCTTGATATACTGACCGTAGACCAGCCGCGCTTCCATCGGCCAGATCGCCAGGGCGACGGCGGCGATCAACAGCCAGAAGCTGGAGCCGAAGAGCGCCACGGCGCAGAGCACCAGCATGATGACCGGCAGGGTCTGGAACAGCTCGATCACCCGCATGAGCACCGCCTCGACCGGGCCACGGAAGTACCCGGCGAGGATGCCGATCGTGCCGCCCACGAGCAGCGCCGCAAGCGCGGCGCCGAGCCCGACGAGCAGCGAGGACCGCGCGCCGTAGAGGATCAGGGAAAAGACGTCGCGTCCTATGTTGTCCGTGCCGAACAGATAGTCGCGGGAGGGCGCGGCGAGGCTCTGGGATGTCTGCTGGAGCGGGGTATAGGGCGCAAGAAAGGGCGCCGCGATCGCGATCGCGGCGAGAACGAGAAGGATGGCAGCACCGATAGCCCCATGGCGTGTACCCATGAGGTTTGCGGCAGTGTTGTACCAGCGGCCAAGTATGGTCGGGCGGGCCAACGGAGTGAGCAGGCGGGTCACGATGCGTTCACCCCGCTGTCCTGATGCGCGGGTCGAGGAGCGCATAAAGTATGTCCACAACGAGATTCATGAGAATGACCGCCAGGGCGGAGAAGATGACCACGCCAACGACCGTGAGATTGTCCCTGAGGCGAATGGAATCGACCATCAGAAGTCCAAGCCCTGGCCAAGTGAATACCGTCTCAAGCAGGACCGCTCCGCTCAGTGCGGAACCGAACGCATAGCCGGCGATTGTCACGAGCGGCAGGCTGGAATTGCGCAGGATGTGGCGCCGGATGATTTGGCCTCGGCTCAACCCCTTGGACCGCGCAGTGATGATGTACCCTTGCGACAGTGTGTCGATGACACTTGCGCGCATGATGCGGGCAAAGCGCATGCCTTCGTGGATGGCGAAGGCGAGCACCGGCAAGGCGAGATAGCGCGCCTTCTCCAGAAGCCAGTCCAGGCCGTGCGCTCGCGACACCAGTGGCCCGATGCCTTGCGTGGGGAACCAGCCGAGACGCAACGCGAAGAGCATGACCAGAAGCTGGCCGAGCCAGAAGGTCGGAATGGCGTACGCGATCAGCGCTGACGTCGTCCAGAACTTGTCCGTTGCGGGATTGCGTGTCGTTCCGGCGACGACGCCGATTGCCATGCCGAGGGGTATCGCGAATGCGAAGCCCACGGATGCCAAAAGGATGGTTCGCGGCGCGCGTTCGAGTATGAGTCCGAGCACCGGCCGCTGGTTTTGGTAGGAGAAGCCGAAATCCCCTTGCAGCACCGAAGCGAGATAATTGCCCACTTGCAACAAGAAGGGATCGTTAAGGTGATACTTTTCTTCAATCGCGGCGCGGTACGCCGCAGGGACCGGGTAGTCCCCGACCAGCGCCTGGACCGGATCGCCTGGAATCAGGTGCAGCAACGTGAACATCGCCACGATGATCACGAAGATCAGCGGCACTGCATAAAGCGCTCGCTGCAGGATGAAGCGGAGCATGTGCAGCTCCGCCCGTCAGAGGCGGTGGAAATTGGCCGCATTCCCATACAGCCACTTCTCGATGACCTTATCCTTCAGTGGCAGGTTCTGGTATTCCTGGATCAGTTCTTCGAAAGACGTCCCGAAGAGATAGCGGGAAAGGCCCACCATCACCTTGTCCTGGAGCAGGGTATTCCCGAACTGAAGGAACTGCTCCCAGCCTGAACCCGGCTGTCCGAAATAGCGCGGATGGTGAGCGGCGGTATCGACATACAGGTTGGGGTGACGCCGCAACAGCGCAACCATCTCGTTGACCCATGGCCATCCCGCAAGCCCGGCCACGATGCGCAGTTCCGGGAAATCCACGGCGACGTCATCCAGATAGCGCGGATGACCCAGATCGTACGGGCGGTCGTTCGCGTAATTCATCGCCGTATAGATCCGGACCGGAACGTCGAGTTCGGCAGCCTTGGCATAGAGCGGATAGTAGCGGCGGTCGTTCGCGGTCACGCCGTTGTACAAGGCGGAAAGGCGCAGGCCGTTGGCGCCCTCCTCTTTCACGAGGCGCTCGAATTCCCTGACGGCGCGCATGCCATCCGTCGGATCAAAGGTCACGAAAGTGAAGAAGCGGCCCGGATACCGCGTGTGGATCTGAAGGGTGGCACTGTTTTCCGCGCCGACAAGAAGCCCGCACTGGATGTTCGCCCGATCCATGTCCTCTACAAGGCGCTTCAGCCCGCCGTCGTCCTGCGGTTCCGACTCCGCCTCGGTACGGTTTCGCACCTTGAACACGCGCCCATAGTTCGCAAATCCATAGCCCTCGGGACGCTCGAGGGGCTGCGCAAAGGGAGTGCCTGGACGTCCGCGTGCGATGCGCTCGAGTTCCGGGTTCGCCTCGGAATGCGGCATCCCGATTTCCATATCGATGACACGGACCATCTTGCTTCCTCCCTCTCAGTTCCTCCCCGCCGACCTATTGATTGCGCGTTGAGACGAGAACGTCAATATGTTCGTCTCCAAAATCTCAATGTGTCCATTATGTTGACATATGTAGTGAGTTCTGGCGATTTACACACGGACAAGGTCCCGCGGCCGCCTATGGCCGTTGACTTTCGACACGCCCGTGCTTGATGGATGGCCGCGTCGGTCATGGACGGCGCGAACGGTCGGGATCACATCCGCTTGAACAGGGGCAGCGTTTGACCGAAGCAGATCGAGACACTGGGTTCGCAACTACCCTTGCAAAGGGGCTTGCCGTATTGGAAGCGTTCCGTCCCAATCGCATCTCGATGAGCAATCTCGAGATCGCGGCTCAGACTGGCCTCAATCGCCCCACCGTGGCACGCCTGACCTACACGCTGACGAAGCTTGGCTACCTCAAGCAGGAAAAATCCAAGTACAGGCTGAGCTGGGGCGCGCTGATGCTGGTCAATCCGCTTCTGGCAAACGCCAAGATCCTGCACATTGCACGCCCTTCGATGCAGAAGCTCGCCCAGGATGTCGGTGGCACCGTCTCCATTGGCGTGATCGACCGGCTGAATTTCGTCTATCTCGAGACTTCGAGGGTGAACGAGAACGTTTGGACGTCGCAGGACCTCGGCACGATCGGGCCGCTGCTGCCTGCCGCTATCGGTCACGCCCTTTGCGCACAGCTCGACGATGCGGAACTGGAGCTCAAGCTCCGCCAGATGCGTCGAAGTTCACCGGAGCTGTGGGCCAAGTACTCCGACGCATTCGTCGACGGCGTGACCTCGTGCAAGAGCCGTGGCTTCTCAGTCGTACGAGGAACCTGGATACCAGGCACGCATTCCGCTGGCGTACCGTTGCTAAGAGACAAGAATGGCGAGTGCTTTGCCATGAACTGCCGGGTTCCGATCTTCCGGCTCAGTCCGAACCAGATTGAGGACGAAGTCGCGCCGCGGCTGATATCGCTGGCAGCAAACGTCCGCAACCAGCTCGCATTCGTCATGCCATGACAAGTTTTCGGCAAGCGGCGTCACATAGGTCGTGGGATGGAGGCACCGCGCCGAGAACTCAGACCGCGATGTCGGCCACTCTTGCCTGCGCCGCGCTCATCAGCGACAGAGGTTCAGCGGCAAAAACCGCGTCGTGAGCACCGGCGGCTGCCCAGACCTGCTCGAATCCCAGCAAGGCCTCGTCGGCGAAGGCGGGGATCGGAATACGGTGGCCGATAGGAGAAACACCGCCGATCGCGAAACCGGTTTCGTCCCGGATATGACGGGGTTCAGCGCGTTTCAGGCTTTCTCCAGCCAGTCTGGCTGCTTTCGCCAGGTCGAGCTGCCTGGAGCCGGAAACCATGAAAAGATAGAGCCGGCCACTCTCCTCCCCCTGAAAAATCAACGATTTCACGATCTGACCGACGGTGCAGCCGCATTGGGCTGCGGCCTCCTCAGCTGTCCGCGTCGACGCGCCCATTCGGCGGATCTCGATGGGGAGGCCAGCTGTCTCCGCGGCCCGGGTGACCCGCTCGATGCTGCCGTTCGATTGACTCCGGTCAGTCATAGGCGATCTCCAGGACCATCCCGTCAAAGGCCGGCTCGACGTTATCAGGCGTTTCGGCGCGAACCGTCTCGTAATCGAGCGGTATGTGCATATGGGTCAGTACCGCCTTTTTCGGAGCCAGCCTGTCGATCCATTCGAGGGTCTCGGACAGCGAGAGATGGCTGGGATGCCGCCTGTACTGGAGGGCGTCGATCACAAGGAGATCCAGCCCAGTCAATCGGTCGGCCGTCGTCGGCGGGAAGTTGCTCACGTCCGAGCAATAGGCCAGGCGGCCGATCCGAAATCCGAGCGAGATGATGTCGCCATGGATTTGCGGGAGAGGCTCGAAGGAAATGGGGCCGCCTTCGCCGACGATGACCACCGGCTCATCATGGTCGATCGAATTGGCGCGGACGATGGGGGGATAGGAACTGCCGGCCGGCGTCTCGAAACAATAGCCGAAGGCTTCATGAAGGCGCTGCATGGTCGGCCCATCGGCATAGACGTCGATCAGATGACGTTGCTCAAGGACGTAGCCACGCAGATCGTCGATCCCATGGATGTGATCGGCATGAGCATGGGTGTAGATCGCGGCGTCCAGCCTATCCACACCTGTCATCAACATCTGCTCGCGGAAATCCGGGCCGGTGTCGATGACGACGCGCGTCACGCCAGAGGCGGATATGCGCTCCACCAGTGCCGCGGTGCGCCGGCGCCGGTTTCGGGGATTCGACGGATCGCAACGTCCCCAGTCCCCTGTGACGCGTGGCACGCCGGGAGAGGAACCGCAACCGAGTATGGTCAGGCGCAGGCGGTCGCTCACGCCGCCGCGCTCCCGTTTGCCGGACGAGGCATCTTGCTGAACAGGCGGAAGAAGTTGCCTGTCGTGAGGTCGGCCACCGCGGCCGCGCTCAGTCCGATCGTTTCGGCAAGAACGCCAGCCGTGTGGGCGACATAAGCCGGCTCATTCCTCTTTCCCCGGAACGGCATGGGCGCGAGATAGGGCGCATCCGTCTCGACCAGCAATCGGCCATGGGGCACGGTCCTGGCGATAGCCCGCAATTCGTCGGACCTGCGGAACGTCAAGATACCTGAGAACGACACATATCCGCCGAGCCGGACGCCGGCATCGGCCAGTTTCTCGCCGGACGAAAAACAATGGAGGATGAAGGGGAAAGCGCCCTTCCCCATTTCGTCCTCCAGGATCGCGATCATGTCGTCGTCAGCGTCCCGAGAGTGGATCACCAGAGGCAGATTGGTTTCACGGGCGGCAGCGATATGCGTGCGGAAGCTCCTTGCCTGGGCGTCGCGGGGCGCATGGTCATAGAAGTAGTCGAGCCCAGCCTCGCCGATGGCTACGACCTTCGGGTGTTGCGCCAACCGGACAAGTTCATCCGCCGTAACGTCCGGCTCTTCGGCAGCGTTGTGCGGATGGGTCCCAACCGAACAATAGACTTCATCATACTGCTCGGCGATCTCGAGAAGTGACGGAAACTGGCGGACGCGGGTCGAGATCGTCACCATGCGGCCGACCCCGGCCGCAACGGCGCGCGCGACGATGGCGTCGCGCTCGTTGGCGAAGTCCGGGAAATCCAAATGACAATGGCTGTCGACGAGCATTGCTTTGTCAGACCTTTTCGGGCTGTTCCACATAACGCGGGAAAACTCCGCTCGGTGCCGGCAAGGGCGTGCCCGGGACGAGCGCATGCGTTTCCACCATGTGGGCGAAGTCGCGTTCCGTTTCTGGAACGGCAAGCAGGTCCAGGAGCTTGCCGGCAGAGCCCGGAATGAAGGGCTGACAGAGGATCGCGATCCGACGGACGAGTTCGGCCGTGGTGTAGAGCACCGCCTCCATACGGGCAGGATCCGTCTTGCGCAGGGCCCAGGGTTCCTGGCCCGCGAAGTACCGATCGCCCTCGGCGACAACGGAGAAGATTGCTGCCAGCGCGAGGTGGATGCCCTGCTCGCCCATGCCCTTGCGGGCAGACGCGAGCGCTGTTTCGGTTTGCGCCAGGATGTCGCGATCGGCCTCGGCAAGCGCCTCGCGTCGCGGGACGACACCCCCGCAATTCTTGGCGATCATCGACAACGAGCGTTGCGCCAGATTGCCGAGTCCGTTGGCCAGGTCGGCATTGGTCCGATTGACGATCGCCTCGTGACTGTAATTGCCGTCCTGCCCGAAAGGCACCTCCCGCAACAGGAAATAGCGTACCTGGTCAAGCCCGTAGTGATCGACGAGCGCGAACGGATCGATCACGTTGCCGACCGACTTCGACATCTTCTCACCGCGATTGAAGACGAAGCCGTGTCCGAAGACGCGCTTCGGCAACTCGATACCGGCGGACATCAGGAACGCCGGCCAATAGATCGCGTGGAAACGGACGATGTCCTTGCCGATGACGTGAAGATCGGCGGGCCAATAGCGCCAACGCTCATCCGCCTCGTCGGGATAGCCCACGCCGGTGATGTAGTTGGTCAGTGCGTCGACCCAGACATACATGACGTGCTTCTCGTCGCCGGGCACCGGCACGCCCCAATCGAAAGTCGTGCGGGAGATCGACAAGTCCTTCAGCCCTGACTTGACGAAGCTCACGACCTCGTTGCGCCGTTCGGCCGGTCGAATGAAGCCTGGATTCCTTTCGTAGAAATCGAGCAGACGATCGCCATACGCCGAAAGACGGAAGAAGTAGCTTTCTTCCTCGACCCATTCCACCGGCGTGCCCTGCGGGCCGTAACGCACGCCATCGTCCCGCAGCTCGGTCTCCTCCTCGCCGTAATAGGCCTCGTCGCGCACGGAGTACCAGCCAGCGTAACCGCCCTTGTAGATGTCTCCATTGGCGGCCATCGCCTTCCAGATCGCCTGGCTTGCGGCGTAGTGGCGATCTTCCGTCGTCCGGATGAAGTCGTCGTTCGAGATGTTGAGCGCCTCTGCCATGCGACGAAACTCGGCGGCGTTGCGGTCCGCGAGCTCGCGTGCCGAAACGCCTTCCTTCCGTGCCGTCTGCAGCATCTTGATGCCGTGCTCGTCCGTGCCGGTCAGGAAGAAGACATCCTTCCCGTCATGGCGCTGGAAACGCGCCAGCGCATCGGTTGCGATCACTTCGTACGCATGCCCGATATGAGGTTTGCCGTTCGGGTATGAAATTGCCGTGGTGATGTAGAATTTTTCGCGTGCCATGTGTCTAGCCGTTCGCAAGGCGGGGATATCGGGCGGGGAAATAGCGCATCAGGACGGCCAAAACCATCCTGCGCCGGGGAACGGCGTCACATTCGAAGCGTGTCGTGCAGACGAAAAATCATGTTCAGCGCGTGTTGTTTGCGGTCAAGATTGTAAGTGTCCGCCTCGCTTATCGCAATGCGCAAATCCTGCCAGGCCTGCGAAAATCGCTCGGCGCGCTCGATGTCTCCCTGAAGGGCTGCATCGTTGGCGGCACTGGCGAGCGTCTCGAGCGCATGATCGTTGAGCAGTCCAAACGCTATCGCGTGGTCCCGACCGGCAACCGCATCTGCAAGTCGGTGAGCATCCGAGATAGGGATTCTCGCCTCGCGCAGCAACTGATCGAATGCGCCGGCGATTTCCAGTCCGCCATATTGAGTGAGCAGGATGGCCGTGCGCGGGCTACCCGCAGCATTGGCGATGAGCGCGGCGCGGTCGGCTTCACTGTCAGGCAGGCCTGTATCGAAACTCTGCAGGACGCGCAGCACGTCATCGTCGCTCAGCGGTGCCAGCCGCACGATCTGGCAACGCGACCGGATCGTCGGCAACAGCCTGCCCAGGGAATGCGCAATCAGAATGAACAGGGTGCGGGCCGGCGGCTCCTCCAGATTTTTCAGCAACGCATTGGCCGCGTTCACATTCATGTCGTCGGCAGGATCGACGATGACGATACGGTAGCCGCCATCATGCGAGGTCAGCGACAGAAAGCGGCTAACTTTGCGGATCTCGTCGACCGTGACCGCACTTTTATAGCTCTTGGTCTTCTCGTTCGCCGGCCGGGTCAGATGCAGGACGGAGGGATGCGCACCGTTGGCGATCTGCCTGAACAAGGCAGACCCGGGATCGGGTGCCACGAGATGGGCCGGCGACCGTTCGTGGTCGACATGGGAGAGCAGATGATTGGCGAGATGGAAGGCAAGAGTCGCCTTGCCTATTCCCTGAGGGCCAACGAACAGCAAGGCATGCGGCAGCTTGCCGGCGCGATAGGCTGCGACAAGCGCATCGCCAGCTTCGCGGTGCCCGACAAGAACGGGGTTCTCAGCCGGTTCGGGAATGCCGTCCAGCGTGTCGTGCTGTTCTGGCGCGATCCGCTCGAACATCACGCCTCCGCTTTTGCCGTGGCACGCTCGAGCGCGGCAAAGACCTTTTCGGCTATCGTCGCCTCGACCTCTTCCACGCTCTTCCCGGAATCGATCACGACGCATCGATCGGGCTCTTTCCGGGCGATCGCCAGATAGGCGTCGCGACGATGGCGGTGAATCTCCAGAGTCTCCTTTTCGTAGCGGTCGGCCACCTCCTCTTCTCTCCGGCGCGCGGTGGCGCGTCTCAACCCCTCCTCGGGATCGATGTCGAGGATCAAAGTCAGATCCGGCATCATGCCGTTGATCGCCACTTCTTCCAGCCGCGCCAGGAAAGACGCATCCAGGCCGCTCCCGACCCCCTGATAGACGCGAGAGGAATCAAGGAAGCGGTCGCAAAGGACGATCGCGCCTCGTTCGACAGCCGGACGGATGAGCTGCTCCACATGGTCCGAGCGCGCCGCCGCAAAAAGCATGGCTTCCATGACGGGCCCATAGGGTTCCGCGGCACCGGAAAGGAGCACGTGCCGCACCGCTTCTGCGCCCGGCGAGCCGCCCGGCTCTCGGGTGACCACGACCGAGCGGCCTCGATCGCGCAACTTTTCAGCCAGCCGCGTGATCTGGGTAGACTTGCCCGCCCCTTCGCCGCCCTCGAAAGTGATGAAGAAACCTCGCGCCAATACGGCCTTCCCGTTCCAGCAGTTGTTCGGGTCCGGGAACCGGACAACGGCCGATGTATTAGTTTGACAGGACGAAAAGGTCCACGGTGTTCAGCGGGGAATTGGACTTTCAATCAGGACAAGCCAGCCGCGAGCCTCGAAATGGGACCAGGCCCGAGGAGGGTCCTATGGTCGACCGCGCCGCCGGGAGGGCTTGATCGAGATCGACGGCGCGAGCCACGCCACGTCATCGGCCGCCAACCCAAGCTTCTTCATGCGAGCGCCTCTAACGCAGCCAGCCGACCAGCAATTCTCCTATCGCGTCGAGAGCCCGGCTATGCAGCGGTCCGACACCGACGGCCTCGGCAGTGTAGAGCGGCGTTTCCTGTGTCAGCGAATCGCCGACCCAGACCTTCAACGATCCGACCTTAGTGCCTGGTGCGACAGGGGCAACGAGCGGCCCTTCGTAGACGATTCTCGCAGTCACCTTGTCACGGCTCGCGGTGGGGACCAGGAACGCGATCGGCCCTTGAGCCTTGAGGGCCACGCTCGGCCTCGCGCCGCCATAGACCTGCGCCTGGCCGATCACTTCATCCCCGGCGAAGATCTCGCTTCGTTCGAATCCGGTGATGCCCCAATCGAGCAGCTTGCGCGCTTCCTCAGCCCGCTCGCGTGCACTTGTCATGCCGCTCAATGTGGCGAATACCCGCCGCCCGTTGCGACTGACCGATCCGACGATCGCGTAGCCGGATTCTTCGGTAAAGCCGGTCTTCATTCCGTCCGCACCGATATCCAAGGCAAGCAGCGGATTGCGATTGCGCTGGGTGATCTTGTTCCAGGTGAATTCGCGCTGCGCGTAATATTTGTAGAATTCGGGATATTCGCGCCAGATATGGACTGCCAGTTGCGTAAGCTCCCGTGCCGTCATCACCTGGCCCTCCGCGGGCAGGCCGGTCGAATTCTTGAGCACTGTCGTGTCAAGGCCGAGCGCACGCGCGCGCTCGGTCATCATGGCCGCGAAATTCTCCTCCGATCCCGCAATTCCCTCGGCGATCACGATGCAGCCGTCATTGGCGGACTGAACGACGACACCCTGGATCAGGTCTCCGAGCCTGATCTTCGACTTGAGCGCGGCGAACATCGTCGATCCACCAGAAGGCGCGCCGCCCTTGCGCCAGGCGTTCTCGCTGACCACGAATGTGTCGTCCAGCGTGTAGCGGCCCGCCTCGATGGCCTGGAATGTGAGCTCCATCGTCATCAGCTTCGCGAGCGAGGCCGGCGGAAACGGCTTGTCCGCATTTTTGGCGAACAGGATCGTTCCCGTTTCTGCATCGACCATGAAGGCCTGCGGAGCACGCGTCTCGAGGGGCTCGGCGCCGGCCGGAATGGCGGTCGACCATGCAAGGAAAATCGCCGCCGCGAGACGCGTGGCCGCCCTGTGGAATGTCATGTCAACGTCGCCCAAGATCCGAACCGGCCTATGCCCCCGAATGCCAGGGTACCAGCGATAGGCGTTCGATCAAGCATACTCTATCTGAGATAGGCCCAAATGCACACGCCCGGACAAGTCACTCGCGGACGGTGATGGCGTCGGGAGCACCGTTCCGCCAGGCGGCTTCAAGCAGCCCATCGAGCGACGTCCTGCCGTCGTCATAGAGATTGACGGTGTACCAATCCCGGCCTTCCAGTTCGGACTTCTCCAAGGAGACCCGGCCGAAACCGGATAGAGCGTCGACAAGGTGTTCCGCCCGCTGGCGGGAATCGAAGGTCCCTGCCGCGATATAGGCCGAATTCTTGCCGTCCCCAGCAGCGGACCCGCTCTGCGCCTTCCAGGATGCGATGATCCGATCCTGCGAAAGGCGGGGATCGAGTGCCCCAAAGGCGTCGGCTGCGCCCTTCACCCGCCCGTCGGCATAGGACATGATCGCGAATGCGATCCGCGTGCCCTGCGCACCGCCATCGTTTACCGGCCGTTCGGGGGCGATGGGACCAAGCTCCGGCAGCGGGACGAGACCATAGGCTGTCGCCTGGGCCATGGCCGGCTGCGCCAGAGGTATCGTGGGTGACGTATCGGTGAGCGCCCCGGGGAATGCAGTTGCCTGACCGCCCCCGCTCGGGGTCGAGCCATTCATCGCCACCATCACGCCGGTCGGCAGGCCGTCCGAGGGATCGGGAGCACGATTGCCGGGCTTGTAGGAGGCAAGCAGATACTGCTCGTCCTGCCCGTCCAACGGCGCGCGGCCCACATACTCGACCTTCACCTCAGCGACGCCGGCGTGGCTGTAGTCGAGCATTTCGGCCGCACGTCGGGAAAGGTCGATGATGCGTCCGGGCGCATACGGGCCACGGTCGTTCACGCGCACAATGACCGAACTTCCGTTCTTCATATTGGTCACACGCGCGTAGCTGGGCAGCGGCATGGTCGGATGGGCCGCCGTGAGATGCGTCTGATCGTAGATCTCGCCATTGGCCGTCAGACGGCCATGGAAGGCATCGCCATACCACGACGCGGCGCCGATCTTGCGGTAGCCCTTGTCTTCCTTGGGATGGTACCAGACGCCGCGTACCTTGTACGGCTTGCCGGTCTGATCACGCCCGCCTCCGCGAGGAAGTCGCGAGCGCTTATCGGTGACACGGGGGCTAGCCTTCACTCCGTATTCGGATTCGGAGAAATACTCCTTCGAACGCTTCTTGCTCGTCATGCTCTTGGTCGAGCTGGCGCAACCGGCAAGCACCGCCGCCGACACGGCGAAGCTTATGAAAACCGACGTACGAAAAAGACGCGTGCGCGCCGAAACAAGCATGCTGTCAGTGTCCCCGGGCATTCCTAGAACAGGCGCCGCTAACCAATGTCATGCGGGCCTTCGAGCATGCGGTCCTGCCGCCCCATGCTCACCCCTTCTCCTTCATGCGCAGGAATTCATTAGCAGCCTATTAACCGATTATGTTTGGAAACCGGCAAGAATGCGGCAAGTTCGCCACAATTGGACGAACGGGGCATTGGCGCCGTGAACGCATCGAAGGGGCCGTGGCTATTCTGCGATCGCTCCGATGTGGACCGCCAGGCTGGTAAGTTTCCGTGCCGCCTCCTCCAATTCAGTCAGCGCACGCCTCGAATTTCCCTGTTTGATCGCCCGCTCGCAATTGCCCAGTTCCCTCTCGACAACGCTTCGTATCTGGCTCGCTATGAACGCTGCGTCCAAGACCAACCCTTTCAGAATGATATATTTTTTTACTGAAAACCCCAGGCCAGCGTAGGCCCGGCCTGAAGGACTGTCCATTCAACCATTGGTGGAGCATCCCCTGCCCTTTGGCCGGATTCGTCGGCACCCGGGGCTGGAGATCTGTCCGTCTTGAAGGACCCGGCCAGGCAAAGAGTTGACGCGGTCTCGCGGCCAGCTATAAGGCGCGAGACAGAGCTGGCTCGCCGCAAGGACCGTGTGTATCTGCGGCAACGCTCTCTCGGGAAGGGTGGCCGAGCGGTTTAAGGCACTGGTCTTGAAAACCAGCGATGGGCAACCATCCGTGGGTTCGAATCCCACCCCTTCCGCCACAACCTTGCGGCACGAGGGACGTCAGCCGAATTCGGCAGCTATCCTATAGCCCTACCCACAAGGCAGTCCGCCACCATATTTCAGACAGGGATTCAAAGCGAAGCGTGCTCCCCTCGAGCGCGCTCGCTTTCGGCATTGCCCGATGATCGGCCAATGCGCACCCTCACGCGTGCGATAGTCGAATGAAATGACCGGTCTCCACCTCGACCAGTTCAGAAGGATCAGGTGGTGTCATGACATCGCGTATGGACGCGCCGTCATTGGCGAAGACCCAGCCATGCGGGGGCGCAGGCTGGGGTGTGTCCGTCACCTTGCGCGCATCGCCGAGGATAGCGTCGGGATTGGGGATGGTTGCGATCAGCCGTCGCGTATAGGGATGGATAGGATTTGCAAAGATGGCCGACCACGGCCCGCTTTCCACCACCTGCCCGAAGAACATCACGGCAACGCGGTCGCTCATGTGTTCGACCACGGAAAGGTCGTGGCTGATCATGATGTAGGACAGTCCGAGACGTTCCTGGAGGTCGAGCAGCAGGTTGATGATCTGCGCGCGGATCGAGACGTCGAGCGCCGAAACCGGCTCGTCGAGGACGATCATCTCGGGCTCCAGGACAAGCGCACGTGCGATGCCGATGCGCTGCCTCTGACCGCCGGAGAATTCGTGCGGATAGCGCCGTGCCTGTTCGAGTGTCAGGCCGACGTCGCGTAGTACGGTTTCGACGCGGTCGGCGATCTCGAACCTGGACGCCATGCCGTGCAGCTTGAGCGGTGCGGCAAGCGAGGTCCACACCGTCTGGCGCGGATTGAGCGAGGCGTAGGGATCCTGAAAAACCATCTGCGCTATCTTGGCCCGCTCCTTGCGCGAGGGGGCTGCCGGCCCGGAAAACGGCTTGCCGCGAACCCGGATCGTGCCTTCGGTCGGCTCCTGCAATCCCATGACGGCAAGCGCAGTGGTGGACTTGCCGCAGCCGGATTCGCCCACAATGGAGAGACATTCACCTTCGGCGAGTTCGAGGTCGACGCCGTTAACGGCGTGCAGCATCCTTCGCGGACCCGCCAGAAACCCTCCTCCGACCGGGAAGCGCACATGGAGGTTGTCTATCGCAAGCAGCGGTTCCGTCATTGCGCGGCAATGTCCTGTCGCGGGGTGATGAAACGCCTGCTGGTCAGCGTCGACCGATCTTCGATGACACTGTCTATGTCGACCAGCCTCTGGCGCCCGTGTTCAAGGCGCGATCCCATGCGCGGCAGCGCGCCCAGCAAGCCGCGCGTGTATTCGTGCCGTGGGTTTGCGAACAGCGCGGCCGTGTCGTTTTCCTCCACGAGGCAGCCGGCATACATGACACCGACGCGCTGGCACATCTCCGCGATCACGCCGAGATCGTGGCTGATGAAAAGCACCGCCGTCCCACGCTCGGCGCAAAGTTCCCTGATAAGTTTCAGGACTTCGGCCTGAACGGTTACGTCCAGCGCGGTAGTCGGCTCATCGGCGATGAGCAGATCCGGATTACAGGCCAACGCCATGGCAATCATCACGCGCTGGCGTAGGCCACCCGACATCTGGTGCGGATAGTCCTTGGCACGCCGTTCCGGATTTGGGACGCGCACGCTGGCCAGCGCTTCCACCGCAAGCTGTCCGGCCTCCGACCAGTTCTTCGCCTGATGCAGCACATACATTTCCGCGATCTGCCGGCCGATTGTCGCCAGTGGATTCAGCGCCGTCATCGGCTCTTGGAACACCATGGCGATGCGGCGGCCGCGCATCGCCCTCATCTCGCGACGCCTGAGCGCCAGCAGGTTCTTGCCGCGAAAGTTGATTTCACCACCAAGGACCTGGAGCGGCTTCTTCAACAAGCCTATGACCGCCAGCGACGTGACCGATTTTCCGGAACCGGACTCGCCCACAAGGCCGTAGATTTCCCCCGGCATGATGTCGAAGGACACATCATGAAGAAGGGCATAGCTGCTTCCGGCCCGCTTCAGCCCCAAATTCAGATTACGGATCTGCAGAAGCGGCATCATGACAGGCGCGTCCTCATGTGCGGGTCGAGAATGTCGCGCAATCCGTCGCCGAGCAGGTTGAATCCGAGGACGGCGAGGAAGATGGCAAGCCCCGGAAAGATGGCCGTCCAGGGCGCAAGCTGGATAAGCTGGCGCGCATCGGTCAGCATCGAACCCCAACTCGGAAAAGGCGGCTGGATGCCGAGGCCAAGAAAGGAAAGTGCCGCTTCTGATAGCACGGCCGAGCCCATGCCAAGTGTCGCCATGACCAGCACCGGCCCCATGATGTTGGGAAGGATTTGCGTGAACATGATGCGCACGTCGCCATAGCCCAGCGTCTGCGCCGCCTGTACATAGCCGAGCGTCTTCAGCGAGAGCGTGGAGCTGCGCGCGATACGACAGGTCCAACTCCAGTTGGTCAGGCCGAGCGCAATGAGCAGCGACGCAAGACCCGGCCCCAGCACGGCCATCACGGCGAGTGCGAAAATCAGCGAGGGAATGGCCAACATCACATTGGTCAGACCATTGACCAAGTCATCCCACCAGCCCCCCCAATAGGCAGCCGACATGCCGAGCGCTACGCCGATGAACGTGTTGATGACCTGCGAAACGATTCCGACCGTCAGCGAAATCTGCGCGCCGTAGAGGATGCGCGAATAAACGTCGCGCCCTTGCGCATCCGTGCCGAACCAGAAGGTCCAGTCAGGCGGCAATTCCGCATTCATGAGATCGGCGTCGAACACGGGATCGAAATTCGCCAGCCACGGTGCCAGCAGACCGCCCAGGATGACGAGCGTCGTCAGGGTTGCGCCAAGGATGAAATTGAAGCCGAATTTCATCGCCGCTCATACCTGCTTGATGCGTGGGTCGATGAGCGCATAGATCACGTCAACGACAGTGTTGATGACCAGGAACCACATCACGATCACCAGGATCGTTCCCTGAACGACGGGGATATCGCGCATCGACACGCTGTCGACCAGAAGCGAACCGATGCCCGGCCAGGCAAAGAGCTTCTCGATCACGACGGCCTGGCCGATCAGGGAACCCAACAGCAAGGCGATGGTGGTGATGATCAGCACGAGCGCGTTACGGGCGACGTGCCAGCGCACCACTTGTGTCTCGCTCAGCCCTTTGGAATGGGCGGTGCGCACGAAATCGGCGTTCAGGACATCGAGCACGCCCGCGCGCGTCGTGCGGGCGAGCAGCGCGAGCGGCGTGACGCCCAGCGTGACGGCGGGCAGGATCAAGTGCTTGAACGAGCCGTCGCCATAGCCGAAACTCGGCAGCAGATTCAGCTTCAGCGCAAAGAGATACATGAGCAGCAGGCCGAGCCAGAACTGCGGAAGCGACAGGCCGGAAACCGCCCCGACCATGGTGACCGTGTCGAGAATGGAGCCGGGACGCAGAGCCGCCAGGAAGCCAAGTGGCACCGCGATCACGATGGCGAAAATCATCGCGGCGGTCGCCAGCCGTAGCGAGGTCCACATGCGCTCGTTGATCAGCTCGAGAACCGGGCGGCGGGTCCTGAAGCTGGTGCCGAGATCCAGTCGAGCAAGATCGGTGACATAGCTGACGAACCGCACATGGACAGGCTTGTCCAAACCGAACTGTTCAGTGATGCGCGCGACCAATTCCGGATCCGCGGCGGTCTTGCCATCGGAAAAAAGGCTTGAAGCGAAGGTCCCCGGAACGACGCTGAAGATAACGAAAATCAGCAGTGCGACCACCATAATGGTCGGAATGATCTGCAGGACCCGCCGGATGATGAATCTGAGCATTGACCTCCCCGGATTGAGCCTCGTGTCCCGGGCTTTCGATGATGCCCGGGACAAACTCAATGCGCACCAGCGGCGCAGGTGCTATTTGCGGTCCGCGGGGGCGGTCTCGTCGATCCAGATTTCGTCATAGGGCTGGAGCGCAAGCTCGGTCGCGTTGGGCACGAGACCGTGTATCCATGGCTGATACGCCATGACAGCCTTGTTGTAGTTGAAGAACCAGACCGGCGCCTCGTCCTGCACGATGTTGTTGGCCTGACGCAACAGATCCGTCTGCTTGGCCGGATCGCGCTCTTGCCGGGCCGCTTCGTAAAGCTTGTCGAACTCGGCGTTCGAGAAGCTGGTGTAATTGCAGGCCGACTGCGCGGTCTTCGACCAGAAGCAGCGCAGCGCGTTCAGCGGGTCGGGACCCGATTGATTCGACCAGATGAATGCCTGAAAGTTGTTGGAGGTCACGGCGTCGCCAAGCGCCGAGCTCTCTACCGGCTTTGGCTTCACCGTTATGCCAACCTTCTTTAGCATCGGCAGCATCGCCTCGACGATCGGCACGCCCCAGCTTTCATTCGGGCTGGCTGTGACCTCGAACTCCAGGCCGTCGGCATAGCCGGCCTCGGCAAGAAGCGCCTTGGCCTTTTCGGGGTCGAAGGCGTATGGCGGCTTATCCTTGTCGAAGGCCGGCGACGAAATCGGCAGCCAGCCGCTGGCCTGATAAGCCTTGTTCTTGACCAGCCGCTCGATGATCAGCGGCGTATTGATCGCGTGATTGATCGCCTGGCGGACACGCTTGTCCTTGAACGCATCGACCGCAGGGTTGAAACCGATGTTGCGGGTATAGACCTCGGCGACTTCAAGAATATGGTCCTTCAGTGCTGGATCGCTCTGATACGCCTGGTACTGGGTGGGCCCGAGGATCGAGACGTCGATCTCCTTGTTGCGGAAGGCGACGTCGCGCGCACTGTCCTCGGCCATCAGGATAATGTTGACGCGATCGAGATAGGGCTTGCCCTCTTCATAGTACTTGTTGAACTTCTCGACCACGACCTGGGAACCCGGTACATGCTCCTTGAACTTGAAGGGGCCGAGTCCGACCGGCGCCGTGCCGAAAGTCGCCTCATCGGCGACGTTGGACGGATAGATGGCCGTCGTGTTCTGCATCAGCGCAAAGCCTGGATTGATCGGCGCCGTGAGGGTGATTTCCAGCGTGTTGTCGTCGATCTTTTTCAGGCCTGCGATTTCCTCGCTCTTGCCGGCTGTGAATTCGGCGGCACCCTTGATGATGGCGATGTAGCTGGCGCCCGAGAACGCATTCTTCGCATCGGCGATACGTTTGTAGCTGTAGATGATATCGTCGGCGGTCAGCGGCTTGTCGTTGTGGAACACCGCGTTCTTGCGAAGATGATAGGTGTAGACCAGGCCGTCGTCCGACACGTCCGCCGAAGTCGCCAGTTCCAGAACCGGCTCGTTCTTGTTCGAGTCCCAGCTATAAAGCGAGCGGTGGATCGCCTGGGTGATGAACTCTTCCTGGGTGTTGGGGCTCCCCTGGGTATCGAGCGTCGCGAAGCTTGAGCCGTAGGGCGCAGTGAAGTTCAGCGTACCACCAGACCTGGGCTCCTCGCCCAGCGCGAAGCTGGAGATTCCAAGGCTGAGAATTGCTCCAATCGTCAGTCTCTTAAGCATATTGGTTCCTCTCCCTTTGTCGTCATGCCCGGCACGGGCCGGCTTTCGAACGGACCGTCCCTCCCGAACGGCCGAGTTCCCCTATCTCATCGAGAGTCGTGCACCACCTCGCCACCAAGCAGCGTCATCACGCAACGCGTACCATTGAGAATGACATCAGCCGGCGCCTGCAGCAGGTCGTTGTCGAAAACCGCGATGTCGGCCAACTGGCCGGGCGCCAGCCTCCCCTTCACCGCTTCGGCTTTTTCCAGATACGCACCACCTTCCGTATAGGCTTGCAGCGCCTGTTCGCGGGACAGGCGCTCATTGGCGTCCATCACCGTACCCTTCCAGGTTTCGCGCGTGATCATCGTGTGCAGGTTCGGGAAAGGATTCGGCGAGCAGACCGGTGAGTCCGAACCGGTCGACAGCACGAAGCCGTCTCTCTGCCATGTGCCGGCCGGATAGCTTGTCGTGCCGCGCTCCGGGCCCAGAACGGAAATGTAGCTATCGCCGAAATCATGGATGAAAGCCAATTGCGGCGACGGGCAGATGCCGGCTGCCTTCATCCGGGCATTGAGACGCGGGTTGACATAGCCGCAGTGTTCGACACGGTGCCGGCGATCAGGGTCCGGCCTGACGGCGAGTGCCTTCTCATAGGCGGTGATGAGCTGGTCGACGGCGGCGTCGCCGATCGCGTGGCAGGCCATTCTATAGCCGCGGTCGTGGCAGGAACGAACGATGCTTTCCACCTGCTGGCTGGGCAGCATCTGCACGCCGAAATTGTCCGGCTGGTCGCTGTAGGGCTTGGTCATCCAGGCCGTTCGCCCCCCCGCCGACCCGTCGAGGAAGATCTTGACCGCGCCGATGCGCAGCATGTCGTCCCCTCCACCGGTGACGTAACCGGCACGCCAGCACTCTTCGACGATGGAGGTATCCGGGTCGCCAAGGAGGGTCAGCCAGACGCGCACGGGCAGGCGGCCCGAAATCTTGGCCAGTTGATAGGCCTGCATCTCGACATAACCGGCGATATGGCCGAGCGCCGCCTCCATGCAACTCGTGATTCCGTACGAAAGCAGGTGCCTGCCGCCTCGCTCGATCGCTGCGACCAATTGCTCGAGCGTCGGCGCCGGAATGAATGACGACACGAGATTCTGAGCGTTTTCCGCGAGGAACCCATTCAGCCGCCCTTCGCTCACCCCTATCACGCCGCCGTCCGGCCCCGGCGTTTCGACGGTTACGCCTGCAATCTCAAACGCCTTGGAGTTGACGACCGAGACGTGTCCGCAAGCGCGCTTCACCATCACTGGATGGTCCGGCGCGGCGCGGTCAAGCTCGTCTCGGCTTGGGTGGCGCCCCGTATCCAGCTTCACCTGGTCATAACCGCGAGCCATCACCCAGCCGCCCTTCGGCGTGACGGCGGCACGTTGCGCGACACGGGCGAGCAACGCCTCCAGTGTCGGCGCCACCTCGGGAGTGACGTCCACCCAGTCCATTACCAGGCCCGTCGATATGAGATGCAGATGGTTGTCGTTCAGGCCCGGACAGGCGAAGCGGCCTTCAAGGTCGACGAGCTCGGTCCCAGTGCCCTTCAGCGAGAGCATTTCGGCATCTGTTCCTACGGCGAGCACCTTGCCTTGCCACGCCGCGAGCGCCGTGCAGCTCGCCTCGCCCACGCCACGCCAGATTTGCCCGTTGTGCAGGATCAGGTCGGCTTCAAGATTTGGCACGTTCCCTCCCGGTTTCCGGCCTCACCGCAGGCGCGGCAGCAGAAATTCTGCCCAGATGCAAAGCCGCCGCGACGCGAGCTGCAACCACTCGCCGCCAAAGCGCGGCCCCCGTTCGACACGCTGTATGTGAACAGGGCCCTTGGCCAATTCGGTTTTTGCAAGGTGTCATGCCGATTTTGCATAGGGTAGCGATTCCAAACGGATTGATGCAGATTGCGCAAAGAATTCAACGCACCCGACCGAGATGCGCGCATGGAAATCAAGTGGCTGGAGGATTTTGTCACGCTGGCCGAAACGTCCAGCTTTTCTCGAGCCGCCGAGGCACGCAACGTGACACAGCCGGCCTTCAGCCGCCGCATCAAGCAACTGGAGACATGGTTGGGCGCGATGCTCATCAGCCGAGCGACCATGCCTGCCGAACTGACGCCCGCCGGCCGCAACTTCCTTCCGGTGGCGCAGGAAGCGATCCGCACCTTCTACACCGTTCGCGAGACATTGGGCCCGGTGTCCGAATCCGGCCTCGTGCATTTCGCGGCCCTGCACACGCTGACCGTCACCTTCTTTCCGCGGTGGCTGGTCCGATTGCAAAGGGAGACAGGCGAGGTGGGAACCTCGATTCTGCCGGACCGCGGCGGCATCGAAGCCAACCTGGCATCGCTGAGTGACGGTGAGGCGGACTTCTTTCTGACCTACGCCCATAAGGAAGTGCCCTTTCATCTCGACCATGAATTGTTCGAATTCCTCACCATCGGCACCGACCGGCTGATCCCCCTCGCCGCGCCGCAGGTCAGCACCGGCGGTGGAGCATTGGAAGGTCGCGGTCTGCTCGACCGGGCGGTGTCGGAGGAGCTGACGATCCCTTATCTAAGCTACGGCTACAGCTCGTTCTTCGGCGTGGCGCTCGGAAAGCTGTTCGCGCGTCATCCGGGCTTCAGGAAGCGAACCATCCACCAGAATACGATCAGCGCGGGACTGAAGATCATGGCGCTCAACGGCACCGGCATCTGCTGGCTGCCCGAAAGCTTGGTCGAACAAGAGCTTGCCACGGGACTGCTGGTGCCGACGACCCAATCGGCTGGCTGGTCGCTCGATCTTGACGTGCGACTTTATCGCAGCGTCAGGAATCGAAAGCGAAGCGCGGACACCTTGTGGTGGGCCGCCCAGCGCATCGCGGATCCTTCGTCCCAATAGCAGCTGTTCACGGACGGGACGCGGGCTCCTGACCGGCTGGCAGGTAAGAATCCTTCGGCAGCGGATGCTCCCTGAGCCAGTCCGCAAGGGAGGGATAGAAGCGGTCGTCCCGTCCCTTCATGGCGGGTGCGGCGCATAGGGCGTTCAACACCGCTTCCTGCGTGGCCTCGGCGGCGGCGCGAAAGGCAATGTCAATGAACGCGTCGTCGAGCCGCGTTGCCGCCGAGAACGGTTGGTCGGAGATATGGAAGACAGGATCGGCAGTCGTAAAGCAGATCGAAATGTCGCCGCTGCCATTGCCCCAGAATGCGCCGAGACGCGCCAGCCCCACGCCGGCTCGCCGCGCAACACGTTGCAACTGCCGGTCACCCAACGGAAGGTCGGTGGCCAGGATGACGATAACGGATCCGCGCTCCGGCACAGGGACGGCTTTCGGATTCGGGCTACGTCCGTCCGGCAGGATCAGATCTCCCGCGTTGCCGAAATTCGCCAAGACAAGCGACCCGATCGTGAAGCTGCTCTTGCCGATATCCATCCGCCGTGAGGAACCGCCAATGCCGGCCTTGAACCCAAATGCGGTCATGCCCGACCCGGCGCCGACGGCACCCTGTTGCATGGCGCCAGGCGCGGCAGCATCGAGCGCCCCCAAGGCATCTTGGCGCGACACGGCCCTTGCCTGGATGTCATTGATCGAGCCGTCGTTGCATTCGCATACGACTGCGTTGACCGTGGATGTCGAACGGCCGATCTGAGGATTGGCGGCGATGGCGCGATCGATCAGGGCGTCCACACATGGGGCAACGCCAAAAGTGTTCGTGAGCAGGATCGGTGTCTCGATGGTGCCCAGTTCCGCGATCTGCGTCAGGCCTGCAGATTTGCCGAAACCGTTGATGACCTCGACGGCTGCCCGGACCTTCTGCCTGAACAGATCGCCGCCATGCGGCAGTACGGCCGTCACGCCGGTGAAGACGCCATCGCCACGCACGTTCCAATGACCGACCGTCAAACCCGGCACATCGGTGATTGCGTTGTAAGGCCCGGGTTCCGACCGGCCTACCACCAGCCCGAAGTCGCGAGCAATCGCCATCCTGTTCGCCTCTGCCCCTTTTTCGAGGGCTCCCCTTTAGGCCGACCCTCAAAAGGCTGCGGCATAGTGCGATCTTCCGAATGCTGTATCGAGGTAGAGCGTCTGCAGACGGCGTGTCAATGGACCGGGCCTTCCGTCGCCGATTTTCGCATCGCCGATGCGGATCACGGGCGTCACGAAAGCGGAGGAAGAGGTTAGAAAAGCCTCGGCTGCTGCTTTGGCCTCTTCCGGCGTAAAAGGTCTTTCCTCGATGCTCACACTTTTTTCCTCGCAGAGCCTGAGCAGCGCCCGACGCGTGCAGCCGGGCAGAATCGCCTGCGAATTGGCTCGGGTACGAATGCGACCCTCCGGCGTCACGATAAAGGCAGTCGAAGACGCGCCTTCCGTGACGAAGCCGTCGTCTCCCACGAGCCACACATCGTCGAAGTGGCGCGCACGCGCCTCAGCCTTCGCCATGACCTGGCCGAGAAGCATCGTCGTCTTTATGTCGCGGCGCGCCCAGCGCGGGTCCGGCGCAAGGTCCACGGCCACGCCTTCGGTCTGGCCCTTTGTAGCAGCCAGCTTCCGTGCCTGGGTGAAGGCGATGAGCGTGGGAGTAAGATCGGGCGAATAGAGGAAATCCCGGTCGGCTTCACCGCGCGACACCTGCAGATAGACTGTACCTTCGGTCATGGCGTTACGAGCGATCAGTTCGGCTTGAACCGCTTCGATCTGCGCGCGCGGCATAGGCATCTGAATATTCAGCGCCTCGAGGGAACGTTCCAGGCGAGCCATATGGAGATCGTTGTCGATCATCGCTCCCCCGAGCACGGCGACCACCTCATAGACGGCATCGCCGAACAGGAAGCCTCGGTCAAAGACGCTGACGCGTGCCTGGTCTTCCGGCACGAAACGGCCATTGCAAAATACAATACGTTCCACGGATCACCTCATAGCCGCCCCCGCGGCAAGGTCGTTATGTCAGTGACCCGAGGCTAGCAAACCGGGGAGAGCCCATCCAATTCACATTGTGCAAGATGTAATGCCGTTTTGTATGCCGGGGAGCGGCGGAGGGGTGCCTCCGCACTCCAGATCAGGGAATCTGAACAGGCTCCGTCCAATTTCCCGCGAAGCAATATGGAAGAGACCTGCCTTCATGGACAACCCGAACCTGTGGTCATATGCTACCTCATGTTGAGCGGGCTGCCGGACGTCCTTCGCACGCGCAGCTCTCTCCCACCCTGTGTGTGCCAGCTGCCGCACCTCCCTTCGTGATTTGCGAAAAACCCATGACTTCCAACAACTTCGCCAGCATTTCGGATTTCAAGGACAAGGAGGCGGAGCTCACGCGGATACGCCGCCACTTCCACGCCAATCCCGAGCTCTCCTTCGAAGAGCGCGAGACCGCGGACTATGTGGCCAAGTGCCTGGAAGCCTGGGGCTACGAGGTCACGCGCAATGTCGGCGGTCACGGCGTCGTCGCGCGGCTGACGCAAGGCTCCGGCGGCCGCAGCATTGCCATCCGAGCCGATATGGACGCCCTGCCGATCACGGAGGAGACCGGGCTGGCTTATGCGAGCACAAAGCCCGGCATCATGCATGCATGCGGCCATGACGGCCACACGACGATCCTGCTGGGAGCAGCCGAATATCTGGCACGCACGCGGCATTTCACGGGCACGGTCATCCTGATATTCCAGCCGGCTGAAGAGGCGGGCAAGAACAGCGGCGCGCAGGCCATGATCGCCGACGGACTGTTCGAGCGCTTTCCTTTCGATGCAATCTTCGGCTTGCACAACCATCCCGGAGCGCCGGCGGGAAGCTTCCTGATGCGTCCGGGGCCGCTGATGGCGGCGGGGGACACCGTCACCATCACGATAACCGGCCGCGGTGGCCATGCCTCGCGCCCGCATCTGGCGGTCGACCCGATCGTCGTGGCGGCCAATCTGGTCATGACGCTGCAGACGGTGGTGTCGCGCAGCATCAGCCCGACCGAAACGGCCGTGGTGACGGTGGGGACGATCCACGGTGGTACGGTCTCGAACGTGATCCCGGAGCGTGCCGAGATCAAGGCGAGCGTACGTTCCTTTTCACCCGAAGTACGCCATACGCTCGAAGAGCGGATCCGGACGATCGCCGGCGCAACCGCCGAGGCGCACGGCGCGACGGTCGACATCGACTGGGAGCGGGGCTATCCGGTCGTGATCAATTCGCCAGCCGAGACCGGCTTCGCGACCGAAGTCGTCACCGAACTCGTCGGCGAAGCGAACGTATCGGAGTGCCCGCTGATACCGGGCAGCGAGGATTTCGCCTATTTCCTCGAGCACAAGCCCGGCTGCCTCCTGCGGCTCGGCAACGGCGAAAATTCTGCCTTCTTGCACAATCCACGATACGACTTCAACGATTCCAGCCTGACGACAGGCGCTGCCATGTGGGCGCGGCTTGTCGAGCGGTACCTACAGCTTTGATCAGCGCACTGGCGGCTGCTTTCTCCGGCGTTGCTGAAACAGCAAGACCGACGCTGACCGGACTCTAGAGCAGGATCATTTTAGGTTGCCGCGTATCCAGCGTTGACGAGATAGTTCGCGCATTCGTTGGGGGTGAACTGATCGAGCAGGGCACCGATGCGCTTGCGCACGGATCGCACACTTCG